>Ga0209380_10001665_pt1 | contig 14706 bp, 11 predicted proteins | sample HubBroMetageWFT6_FD_188347 | JGI IMG/M metagenome (GOLD analysis project Ga0209380, IMG submission 188347) | Warmed and freeze-thawed soil microbial communities from the Hubbard Brook experimental Forest, New Hampshire - Hubbard Brook CCASE Soil... | ecosystem: Environmental > Terrestrial >...
CTGCGGAAAAAAGTAGTTTAATGTCATCCCGAGCGAAGCGAGGGATCTGCTTTTTCGCCAATCCCAAGAAAAAAGCAGATTCCTCGGGCAAACCGCGCCTCCGGAATGACACTTTTGGAATTTTTCCGCGACATGTACAGGCGGCAATTCAGGCTCACTAAGTTAGAAGAAAACTTGCGATCAACTACCGTGGTAGCGGTTTTACAGTTGCGAAGACGCGCCGCTCTATATTAACCATAAAGGTATCATACAACATGTTTTAATTATGAGTTAATCGGCATCAGCGAATTCCCTCAGCGGGACTGCTGAACTTCCAGCTTCTGCACGCGAAAATTCAACTCTTCGGCGGCGTACAGAGTATTTTCGTTGGGGCACGCCACCCCATGCGTCCAGCCGAACTGTCCCGCCGTCTTTCCTTCCTTGCCGAATGCGCCCAGGGCGTTTCCGCTCAGATCGAACTTGACGAAGCGGCCGGCGGCGCCATCGGCGACCCAGATGATTTGATTGGGTCCCGGCGTGATGCACATGGACCAGGGCGCGCCGGTGTTTGTCCACACTTTCAGGAGATTGCCTTCGGCGTCAAACACCTGAACGCGGCGGTTCCCCCGATCGCCCACGTAAACAATTCCCTTCTGGTCCACCACAATCGTGTGCGGCGTATTGAATTGCCCGGGATCCGGTCCGCGCCTTCCCCAATCCTTGATGAAATGCCCATCGGCGCCGAAGTGGGCGACTCGCGAATTGCCGTAGCCATCGGAGATAAAGAGACTCCCGTCCGGCGCGAACGCGATGCCCGTTGGCTGATAGAAAAAAGTGGGCCCCGGAGCGCCATGCTCGACCACATGGGTTTCCCAGGTCCAGGCTTCCGGTTTCTTGCCCAGAACCATTTGCAGGCGTGTCTGCTGGTCCATCTTGATGATGAGGTTCGAACCCGCATCCACATACCAGATGTTGTCCTGCGGATCGATGAAAACGCTGTGGGGAGCCTCGTAGACATCCAGACCTTCGCCAATAAAGCGCATAAAGGTCCCGTCAGGCCGGAACTCCATCAGGGGGTGCTTGCCCCGGTTAGCCACGTAGATGTTGCCCTTCGAGTCGAGAGACACGCCGACTGCTTCTCCGAAATAGACATCGTCCGGCAGCTTCAAGAATTCCGTGCTGGCCCGAACGGTCAGCTCCGGCGGCTTGGCTTGCTGCGCGGATAATGAAGGGGAAAACATCGCCCCAATGGCTAAAATCGGCGCGAGGCAAGCGACCCGTTTCATGATTTTATTCCTCCCTTTCTCTCTTCCTTACTTCACGGCGACGAACCGCTGCACCCTCTCGCCGTTCGAAACCTCTCCCGTGTAGATGTTGCCTTTCGAATCGACAGCGATCATATGGAGCCCCATGAATTGGCCGCCGTTTTGGCTCATGGTGCCCATGCGCCCGACGACTTCACCGTCTTCACGGTTGAGGAACCAAATGTGGTTGTTCGTCAGATCGGAAATAAACAAAAACTTCTGCGGCTTGTCGGGCGAAAAGGCCACGCCGCCGGTGGAACCGCCCTGGCCCGTCGATGGCGCCAGGATGAATTCCTTCACGAACTTGCCTTGCTTGGTGGTGACCTGAATGCGATTGGCCATCCGATCGGCCGCGTAGACAAACCCGTCGCTGGAAATATTCAGGGTAAGATGGCCCCTGAACTCCTTGGGCATCGGTCCGTTGGGCGTATATTTGCGGTCTGCGTCATCGGTGCTCATTTCCGACAGGGGTTTTCCGTAGGCGCCCCAGCCACGTTTGAAAGCAAAAGTGTCCAAGTCGAACACCATCACTCGCCCGCCCAGGTAACTATCGGCGGCGTAGATTTCGTGCGCGGGTTCGTCGAGACGTATCTCTTCGATATTCCCAACAATCATTGGCGTCGTGGGGGGATACTTGGCGCGGAAAGCCGCTACCGCCGCTGGATCGAGCCGAGCGCCGCCGCCAACGCTGCCCGGATATGTTCCGAGCGGGCCGGGGCTGCCTTTGCCAGGGACGTGGGGCTCTTTATTGATAGCTGCCTCGCCGTTAACGGCCAACTTATCCGGCACGCGAGGCGCTTCACCGACCGGCTGCCCGGTCTTGGGATCGTACTTTCGGACCGTGTCCTGTCCGATGTAGACAAACCCCTTGCTGTCCACGGCCATGCCGTGCCCTTCGGGCGCGTCGAAGGAGCCGATGACGTCGCCGTTTTTGTCGATGTGAATCATGGAGGGAGGGAGAGTGCAACAGTCGGTAGTGGGATTGGGCAGCTCCGCGCGCAGTTCCATATCTCGCAAGTCATGCGGACGATCGAGCACCCACACGTTGTCATCCTTATCCACGGCCAGCCCTGTGACGCCGCCCATCTTCCATTTGTTCGGCAAGGGTTTCGGCCAGTCCGGATCGAACTTGTACTTTGGCGCGGTTTGCGCTTGCGCTCCCAGCGCTGCACACATAACCAACAGACAGAGGCCCGCCAATACCACGTAGGCACGGCTCCGTACAATTCTGTCACTGTTCATCTGCCCCTCCTCAAATCGCGTTGTGGGACCCTCGGTTTGAAACGCCGACTGCGCGGAGTCTAGTCCTAGAGATAGTGCGTGTCAACCAATCAGCCACTTGGGATAAATTATGAAGCGCGCGCCGCAATCGATGGATTCCGAAACCACGGGCGTTGCCGTGGGCTGGCATGCGTCGGCGCTTTCAGCGCTGAAAGTTGCCGAATGAATTGAGTTTCGCGAAACGAGGGGCCATCAGAGGCGGGCGTAATCTACGCCCGCCTCCGCGGCGATACTGTACAACTGAGGACCCGGTCTGACGATTCCGCTGAGCTTAGAAGATTAACTTTAAGCCCAACTGGATGTCGCGGCTGCTTCCCGAGCCGAGCACGGGGTTGCCCGCGGCTGCGTCCGGGGTTTCGAACGCTAGGCCAAGGGTGCCATTGGACGGATCGTTTTGATTTAAGTGGCCTTGGTCCACCTGCCCGAAGACGGGATGGTTGAGGACATTGAAGAACTCCGCGCGAAACTGGGCGGTCATTCGTTCCTTGAATTTGAAGTCCTTGGTCACGGACATGTCCCAAGTGTGGAATGACGGGTTGCGGAGAATGTTCTTTGCAACGGTTCCGTATTGCCCGTACGGCGGCGGGATCAAGATGGAACTGCCATTCGCAAAGCAGCCAGTGTTCGTGAGCGAGGCGACCGCAAGCGTACCTAGTGCTTGCGCCTTCGCCATGCACGTTGCGTTGCTTGTTCCACTGAAGAATGGGATTCCGGTGGGGGTTGCAGTGAAGTCATTGGGATTGCCGTAGAAGTTCCAAGCTTCTCCCCACGCGTTGGGGTTCCCAGGCCCCTCGCCGGTTCCGCTGAAGTCATTAGTGGCGTCCTCAACAGCGTAGGGTGTCCCAGGCTGTATGGTCACGATGGAGTTGATCGCCCATCCTTGCAGGATCTGCCCCGGCGTTTTCAATCCGGGCAGCGCGTAGGTCAGCTCGAAGGTGAACCGGTGCCGGATGTCATAATCGCTGTTCCCGTAATTTAAATCAGGGGACGTGTTATTGAGCGGGACGGAGCTGCCAAAATTCTGGGAAACATCATCGGTAGCGTGGCTGTAAGTGTAGGCAGCCGTGAACGACAAGCCGTGCGATGTCCGCTGAGTTAATGAGATCTGCAGAGCGTTGTAGTGAGACCTATCCTGGTTAGACAACTGGTCGATGTAGGAGATGAACGGGAACTTGGCACTGTATCGCCCCACTTCAGCTGTTGCATTCGGGGCGCACAAAGAGGCGAATCCGTTCGTGCCATCCTGCCCGAGGCAGATTTGCTGCGATGTCAGCCCGACGTCCGCTGGGACGTACCCCGCCGACGCCGGCTGGGCAGCAACTTGCGCTGCCGTCCACGGCGTCGTCCACCCGATGCCAACAGGAGGCGCGTTGATGTCCCTCGTTCCATAGATCTTCGTACCGTGGTTCCCAAGATAAGCCACGTCGATGGAGAGGTTGTTGGTGAAGCTATGCTGGATGTCGATGTTCCAGGTTTCCACGTAGGGTGTGCGCAGATTGCGGTCGAAGGCGCCGGTAGAGCAGGGGGCGGGCGCGCTGCCAATTGGCACGCCTGTGTTACCCGGGTTCAGCACCGGATTATTATCGCCGCATGTTACAGCGCCAGAGAATACAGGCGTCCCAGGTCCGTTATTCTGCCACCCATTGGTCAGGCTTGCTGCGCTGGGGTTGATGGTGGCGGCCGCGATCGTGCCGGATCCCGGCACGCAAGTGCCGTTCTGGCAAATCGTGGCTGCGGTCGGAACCTTGCCAAGGCCCACGGCGTTACCGCCGGAATTCAAGAACGCCGAAGAGGGGACGAACTCATACATTAGGCCGGCCCCCGCACGAATCACCGTCTTCTGGTTGCCGAAGATATCCCAGGCGAAACCCACCCGGGGCGACCAGTCGCGGTGATCGGGGTTGTAGGGTGTAACGATCCCGTTGCCTACCTGCACGAAGCCGTTCGGGGAATTGGGATCGAAGTTGCCCAACCGGTTGCTGTTATCGGCCCAAACCGTGCCCACCTCATAGCGTACGCCGAGGTTGATGGTGAGCCTGGGGGTCGCGCGGAAGTCGTCCTGGAAAAATCCCGCAAACATATTCGTGTGCACATCCCGAATCGGGTCACCCACCTCGATAGCGGAACCGGAGCCTCCCAGGATATTTCCGAGGAGAAAATTCTCGAGGGCCGTATTCCCGCCGCCATTTTTGAAATTGATTCTCCCCTTAGCATTACTGGTGGCACCCGATGTGGTCTCCACATAGTTGTATTCGCCGCCAAACTTGAAGGCATGTTTCCCATGCAGATAGGAGATGTGGTCGAGAAACTCAACATTTTGGTTTGGCCCGACGAATTTGGGCCAGTTGCCTCCAATTAGCGTGAATCCTTGAATGCTGAGACGCGGGAAGCCGTAAAAGAGAGGGTTGGTTATGCCCGAGTTGATGGCGAAGCCCGTCGGGACTCCATTGGAGAGGCCCCACGGGGCATCCGGATTGGCAGTGTGATCGATGGAGAGAAAGGGCAAACGGTAATGCGTGTAACCCACCTTGAACTCGTTCACGTATGACGAGTTCGGGACATACGTCCAACTCCCAGAGCCCACCCGAGCATTCACGGGAAAAAGAGACTCGGAGAAATACGTCGCGATTGCCGACGGGTTGTCATTCCATGTGCCTGAGCCGTCGCCGATGAAAAACATGCCGCTCAATGTGTTCTTATCGTTAGGGTGGTAGTCAACCTTGGCTAGGCCGTTATACGTACCGTTCACGTCCGACATCGCTGTCAAGCCGCCCGGAACGACCGATCTTTGGTCACCGGTGGGAAACTCGTTTCCAGGGTTGAATGGAAACACGTTCTCGACAGAACTGGAAACGGGCACGGGCGTGCAGCTGCCTGAAGGGAGCCCCGCCAAGGTGGCGCTGAGCGGGGTCACGCTAGCGCGGCCCGAAGGCAACGCGTTGCAGGCATCTACGATGCTTTTGCTAGCGCTGCCGATCGAGGCATCCACAGGCTCCAAGACCGCGGATGTGATTCCCAAGTTCAGCAACTGGGCTTCATAGCCAGCATACCAAAATAGCTTGTCTTTCAAAACGGGGCCGCCGGCGGTAGCTCCGTATTGCTCGAACGATAGCGACGGTGGCTGGACGGGGGGGCCTGGCTGGAAATAATTAAGCGCATCCCACGAACCATCCCGCCCGAAAGCGTAAGCCGAGCCGTGCAGAGAATTGGTGCCGGATTTCAGCCCGACGTTGATGGCGACTCCGGGCTTCCAACCCACTTCCGCCTTGGGATCCTGCTGGATGTTGAATTCCTGGATGGAATCGAGGGGCAGGATCGTGGCCGCATCGCCCGCAGGGGCATAGCCATTGAGGAGCTGCCCGCCCTGGCCCCATTCATACAAGTTCAAGCCGTCCAGCAGGAACATCGAATCGCCGGGACGCAGGCCCATGCTCGACTGATTACCGCCGCCGCCGCCCGGTTGATTGACAAATCCAGGGCGCAGCGTGAGCAGGTTGACGAAGTTGCGGCCATTCAGCGGAAGGTCGGCGATCTTCTGGCTTTCGATATTGCCGGTCAGGGTAGCCGAAGTGGTTTCCACGAGCGGGATCGCTTCAGTCACGGTAACCGTCTGGTTTTGTTCACCCGTCTGCATGATGACGTCAATCTTGGCTTCCTGACCAACCCCCAAGTTCAAGCCTTCACGGTCGAAAGTCTTAAAACCCTTGTATTCGACACGGAGCCTGTAGATACTGGGGTCGAGGTTCGGGGCGGAATACTCTCCCGCCTCATCCGTGGTCAAGGTTCGGGTGACGCCTTTCAGCACGTCCGTCACGGTCACCGTGGCGCCCGCAATGATGCCGCTGGATTGGTCACGAACGGTACCCTGGATGCGGCCTTGATTGGATTGCGCGAAGAGCGAAGCGGAGATCAGCGATATCCCGAGGATGGAAAGCAACACCTGTGCAACACTCGTAAATCTGAACCGCCCTGACACGCAGAGCACTGAAAGGCTCATAGGACACCCCCCCTTTTAAGCTCTAAGTGAAAATCCTGCCCGTGGACACTTCTTATGGGGGCGTCTTTAGCACCTGTGGGAGAGAGAAGTCAATGATTTTCTTTTTCTAATCCGGGTAAATGGAAATCCAAGGGTTTGGTTAACACAGGGAGCGGGAAATGCCGCAGGGCTGAGGCGATGGTTCACTTCATGGAGGGCAACACGGGATGGAGTCCAAACGCTTCGTTTTCAAACATGTCTTCGCAAATCGCTTCGCCGGCCCGGGCGTTTGACCGCAAGCGGAAGGTTCTCTGGGTCGCATCCCAGGTCCTGGTGTAGGCAATCGGGTCGTCAATAGTAATATCCAGTAATATTGTATTCATGTCAATACGCCGGAAATGCTCGATAAGGTGCAACTTGTCGCTGTGCGGATGGCCCATCCGGTCGAGCCAATCGACATCGCTGATGTCGACGGTGTCGACGACAAATGTATCGCCGTCCCACCGGCCGATCGAGTGCCCCATCCAAAGGGGTTTGAGACCCGGGGGATGTTGACGCCCGTCCGTATAGATTTGCCTCAAATTGCGTCCAAAGAACATCATCGTGCGGCCGGGGAGTTCCGTGATCTGCATGGCGGCCTGGACAGCGGCATAGGCTCGCGGCACGCTATTGGGGAGACAGCTGTAGGCCGGGTCATTCGATTCTTCCACCGGGTGCGGGCCGAACGAGGGCTTGTTGCTTTTAAATTTCTCCTCCGCCCAAGCGGTCATGGGAGGTTCATCGGCCATCAGCGCATAGTTGTACCAAGGCACGCCACGCGGTGCGCGAAGGGCCCAAGTTCCCGCCAGGCTCTTGGCAGGAACAGGTTTCTGGTCCTTTGCGGTTTCCGACTGAGTTGCATCGGATTGCGCGCCAGATTGCGAGAGTGCCGCGAACGAGAGCGCCAACGCGGCCGGCAGCAAAAGAAACCAAGAAATTGATCTACGCATTTAAAACTCCATCCTTACGCAAATTCGAAATGCAGCAACCTGGCCATGGCCTACCTGGAGGGTAACATCGGCTTCAGCCCAAAAGCATCGTTGATAAACATATCCTCGCAGGCTCCCCCTCCGGCCCGCGCAGTCGGCGGTCTTAGCTGGAAAACTTTGTTCGCGGTCCAGGGTGCCGTATAGGCCTTCGGATCGTCAACCGTTAACTCAAGTTCAAGCGTATTGTACGCCACGCGGCGGAAGCGCTCCACGAGGTGAAGCGCATCGCTGTGCGGATGACCCATCCGGTCAATCCAGGTTCGGTCATTGATGCCGATGGTGTCGACGACGAATGTATCTCCCTGCCAGCTTCCTATGGAGTGGCCCATCCAGAGCGGATGAAGGTCTTTGGGACGCGGCCGCCCGTCGGTATAGACTTGGCGCACATTCTGTCCGAAGAGCATCAGCGTGCGGCCCGGCTGCTCGATGATCTGCATCCCCGCGGCGATGGCGGCATAGACACGCGGCACGCCCGGCGGGAAACAGCCGTAGGCCAAATCATTCGAATTTTCCTCCCTGTTCGGGCCAAAGGAGGGCTTATTGGCTTTGAATTTCGCCTCTGCCCAGGGCGTCATCGAAGGTTCATCCGGTCGAAGCGCAAAATTCCACCAGCCGCCGTCTCCATCGCCGTAAGGGCTGTTCCGAGCGTTGGCTTCGGGGGCGCGCGCTCCCCACGTGCCGGATAAGTTGTGTACCGGATTTACCTCCTGACTGCTCGCCTTTTCCAGCTCGGCCGGTTTAGGCCGGTCGCCCGTTTGGCCAAAAATTGCGGACGGAAACACAAGCGCCGAAGCCAATAGGAACGAACGCGTTAAGGAATTTCGCAAATCAGCAACTCCGGTCTTATTGGCGATCCGCCATTTTTTCCTGCTCGCACACGCCTTCCCAGTCGAGGGTCAGACCGGGCTGCAGCTGAAAGCCAATTTGCGCAGTCCAAGGCTTGGTGTACGCCTTTGGATCCTCAATCGTAATGGCGTCACTTAGGGTGTCATGGTTGACTCGGCGTAGGCGTTCGGTGACGTGCAATGCGTCACTGTGCGGATGGCCGGCTCGATCGAGCCAGGTTTTATCGTTGAAGCCGATCACGTCAATGACCAGGGTATCGCCATCCCATTTGCCGATGGAGTCGCCCATCCAGAGCGGAGGATCCAGAAACTCGTCATGCGGGCGCCCGTCTATATAAATGTGGCGCACGATGCGGTCGTACTCGTACATCACGATCACTTCATCCGGCAGTTGCACAATTTCTATCGGTTTGGGATGAAGATAGATCCGCGGCAAACCCGGTGGAAAACAGCCGTAAACCGGATCGTTGGATTGCTTCGGCGTTGTTTTATTGGGGCCAAAGACGGGCTTGGCGGCCTTGTATTTTTCCTCTCCCCAGGCGGTCATGGGAGGACCTTCCTTCGTAAAGGCAAAGCTGGAATAAGCGGCGGCGCTGGCGGTTGGGTGTACCAGCCAAAGTCCGGACAAATCGGCCGGCGCCGGCATCTGAGGCTGCGTGGACCCCGATGGTTCAGCCTTTTGAGCGAGCGCGATGGAAAAGGAGGTCAACAGGAGAGGCACTCCAAGGATCGCACACATTGGGTGTTTGCGCATGAAGCCCATCCAGGGTTCCGATCTCCGCAAGCGTGAATTTAGTTACGGCAGCGAATTCAACAAGGACCGCCCGAATCAGCGCGGCCTCAGTTATCCTCGGCGCCGAGCGCGGTTATTACCTTGCCGTCGGCCATTTCGAGTTTCAGAACGCGCAGGACGTTGGCCCCGTTCTTGGCGCGATTTCCAACCATCGTAATTTGATCGCCGGGCATGAACATTTCTTTTGTCCACCCGCGCCGGTGCAGAACGCCTGGATTGGTGAACTCGCCGTCCCATTTAACGAGCTTGCCGCTATCATCTGGCACGTTGATAAAAAGCTGGCAATGGGGATTGATAAAATCGAACTCCACGACCGTTCCCTTGAGGCTCGTGGTTTGCGAAGTATCGTATGCCGCGGCTCCATGGTGCGCGAACATTGGACCCGCAAATAAGAGAACCGCTGCCACAAAGTACAAAATAAATGTCAGCTTGCGTGTCATGCTATGCCTCCCTCGTGTGCGTTCTAATTTTGCCGACTCCTCACTGCGTTACTTTGCCGGGACAAATTTCTGGATCCGTTCCCCCGTCGTGACTTCACCCGTATAGATGTTTCCTTGAGAATCCGCCGTGGCGACGTGCAAACCATGAAACTGCCCCGGCAGATGTCCGGCATGGCCGATCCTGCCCGCCACCGACCCATCGTTGCGGTTCAGAATCCACACCGCGCTGTTCATCATATCCGCGACATAAAGATACTTCTGTTGCGGGTCAGGAGAAAAATTAATGGAGCCGGCCGTGTTGTTGCCGCTATTACTGGCCACCGGAAATTCCTTCACGAATTTGCCCTGCTTGGTGAAGACTTGAATCCTGTCGCCGCCGCGGTCGCAAACGTAAACCATCCCGTCATTGGAAATGTGCACGCAGTGCACCGGCTCGCGGAATTGCTTCGCGGGCGGATCACCTGGAACGCGAGGCGGCAAAGGATCGTTATTGACTTGATCCAGAGGAATGCCGTAGGCTCCCCAACCGCGCTTGAACGCCCCGGTATCGGAATCGTACACGATCATCCTTTTATTCAAATATCCGTCCGCGATGTACAGCTCATGGGCCGCATCATCCATTTCCGCAGCGGCGACTCCGCGCAAAAGAAGGCTTGTCTGTTGATTATCCTGTTTCTGCTGATCCTGCTGTTCCACGGCGGGCCCACGATGGCCAAACTCGGAGATGAACTTTCCGTCCGCCGAAAATTTGAGCAGCGTGTCCCCGGACCTCGCGCCTCCCAGCCAAACGTTTCCCTGCTTATCCACAAAAATTGTGTGTTCAGAAACAGGCCAGCCGGGCGCGTAGTTAGGGCCGCCCCAGGACCGAAGGAGGTCGCCCTCGACATTAAATTCCAGAACAGCGGGCGGCGGCACACAGCATTCCGCGGTGGGCGGAATGAGCGTCGCGAAGTTCATGGTCTTGTCTAGATCACGCGGACGGTTCAGAACCCAGATGTTATCGTTTTTGTCCACGAACATGCCGGTGACGCCCATAATGGTCCAGTTGATGGGCAACGGTTTTGGCCAATTTCCGTCCAGCTTGTAGCGAGGAGCATCCTGCGCTTGTGCGGGGAGAGCGGGACTCAGCAGCAAACTCCCGCAAAGTCCGATAAGCAAGGCGCATGTCGTCATCCATTTGTTGATAGAACGCATTCGGGTGCTCCTCTCTGTAGCTGCTTGATTGTCAAGCGGCTTCGGCGACGATTCCGGTGTCAAATGGAAAGCTCAGCGTTCTTCTGCGCGTTTAGGTAACGACCTCAGCGTCAAATTGAGCTTCGCCGCAAATTAGCCATTTAAAATCTACTCGACAAACAAGGATAACCACGAGCGGCTTTTGCATTGCCAGAAACATGCTTTGATTGCATCCGTGCCGGCATTCACGCCTGCATCTCTATAACAATGACGGACCGCGCAATGAGTTGGTTTCAGCGGCGTCAAAAATTCCCACCGGCGCAGTGTGATGGAGCACGGTTTGTAAGCCCAGACTGTATTCATTGCAGGTTTCAGGCGACCTCGAAATTAAGAAATCCGGGACGCTCAAATTAAATTTGAGGGTGAGGCTTACATTTGATCGTCCGGATGTCAAGGCAAATCCCCTGACATCTTTGGAACAGAATGCCAATGGGCCTGCTGAGTTAGGAACGAGACGCGCCGTCCTAATCGCCCGATCTCTAAGAAGTTGTAAGGGGCTCTCATGCGCAGGCGGCGAACGAACGATTTCGAAGTGTGCCGCCACCACGTGGTACGAAAGGATCACCCTGCGCCTTTCGCACCCTCCTGTTTTTTACGCTTGACAAAATCAAACAGTTGTTTTAAACATATGTTTGATATGGCTCACCATGCGCTAACACGAATGCCCGCTCCGGTACACGCGCGCTCCAAAGGCAAACCCGCGGACTTGACCCGCGACAAACTCATCGAGGCGGCCGGCTATGTATTTGCCGAACGCGGGTATCGCGACGCGACCATTCGGGACATCTGCCGCCGCGCGGGCGCCAACGTCGCCGCCGTGAATTACACCTTTGGCGACAAAATGGGCCTATACACGGAGGTGCTACGGCATTCCATGCGCGCGGCAGGCCAGGCGGCGGCGATGAGCGCCGCTCTCGATTCCAGCCTTTCTCCCGAAGGGACCATTCGCGGCGTGATCCGGGCGCGGCTGATGAGCCTTTGTCAAGGGCCGCGGCCGGACTGGCACTTTCGCCTGGTGATGCACGAATTCTCACATCCCACACCGGCGATGGGACGCGTGGTGGACGAAGGAATGCGGCCGATCTATGACCGAGTGCGCAAAGCCGTCGGCGCGATCATCGGGCTGCCGCTGGACCATGAAACCACTCGGCTCTCGGTGAACAGCATCGTCGGACAAATCCTCTTCTATACGTTCTCCCAGCCGGTGCTCTCGCATCTACAGCCGGAACTGAAGCTCACGCCGGCTCAATTAGACCGGATCGCGAACCACATCGCGGATTTCTCGTTCGCGTATTTGAAGAAAGTGGGGCACGGCAAACGCCATGGATGAAATGAAAACCAATACGATGACTCAAGCGCCTTCTGCGGAGGAGCAGCGCACGACGCCGCCTCCCGCAATCAGCGCGCCGCCTGCGGAAAACAAAGCGCCGCGTTCGCGCCTGGTACGTATTTTGCTCGTCGCGGGAGTGGTCATCGCCGCGCTGGTGATCTGGAAAATATTTTTCGCCGCGCCGAGTCTTCCGGCCAGCATCATTGCGCTCAGTGGGCGCATTGAAGGCGACGATTCCGCGGTGGCGCCGAAAACCAGCGGAAAAATTCTCGAGGTTACCGTGCGCGAGGGCGACACCGTAAGCGCCGGGCAGGTGATCGCGCGGCTGGACGACGCGCAGGTGCGGGCGCGAGAAGATCAGGCGCGGGCCGCGCTCACGGATGCGCAGGCAAAAATGCAGGGCGCGCGCGACCAAATCGCCGTGCTGCAGGAGCAGTTGCACCAGAATCAATTGCAAACAGGCCAGTCGACGATGGACGCCGAGGGCCGCGTCCGGCAGGGGCAAGCGGACCTGACGGCCGCGGAGGCGGACCTCGTGCAGCAACAAGCCGCATTGCGGCTCGCCGAATTCAACCGCGATGCCTACTCCCGGCTCGCCAAGACCGGCGCCGCTTCCCAACAGCAAGGGCTGCAGGCCGAGGTGCAAGCCGACCAGCAAGCAGCGGTGGTGGCCGCCTCACAGCGCAAGGTGGAATCGGCCCGGGGCGCGCTGACGATGGCGCGGGCGAACCTGGAAAATCCAAAAATTCGCGACTCGCAGGTTTCCAGTACCGAAGCGCAAATTGCCCAGCAGCAATCGACCATCGCCGCAGCAAAAGCGCAGACGGCCCAGGCGCAGGCGCAACTCGCGGAGTCGGAGGCCGATCGCGCCGATTTGACCGTCCTCGCGCCATTTTCGGGCACCGTACTCACCCGCGCCGCCGAACCCGGAGAAGTGGTGCAGGCGGGCACGGCGATCGTGACGCTGCTCGATCTCTCCAAGGTTTATCTGCGCGGTTTTATTCCGGAAGGGCAAATCGGGAACGTGAAAATCGGCCAGCCGGCGCACGTTTTTCTGGACTCCAATTCCAATCAAGCGCTGAACGGCTCCGTTCTGCGAATCGACCCGCAAGCGACGTTCACGCCGGAAAATACCTACTTTCGTGACGATCGCGTGAAACAAGTGGTCGGCGTGAAGGTACAGCTCACGCAGGGGATCGGCTTCGCAAAACCCGGCATGCCCGCGGACGGCGAGATCCTGACAAACGGCACCGCGTGGCCGCCGCACAAACGGGCGGCGCAATGAACGCTGCCGCCACGGACCGGGTCGATCTCCTCGCGAGCGGCGCCGCGACTTCCGCACCCGCCATAGATGTTCGCGGCCTCAGGAAACGCTACGGCGCTCTCGAAGCCGTGCGCGGAATTTCCTTTGAGGTGCGCCGCGGGGAAATATTCGGTTTGATTGGCGCAGACGGCGCGGGCAAAACCACCACGTTTCAAATTCTCGCCGGAGTGATGGAAGCCACGGGCGGCACGGCGGAGATTTTCGGAAGGCCGGCGCGCGACGCGCGCGCGCGCACCGGATATCTCACCCAAACGTTCAGCCTCTATCCCGACCTGAGCGTTGCTGAAAACATCCGCTATATCGGCGAATTGCGGCACGTTCCTCCCGCGGAAATCGCCGCGCGCGGCGGCCGCTATTTGAAAATGTTTGACATGGATCGCTTCTCCAGGCGCCTGGCATCCCAATTGAGCGGCGGCATGAAACAGAAATTGGCGCTGGTGTGCGCGCTCGTTTCCGAGCCGGATGTTCTGCTTCTGGATGAACCGACGACCGGCGTGGATCCCGTGTCGCGGCGGGAGTTTTGGGACACGCTCGCTCATCTCGCCGGGCAGGGCCTCACCGTGCTGATCGCCACTCCGTATCTCGATGAAGCGGAGCGATGCCATCGGATTGCCTTGGTTCACCTCGGCGAAATTCTGCAAGTCGGCATGCCGGACGAATTCCGCGAGAGTTTGCACGCGAAACGCATCGAGTTGCGCTCGCCCGATCTGCGCAAGGCGCTCCCGGCGGTACGCAGGGCAATTGCCCACCATGCGGACATCTTTGACGTGCAGCGATTTGGAGACCGCCTCGATTTGCTCTCGCATTCGCCCGAAGATGCGCAGGAAAAGATCGAAGAATCCATGCGCACGGAGGGAATTCCAATCGATGGCGTGCGAGTGGATGAACCCACGCTGGAAAACACGTTTGTCGCCACGCTCCGGTCGCTCAATCAGGAGATGCGGGACACGCCCTTTCCCGCGCGCCGCGACCACCGGGACAAGCGCGGGCAAATCGCAATCGGCGCGGAACACCTCACCAAGCAATTCGGCACCTTCACTGCTGTGCATGATGTAAGCCTGCAAGTGCGCTACGGCGAAATCTACGGATTGCTCGGCGCCAACGGCGCGGGAAAAACAACCACGATCAAGATGCTTTGCGGTTTGCTGGAGGCTTCCACGGGAAACATGCAGC
>Ga0209380_10001666_pt1 | contig 14705 bp, 11 predicted proteins | sample HubBroMetageWFT6_FD_188347 | JGI IMG/M metagenome (GOLD analysis project Ga0209380, IMG submission 188347) | Warmed and freeze-thawed soil microbial communities from the Hubbard Brook experimental Forest, New Hampshire - Hubbard Brook CCASE Soil... | ecosystem: Environmental > Terrestrial >...
TGCGTCGGCGGTTGTTCCGTTTCCGCCATCAGCATGTTCTGCAGGAAATCGAACGCGGATGGATGAACATCCGGATCGGAACGCCGGGCGCGCGTCATTGCCCAGGCGATATCGCGCCGGTCAGCGTCGGCCGGCATCCCGGCAAAGTCGAGATAGGTCCGGTAGACCGGAAAGTTTGCGACGACCTGTCTGATCGCACGCTGAAGCAGCGCGCGCGTCAGATCCGCCGTCATTGGACTTTCGCCCGCCAATTGCGCGGCGCGGCGACCGAGCGCATTGAGCTCGCTCGCCATTTCATTTTCCATGATCCGTAGCTTCCCATCGTGCGCGACGGCGGCGAAATCCTGATCTTCGCCGGCGAGATCATAATAGGCTTGCGTGAAGGCAGGCTCGCTGCCGGGCTCGACCAGCACGCCAAGCGCAAGGTTGGTGTAGTCGTAGCCGGTCGTGCCCTCGACGGGCCAGTCGGACCGCAACGCCTCGTGGGGCGCCAGGATCTTCTCGACGACCAGATAAAACGGCCGCTTCGCGCCGGCACGCAACGCCTGGAGATAGGCCTTGGGATCAAAGAGCCCGTCGATATGATCGATCCTGAGCCCATTGATCTCGCCGTTTTCGATCATGCGGAAGATGCGGGCGTGGACGTGGTCGAAGACCGGACTCGCCTCGATGCGCAAACCGGCAAGATCATTGATGTTGAAGAAGCGGCGGTAGTTGATCTCGTCCTCAGCCACGCGAAAAAAGGCGACGCGCCAGAACTGGTCGCGGATCAGCCGATCAAGCTCGCGCCAGTCGCTGTTGAACTCCTCAACCCGGGCTTCAATCGCCGTGCGGGCGCCTTCATCTTTGTTGGCGAGCGCAACGAGCTCGCTCTTCAGCGCGCGCGCCCTTTCCGCCACCTGGGGGCGCCATTGGGGCAAGTCGAGAAAAAGGTCGGCCATCCGGTCCAGCGCCGGGTGCTGATGCCCGAGGATGAACGGGAAGGTAAGCGGATCGATCGGGAGCTTGTGAGAGTCATAGGCCCAGACGGCGAAACTTCCGTCGGCTTCGAAATGAAGCTTGAGTTTCCCCGATCTCAGCTCCTCGCCATATTGCGCGCCGAGCACAGGCGCGAGCAGCTTGCCGTCCTGGGCCGACCAGTCGATGTCGAACCAGCCGGCATATTGGGAATAGGGGCCCCACTCGAGAACATCGAGCCACAAAGGATTGTCGGCGCCCCAGACGCCGACGTGATTGGGCACGATGTCCAGAATTCGCCCGAGTTCGTGATCGCGGAAGGCCCCGATCATCGACGCGAAATCTTCCTCCGTCCCGAGTTCCGGATTCAATTCGTTATGATCGGTGACGTCATAGCCGTGCACGCTGCCCGGCCGCGCCTTGAAAATCGGAGAGAGGTAGACGTGACTGACGCCGAGTTGCGCGAGGTAAGGCGCGATGGCCGCCGCGTCACGGAAACCAAAGCCGGCGTGCAGTTGCAGACGATAGGTCGCGCGAGGAAATGTCATTCTGGATCGAATCCCCAGCGCACGGTCCAAGGCGCGAAGGAAGCGCCGGCGTCGCCGCAAGACCAGAACGGCTGAACGTCGCTCTTGGGAAACGCGACGGCCTTGGACGAGAGATTGGCGTCGAGGCCGAGGCGCCGCTCACCGGCTCGCCAAGTGACGCGCAAAACCTGGTCACCCAGTATGAGAACCTCGCCTCCATGTCGAATGGAAGGCAGCAACGGCTGCACAATCTCGCGACGGACCTTCAAGAGATCGCGATAATAGGCGAGATGCGTCTCGTCGATCCGGCCCCAGTCCAGTTTGGATGCGAGGAAAGTCGACTCGGCGCAAGGATCGGGAATCTTCGCTACCCGCTCCGGGTCGGCAAACTCAGGGAAACGCGAGAATTCCTCGCGCCGGCCTTTTCTCACGGCCTCCGCCAGCTCTCCACTGAAGTCGCAGAAAAAGAGGAATGGCGAGGTCGCGCCCCATTCCTCGCCCATGAACAGCATCGGGATCTGTGGCGCGAGCAGATAGACGCCTGCAAGCGCCCGGATCGCTTCTGGGGTAGCCAACACCTTCAGCCGTTCGCCAAACGCGCGATTGCCGATCTGGTCGTGGTTCTGGATGAAGGACACGAAGGCGTCCGGCGGCAATTGTGCGCTCGGGCCGCCGCGCGGCGCGTTCCGATACGGCATCATTTGGCCTTGATAGGCGAAGCCTTCGGCGATGGCTTTTCCCAAGAGCTCCGTCGAGCCATAGGCGGCGTAGTAGCCGCTGCTCTCATGGGTGGCGGCGACATGGAGAACATGATGGATGTCGTCGTTCCATTGCGCGCTGTAGAGACCGGCCTTGTCCCCATGGCGCGTCAGGCGGCTCGGGACATTGTCCTCGTTTTCCAAAATGAGATGGATGGGCCGAGAGAACCGCGCGCGAATGCGGGCGACGAGTTCGTCGAGCAGATCGGGCCGCGAATCATCCTTGATGGCGTGGACGGCGTCGAATCGAAACCCGTCCAGATGAAACTCCTCGATCCAATATTCGGCGTTCTCGATGAAGAAGTCGCGCACGGGGCCCGAGTTCGGCCCATCAAGTTGGATGGCATCGCCCCAGGGCGTTTTGTGCCGGCTGGTGAAGAAATCGGGCGCGTAGAGCGAGAGGAAATTCCCTTCAGGTCCGAAGTGGTTGTAAACGACGTCCAACAGCACCGCGATCCCGCGTCTGTGCGCCGCCTCGACGAAGGCCTTGAAGTCGTCAGGTTGTCCGTAGCTTGCGTCCGGAGCGTAAGGAAAGGCTCCGTCATAGCCCCAATTCCAGCGGCCCTTGAAGTCGCTGACCGGCATGATCTCGACGGCGGTCACGCCGAGGTCCGCGAGATGATCCAGTTTGCGAGCGGCCCCGGCGAATGTGCCCTCAGGGGAAAAAGCGCCCAGGTGGAGTTCGTAAAGAACGATGTCGCGCCATTCGCGGCCTCTCCAGGATTCGCGCCAGCGGTAGGCGCGCGGGCCGATCGCCTCGCTCGGGCCGTTGACGTCGTCAGGCTGAAAGCGAGACGCGGGATCGGGAACGCGCTGTCCGCTCGCGAGCGCAAACCTATAGCGTGCGCCGGCAGGCAGACCGTTGACCAAGGTTTCGTGAAAGCCATCCTCGTTGCGCCGCATTGCGATGGGATCGCGACCATCGAGCATGAGCGCGATCTGCTCTTGCCTCGGCGCCCAAAGACGAAAGAATATCCCATCGTCCTCGTAAGACGGGCCGTGCCTCCACCTCAACGCGCCGTCATTCATTCCCGCCAGCCCGCCCAGTCTCGAACCCCGAACGTAAACGGGTTTCAGCGGCGGCGGTTCCATCGTCTTCTCAGGCGTGACAACGCCACCGTGCCGACGAAGGTCAGAGGGCGTGGACAGTCTTGACCGCGGCGGCGCATTCGTTGGCGCTCGATCCGCATTCTCGGGCGAATTCACCCAGCCTCGCGGGGACTTTTGGTCCAGCTCTCGGGAACAAAATCCGGTCCCGGGGGTTTCCTTGCGCTCGCAATGCCAATTCCGGGTCATAATCTGCTCGCGAAAGCGCCTAGGGCTCAGGATCGACAAGCCTCCCAAGCGCTCCTTGCGGCCTATGCTTCACCACAGAAAATGGCAGGACTTGCAATTGGCGCATTGCTTGTGAACTAAAAGCGAGCGCCCTTTAAACGCCCCGAGCGCCCTTTAAACGCTCAATGACGAGGAGCAACGACATGTCGATCTCGGACGCCATCGCGCCGCACATTCCCTTTTTGCGTCGATTTGCGCGCGCGTTGTGCGGAACGCAGGCGGCGGGCGACGCCTATGTTGCGGCCACGCTCGAGGAGATTTTGGCCGATCCCCGTTGTTTTGACGCCAACCTCGAACCCAAAGTCGCCCTGTACAAGTTGTTTTTGCGCAGCTGGCGCAACGTACCCCTCAACGCCCATGACGATTCTTCCTCTGTCGTCGATGGGAGCGGAGCGAGCCGCAATCTCGCGGCCATCTCGCTTGAGCCACGGATGGCGTTCCTTTTGAGCGCGGTCGAGTCGTTCAGGCCGCCAGAAATCGCGCAAATCATTGATTGCTCGCAAGAAAAGGCGGCTGACCTCATCGACCGCGCCGGACGCGAAATCTCCGAACAAATTCGTACGACGGTTCTGATCATCGAGGATGAACCGCTCATCGCGCTCGACATTCAGACCCTTGTCGAGCAGCTGGGTCACGACGTCACCACGATCGCCCGGACCCATACCGAGGCGGTGCGTGCGGCGCTGAAGAGCCGTCCGGGGCTTATTCTGGCGGACATCCAGCTCGCCGATGGCAGCTCCGGCCTTGATGCGGTCAATGAAATTCTGGGAACTCAGGAAGTCCCGGTCATCTTCATTACCGCCTTTCCCGAGCGCTTCCTCACCGGCCAGGCGCCGGAGCCGGCATTCCTGATCACCAAGCCCTTCAGTGCGGATTCGGTCAAAGCGGTGATCAGCCAAGCTTTGTTCTTCGATCGGAAGTCGCAGAAAACCGAGGCAAAGGCGACAGCTGGCTGATCAAAACCAGAGTTGCACATCTTAGAAGCGAGATATAAGCTCAAATAATCGGCGCCGGCGGAACCTTAGGCCTCGCCGGACGTTCTGCGACAGCAAGGCGAATGAACGAGGAAACGCTGTGCCGTATTATGAATTCTGCCTGATCGGCGGGGATGGGTCGCGACTTTCGCGGGAACGGCATCTGGCGGCGGACCTCGAAACCATTTGGAGGCGAGTTTTCCGTATGGCCGAGCTCGAGAGCAAGCGAGGAAAACAGATCCATGTCTTGGATGATCAGGGGAGGATCGTCATCGGCATTGGAGCAATCGCCGCCGCCCTTTCCGCTGAGCGGGCTCGCGCAGCGCGGGGTCGCTACGACGGAGCATGATGTCGCGTCTGCCGCAGGGTGGGATTCCGTTGTCGATCGTTGGTGGCGTTCGCGAGCGGACAGCCCGACCCGGAGCGCTAAGAATTGGCGGGCAAGCGAGGGGGCGGCGACCCCTCCTCGCGGAGGCGTTCACCTTTCGGAAGGATTTGGCTGACAGGACCGGGACCATGGCCAAGTCCCGCTCTTTAAGCTGGCGATTGGGGGTGTCGACGCTTGTCATCGTTTTGCCCCTCGTCATCTTCGCGTTGATCATGGTTGGATGGATCGCCCATGACGAACGTGAAGCGGAGAAGAAGCAGCTCATCGGCGACGCCTACGCTTTCGCTGACACCGTTGGGCGCGAAATCAACGCATATTTCCTGCTCTCCGCGGCGCTGTCCCATTCGAAGCTCCTTCAAAACGGGGATTTGACGGGCTTCGCGGATCAAGCCCGGGATACGCTTGCCGAAGCGCCTGGCGTGAAGTTGATTGTGTCGACCGCGGACGGCGATCCTGTGCTCAGCCTTCCACCGGAGCCTTCGGACTCGCCGCTCTTGCGCAATCGTGCGGCGCTCGTTCGGCGGGCGTTCGAATCGGGGTCCGCCTTTCTTTCGGACGTCGATGCTGACCCTGCATTGCCTGAAGCGAGCGCTTCGATCGAAACCCCTGTGTTTGCTGATGGCAAGCCTGTTTATGAAATCGCGATGCTTCTTTCGCTCAAAAAATTTCGCGATCTCATGCAACGTCAAAACTTCCCATCGAACTGGCTGTCCGGAATCGTCGATCGCAACGGCGCTTTTGTCGCGCGGATCCCGGTCGGAGCTAGCCGTCCAGGGACGCTGGCGAGCGCGGAGTTTCGTGATGCGACGCGAAACCTGCCGGCGTCCACCGTGACTCACAATTCGATTGGCGGGCAAAAGGTGGTTTCAGCCTACGCGCCGGTGGAAGGGGGGTGGACCGTTGGCGTTGCGGCTGACGCACGCGGGCTCGGAATCGGTCCTGGCGCGTTTCTCCTCACGTCGCTCCTGGCGTCGCTTGCGATCCTTGGCAGTCTGCTCTTGTCCTTTCTGAATGGCCGTGCGCTCACCCGACGGGTGCGAGACCTCGAATCGAAGACGAAGAATGTGCTGACCGGCGCGCCGATCGCCACGACGCCGACTGGCGTTCGTGAGTTCGACAGCCTCTCTGACGCCTTGGCCAGGACCTCGGAGCTGTTGGCGTTGCGAACCGAGCAACATCGCCAAACCGAGCAGGAACTGCGTAGCCGCGAAGAGCATTTCCGGCTTCTGGCCGACAGTTTGCCTCAGCTGGTGTGGACGGCAGGACCCGATGGCCGCATCGAATACACCAATGCGCTTCGCGAGCGGTACGGAGCGATCGGCCACCCACATTGGGAAGGGATCATTCATCCCGATGATCGGCGGGCGACGGCCGAAGCGTGGCTTCGCGCCAGGGAGGCCGCGGTCCCCTACGAAATGGAGCACCGCCTGTTTGTGGTTGGCAAAGGATACGTGTGGCATCTCAGCCGCGCCTCGCCGCTGCTTGACGCGCAAGGCAAGGTCGTAAGGTGGTACGGCACGACCACCGACATCGACGATCAAAAGCATCGCGAGGCGAACATCCTGGACCTCATGGCGGAGGTCAATCATCGTTCGCGCAATTTGCTCGCCGTCGCGCAAGCGATCGCGCGCTCTGGCGTGGCGAACGCGAAAACGGTCCAGGAGTTCCAGGAAAGATTTTCGGAACGGTTGCTCGGACTGGCCGCCAGTCAGGATTTATTGACCGACCGGAATTGGCGCGGCGTGCCGCTCGAGTTCCTGGTGCGGGCGCAGACAGCGCGTTGCCGGGAAAAGAACATGGTGAGCGGAGGGCCGGAGGTCCTGCTCAATCCCAATGCAACGCAAACACTCGGCCTTGCTTTGCGCGAGCTATGCGACAATGCTCTGAAGCACGGCGCTTTCTCGAAAGCTGGCGGCGAAGTCTCTCTTCTTTGGCGGATCAACAACAGCGAGGCCGAGCCGACGCTCGAGATGACATGGCATGAGCGCGGCCACCCTCTCGTGAAACCGGCGACAACCTTCGGGTTCGGCAAAGTCGTTATCGAGCGTCTCACCGCCTCCGGTCTTAACGCCTCTTCGATATTGAGTTTCGAACCTGACGGCGTGATATGGCGTTTGATCGCCCCGCTGAAGGATGTCGTGAAAACCGGAACTGGCGATCCGCACTATTCGGAGCCGTCGGCCGAAGTCGCGTCGGACCGAGCGGGAGCCGATTGATTCCGCGTGCTTCCTAAACTTATATCGAGGGTTCGTCAGTGCCGGACAAAAGTTCGGGAAGACCGCGAAAAAGGGCGAAAAAGGCCACGTCGCGCAGCGCTTCACCGCTTCCTCCAGAAGACGCGAAGGCGGATCAATATATCGCCGATCAGTTGAAAGCGATGTATGACGCGGTGGTTGTCGAGCCCATTCCGGACCGCCTTCTGCAGTTGCTTGACCGTCTCGACGACGAATCCGAATAACGACTTCGAGCGTCTATGGCGCGAGCGGCGCGGTCACGACGAACTCGACGCCCGGCTGGTGCGCAACGACTTCCAACGACGCGTTCAACTGTTCGGCGAGCGCGCGCACCATGCGGGCGCCCAGGCCCTTTCCCTTGCCAAATTGGAAGCCTTCCGGAAGTCCGTCGCCTTCGTCGCGAATGGCGATAAAAAAGCTGTCCACCCCGGTGGCGGCGATGTTAACCCACACATTGCCCGCGCCTTTGCCCTGATAGGCGTGCTTCGCGGCGTTCGACACCAGCTCATTGACGATCAGCGCCGATGAAATCGCGCGATCGGTAGAAATTATAATGCCGGCCTGCGCCTGAACGTGAATTTCGCATTGCCCGAAGCTGGCGCCGAGATCCTTGCAAATGGCCTCGATGTATCGTCCGACGTCAAAGCGCTCGACGTCCGCCGATTGATACAATTGCTCGTGCACTCTGGCGATGGCGCCCACGCGGAGCGTCGCGTCTTCAAGCTGCTGCGCGAATTCCGGATGGCTGTCTTCCCGCGCCTGAAGACGCAGCATGCCGACGACTAGGGCAAGGCTATTCTTGACCCGATGGTTCATCTCCTTGAGCAGGAATTGCTGGCGCTCCAGCGCGGCATTCAGACTGCGCTCATGCCGCTCACGCTCGATCGCCATGCCTAAGATATTGGCGGCGCCCTGGAGGAACGCGAGATCATGCTCGACGAACTCGTCCTCCGATCGGCTGTCGACCTCGAGCACGCCGTACGGCTGGCCATCCCCTTGCAGGATAACGTTCATGGCGCGCTGGATGCCGTGTCTGACCAGGATCTCGGGCGTCCTGAAGCGCTCCTCGCTTTGGAGATGATTGGAGATCACTGGCCTGCCGGTTTTGAGCGCGAAGCCGGCCGGTGAAGCGAGATCGGCGCCGATGCTGACGACGCCGACGACGCCCGGCTCCCAGCCAACGCCGGCCCGAACGAGAAGGGTGTTTTCAGTCGGAATGTATTCGAGCACCTTGCAAAACTCTGTCCGAAGGCCTTCCGCCGTCAGGCGCGCCGTATCTTCAAGGAGCTGATCGAACCCCGGTCCCTGCAGCGCGCCGACGCCGAGCTCGGCAAGGATTTCCTGCTGACGCACGCGGTGATGAAGGGCGTGCATAATAGGATCTGCAGCCTCGGTTGTGGAGTTGGATTCGACCACGGGCGGAGCCGGCCTATCGGAGCGCGGCATTGGATCGGCTATGCGGCAAGCTGCGCCTCCCGGAGAATTTGGTCTCTCCTGCTAATCATCTATGCGGCCGTACGCAACCGCGCCAGTGCCGCCGGCTGCCGCTTCTGGAACAGAATGGATGAGCACGTCGTTGTGTATTCAACGAAGGAGGCCGCAATGGACTGGAACCGGGTAGAGGGAAATTGGAAGCAAATGAAGGGCGCCGTGAAACAGCAGTGGGGAAAGCTGACTGACGACGACCTCACACAAATCAATGGCAGCCAAGAGAAGCTCGAAGGGATCATCCAGGAGCGATATGGAATCGCCAAGGACGAAACCCGCAAGCAGCTTGACGCTTGGTACCAGAACCAGAGCTGGCAATAGACGTTCGGATGATGGGCCCCGGCGGTTAGGTCGGGGCCTGTTCTATTGGGGGCGCGCCGTTCGGCTTAAGCCTCGAGCCGCGATCGCGGAACGGATAAGCGGATCGAAAGTCCGCCATGCCGCCAGTCTCGGATGATTTCGCCGCCGAGTTGGTCGGAAACCGCGATCCGCGACAGCACCTCGCCGAACCCCAAACCGCCAATCGGCGCGGTGACTGGCGGGCCGCCATGTTCAGTCCAGTGGACAATGATCGAATCGCCCTCTTCCGCAAAGACGACCTTTATCGATCCCGTCTCGACGGAGAGCGCGCCGTATTTGGCGGCGTTGGTCGCGAATTCATGGAATAGGAGGGCGATGCTGGTGACGGCGGACCCGGAAATTCCGGCATCAATTCCGGACGGCACGATGCGCGATTGTCCCGCTTCGTCAAACGGAGCGACAATCGTTCGGACGAGCGATTGAAGCGTCGTCGGTTCGGGCGCGGCTTGACCAAAACCATGCGAGAAGGTGAGAGCGTGCGCGCGCGCCAGCGCAGCGAGACGCGCGCGCGTCGATTCAGCCAGTTCCTGCGGAGATTTTGCGGAGCGCGCGCTCAAACCGACGATGCTGCCGGAGAGCGCGAACAGGTTTTTGATCCGGTGGCTCATTTCTCTCAGGAGTAGCTGCTGACGATCGCGCGCCCTTCTCAAGTCCGTGATGTCGCGCGCAATTTTCGAGGCGCCAACAACCTTCCCGCGCGAGTTCCGGATCGGAGAGATGGTCAGCGAAATGTCGACCAAAGTCCCGTCTTTGCGCTGCCGGACAGTCTCGAAGTGCTCGATGCGTTCGCCGCGATTGATCTTCTCAAGGATGAGCGGCTCTTCGTCCAGGCGGTCGACGGGGATGATGATCGTTATCGGTTTGCCGACCGCCTCTTCGGCCGTGAAGCCAAAGAGCCGTTGCGCGCTGGCGTTCCAGCTGAGAATTACGCCGTTGAGATCCTTCGATAGGATGGCGTCTTCGGACGACTCGATGATGGCTCGGTAGTGGTGGGCAGCCAGATCGTCATGGCGCCGCGCCGGTCGACGCGCGGATCCTCCTTTCCTCATCCGCTGATCCCCGCGCTTCTTATCGGGCGGCTGATCCGCACGTTCAATACATTGTCCTCAGACGCAACCGAAACCGAGGCTCGCATAGCAAGCCTATCGTCGTCGAATCAAGCTGAAACAGCCCGGCTTGCGGTGTGCTCCAGCGCCAGCCTATGGAGCATTGGGAACAGGAAAGAAACCGACAGCGAAACCCTCGCGCCCTTATCTCGCGGGTGCAACGAACACCGAAAAACCGGCTAGTGCGCCACTGGGCGTGGAGCGCGAGGCTTCGTCGGAGACTCGCTTAACGGTTCGCCGGGAGGTTCGCCTTCGAGGCGCTTGCGCTCAAGAGGCTCGGAATCAACCATGGCTTCCGCAATGGACCAATGACGCTCCGCCCCGCCTTCGGGGCGGCCTTCGTCGAGCCACAGGAAATAGGCAATCTCGCGGATGCGGTCGTTGCGGTCAGTCATGATCGTCTCCGGCTTGAGTTGGCTGTGGGCGGCGACATGGGGAACTCCTCGTGAAAGACGTTTCCAAGTCAACTCGGTTGGATTGCGCCAAGTTCCAACAGGCCGCCGAAATAGAGGGCTGCTCAAGGGTTGCGCCTCCGGCGTGACCCGACAGGCGTCAGATCCTTTGCTCGGCCTTTGGCCGGCCGAGAGTGAGGAAAAACGGACGCCCGGCGATCGCGCCCCCGAGCGACGGCGTGATCCGAAACGGGAGGCACGCCTCGACCGCGCGTTCGACGTCGTCGACGAAGGCCTGTCGGGATTCCTTGTCGCCCTCGAGATGGGAGAAGGTGATGCGCGGCTTGCCGAAGATCGAGCCATCCCGCTTCATCATCAGCATGATCGTCAGCCGCGAGCCGGCCGGACCGGGAGCCTTTCCCGCCATGCATGCGCCGAACTGGCGTTGAAGGTCGACGAGCGTGTTCGCTGGCGCGGCATCGTCAGCGAGCGCCAGGTCTTCGGCGAACATTCGGGCGGCGCAAGCGAACGCCGCGGCCAATGCGATCATCGCCCGGGCGTCCCTCATTGAACCTCGCTCCGACATCGGCATCGGTCAGGAACTCCATGTTCGGTCCGAGAGGACGCAAGATCAATGCGCAGGCGTTGGAGCCGGGCTATTGTCGTCATGGGCTCGGAGAGCGGGAGCGCGGCGTGGCGGATCGAGTTCGGGAACGCCGGCAGGCCTATGCGGCTGAGATCACGCGCAGCGCCCACGTCCGAGACCCGCGCATCGAAAAGGCCTTCGCCGCTGTTCCGCGCGAGGATTTCGTAGGGAACCCGCCGTGGCGCGTCGGCTCCGGTGGCCTCTTTGGCCCGACCTCGTCCGACGATCCGGTCCGCCTCTACGAGGATGTCCTCGTCGCCATCGACCCCGAGCGTGGAATCAACAACGGCCAGCCGTCGCTGCACGCGCAGGCGATCGACGCGCTCGGCCTGAAGGAGGGCGAGACCGTCGTCCAGATTGGCGCCGGCGCCGGCTATTACACCGCGATCCTCGCCGAACTCGTCGGGTCGAAGGGCAGGGTGATCGCCTATGAGATCGCGCCGGACATTGCCGCGCGCGCCGCCGCCAATCTTAGCCCTTACCCGCAGGTCGAGGTCCGCGCGCGTTCGGGCGTCGAGGACCTGCCTCAGGCGGACGCAACTTACGTCAACGCCGCCGCCTCGCACCCCCTTCGCGCCTGGCTCGACGCCTTGAAGCCCGGGGGTAGGCTCGTGTTTCCTCTCCAGGCAGCGGGTTCGAGCGGGGCCATGGCTCTCATAACGCGGCCCGAAAGGGGGCAGGCGTGGCCGGCCCGGTTGCTGACAGGCGTGGTGTTCATCCCCTGCGAAGGGGCGCAGGATCCCGAGATGGGCCGCAGGCTCGACCAGGCGTTCCGACGCGGCGGCCAGGCGGGCGTGCGCTCGCTGCGCTTCGGGAGCGCGCCCAGCGAGACGGACTGGGTCCGAGGCGACGGCTGGGCTTTGTCGACCGAACCGGCGGAGTAGGGTGCGCGGCTCGTGCGCGCGGGACCCGGCTAGACCGGCGAAGGGGGCCAAGAAATCGCGACGACATGCGGATATGGTGAGCTCAGCGAGATCAAGCGCTAGGCGCCTCGCATTGTGAGCCGGCTCACAGCAAGCACGCAACGATCAAGTTACCTTTCCCCTCACGAAGCTATCCGCGCCGCAAAAAAATTTTCCGGCAGCGGGAATCAAGTTCGCGGACGCCGAGTCGCATTCTTGTTGCAATTTATTTTTGGGGCAGGAGAGATTAGGTGACGACAACGCTTTCGACATTAAACGCTTCCGAGTCAGCGAATAGTGATCTACTGGCCAATAGTGTGGTTATTTGCGCAGCTATCGCAGTTTTGTTGGCGGTCGCGCTCTTCCTGGTGGAATGCTCAAGGCATCCCTCGCTCCTCCCGGATGCTGCAATTAGCTTGGCGGGTCCATAATCCCGGCTTGGCGTCCTGCGTGCTCGCGGTCTGAACCGCGAGCAGCGAGCTGATCGTCAGCGCCGTCGCGAGGCGCGCGACCCCCACCCTCCCGCGCGAGTTCTTGCGTAATTCGGAAATATGCTATATCTGTGTGTGTAGGCGAATTCCAGCCGCAATCGTCATGGCGAGGAGTGGGGCGACGAAGCAATCCACGGATCATAGGGCGTCGCGCTTCATTACCTGGATCGCCACGCCCTCGCTTGCGCTCAGGCTCGCGATGACGAGGCAACCCGGCGCAACGCTAAACCGAGAAATTCAATCCACGGCTCGAAGGGTGTTGCGCTTTTTCCCTGGATCGCCGCGTCCCCCCGGGCTGAGACCCGAGGGTCTCCTGCGATGACGGATCAACCGGAGCCCAGTGGCTCTAAACCGAAAAGCTCACCCCGCAGCCGCAGGAGGCGACCGCATTCGGGTTCTTCATCCTGAACGACTGGCCCATCAGGTCGTCGACGAAATCAAGCTCGGCGCCTTTGAGCATTTCAAGCGACACCGGGTCGACCAGCACCGTCGCGCCGTCGCGCGTCACCGCCACATCGTCCTCGGCCCGGCTTCTGTCGACATCGAAAGAATATTGGAAGCCCGAGCAGCCGCCGCCCTTGACCGAGATGCGCAGCGCCGCGCTCTGGTCGCCTTTGAGGATTGTGTTCAAACGCCGCGCGGCGCTGGCGCTGATCGTAACCCCCTCAAGCGTCGGAGAGACAGCCTCGTTCATGGCTCTGGCCTTTAATCGCTTGCGCCGTAGAGCCGGCGCCATCAAGAATCTCTGGACCCCAAGATATGGACGCCGAGCAAAGAGCGCAATGTCAAGGCGATCGATGGCGGACGATACCAGCTTGACGGCCCGGGCGCCTTACGCCGCCGACCCCGGTCGGGCGCCGCGTCTTGTCGCCGAGCCGCCCTCGGCGACGCGGACCGACTTCCAGCGCGACCGCGACCGCATCGTCCATTCGACCGCCTTCCGCCGTCTCGCCCACAAGACCCAGGTGTTCGTCGATCACGAGAGCGACCATTTCCGCACCCGTCTCACCCACACGATCGAGGTGGCGCAGATCGCGCGCGCGCTCGCTCGCGCCTTGAGGCTCGACGATGATCTCGCGGAAGCGATCGCGCTCGGCCACGATCTCGGCCACACCCCCTTCGGGCATACCGGCGAGGACGCCCTCGACGCCTGCATGGCCGGGCACGGCGGCTTCGACCACAACAGCCACGCCTTGCGCATCGTGACCGAGCTCGAGCGGCATTACGCCGAGTTCGACGGCCTCAACCTGACCCAGCCGACGCTGGCGGGGCTGGTCAAACATAATGGGCCGCTGCTCGACGCCGCGGGCGCACCGACTGAGCGATACCGGGCGCGGGGCGTCCCGGCCGCCGTCCTCCGCCACAATGTAAGGCAGGGTCTGGAGCTCAGCCTCCATGCAAGCCTAGAGGCACAAGCTGCTGCAATTGCAGATGATATTGCCTATGACGCCCACGACATCGATGATGGGCTGCGCGCCGGTCTGTTCTCGCTCGCCGAGCTTCGCGCCGCCGTTGCGTATGTCGAGGGCCTGATGCGAGAGATCGACGCTCTTCATCCCGGCCTCGAGGACGCCCGCGCGATCCACGAACTGACCCGTCGCGTCATCACCCGGTTTATCGAGGACGCGATCGGCGAGAGCGGCCGGCGGATCGCCGAATCGAAGGTCGACAGTCCGGAAGCAGTGGGGCTCGCGGGCCGGACCCTTGTCGGCCAAACCGCCGCCATCGAGAAAGCCGACCGCGACATCAAGGCCTTTCTCTTCGCCCGCATGTACCGTCATCCGAACGTCCGGAAGGTCCGGGACGAGGCGGACGCGATCGTACGGCGCCTGTTCAAAGCGTACTTCAGCGATCCCTCCGTCATGCCGCCCGAATGGGCGGCCAAGGCCGGCGCGCAGGGCCGGGCGCGGGCCGTCGCCGACTATATCGCCGGCATGACCGACCGGTTCGCGATCGCCGAACATGCCCGGCTTTTTGACGGCGCTTCCGACTTGCGATAGAGGCGCGCGCTCGCTTTGTGGACGCGGTCCATAGCCCGTCAATGGACGGCCGTCCCTTCCGGGCGCCCTTTGGACCGCGTCGCCGCGCTCGAAAGGGCGTTCGGAAGAACGCCCTTCTCACGACGGGCTATGGAGCGCGGCTACATA
>Ga0209380_10001667_pt1 | contig 14694 bp, 12 predicted proteins | sample HubBroMetageWFT6_FD_188347 | JGI IMG/M metagenome (GOLD analysis project Ga0209380, IMG submission 188347) | Warmed and freeze-thawed soil microbial communities from the Hubbard Brook experimental Forest, New Hampshire - Hubbard Brook CCASE Soil... | ecosystem: Environmental > Terrestrial >...
CGGCGCGCTGGTTCAATACGGTTCCTGGCAGGCACCGTTCATCGTTGCGGCCGGGCTCCTCATTTTGGGAGCAGCGGTCTGGGCGTTCTGGCTCGATCCCGACATTTCGGTACTCGAGCGCAAATCCGCGTGAGCGCAAGGTCGCCGAGCTGGTGGCGGCGAGCCCGTCTGCTGGCCAGCGCGCGCAGCGGTTACGGGCGGATATGGGGCCGGAGGGCTTTATTACGGTAACGAGCGTTGGCTCGGAAAGGGAGGGGGCGGAGTTAGACCTCACGCTGCTGCGACGGCGGCTCGCCATTGCGCTGCCGCTTCGGCTCTGAAGATCCACAAGGTCGATCGGGAGACGAGATGGCGCTGGAGGTTGAAATTGTTATGGACGGCAGCATGCAAGTTGAGAAAACGCTGGGCAGAGCCAGGCGACTTGAACCTTTGCATTTTCCGCTCGCGTCGTCGCACGGCTTGGTGGGAATTCTCGGCGCGATTGTTCGCCCGTAGCCTCTGCTGATGAGGGCAGGTCAGGCCAAGATGCCGAAACGCGGATGCGTAAGAGCCCAGCTTGTCAGTCGTCAGCAATTTTGGCGCGAAGCCCCGTTTCCTGAGCAGCTTGCGCATCAGCAGGAGTGCCGCGCGCTTGTCGCGGCGGCGCTGCACCAGCATATCGAGAACCTCGCCTCGTGATCGACGGCGCGCCACAGGTACATCCGCATGCCGGCGATGCGAACCACCATCTCGTCGAGGTGCCATCGATCGCTCGGGCGCGGGCGGGAGCGTCGGAGCCTGCGAGCAAACCTGGAGCCGAACTTCAAAACCCACCGCCGCACCGTTTCATAGGAAACCTCCAGCCCACGCTCGGCCAGTAACTCCTCCACCTCGCGGTAGCTCAGGGTGCGTAGGGAATTTTGAGACTAAGCCGCTGGAAACGTGCCGCAAATTTCGGCCACGATTGTGCCTGAGGGTGGGAAAATGCATTTCTTCCCTGGTGAAGCCCTTGATACCAGGGACAAACGCCCTCCAGAGGCGGGTTCGCTCGAGACTCGCCCCCTCAGCGCCGCTATCAATGGCCGAGAAGCTCTGTCGCGCCGTGGTGCGGGTGAAGGGACTTGAACCCCCACGTCCTTTCGGACAGCAGATTTTGAGTCTGCCGCGTCTGCCATTCCGCCACACCCGCATAGCACCCGACCGGCCTGGTTAATCTGACCGCTCGGCCCGAGGCAGGCAAGAGGCAGGCCCTTGTCCCCGGTGTACGCAGCGAGTTGACGCGACCGGCGCATCGGCGGATCGTTCTCCGGTGGTCGGGATGGGAGGACAGCCATGAAGGTCGGGATCGCGCTCAACATGCTGTGCCAGGCCGGCCGCTCCGACGCCGCGGTCGTCGGCGAGCATATGGCCTTGGGCGACCTCGCCGAGCCGCTCGGTTTCGACTCGCTGTTCGCGCTCGAGCATCACTTCACCGGCTATGCGATGTCGCCGGCGCCGACCCAGTTGCTCGCCTATTACGCCGGGCGCACCAAGCGCATCCAGCTCGGCACCGCGGTCATCGTTTTACCCTGGCACGATCCGGTCCGGGTCGCCGAGCAGATCGCGCTTCTCGACATCATGTGCGGCGGGCGCTGCGTCTTCGGCTTTGGCCGCGGCGCCGCCAGCGTCGAATACGAGGGGTTCCGCATTCCGATGGAAGAGGCGCGGCCGCGCTTTGTCGAGGCGGCGCAGATTGTGGTCAAGGCGCTGACCAACGACAGCTTCGACTACCAGGGCGAGTTTTACCGCATTCCGCACACCGCGATCCGGCCGCGGCCGATCTCGCATCCCGAGCGGCGCTTCTATGCCTCGGCGGTCAGTCCGGACTCGGCCGAGATCATGGCCAAGCTCGGCTTCGGCCTGTTGATGGTCATGCAGAACGAATGGGCGAAGGCCGCCGCCGATATCGTGCGCTATCGCGAGATCGCACAGAGCGCCGGCCACGCGCCCCGTCCGCCGATCATCCTGACCAATGTCTCGGTCGCCGAAAGCCGCGACGAGGCAAATGAGCGGGCGACGAAGTACCTGGCGCGCAAATGGGAGTCGATCGACACCCACTACCATTTCTCGGACGGACACCTCGCCACGGTCAAAGGCTACGAAAGCTACGGCAAGATGGCGAAGACCTACGCCAAGATGAAGGACGACAGCTACCGCGACAAGGCGACCCGGTTCTATGTCTCGATACAGGTGGTCGGCACGCCGCGGGATTGTCTCGACCAGATCGCCGAATTGCAGCGCCTGACCGGAACAGACCATCTGGTGACGGAATTTTCCTTTGGCGGCCTGCCGCATGAGGAGGCCGAAGTGAACATGCGGCTCTTCGCCGACAAGGTTATGCCGACGCTGCAGCGCGACCCAGCCTTCGCCGGCGGCGCGGCGCCGGCAGTGGTATCGCCCCCGGAGGAGAAGGAAAGGTTGTTCGCGCCGGCGTGACTAGCTCGCCAGCGGGTGCGGGCGCGGGTTCGTGCCGTCGGTAAAGCGCGACAGCCGGAACGGCGTCGGATCGACGATCGTCGGCGCGCCGGTCACCATGTCGGCGATCAGCCGGCCGGCGCCGGGGCCGATGCCGAAACCGTGCCCGGAAAACCCGGTCGCGATGAAAAATCCGGGCAGCGTGTCGACCGCCGAGATCACCGGGACCGCATCGGGCATCACGTCGATCATGCCGCCCCAACGCTCGGCAATCGCCGCGTCGCGGAAGATCGGAAAGCTCTCGCTGATGCTGCCGAGGGCACGATCGAGCCCGACCGGGTCGGGCTCGGGGTCGAGCACGCGCACGGCCTCGAACGGCGACGGCGTGTCCAGCGCCCAGCTCCGGGGCGTTTGCCATTCCTCGACAAAGCGCCGGCCGATCCGGAAGCGCAGCTTTTTCCAGTGCACCCGCACGGTCGGCAGATATTCCGGCAACAGCCGCAAGCTGTCCGGCACGATGTCGACCGTGCGCACCCCCAGGGTCGAGACGGTGTAGCCGCCGTCGAGGCGCTTGCGATAGCCGAAGCGGCCGCCGGTGGCGGAAATGTCCGGCCCGCCGTCGAGACGCTCGGTGCGCATGACCGAGGCGAGCACTTTGAGCTGCGGCAGGTCGATGCCGAGATTGCCGCAAAAGAGCCGCGACCACGCGCCGCCCGCCAGCACCACTGACTGGCAACTGATATGCCCCTTCTCGGTCACCACCCCGACGACCCGCCCGGCTGCCCGCTCGATACCGCGCACCGCGCAGCCCTGCATGATCGCCGCGCCGTGGCGGCGGGCGGCCGCGGCGATCGCCGGCGCCGCGATCTGCGGCTCGGCGCGACCGTCGCTCGGCGTATAAAGCGCGCCGGCCCAGCGCTTCGCCAGTCCCGGCAGCAGCCGCGCCACTTCTGCGCTGTCGATCAGATGCGTGTCGAGCTGGTATTCGCGCGCGTGGTCGAGCCAGGTTTCGAGCCGCGCCAAATCCTCCGGGGTTTCGCCCAGATACATGATCCCGGCGGTACGAAAGCCGGTCTCGGCCTCGACTGTCTGGTTCATGCGCTCCCACAGCCGCAGGCTTTCGATAATCAGCGGCAACTCGCGCGGGTCGCGCGCCATCTTGCGGCACCAGCCCCAGTTGCGGCTCGATTGCTCGCCGGCGATATGCCCCTTTTCGCACAGCGCGACCGAGACGCCCTTCTGCGCCAGAAACAGCGCGGTCGTCGTGCCGATGATGCCGCCGCCGGTCACGACCACATCGACGCGGGCCGGGGGGCTCTCGTCGGACGCAACGGGGTCGACGCGCGGCGCCATGTGTCACCTCTGTTCTGTTTCCGCAACCGGCAATAGCCAGCCGCGATAATGAATGACCCGGCCGACGATCGGAAACACCACATCGATGTCGAACATGAAACGGTCGCCGTCACCGCTCTCGAAACAATGGACCCTCGGCAATGTCCACCGCGGCAATCGGATTCCCAGCAGCCGCCATTCGACCAGCAGCCAGGCGAGCCCCTCACGGGTCGACGTCAGGCGATGATAAAGCTGGAATGGAAAGAAGCGCTCCAGCAACAGGTCTTCGCGGCCGCGACTGCCGGCGGCGAAGCCGCTGGCGTAGCGGCGGCCGGCAAAGCGCCGCCGCCAGTATTCGCCGCCCCGGTTATCGACGTGAAAGGCGACAGTGACCGGCACGTCATCCCCCGATTTCGGCAATCCGGCCAGGCGGGAAATCAGCCACGGCAGCAGTCCGGGCGCCACGATGATCTCGGCGCGACCCGCGGTGACGATGTCCTGCGTCAAGCCATGCAAATGGTGGACCGGCTCGGGCAGCGGCGCGAAATCGGCGCCGAGGGCGGCCTGGAACGGCGACGGCATCGCCGACCGAACAAGCGTGGTGTCGATCCGATATGGCGCGAATTCGTGTTCGATGGCCGCGAGATCGATAACGCCGACGCAGGCACGCGCGCCGGGCGGCGGCACCGCGCCGGCCGCCATCGCGCGCAACACCGCGAGCGCGGGCAGCGTCGGCACGACGGGACCGTCGCCGGCCGTAGCGACCAGCGACCATTCGGCACGGACCCGCAGCCCATCGGCATCGACGCCGACAGCTTCGACCAGCATGCCGCCGCAATCGGTGCCGAACCCGGCGAGCCGCTCGGCAGCCCAGCGAAACGGCTGCGCAAACGACAGCAGGGAGCGGAGCATCCCCAGCCGCACCGGCAGGCTGGCGAGCAGCAAGCCCAAATGGAGCGCGCTCAATTCGAGTCCGGCGCGAAACAGCGCCGAGGAGCGCGGCGCGAACCGCTCGGGGACGAGATCGAGATCCGGCGTTTCGCACAGCGACAGCCAGCGCCGGCCGAGGCCGCGCATGTGGCGGCGCGTCGTCATCCCCCAACCCGGCCGCGTCACCCACCGTCCTTCGGCGAAAACCCGCACGGGCTTCCCGGCGTAGGACAGGATCGATCGGATCACCGCGAGCCCGCTCGGCGAGGCCCGGTTGCCGGGCGAAATCGCGATGTCGACCCGGTCGATCCGCCGCCATCCGGAGGTCAGACAATCGAGCGCGGCATGCGACAGTGCCGGGGTCGAGCTGGCGCCGGTCAGCGCGACGACCCCGGCAGCGCGCGCCTCGGCATCGAGCGCGCCGAAGCCGACGACGAAGTCGCGGGCATCGGCGAGATCGAGGTAATGCATACCGGCCGCGATTGCGGCGCGAGCGAGCCGATACTCGGCGCCCTGGAACGGGCCGGCGGCATCGACCACAGCGAAGGCGCCCGTGGCGCGAAGCGCCTCTGGTGTGACCGTTCTGACGTCGAGAGCGACTGCTTCGGCGCGCTCCGGCGCGAGCGATGCCGCCAGCGATTGTCCGCGAGCGAGATCGCGGGCAGCGATCACGACATCGAGGTCCGTCGTCGCGACCAACCCTTCGACCAGCCGGCGACCGAACCCGCCGGTACCGCCGATCACGACGACCCGACGCCTCACTGCGCGGCCATGGTCGACTCATCGAAGACAAAGCGCTGGGCCAGCTCTGGCGTCGGCACCATGCAGCTGTTGTGGCGCCCGAACAGCCGATAGCGGCGGCGGGCGATCCAGTCATAGGCGCGGTCGCGTATCGGCCGTGGCACCGCGCTAAAGGCCTGCACCCACGACCAACGCGGCAGGGACGACAGTACCGCGATCGCCGCGTCGGATTTGAAATAGGCGCGGCCGGCAAAGATGACGGCGTTGGTTTCCGGGTCCTCAACCGTAATGCCGAGGCGCGCGGCCAAGGCCGAGCCGTAAGCGCTTTGCACCGGGGTGAAGCGGAAGCGCGCGGCGGGGTCGCGTTCGATCACAAAGCGAACCCAGCCCGAGCACAGCACACAGACTCCGTCGAACACGATGACGCCATCGGCGACACCATCGATCCTTTGCGGCTTCCAGTCTCGACCCGGGTTCATCGCGACGGTTCCGCCTGCGGCATTGCGCCGATCCGTGGAATGTCCCAAATCAGGGACCCCGAAGCCAGCGAGTTACCGATGAGTTCGCATCGCCTGCGCGTCGCCTCCGATGTCGGCGGCACCTTCACCGACAACCTCGCCTATGACGAGACGTTGCGCCGGGTGACCGTCGCCAAGGTGCCGACGACGCCGGAGAACCGCGCGGTCGGCACGGTGCGGGGGCTGAAGCGCGCGCTCGAACTGCAAGGGCGCGGCGGCGGCGATGTCGCCTATGTCGGACACGGTATGACGACGGCGACGAACGCCGTGATCCAGCGTAGCGGCGGGCGCACGGCGTTGATCACGAACGAGGGCTTCCGCGACCTGCTGCTGATCGGCCGGCAGAACCGGCCCAGCCTTTACGACATACGGAAGACGCGCCCGCTTCCACTGGTCCGGCGCGAGGATTGCCACACGGTGCGCGGTCGGCTCGACCCCACGGGCCGCGAGGTGACGCCGCTCGACGAGAACGGCCTGCGCGACATCGCCTGCCGCCTCAAAGCAGATGCGGTCGCGGCCGTGGCGGTCTGCCTGCTGCACGCATACGCCAATCCGGAGCACGAGCGGCGGGCGAAGGCGATCCTGAGCGACGAACTGCCCGGTATCGCGGTCTGCATCTCGACCGACATCCTGGCCGAGTTCCGCGAATACGAGCGGGCGAGCACGGTGGTGCTGAACGCCTATCTGCTGCCGGTCATGGACCGCTATCTCGCCTCGCTCAGCGAGCTCCTGGCCGACCCGGGCGAGGGGCTCGGCCTCGCGCCTGAAGTGCCGGTCATGGTCATGGAAGCCTCGGGCGGGCTTATGACAGTCGCGACCGCGCGCGAGAAGCCGGTGCATACGGTGTTGTCGGGGCCGGCCGGCGGGGTCGTCGCCAGCGCGCATGTCGCCCAGCTCTCGGGCTTTGCCGAGATCATTACCTTGGACATGGGCGGCACCAGCACCGACATCAGCCTGATCCTCGGCGGGCGGCCGCAGGTGACGGGCGAAGCCAGCCTCGAAGGCGCGCCGATCCGCATCCCGGTCATCGACATCAACGCGATCGGCGCCGGCGGCGGCTCGATCGCCTGGATCGACGAAGGCGGCGCGCTGCGCGTCGGGCCGAAGAGCGCCGAGGCGGTGCCGGGCCCGGCCTGCTACGGCCGAGGCGGTGCGGAGCCGACCGTGACCGACGCCAACCTCGTGCTCGGCCGCTTCGGCGCCGACACCAGGCTCGGCGGCGAATTGGCCCTCCATCCGGACGCCGCGGCGCGCACCATTCAAGAGCGCATCGCCGGCCCGCTCGGTATCGACCTGACTGCGGCGGCGGCGGGCATCCTGCGGGTCGCCAACGCGACGATGGCGCGCGGCATCCGCGTCGTCTCGGTCGAGCGCGGTCACGATCCGCGCCGTTTGACCCTGGTGCCGTTCGGCGGCGCCGGACCGATGCACGGCTCGCCCTTGGCGCGCGAGCTCGGCATCCCGCGCCTCTTGGTGCCGCCGACCCCGGGCATTCTCTGCGCGCTCGGCATGCTGGTCGCCGATTTGCGGCACGATCTGGTGCAAACCCATCTCGCCGCGCATCGCGATCTCTCGGCCGACGCCGCGCGGGCAATCCTCGACCCGATGCTGGCCGAGGCGCGCCGCCTCTTGGAAGCCGACCGGGTAACCGAAGATCGGCGCCGGATCGAGATGCGGGTCGATATGCGCTATATCGGCCAGTCCTACGAATTGCCGATCGGGCTCGCCGCCTTCATCGACGCTGATTGGGTGGCACTGGTGCCGGCCTTTCATGCCGAGCATGCCCGTCGATTCGGCCATAGCGATCCGGCGGCGCCGGTTGAAATCGTCAGCTTCGCGGTGACCGCGACCGGGCTGATCGACACCCCCGAATTGCCGCGCCCGCCGGCCGGTGACAGTGAGCCGCCGGCCGAGGCACGCACCGGCACGCGCCGAGCGTATTTCGAGGAGGGCGCCGGCGGCGAGTGGGCGGAATGTCCGGTGTGGCAGCGCGAGGCGCTCTTGGCCGGCAACGAGATCGCCGGCCCGGCGATCGTCGAGGAAGTGTCTTCGACGACGGTGCTCTATCCTGGCGATCATGCCCGCGTCGACGAAGTAGGCAGCCTGATCGTTGAGATCGGATCGTGAGTCCGCCAGGAATTCCGCTCCGCGCTGCCCCAGCCTGTCATCCCGGCGAAGGCCGAGATCCACCTTTCATCGGTCGGGCGCCGGACCTTGATAGGAACAGAACAAGAACCTATATGCCGTCGCAGAAACCGCTTCTTCACTCGGATGGCGCTTTCCAAATTCCCTGCTAAATCGCGAAAAATTCCCTCTTCTGAGGGAATTTCGCGCCCCGGGCAGATGGCCGTGCAATGGTGGCTGTCGGCCGGAAAAAACGAGGCCCGTCGACCGCAGCCGAAAACTGTGACGCAGTTTCACAGTTTCACAGTCCCGACCCGACCCGGTCCTGTTTTTGCTGTTCCTGAGCATGAGAAATGAGGAATCTCAATAGCTTGGTCCTGATGTCTCGCGCGCGAGCGCGTATCCGCGGATGCTGATAAAAAGGACACGCGAACTACCGGCAGCGAGGCCCGAGAATGAATGACACCTCAGTGGCGGCGACGCGGCCCAACGCGATCGATCCGATCACCCTGGAGGTGCTGCGCAACGCGCTCGAATCGATCGCCGACGAGATGGGCGCGGTCCTGAAGCGCACCTCGTTCTCGCCGAACATAAAGGAGCGCATGGACGCCTCCTGCGCGATCTTCGATGCCGAGGCGCAGCTGGTGGCGCAGGCCGAGCACGTGCCGGTGCATCTCGGCTCGATGCTGCGCGCGGTCAGCGCGACCGTGACCGCGGTCGGCCGGGTCGAGGAGGGCGATGTCGTCATCGTCAACGACCCGTTCACCGGCGGCTCGCACCTGCCGGACATCACCGTGGTCGCGCCGGTTTTCGCGCCAAAGGACCAAGGCGGCCGGCATATCGGCTATGTCGCGACGCGCGCGCATCACGCCGATGTGGGCGGCATGGAGCCGGGCTCGATGCCGGGCAAGAGCCAGGAAACTTACCAAGAGGGGCTGATAATCCCGGCGGTGCGGCTCTACCGCGGTGGCGAATTGCAAGACGATGTGATGCGCATGATCCTGGCCAACGTCCGCACCCCGGAGGAGCGGCGCGGCGACCTCAACGCGCAGCTCGCGGCGCTCAAGATCGGCGAGCAGCGCCTTATCGAGCTGGTCCAGCGCTACGGGGCCGATCTACTGACCGCCGGGTTCGACGCCATTCTCGATTACGCCGAGCGCCGGATGCGCCGCCGTCTCGCGGAGTTCCCGGCCGGCACCTATCGCGCCGAGGACTTCATGGACGACGACGGCCATAGCGATGTGCCGGTGCGCGTGAGTCTGGCGATCACGGTGTCGCCCGAGCGGCTGGTGCTCGATTATTCGGGCTCCTCGCCGCAGACCCTCGGCAATATCAACGCTGTCGCGCCGATGACCTATTCGGCCTCATTCTTCGCGATCAAGATCCTGACCGATCCGGAAATTCCGGTGAACGCCGGCACGTTCCGCAGCGTCGAGCTGCGCATCCCCGAGGGCAGCTTCCTCGCCTCCCGCCCGCCGGCGGCGGTCTGCGCCGGCAATACCGAGACGACACAGCGCATCGCCGACACGGTGCTCAGGGCCTGTGCGCAATTCGCCCCTGACCGGGTGCCGGCTGCCAGCCAAGGGACGATGAACACGATCGCGATCGGCGGGCACGATCCCCGGGACGGGCGTCCCTACAGCTATATCGAGACGATCGGCGGCGGCCAGGGCGGGCGGCCGATGGGGCCGGGCGATGACGGCATCCAATGCAACATGACCAACACGATGAACACGCCGGTCGAGGCGCTGGAAATCACCTATCCGCTCAGGGTCGAGCGCTACGAACTGCGCGAGGGCTCCTCCGGCGCCGGCAAGCATCGCGGCGGCAACGGTCTCGTCCGCTCGATCCGTATCCTTGACCACACCGCGCGCGTGTCGTTGCAATGCGAGCGCCGCCGCTTTGCTCCCTACGGGCTACACGGCGGCGCCGACGGCAGGCCGGGACGCAATGCCGCCGTGCATGCCGACGGCACCGTCGAGGAGGTGCCGGGCAAGGCGAGCCTGTCGCTGGCCGACAACGAGATTATCGTCGTCGAGACGCCAGGCGGCGGCGGCTGGGGCGCGGCGTAGGCTCGCCCGGCCTGGTCAGCCGTGCAGATGCGCCTCGACAAACCAAAGGTACTTGTCGGTTGCGCGGCTGATCTCGGTGAACAAATCCGAGGTGTCGATATCGCCGAATTCGGCCGACTGGTCGATCGCCTCGCGAACCGAGGTGCCGAACGCGGCAAGCGCGCTCGACAGCGCCTCGACATGCTCGCGCCAGCCCGCGATCTGCATTGGGTAGGGCGGCAGGGTCGAGCGCTGCGCGGCGATCTGCACCGTGCCCTCCGCGGTGCCGCCGAGCGAGGTCGTGCGCTCGGCTAGCAGATCGACAAACTCGTCGGCGGACTCGGCGACCTTGTCGAACAGCTCGTGCAGCGCGATGAAGTTTGGCCCCTTGACGTTCCAATGCGCCTGCTTCGCCTGCTCCTTCAGATCGATCGCGCAGGCGAGATGACGATTGAGCAATGTCACCGCCTTGCCCCGAATTTCCTCGGGAAGTGTGTTTTTGGTGCGATATAGGCCGGGCATGATTGCTTCCCTTCCTGATAGATTAGAGCGCCTCTAAGGTAAGGACGCCCGCGGGCCGCTTCAATTAAAACGTCGTTTAGATATCGAGGAAGGCGGTTTCGTTCTCGCCCTGCATGACGATGTCGAAGCGGTAGAGTTTCGGGCTGCCGTCCCCTGCCGGGCGCGCCAGCAGGGTGGCGCGTACGCTCGCGTCCTCGATCGAGGAGAGCAGCGGGTCGGTCGCGTTCGCCGGCTCGTCGGCGAAATAGATCCGGGTGTGCAGGTGCTTCAACAGCCCGCGCGCGAACAGGGTGACGTTGATATGCGGCGCCTGCAGCGCGTTGCCGCGTCCGGGGACCGGGCCGGGGCGGATCGTCACAATGCGAAAGCGGCCCTCGGCATCGCTCGCGACCCGACCAAAGCCGTGGAATTTTGGGTCGAGCGGCTTGTCGGTCTGTGTGTCGTCCGGATGGTTGTAGCGGCCGGCGGCATTGGCCTGCCACACCTCGACGCAGGCGGCGGGCACCGCCGCGCCATCGCCGTCGATAACCCGTCCCTCGATGACGATGCGCTCGCCCGCCGGATCGCCGGCAGTCAGATCGGCCCATTCGGGGTGCGCCATGCCGAGGTGAAAGAAGGGGCCGACCGTCTGCGACGGGGTCGGGATCAATTTTTCGGCCATCGGGCGCCGCCTCAGACAGGATCGGTCGGGGTGGCTTCCCGGCCCCGCAACACCAGGTCGAAATGGTAGCCGAGCGCCCATTCCGCCTCGCTCAGCTCCGGATCGTAATCGCAGATCAGCCGATCGCGCGCCTCGCGGTCGGCGGTGCTCTGGAAGATCGGGTCGTGGGCGAGCAGCGGGTCGCCCGGAAAGTACATCTGGGTGACGAGCCGGGTGACAAAGCCCGCCCCGAAAACGCTGAAATGAATGTGCGCCGGGCGCCAGGCGTTCGGCGTGTTGCGCCAGGGATAGGCGCCGGGCTTGATGGTCAGAAAGCGATACTCGCCATCCGTGCCGGTGACCACCTGGCCGGCGCCGGTGAAGTTCGGGTCGAGCGGCGCGTCATGCTGGTCGACCGGGTGGTGGTAGCGGCCAGCGGCGTTGCATTGCCACAGCTCGAGCAAGGTGCCGGGTACCGGGCGGCCGTTCTCGTCGAGCACGCGCCCGGCGACAATGATCCGCTCGCCCAACGGCGCGCTTTTGTGCTGGGAGGTGAGATCGGTCGCATCGGGACCGGCCCAGCGATCCGCGAAAACCGGCCCCGTCGTCTCCGAAAGAGTGTGGTCGAGGCGAAGGAGCGGCCGTTTCGGAGACCGCTTCACCGTGCTGGCATAATCGGGATAGAGATAGGGCGGCTGGGTGTCCGGACGCGGGCGGGAAAAGGGGGCGGGGCTCGTCATCGCGCGTTTCTCGCTCTGGGGGGCGCCTTTGCGGGCAGCCTGTGCGCGTTGCGGCACGGCCGTCAAGGCAACATAATCTATCCTCCTGCCAGTTTCGGAGGGGACCATGGCCCTGCGCAAATTCATCATCGAGCGCGACATTCCGGCGGTCGGCAGCCTCGAGCGCGAGCAGCTGCAAGGCGCCGCGGCGAAATCGAACGGCGTCTTGCGCGAGCTTGGCCCCGACATCCAGTGGGTCGAAAGCTATGTCGCCGCCGACAAGACCTTCTGCGTCTACCTCGCCAAGGACGAGGCGATCATCAAGAAGCACGCGGAAATCAGCGGCTTCCCGGCAACGAAGATCACCGAAGTGCGCAAGATGATCGACCCGACGACCGAAGACGGGGCCTGAGGGGAATCCGTAAAATAATCCCTCTCCCGCGGTGCGGAGAGGGTTTTGCTACCGCTCGACCCAGGCGATGCGCAAGACGTTGGTAGAGCCGGGCGTGCCGAACGGCACGCCGGCGGTGACGACGACCCGCTCGCCGGATTTGGCAACCCCCTCGCGGTGCGCGGTGCGCACCGCCTTTTGCACCATGTCGTTGAAGTTCTTGATGTCGGCGAGGTGTACGCAATGTGCGCCCCATAGCAACGCCAATCGGCGCGCGGTGCCGAGGTTTGGGGTCAACGCCAGGATCGGCGCCGAGGGGCGCTCGCGCGCCGCGCGCAACGCCGTCGCGCCGGAGCTCGTGAACGAGACGATCGCAGCGGCGCCGATCGTATCGGCGACTTGGCAGGCGGCGGCGCTGATCGCGTCGCGATTGGTATGCTCGGGCGCCATCCGGCCGGCGTCGAGCTCGGTAAAATACAGCGGGTCCTCGTGCACGCGCCGTGCGATGCGGTCCATCATGGTCGCCGCCTCGACCGGATATTTGCCGGCCGCGGTTTCGGCCGACAGCATGACCGCGTCGGCGCCTTCGTAGACGGCAGTGGCGACGTCCGAAGCTTCGGCCCGGGTCGGGGTCGGTGCGGTGATCATCGATTCCAGCATCTGCGTTGCCACGATGACCGGTTTGCCGGCGACCCGGCAGGCACGGATGATCTGCTTTTGCACACTCGGCACGTCTTCCGGCGGCATCTCGACGCCGAGATCGCCGCGCGCCACCATCAAGGCGTCCGAGAGATCGATGATCTCCTGGAGGCGTTTGATGGCGGACGGCTTCTCCAGCTTGACCATCAGCCCGGCGGCGTTGCCGATCAGCTTGCGCCCCTCGGCGACATCCTCCGGGCGCTGCACGAAGGAGAACGCGATCCAGTCGGCGCCCTGCTCCAGCGCGAAAGAAAGATCGGCGCGGTCTTTTTCGGTCACCGCCGAGATCGGCAGCACGACATTCGGGACATTCACGCCCTTGTGGTTCGACAAGGCGCCGCCGACGAGGCACTTGGTCTCGGCGTAATCCGGGCCGCTCTCGATGACCTTGAGCCGGACCTTGCCGTCGTCGATCAATAGCTCCGTTCCCGGCCCGATCGCCTGGAAGATCTCCGGGTGGGGCAGGGGAGCGCGGTTCTGGTCGCCCAGCCGATCATCGAGATCGAGGCGGAAATGCGCTCCGGCGGCCAGCTCGATCCGGCCTTCGGTGAAATTGCCGAGGCGCAGCTTCGGCCCCTGCATATCCGCGAGGATCCCAATCGGCCGTCCGGTGTCGCTCTCGACCTGCCGGATATGCTCGAACAGCCCGCGATGATCGTCGTGTGTGCCGTGGCTGAAATTGAGCCGAAACACATCGACCCCCGCATCGAACAGGGCCCGAATGCGCTCGCGTCCCGAGCTGGCGGGGCCAAGGGTGGCGACTATCTTGGCGCTGCGCAGGCGTCGCATCGGCTGGTTTCGGCCGCGCTCTAATTCACTGGGGCGGGTGGCGTGGGAGAACGAGGATGGCGCGGAAATCGTTGACATTCGTAAGGGTCGGACCGGTTACAAGGAGGTCGCCCAAGGCTGCGAAGACGCCGTAGCCGTCATTCTCCGCGAGGGCCTCTTTTATCGCGATGCCCTGCGCGGCGGCACGGGAAATCGTGTTCGGGTAGACAATCGCCCCGGCATTGTCTTCGGTTCCGTCGATGCCGTCGGTATCGCAGGCGAGCGCCGCGATGCCGGGTGCGCCCCCAGGGTCCTTGACCAGCGCGGCAGCCAGGGCCAGCAGGAATTCGCTGTTGCGGCCGCCGCGGCCGCGGCCGCGCAGCGTCACGGTGGTCTCACCGCCCGACAGCAGCACCGCCGGCGGCGCGATGATGTTGCCGCCGACGCGGAAGCGCCCGGCATGCAGTTGCAGCGCGATCGCCGCATCGCAATGGGCTTCGGCGGAGTCTAGCGCACCGATCATCCGCTCGGTCGCAGCGAGGTTGAACAGATGCTGTGGGATGTTCGGCTCGGCTGCGACCGCCTTCTGAGCGAAGGTTTCGGCCCTTGTGTGTTGGCCAAGAAGGCCGAATACCGCCCCAAGAGCATCCAAGTCAGCGGGTCTCGGTTTCGAAGCAGGCAGTCTGGACAGGGCAGTTTCAGCAGCAGCGCAAGCCTCAGCGATTGCGCCAGAAAAAAACAGGCACTTAGCGTGAAGAATGTGGTTGGTCGGATCCTGAGGTCGTAAGGCGACCGCGCGGCTGGCGCAGACCATGGCGGCATTCGA
>Ga0209380_10001669_pt1 | contig 14688 bp, 13 predicted proteins | sample HubBroMetageWFT6_FD_188347 | JGI IMG/M metagenome (GOLD analysis project Ga0209380, IMG submission 188347) | Warmed and freeze-thawed soil microbial communities from the Hubbard Brook experimental Forest, New Hampshire - Hubbard Brook CCASE Soil... | ecosystem: Environmental > Terrestrial >...
TGGTGGCGGTGGAACCGGTGGTGGTGGAACCGGCGGCGGAGGCACCGGCGGCGGAGGCACCGGCGGGGGCGGAACGGGTGGGGGTGGGACGGGCGGTGGCGGTAAAACCGGCGGCGGTGGCACTACCGGTGGTGGAACCACTGGTGGCAGGACCGGAACTGGGGGAATAGCGTCGAATAATAATCTGTACAGCCCTTACAACCAGCCCAGGCAGATCGTTCCGCCATTTCCTGCTAGCGCTTCTGACAATCAGCAGGTTCTCTATCAACTCGCAGACGGTACCGGCGGATTTGTGATCCTGAATACCAACGATTTGCTCGGTGGTCTGCAAAAAATCGCCAAGGATCAAAACCAGTACTACCTTCTCGGCTATAAGCCCGCTGTTTCAGTCGAAGGCAGCTGCCACACGTTGAAAGTTAAGGTGGAGCGCGGCGGAACCAACGTCCGCGCCCGCAGTGGCTATTGCAACGTCAGGCCGACCGATCTGCTGGCCGGCAATCCAATCGAGAAAGACTTGGAAACCCGCGCCAGTGGCGAGATGCAGGGCAACGTTACAGCGATGATGCAGGCCCCTTTCTTCTACACTTCGCCCAATGCGGCTCAAGTTCACCTTGCGGTGGAGATTCCTTCAACAGCGCTCAAGTTCGAAAAGGTGAAAGGGAAGCAACATGCCGCGGTCAATATATTAGGGATCGCCTACAAGCCGGACGCATCGATTGCGGCGCGTTTCAGCGATACCGTGAATGTTGACTTCGATGGCAAGAAAGAGGTCGAGGAATTTCAGAAAGCGCCCTTTCATTACGAAAACCAGTTCGGGATCGCCTCTGGCGAATACAAGCTGAAAATCGTTTTCAGTTCCGGCAACGACAGCTTTGGCAAACTCGAGGCGCCGCTCTTGATTGACCCATATCAAGGTAAAGAATTCAGCATCAGCAGTGTGGCGCTTAGCAACGATCTGCGACGGGCTGCCGACGTCGCTGCGGATCTGGACAGCCAACTGCTGGAAGACAGGACCCCTCTGTTGGTACAGGGCATGCAGATTTCACCGTCTGCGTCCAACCAGTTCAAGAAAACCGACACCGCAGCCCTGTACGCTGAACTCTACGAACCACGCATGAAAGATCCGAACCCGCCGGAGATTGCGTTTGAGATGAGAATTTTGGAACGCAAGACCGGAGAGGAAAAGTTTCACATCCGTAACAAGCTCCCCAAAGGAAGTTCCCGGGATCCGGTCATTCCGTTGGGACTCAAGTTGCCAGTTTCGACGCTGACCTCCGGCTCCTATCGCGTGGAGTTGCGGGCAATCGATTCGGCGGGCGGCGCCAGCAAGACGCGCACGGCTGATTTCGAGTTGGAATAACGGAACTCGGCCGCCCTGTTACGCTCGACCTGCGAGAGCCGCTTCGCATATGATTTGAGCATGATTTCTGCGAATGCATATTGCCCGCCGCTCGGGCCCGCTCGATGATCATTACCCGGAGTCCGCTGAGAATCTGCCTCGGCGGCGGTGGCACCGACCTTCCGTCTTATTACCGGCAGCATACTGGCTTTGTCATCTCCGCCGCCATTAGCCGGTATGTCTATATCACCATCAACGAAGCGTTTCGTCCGCGGATTATCGTCAAGTACTCCAAGTTCGAAGATGTAGAACGCGTCGATGATATCCAGCATCCCATCATCCGCGAGGCCTTGAAGTTGACCGGGGTAACCGGGCCGTATCTTGAAATTGTGAGCCTTTCCGACATCCCGGCCGGCACCGGGATGGGATCTTCGGGCAGCTTTACCACCGCCCTGTTATGCGCTCTACACACGTTGAAACGGGACTTCGTGCCGCCGCGCGATCTCGCCGAACAAGCTTGTCACATCGAACTCAAGCTGCTCAATGAACCCATCGGCAAGCAGGACCAGTACATCGCCGCTTTTGGCGGCATCACCTCCTTCGAGTTTCTGCCCGATGATCGCGTGCTTGTCGAACCGCTGAAAATCCCCGCCGAAACTCTGGCCAACCTCGAAGACAACCTGCTTTTGTTCTTCACCGGAAGCTCGCGCAACGCGTCTGACATTCTTCGCGACCAGGATTCAAGGACCAAACAGAACAACTCTGAGATGATCGAGAATCTTCACTTCACCAAGCAATTAGGCATCGAGAGCCGGGACGCTCTGCTGGCCGGCGATTTGAGAAAGTTTGCGCAGGTGATGAATGTTCACTGGGAGAACAAGAAGAAGCGCTCTCCGGGTATGAGCGGCGGCGAGATCGATCGGCTATATGAGCTTGCGGTCGCCAACGGCGCTCTCGGCGGCAAACTCATCGGTGCCGGTGGAGGCGGGTTTCTCATGTTCTACACCGAGGAGAAGACTCGGCTCAGAGCGGTCATGCGACGCGCGGGACTCCGCGAAGTCCGCATGCAGTTCGATTTTGCCGGAACCACGGTAGTGGCCCATTCATAGGAGAATCCTTTGTTGAATTCGGCCCTGAATCCATTGCCGACGGTTGCGATTCTCGCCGGCGGCCTCGCCACTCGTCTGCGGCCTATGACGGAGACCGTGCCGAAGTCGCTGCTCGAACTCAACGGCGAACTCTTCGCCGTGCATCAATTGCGCCTGCTGCAGTCGAAGGGCGTCCGCCGCGTCGTGTTCTGCGTGGGACATCTTGGCGAGCTGATTCAGCAGACTATCGGCAACGGCTCCGCCCTGGGCCTTCAGGTAGACTACTCATTCGACGGACCTGCCTTGTTGGGCACGGCCGGGGCCGTCAGAAATGCCCTGTCCAGGTTGGGCGATTCTTTCTTCGTCATGTACGGTGACTCCTATCTTCCTTGCGACTACGCTGCGATTTCCCGGCAGTTTCAAGCTTCAGGTGTGCTGGGAATGATGACAGTTTTTCGCAATGAGGGAAAATGGGATACCAGCAACGTAGAGTTCGAAGCCGGCGGGGTCGAAGGAGAAAGGATTCTGGCCTACAGCAAGACGGACCGCACGCCAAGAATGCGCTATATCGATTACGGACTCGGAGTTTTTCGCGCCGAGGCATTCGAGGGGTTGCCCGTCGGTGAGCCTTGTGACCTCGCTAAACTGTATACGGACTTGCTGCAGAGGAAGCAATTGGCGGCTTTTGAAGTGCAAGAGCGGTTCTACGAGATTGGATCACCGGCGGGGCTGAAGGAGACAGCTGAGTTCCTCGCGAGGCGGGAAGTGAACCGGGCTAAATAGCTAAGGCTGATAAGCAATAAGGGATGAACACGAAAAATACATTCGCCCAGCAGTTTCTTACTGAAGCCAAAGATGTAATCGACCGCCTGGATGCCGCCAGCATCGAGAAGGCTGCCTCTCTGCTGGCTCTGACCCGTGCATCCGGCGGACGATTGTTCATCCTCGGGGTTGGAGGGAGTGCCGCGAATGCCTCTCATGCCGTGAACGACTTCCGCAAGATCGCAGGCATCGAGGCCTATGCGCCCACCGACAACGTGTCCGAGTTGACCGCCCGCATAAACGACGAAGGCTGGGCAACTGTCTTCGAAGCCTGGCTGCGGGTAAGCCGCTTGGGCCCCAACGATCTTGTGTTTGTGTTCTCGGTGGGTGGGGGTGATCTCGAAAAAAATGTCAGCCCCAATCTGGTGGCTGCGCTTCAATATGCAAAAACTGTTGGCGCGAAAATCGTCGGCGTCGTTGGCCGCGACGGCGGCCACACTGCCAAAGTGGCCGACGTCTGTGTCCTTATTCCCACGGTCAATCCCGCCCACGTCACTCCGCACGCCGAAGCGTTTCAGGCAATCGTGTGGCATCTGCTGGTTTCGCACCCCGCGGTGAAGCAGCAGCAAACCAAGTGGGAATCAGCCGCGCTGCACAGTGGGCAACTCCGTCCGGCGGTCTTCCTTGATCGCGATGGCGTTATCAACCGCGCCGTGGTGCGCGACGGCAAACCGTTTCCACCGTCCGGGGTGAAGGAACTTGAACTGCTGCCCGAGGTCGCGTCATCGCTACACGATTTGAAAGCGCATGGCTTCGCGCTCTTTGTGATCACCAATCAACCTGATGTAGCTCGCGGCACCCAGACGCGTGAGGCGGTTAAAGCTATCCATCAGGCGCTGGCCTCTTCTCTGCCCATCGACGATATCTTCGTCTGCTATCATGACGATGCGGATGACTGCGCTTGCCGCAAGCCGAATCCCGGTATGTTGTTCGAAGCACGGCGCAAGCACAATATCGATCTCTCGCGCAGTTTCATGGTGGGCGATCGCTGGCGCGACATCGATGCCGGCCACGCCGCTGGTTGTAAAACGGTTTTGATTGATTACGGTTACCGTGAACGAAAACCGGCGCACCCTCCGGAGGCTACCGTTCGATCGTTGCGCGAGGCCGCTGACTGGATTCTGTGCTCGAGTTTGAAGGAGTCAACGAATAAAGATGAAGTCCGTATCTGAATTGCGGGTTCAGGTGTTCGCCGACGGAGCCGACAAGGCCAGCATACTCGAGCTCTACCGGCAACCCTACATCAAGGGTTTCACTACGAATCCAACCCTGATGCGGAAAGCGGGCGTGACCGACTATGAGCGTTTCGCCCGCGAAATCCTTCAACAGATTCCGGACCGTCCCATTTCGTTCGAAGTATTCGCCGATGATGAAGCTGAAATGGAGCGGCAAGCCCGCAAGATCGCCCGCTGGGCAGCGAACGTGTACGTGAAAATTCCCGTTACCAACACCCGCCGGGAGCCTATGTACGAATTGGTCCGGCGTCTGAGCGCGGAGGGTATTCAGGTGAACGCGACCGCGGTGCTCGCACTCGACCAGGTGGAGCAACTCGCGCGAGCGCTGCGCGGCGGTGCCCCCTCGTATATCTCGGTTTTTGCCGGACGAGTCGCCGACACCGGGCGCGATCCCGTTCCTCTCATGAAATCTGCGCTCGAGTTAATGGCGCCCGAGCCTAACTCGCAACTGGTCTGGGCCAGCCCGCGCGAACTCCTGAACATCTTCCAGGCCGACGAAATCGGCTGCCACATCATTACTGTCACGTCTGACGTTCTCAAGAAGGTCACCCTGATCGGCAAGGATCTGCACGACTATTCCTTGGAGACCGTGCAGATGTTCCATGACGACGCCGCGCATTCCGGATACACGCTCGAACCGCACATCGCATATTCTTTGTGACGGGTCGAGTTCTCCTGCTCTACTACGACGAGCCCTCTCGCTATTGCAGGCTCGCTATTGCAGGCTCAGGTTCATCTTGCCAGTGTTATCGAAGTTGATCCGCAACCTGGTTTCTTTGCCGCTGGCGAACTTTCCCGCGATGGTGGCGGCCTGGTCAGAAAGACTAGCACCGGGGCTCACCCACACCCTGAGAAGATGCTTCCCCGGCGGGATTTGCACGGCATGGAATTCGTGGCCCTGGACCTGGCGGAACATAACCAAGCGTCTCTTTTCTATTCCTTCCAGCGGACCCGTGTAGGCCAGCACATCATCGACCCAGATCGACAAGTGGGCGTCGACAAATTTGTGGTCTACCTCGATCTCCAGCAGTGCGGCAGAGGTTCGAAAATTTGGACGGTTTCCACCTGCAATTGGATCAGAGTTCACTTTCAGGCTAGAAGGGGTCGGGGTGCCTGCTGCAGCAGTGCTTGGTGCGGCAGGCGCCGTTCGGATCGCATCCGGAGGTAACGCCTCCTGGTGCCAGGCGAGGGGCCAGACGCGAAGTCCAATTACGAGAAGTCCGACCACGAGTAAGATGCCGGCGAGAGATGGGTTTCGCATCGTCGCCAGCAGGTTCTCCGCCACGCGGTGCTGTAGCTTCGAAGCGCGGGGACTGGCTGCAGCCGCCAGCGGACCCAGGGACGAGAGTCTGCCGCTATGATTGGGAGACGGAATGGCGGCTCCCGCGGAATCTGGCTGCTTTGCTTTGCTCCACGGCTCGCGTCCTTGCTGCAGATCCTGAATATCCAGCACCACTTCCATACCGCGCTGGTAGCGCTGGCTCGGATCCTTCGCGATCGCTCGCGTGATGATGTAGTCGAGCCCCGGCGGCAGTTCGGTATCAAGCACCCTCGCCGGCACCGGATCACGGTTGACTACTTTGAATGCGACCGTGAGCGCGCTGTTTCCTTGAAAGGGCCTGTAACCTGTCAGGACCGTGTACAGAACCACGCCGAGAGAAAATAAGTCCGACCGACCGTCCACCGCTTGACCACCCAACTGCTCCGGCGACATGTAAGCGGGGGTGCCGAACACACGCCCCGCGGAAGTCTGGTTCGCAAGATTCAATTTAGCCACTCCGAAGTCGGCGATTTTGACATGGCCGTCTTCGGTGACCAGAATGTTCGCGGGTTTTAGATCACGGTGAACCACGCCCTGGCCATGCGCACAATCCAGGGCTTCCGCCAGTTCGAGTATTACTTGAAGGGCCACTTCTGGCGGCAACCGATTGTTATCGCTCCCGAGCAAGACTTTGTCGAGGGACTGCCCCGCAACAAATTCCATGACGATGTAAGGAGCGTGCGTTTCCGGTTCCTCGCCGACATCGAAGATGGTTACAATTCCCGGGTGCGACAGGCGGCCCGCAGCTTCCGCCTCCCGGAAGAAACGCTCGCGATACTCGAGTTCCTCTTCAGGAGGCTGACCGGCCAGCGAAATAGTCTTTACCGCGACCACACGATTGATCTTGGGATCACGCGCTTTATAGACAATACCCATCGCTCCCCGGCCCAGTTCAGCCAGGATTTCGTAGCGACCAAAACGTAAGGACCTGTGTTTCATAACGGGTGCAACAGCGACGAGTGCGCGCCTTCACGACTTTTCATGCACAACTCTCCCAACGCCCGCTGAAAACGAGCTTCGCCTTGCGGATATTGTCTACTCAAAGATTATGAGGTGACAGGTTACTGACGTACTCAGGTCTCTTCGGAAGCTTTGCACTTGCAGGCTGATGTAGGAATGACGAAGGTCGTCCTTAATACCTTATCCTGGGTATCGTCCAGTGATGTAGCCTTCCAGCTCCTGAATGGTTTGAGCCTGATCCGAGACGATCCACTTCACCAGATCGCCGAGCGACACCACCCCCAACACCTCGCCGTTCTCTCCCATCACCGGAAGATGACGGAACCGATGCCTCGTCATAATCGACATGCATTCGTCGACGGCTTGCCGTGGAGTTACGAAAACGACCGGTGAAGTCATGATGTCGCGGACGAGAGTCTCTTTGGAAGAGTGGCCCTTGAGGATGACTTTACGGGCGTAATCGCGCTCCGAAAGAATACCAACCAGTTTGTCCCCAGACGTAACCAGCAATGCACCAACGCTCTCAACGGCCATTTTCTCAACCGCTTCATAGACGGACTGGTCAGGCGTCACCGATAGAATTCGGCTGTTGTCCTTGCTCTTCAGCACCAATGCAATCGTGTCCGTAAGTTTCATGATGAGCCCTCCAGCCGGGAAAAATTATACGCCTGAGGCTTCTCGATACAATCGCCGTTGGCCTGTGTCAAATGTGATGACAAAGATGACCTCTTCGAACTTAACGCCCTCGCGGGTGACTCCAGTAACCAGCGGAGGGTTACATTTGAGCGCGTCTGAGTTGCTTCAGGCGACATCTCACCTCCGTAATTCGCGGCTGGAGCAACCCCAACTAAACTTCGACGTGGGCTCCGCCGCTGCTCAAACCCGAGACGGCAACATATCCGACGCGGGACCGGGAGTTGTTGATCCTAAGCATCCACGCGTCAACGAAGTCAATGCGCGTAAGCAGAAGCAGAAGGACCGCATTGCCAATGGCGAGAGGAACGGCAGCACCTTGACGCCGGGACAAGCTGCTCACCTGGAAAATCGGGAGCAGAAGATCGACAACCAGGAGAAGGCTGATATGGCCGTTCACAATAGTCATCTGACCAAAGGCAGCTCAACAAGGAGCAGAATAAGACTAGCAGGCAGATCCACAGAGACAAGCAAGAAGGATCCGACTTCACCAACTAACCTCAGCGCCTGACTTTTCAAGTTCAGGGAAAAGCCGCGAGCCATCGCGGCTTTTTTCTTTCCCTTCTTTGGCTTTGAAGCCCGGAGCGCGTAATCGGGTCGGCCCTCTCTGTGGTTCCGCTTGTCACGTTTTCCGGATTCTGGGTCAGAGTTGCCTTTTTGCGCTGCCTAATGTCTATAATGACCGGGGCACAATGCGGCTTCGGTCCTAGTGGCAGGAAGTCGGCGAGTGCTGGTCATCTCGGATGGCCTTCCTGCTGCCGGCTGGGGTTGCAAAGAAATGTCTGTTGACTGCATGAACGTGAGACCGGGAGTTGAAGTTGCCAGCCTCACCGATGTGGGCTGCCAGCGCGAAAACAATGAGGACTCCTACCTCTATTGGGAACCTGCGGATGATGAGGAATTCCAGCGCAAAGGACGGCTAGCGGCAATTGCCGACGGCATGGGGGGGCACGAGGGCGGCCAGGAAGCCAGCCGCCTGGCGGTTGAGACGGTTCGCGAAGTCTATGATCATGCGCCGGGCGACGATCCGCAAACCGCCCTGGTCGAGTCCCTTACCGCGGCGCACACGCGAATTCAAAACTACGCCGAGCGCTACCCCGCATTCCAGGGAATGGGGACTACCTGTACCGCCTTGGTTCTGCGCGGCCGGAAGCTTTATTTCGCGCACGTCGGAGACAGCCGCCTGTATCTGGTTCGCGGTGCACGCATCTTGCGGCTGACTCGCGATCACTCCTACGTTGGCCGACTGGTGGAGAGCGGCATCGTTCGTGCCGAAGATGCCGAGAAACATCCGCAACGCCACATTCTGACCGCCGCCTTGGGCGCGGGAAGGGAACTGGCGGTCGATGGCGCCGACCAGACCTTGCTCTTGCAGGAAGGGGACCATCTCCTGCTTTGCACCGACGGTCTTTGGAGCGTCGTGACCGAGGAAGAACTGGAGACCGCCGTCAGTGGGAATCCGCCGGCGGAATGCTGCGCCGCGCTGGTTAAACTGGCCCGGCAACGGGGTGCGCCCGACAACGTAACCCTGCAAGTGTTGCGCGTTGCAGCCGAGTCACAACCTTAAGGCCTGAAAAATCTCTCCGAGACGCAGAATTCCTCCAAGAAACTGCAATCCGATTCACACCGTCTTCCTTGCCAACCGGATGGAAATCCCCTAAGTTACTGAACAACTTGGCGTTGATGGGTACTTCGATCCCCCGTGGAAACGGCAGCGCAATTGCAATGTCCTTAAAGTCTACTAATACAATGGACTTTGTGGCATAATCTCTGACCATGAAAATCTCTCAAAAGGGACTCTACGCACTCCAGGCCATGATGATGCTCGCCCGCCATCACCATCAGGGCGCCATCAAGATTCGCGAAATCGCCTATGAAGAGGATCTTCCAGAAAAGTTCCTGGAATTGATCCTCCTCGAACTCAAGAACGCGCGGATGGTCGAGAGCGTTCGCGGAGCCAAGGGCGGCTACCAGTTGCGCCGCGATCCCGCCGAGATCCGCTTGAGCGAGATCATGCGCCTGATTGACGGACCGCTCGCTCCTTTTGCCGATGCAGAGCAACTGCGCGTGCTTATCGACCGCGATCTGCCGCATCGTGCGCTCTATCAGGTATTTCTCGATGTGCGTGATGCCGCCGCCAAGATTCTCGAAAACACCACGCTGGCCGATCTGATTTCCGGCACAGCGTCGCGTTCTACCAAAGGCAAGAGCGCGGCCAAAAGGAAAGCAAAAGAGAAGAGCAGCATACTCCCCTTGGTCGTCGGGGGCCAGAAAGTCGAATAGGCAAATATTTATCTCGGCGTCGCGGGTAGTGCTCCTGTACTAGGTCAATCGCCGTCGTGATCTTGATCGTCGCCATTCCGGAAGTTTTGTATGACTCGGTTCTCAACTCCGAGGAGCGCCTTTCGCAAGCGGGCAGAGGTCGACTTTAACTAGCCTTCCGCGTACCGGATTTTGCTCCAGTTTCTCGACAAATTAACACTGCATTAACGCCTTGTTGACACTCGTTTAACAAAGTAGAAGTAAGTTCGATTGTTCGGAATCACTAGTAAATTGATTGTGATTATCGAAACGGCCGGACCATTGAAGCAGTTCTCCCAAACGCCGGTTGGGAAGGTGGAAGTTGCTTAAGTTGCGAACCTGCGATTGCTAAGAAGTTTAGGTTGTTCCCCCGGAACTATGGTTCCACAAAAACTCAAAAGGAGAGGATTGAATTCCATGAAATCGACTAAAACTTTGTTTATCATCGCCCTCACGCTTACGGCTCTCAGCGCCGGCGCCTGGGCGGAGAACCCTGGCTCGGGTGCTCCGGCTGCCAGCGGGGCCGCCCCGGCACCAGCGCCCACGGTAGTCACGGCCGCTGATGTCCAGGCATTGAAAGATGCCGTGGCCGCACAACAGTTACAGATTCAGCGGCTTACCGAGCAGCTAGAGCGCCAGCAGGCATGGCAGTTGCAGCAATCTGGTGCAGCAGCCGCGGCCAAGACCGACACAGCCCCAACTCAAGCCGTTCCGCGGCAGTTGGCGGAAACTAATACAAGCCCTGCAGTGCAGCCAGGGGCCGCGTCTAGCCTCGCACAGAACACGCAGGATGCCCCGCCGGACACCCCGCCAAACCCCATGCACGGCCCTATCTCGATTTACTTCAAAGGAATCACGATCACACCGGGCGGATTCGTGGAAGCTGCATTCGTGCGGCGGTCGCGAGAGCTGGGAGCTGACATAACCACTCCTTTCAACAGCCTCACCATGCCCGGAGCCTCGCAGAGCACCCTGCCGGAGTTCTTCGGTTCCGCTCGTCAGTCTCGACCCACGGTGTACGTCGATGGGCGTCTGAAGGATGTAGCGCTTTCCGCCTACATCTCCGGTGACTTTCTCTCTGCCGGCGTGACCTCTTCAGCCACTCAGACGAATAGCTACACTCTCCGTCTCCGCCAGGCGTGGGGCCAAGCCAGGTTTGACAATGGCTGGAAATTCCTCGCCGGCCAGTCGTGGAGCTTGGTGACCGAGAACAAAGCCGGAATCGCCCCCAGCGACGACACCGGCAGAGTCAATGATGCCCGGCCTGCCACGATCGACCCCGGGTACAACGTCGGGTTCACTTTCGCCCGGCAGTACGGCATTCGCTTGACCAAAGACTTCAACGAGCATATCTCAGCGGCGATTTCCGTTGAGAACCCGCAGGGCACGCTCACCACGAGCAACAACGCGGACAATTTCCTGCTCGGTGAAGCTGGCGCCAGCAATAGCTACAACACCACTTCCAATTACACCGCCAATCCATCGCCCGATGTCGTCGCCAAGGTCGCTTTTGATCAAGGCTTCGGGCACTACGAGATCTTCGGTCTGGCCGATCGGTTTACCGACCGTGTCTTTCCGTGCGTTGAACCCGGCACCAACCCCGTATGCACGGGTACCGCGGCGACCGGCGCCTATAACGCCTCAAAAGAAGGCGGAGGCTTTGGCTTCAATCTCCGCTGGACCCTCGCCGACAAGCGCGTCACTTTCGGCTTGCATGAATTCGGAGGCACAGGTGTGGGCCGTTACGGCGCAGCCCAGCTCTCCGATATTTCCATCCATGCCAATGGAACCCTCAACCTGATCAGGGACTACCAGGGTCTGGGGACGTTGGAATTTCACGGCAAGAAACTCGATGTCTACTCCTACGCCGGCATCGAGTATGCCGGCCGGGCGTATGACTTCGATCCTAACCCGAACGCCGCTGGGACGGGCCCGGTAGGCGACGTCGGCTACGGAGCTCCAGGGTTCAGCAATGCGGGCTGCTATACCGAAGTGGCTCCCACCGTGAACACTGGCTTTAGTCCGAGCGGACTTGGCAAATGCTCTGGTCAAACGCGGGCAATCATCGAGGGTACGCTCGGCTTCTGGTACCGCTTCTACAACGGGCCTAAGGGCAGGTTCCAGTTCGGTACCCAGTACTCCTATGTGACTCGCGAGACCTGGTCAGGAGTCGCAGGGCCGGGAACCTCGGGATCGCCTTCAGGACTGGACAACATGGTCTACACCTCGTTCCGCTACTACTTGCCGTAAACCTCAAATGGTCCCGCGTCATCGTCTGGCGCGGGACCAACTGGTTTAGCCAAGCAGGTCCTAACGAACAAGTTTCAACGAACACTCAGCTTTCTGAGGGGCGCCTTCCCTTCGGAAACGCCGCCGGTCCGGTTTTGGCCTACTCTCCTTTTCCGGGCCGGCGGTGTTAAATTTATCTGGAGCAGACTTCGCGCTGCCTGATTCATCATAAGACGGCTGGCGAAGCGCGGGGTTTAGCCCTGCCGTCACGGCCCCGAGAGACAGGGGCTTCAGCCGCTGAGGGACTATGAACTCCAGACGCGATTTTCTCAAACACATTTCAGGAGCGGCAGCGGCCACGACTGTTCCCTCCATCTTGAGCTGGGCCCTTGCCCAGGGACAATCCGTCGATTTTCCCGGCGAAGATGGCATGATTCTTCGCTCTTTCCGCTTCGTCGATCTCGAATCTCCGGTCGAACATTTCAACACCTGGCTCACGCCGGTGCCTCATTTCTTCGTGCGCAATCACATGTTCGAACCAACCGAACTCGATCCTCACGACTGGCTTCTTTCGATCGGTGGAGAAATCGAGAAACCCATCACTCTGAACCTCACCGAGCTTTCTAAAATCGAGACTCACTCGGTCATCAACACGCTTGAATGCGCCGGCAACGGACGCGGCTTGCAGCGCCCCCAGGTCCCCGGCATCCAGTGGGGCAAAGGCGCGGTTGGCACGGCCCGCTTTTCCGGCCCACGCCTGCGCGATGTCTTGCAGCGTGCGGGAGTGAAACCCACCGGCAAGCACGTCATGTTCCGCGGACTCGATGAAGTTCCCGGCAAAGTCCCTCCTTTCATTCGCAGCATCCCCATCGAGAAGGCGCTCGATGCCGATACCATAATCGCCACCCACATGAACGGCTCACCGCTCCCTAAGCACCACGGCTTTCCAGCACGAGCGTTAGTCCCCGGATGGATCGGCGCAGCGTCCTGCAAATGGCTCACCGAAATCAAAGTGCTCGAGGCGGAATTTGTCGGCAATTTCATGAGCCCCGGTTATCGTCTCCCAAATCAACCGGTGCAACCGGGAGAAACCGTGAAGCCGGAGGATACCCATCCCGTCACTGCACTCAGCGTGAAATCGGTCATCGCCGGCCCAAGTGACGGAGCCAATCTAAGAGCTGGCAATGTCCGTGTGCACGGCGCAGCCTGGGCCGGGGAAGCCGATATAGAAAAGGTCGAGATTTCGATCGATGGCGGCGCCACCTGGATTCCGGCAAAGCTCGGCCACGATCAGGCTCACTATGCCTGGCGCCTTTGGGCCTACGATTGGAAACCGGCTAAGACCGGCGACTACACCCTCCTGTCGCGCGCCACCGACAGCCAGGGACGCACCCAACCCTCCGCGGCAGTCTGGAATCCGAGCGGCTACCTCTACAACGCCATAGATCAGGTGAAGGTCCATGTTTCCTAAAGCGCGGCAGAGTTTTGAAGAGGCGCGGCCGCAAGCCGCGTCGCTCGATCTTAGTAAAATTGTCATCCCGACCGGAGCTTCACATCCCCGAATGGGATGTGAGCCGGAGTGGAGAGCCCCGTTGTTTCCCGCCAGAGCCTCCGTTGCCATCGCACTGCTCGTCCTAGTATTCGCCTCGCCGTTCTCAGCCCAAGCGCAAAAGCCCGCGGCAGCGGGCGTCACGGCCGATCTGCCGGCGGGACCAATGCAGGCGAAAGCCACCACGGCCTGTCTGGAATGCCACGAAGCACGCATCATCCTCCAGCAACGTCTCAGCAAGGCCGCGTGGACGAAAGAAGTAGACAAGATGACAAAATGGGGAGCAGTCGTCGATCCGGCCGACCGTGATGCTCTCATCGATTACCTGAGCACGAACTTCAGCCCAGATAAACCCGCCTACGAGCCCCCGCGCACCTCAGCAGCAAAAAGCAACTCCGCAAACGCGTCGAAATAGAGATGCTTGGCAGCTTCGGGAAAAACTCATGAAATGCAAGTAGTACCGTGGAAGAGCGGCGCTTCAGCGCCGCGTCAATCGTCAAGCGACGACGCGGGCTTCAGCCCCAGCGATTGCATTCTGCGAGAAAAAAGCAAAGCGCCACCGACCCAATGTCCAAAGGTTTACAGACATTACGGCAGCGCCGCTACTACTAAGCCCAAACCGAATGAGGAAAGTATAGAAACGTGAGTGCACTACTTCTAGTGCATAGTACGGTACTGGCAAACAAGACACTCCAGCACTACTTAAGGTTTGTCTTCTGCGGCTTCCGTGTTTGAGCTCTTCTCCGGCCGCAAAAGCGGGAAGAGAATAACGTCGCGTATGGTGTGCGAATCCGTAAGGAGCATCGCCAACCGGTCCACACCCACTCCGACTCCTCCGGCCGGCGGCATGCCATACGACAGCGCCCGGATATAGTCTTCATCCATCTGGTGCGCCTCAAGGTCGCCGCGCTCGCGCTCCGTCAACTGCGCCTCAAAACGCCGCCGCTGATCTTCCGGATCATTAAGCTCGCTGAATCCGTTCGAAATCTCCATCTGCCCCGCAAAGATTTCAAACCGCTCCGTCCATTCCGGTTCATCCGGCTTCTGCTTCGACAGCGGCGACACCGCGGTGGGGAACTCATAGATGATCGTAGGCTGCGTGAGATGCTCCTCTGAAGTTGCTTCAAACAGGCTCGCAATCGTCTTGCCTA
>Ga0209380_10001670_pt1 | contig 14683 bp, 11 predicted proteins | sample HubBroMetageWFT6_FD_188347 | JGI IMG/M metagenome (GOLD analysis project Ga0209380, IMG submission 188347) | Warmed and freeze-thawed soil microbial communities from the Hubbard Brook experimental Forest, New Hampshire - Hubbard Brook CCASE Soil... | ecosystem: Environmental > Terrestrial >...
CCTTCTGGATGGCCGCGCTCGCGGTCGTGCTGGGCACGGCCCTCGGCTCACTGGCCCAGGGCACCCTCGCCGCCCGCGGCCCGCTGTTCGGCGTGCCGCAGATGGTGCTGTCCAGGATCGGCTTCGGCTTCCGGGGCAATATCCTGCCGGCCGGGATCAACTCGCTGGTCGCGGGCGTCCAATTCGGCGACCCCAGCTTGCTCTATACAATCGTCGAGCGCATTCGCGCCATGTTCGATCTCAATGCGGACTGGTCCGCCATCGGGCGCACGTTGCGAACCGAACCCGAGTTGGCAAGAAGGGTCAAGCAGGAGCCGGGACTGCGAGTGCCGGGCTGCTGGGACGGCTTCGAACTGGCAACTCGAGCCATTCTCGGCCAGCAGATTACTGTCAAGGGAGCGACTGCCCTCGCCGGCCGCATAGCTCAAACCTTTGGACAACCGTGTAGCGCAACGAGCAATCTGACTTACATATTCCCCACCGCCGAAACTCTCGCCGAGGCCAACCTGCGCACGATAGGGCTGACCACGACGCGCGCTGAGACAGTTCGCCGCCTCGCTCGCGCCGTGAGTGACGGACAGATCCGGTTCAGCGGTGACATGGATGCCGGCGCTTTTGAGGCTCGACTGTGCGAAATTCCCGGCATCGGCAAATGGACGGCGCAATACGTGGCAATGCGGGCCCTCGGTGAACCTGATGCCTTTCCCTCTGGTGACCTCGGCCTTCTACACTCTCTTGGTTTGAAAAGTTCGCGAGAGCTGGAGGAGCGCGCCGAAGCATGGCGACCGTGGCGAGCGTATGCCGCTGTGTATTTTTGGTACAGTGCATGCCAGGAAAAGACCAGCGGAAGCAAAACTGCTCTTCGCAAGTCACTCGGGGCCGTGACACCCTTTCCCCCGCGCACCGTATTGGCCGGATGACGGGCAGTCGCGCGCAAAATTTCCAGATTGGTATCGTGCACCTTCCGCCTTGCTCAACCGGACCAACAACCCGATGAGCCGGTGGCGTACCGTGGTGAACGAAAGCTCTTCGATGATGCCCACTAGGCGGCGCAGGCGTCCGCCGACCACACGCAGGACTTTGAGCGCGACCTCCGGATGCTGCAAACATAACGCCTGAAAATCCTGCCGGCTGAAGAAAAGCAGCGTGCTATCGCTGACCGCTTGGGCTGATGCAGGATAGTTTCCGCCATCGAAGACGGGCAATTCGGCGATTGAGCTGCTCGGGCCCTCGATGGAAAGCACTTGCTCCCGTCCACCGGCCGAACTCTTAAAGATTCGAACGTTACCCGACTGCACCACGTACAGCCCGGAACAAGGGTCGCCTTCGCCGAAGATGATTTCACCGGACGAGAATTTTCGCTGCAAGAGGCGAGAGGTCAGGAAGGAGAATTCCTGCTCGGACAAACTCGAGAAGATAGGTACGCGTTTTAATACAGCGAGCGAGCCAGTTTCCTGCTCTGTGGGCATGGCGATGATTTTACGCGACTGGGTGCGACATACGGCTAAACCTGTGGGACACGTATCAACGCGTGATCCGCTATGTCTGAGTGACGGAGCATCGGACGTTGGGTGTCATTTGGCGAAAACAAGGCTTCTTGTGAACTGATGCTGCGCTTGAAGATCTGCCGTTTCCTCAATCGATATCCCCGACGCAGTGTCACGGAGGAAATGATCGGCGAATGCTCTCCCCGCTATTGGCAGGCAGGATGTGCTTCGAGTACCCTTGCGAACTATGCCACGTACTTATCTGCGTTTCCACTTTACTGTCGCCTTGGTCCTGAGCACCACACTGGCTGCATGGGCGCAGCCTCCGTTCACCCTCGAGCAAGTCTTGAGTTCGCCCTTTCCCACCGGGCTGGTGGCAGCCGAGCACGGCAGTCGCGTGGCTTGGGTCTTCGATGCCAAAGGCGTCCGCAATGTGTGGGTGGCTGACGGCCCTGACTTCGCGAAGACCGCGCGCCAGGTCACGCATTACAACCAGGATGACGGCCAGCCCATCGCCAGCTTGCGACTCACGCCCGACGGCAAGGCGGCGCTCTATGCGCTCGGGAGTGAGCTGAACGGAGCGCAGGAGAGCGCGAATCCTGCGAGTTCGACCAAGGGCGCCAAGCAGCAAGTCTTCGCGATTGATGTGGACGCCAAAGACGCGGCGCCTCGGCTGCTCGGTGACATGGGTTGTCCCGAGGAAGGTTGCGAAGACATTCCCATCTCGCCCGACGGCAAGTGGGCGGTGTGGTCCGGGAAAAAGAAGCTGTGGCTGGCGAGCGTCGATGGCAAACAGCAAGCCAAAGAATTGGCTACGGTGCGCGGAGCTGCGGACCAGCCCAAATGGTCGCCCGACAGCAAACGTATCGCCTTCGTCAGCGAGCGTGACACACATAGCTTCGTGGCTATTTACGACTTCGACCGCGATTCCGTTCGCTACCTGGCTCCGAGCGTGGACAAAGACTTCATGCCACGATGGTCAACGGACGGTAAGTGGATCGTCTTTGTGCGCACCGCTGGAACTGAAGAGAAGCAGCCGTTGATTCCGGTGCGCCCAACGCGGTGGTCGTTGTGGGTCGCCGACGCCTCCACCGGAGCCGGTCACTTGCTCTGGCGCAGCGGAACCAAGCCTGCGGATTCTCTGCCTGAACTTACCGAAGATGCTTCGCTCAACGTCGCTGCCGATGGATGGGTTGTGTTTGCCTCCGAGCAGGACGGACGCAACCACTTGTATTCGATTGCGACCAACGGTGGTGCGGCGACCCTGCTCACGCCGGGAGACTTTGACGTCGAAGACGTCACTCTCAGTGCGGACAAGGCATCGGCGATCTACTCCTCGAACCAGGATGATGTTGACCGTCGCCACTTGTGGCAGGTGCCGGTGGCCGGCGGCGTGCCCCCGAAGGCGCTGACTCATGGCGAGACCATGGAGTGGTCTCCCGTGCAAACCGGCGACGGCAAGAGCATTCTCTGTCTCGGATCGACTGCGACTGTACCGGCGATGCCGTATGTGGTTACAGCCAACGGTCGCGACATGATCGCCAAGCAGGCGTTGCCCAGCGACTTTCCCTCGGCTTCACTCGTGACGCCGAAGCAGGTGATCTTCAAGAGCGCCGATGGAGTAACACTTCACGGCCAATTGTTCGTTCCCCGCAACACGACCGGCAAGGTTCCGGGGCTGATCTTCACGCACGGCGGGCCCATCCGCCAGATGATGCTCGGCTTCCATTACATGGACTACTACCACAACGCCTACGCCATGAATCAGTACCTGGCCAGCCGCGGATACGTCGTGCTATCGGTGAATTACCGCCTCGGCGTCATGTACGGACGCGCTTTTCGCGAACCGCCCAACACCGTCTGGCGAGGAGCAGAGGAGTACCAGGACGTAGTGGCGGGCGGACGGTATCTGCAGTCGCTTCCAGAGGTCGATGGCGGGAAGATTGGGTTGTGGGGTGGTTCGTACGGCGGTTTTTTGACGGCCATGGGCCTGGCGCGTGATTCAGCGCTGTTCAAAGCAGGAGTGGACTTTCACGGCGTGCATGATTGGAGCGTCTTCCTTACTGAACGGCCCTATTTCGGCAACCTCGCGACGCGACCGCCCGATGCAGACGCCGCTGTAAAGCTGGCTTGGGAATCCTCTCCGGACGCCTACGTCAGCACGTGGAAGTCGCCGGTGTTGCTCATCCACGGCGATGATGATCGCAACGTGCCCTTCAGCCAGACTGTGGACCTGGCGCAGCGGTTGCGGGCGCAGAACGTGCCCTTCGAGCAGCTGATTTTGCCAGATGAGATCCACGGCTTCCTCATGTGGGAAGACTGGGTGCGGGCTTACGCCGCCACTGCAGATTTCTTTGACCGGACGCTGAAGCGAGGCGAGCAGATCGGTACCGGCAATTGAGCCGCGGGCTGGGCTCGCGATGCTCGCGACACCTTAGGTCGGAGCCTACGCTAACGGGAGCCAGACCTGAAATCGCGTGTCACCGGGGCTGGAATTAACCTGAATGTTTCCCCGGTGCTTCTTCACAATTCGCTGGACGGTGTCCAGGCCGAGGCCCGTGCCTTCCCCAACTCCCTTGGTTGTAAAGAAAGGCTCAAAGATGTGGGGCTGCACCTCGCCGGGAATTCCGGGACCGTTATCGCTGATCTCAACTACAGCGCAACCATCGTCGCGGTAAGTTCGGACGCGAAGCTCGCCTTTTCCGCGCATGGCGTCAATCGCATTATCAATAATGTTGGTCCACACCTGGTTGAGTTCGCTGCCAAACGAATTCACCAGGAGGGGATCGCGTTGGTAATCGCGCTGCACCACCACTCCTTGTTTCAACTTGTGATTCAAGATCGTGAGCGTGGTTTCCAGGCTCTTCACGACATCCACGTTTTGCACCGGCGCCTGGTCCATGTGGGTATATTCCTTGATTGCGCCGACAAGATCTGATATCCGCGAGGTGCTGCTCTCGATTTCGTGCAGGAGGCTCGCAACCTCCTCCGATGCGGCGATCCTGACCAGAGCGGCTCGAGCAGTTTCCCCGTCGAGGTTCGCGAACAACGATTCGACTACTTCCGGTTTGATGTTCCGTCGCGCCAGACCAGCGGCCAGTAGCCACAAGTCGTTCTGTCCATGACTGCGCAATAGAGAATCAATCTGATCTTCCAGGTCGCTGATCGTCAGCGCATCCGGTGGAACTACATCTTGCTGCGTGAACAAAGCTTCCAGTCTCTCGACTTCCGACTTCTGAGCAGGAGTGAGATCGCGTCTTCCCAGCTCGAGGCTCGCATTCTTGATTTTCTTCAGAATGTCGCGCAGTTGGCTGGCGGCGCGTTTTGCAGCCGAAGCCGGATTGTTGAGTTCGTGCGCAAGTCCCGCGGAGAGTTTCCCCAGAGACGCCAGCCGGTCCCGCTGTTGTTCGAGCCGCGTGGTTTCGCGGATCCGGTCAGACATCAATCCCACCAAACGCTTGGTAAGCTCCGGCATTTTCTGCACGAGCTCCGGAAATTTCGAGCTAGGAAATCGCAGTGCGCGACTGTCCGTCAGGGCTCGGCCGCTCACGGTAAACTGCTTCATCCTCGAAAATGGCAGTAATCCGGTAACGTCGCCGGCCTCAAGCTCAAAGACAAAGGTTTCGCCTCCGAGCTCGCCCCGCCCTTGAAGCTGACCTTCAAGAATCACAAACATCGCGTCGGCTGGATCGCCTTGGCGTGAATAGACATCACCCGCTTTGAGATTCATCTCTTGCGATTGGCTGAGGAACCAGTCGATCTGATCGTCTGGCAAATCAGCGAACACAGGGACGCGAAGTAGTTGAGATTTGTCGACCATTTACACCTTGCTCAGATACTGATGGATAAACTGCACAGCTACCGATCCTTCCCCAACTCCCGACGCCACGCGCTTTATGGAACCGTGGCGCACATCCCCCACGGCAAAGATGCCGGGAACGTTGGTCTCCAGCAGGAACGGATCGCGCTCGAGTGTCCAGCCCTTCGGGTGTTGTCCGTCGTGCATAAGATCAGGCCCGGTTAACAGGAAGCCGCGGTCATCCCGTTCGACGACATCAGCCAGCCAATCCGTCCGCGGCAACGCTCCAATGAAAATAAACATCGCATTCGCCGGCACACGCTCAATCTTGTCGGTGTCGGAACAAAGCACCGAAATCTCTTCCAGATGGGTATCGCCATGCGCTTCGGCTACGCCCGCATGGGTCCACAGTCGAATGTTAGGCGTCTCTTGAATCTGGTCGATCAGGTATTTCGACATGGTGCTGGAGAGCGATTCGCCGCGCACAAGTATCGTGACGCATTCCGCAAATTTAGCGAAGTTCATTGCGGCTTGGCCCGCCGAGTTCGCGCCGCCTACGATGTAGACGATCTCGCCTTTACATGACAGCGCTTCCGTGGCGCCGCCACCATAGTAAATCCCCGCACCCTGCAACCTGTCGATGCCGGGAGCTTCCAGACGTCGCCATTGAACCCCAGTCGCGATCATCAGCGCGTGGCACGAAATCTCGTTCCCATCCGCGAACTTGATGATTCGGTAGGGCCCTTCCGCTCGGGCGCTAACTGCTTCCTGCGACAAAATTTCCACTCCGAAGCGCTGGGCTTGCACTACGGCCCGCCGCGCCAGGTCGGCGCCACTGAGCCCGGTCGGAAATCCCAGATAATTCTCGATCCGGGAACTCATGCCGGCCTGTCCGCCGGGCGCTTCCCGCTCAATCATCACGGTGTGAAGACCTTCCGAGGCTCCGTAGACGGCAGCGGCCAAACCGGCTGGTCCCCCACCAACGATCGCCAAATCGTAGAAGCTGGTTTGGGCGCGGGTGCGTAGCCCGACCTTTTGGGCTACGTCCGCGGGTACACCCTCTAGCAGCTTTGTCCCATCAGGGAAGAGCACCACAGGCAGATCGGCCGCCTCCGGTCCCAGCGCTTCCAAAAGCCGCCTCGTTTCCGCATCGTTGGCAGAAAGCTCGACGTCGATCCACTGATACGGGACGTGGTTGCGCGCCAGGAAGTCCCGCAGCTCATACGATCGCGGCGACCAGCGAGTACCCAGCACACGAATCCCCTCAAACGTCGGACGAAATGATGCTTGCCAGTCATCCAGCAAGTCATCGAGTTGCGGATACAGGTGGTCGGCTGGAGGGTCCCACGGCTTCAAGAAAAAATAGTTGATGCTGGCCTGGTTGATTGCACTGATCGCGGCGTTGGTATCGGCGTACGCGGTAAGCAACGCCCGCTTCGCGCTCGGGAAGATATCCATTGCCTGTTGCAGGAATTCGACTCCGTCCATGCGCGGCATGCGTTGGTCGGCAAGCAGCAGAGCGACGCTGTCATTACGCACCTTCAACTGCTTCAGCAGATTGAGCGCACCCTCGGGTGAATCGCTTCCTATGACCCGGTATTCAGCTCCGTACTGCGAACGCAGATCACGTTCTATCGCCCGCAAAACATCGGAGTCGTCATCCACGCTCAGTAGTATTGGTTTCGCCATGCTTTGGTCTCGGAATTAGGTAAGAAATAATTACACGCTCTTGCGTTGTCGGGTGAGTTGGTTAGATACACAAAATTGCATTCGGTCGCGCCGAAGGCACGCATTCCTGTGCAAACGTCTTGGCGCACGGTTGGGTCAGCTCCAGTAACCCTCTAAATCTCTTCCACTTAGCCGTCACAGACCGCTTTTGCAATAAACGCATCCGGCATTCCTCGGGAATAAAACTGTCCCCCGCTGGTTTACTCTTATGAGCGTGCCGGAGGAGCGTTCACCGTCGGGGTCGTTCGAGGAGCTGGCAATGCCCCTCTTTGATCGGCTTTACAACTTTGCGCAGTGGCTAACGCACGACCGGCAGGAAGCCGAGGATCTGGTGCAGGAGACATACATCAAGGCGCTCAAGGGGTTTGCTTCGTACCAGCAGGGCACCAATTTCCGCGCTTGGATGTACCGCATCCTTCGGAACACGTTTCTCACTTCCCGCACTGGCCTGCAGTCCGCCGCAACCGTGTCGTTGGATGCGGATGGCGAAAACGATACGCTCGTGCCCGAGGTGAAAGAGACTCCGGAGAGCATCCTTCTCCGGCGCTCTGACCAGCAACTTGTCCAGGAAGCTCTAGGCCGGTTGCCCGTGCCATATCGAGAGGTTTTACTGCTCTGTGAATTTGAAGAGATGTCGTATCAGGACATTTCGATGACTCTCGCTATCCCGATGGGCACGGTTATGTCGCGTTTGTCCCGCGCGCGTCGGGCTTTACGAGACATCGTGCGAGAGTTACAACGAAGCTGAACTATGGCGTGCGAATCCTGGTCCGAAAAACTCGATGCCTACTTCGACGGCGAACTCACTGCCGATGACGCGCGCGCCTTGCAGGAACATTTGCGCGGATGCTCCTCCTGCGCCGCAGACGGTTTGGCCAGGCTTCAGCAGAAGCTCGCCGTCCGCGGAGCCGGTCAGCGCTTCACGCCCGACCCTGCCTTTCGCGCGCGCATCGAAAAAAGTATTGCGGGGCGCAAGCCTTCTCCGTGGAAGCGTTACTGGCTTCCAACACTGGCAACCGCTGCCGTTCTGCTGATGGTCAGTGCGTTCCTTCTAACGCTCAACCGTGAACGCCGGGGCGAGCAGCAACTGATCAGCGAACTGGCCGACCTCCACGTGGCTACGCTAGCCAGCGCCAATCCGGTGGATGTCATTTCCACCGACCGGCACACCGTGAAGCCGTGGTTTGCGGGTAGGATCCCCTTCACCTTCAACCTGCCTGAGTTACAGGCTTCGCCCTTCACCCTCGTAGGCGGAAAGGTCAGCTACCTCAACCAATCGCCCGGCGCAGAGCTGATCTATCGCGTGCGTCAGCACCAGATCTCGGTCTTCATTTTTCAGGAGAAGGACTTGCGAAATGTGCCCGGCGCCGAGTCTGCACTGAACTCGCTATCCTTCCAGGTTCGCAGTTGGACCCATAACGGTCTGCGCTATTTTGTGATCGGCGACGCCAACGCCCAGGACATGGACAAGTTGACCGAACTGCTGCAATCCGCAGGGTAGAGCGACGCTTCAGCGCTGTGTCGCAGGCGCACTCTGCGAAGGAAGCCGGGTTTCAACCCAATGGCAAAATCGGCTTACATTTCCCGGTAGTTCAGCAGTCCGGCGCCAATCAGCACAAAACAGAGCGGCCAAATCCACGAGGGAATCGCACGATTTTCCTCAGGAAGCCGCAGTTCCAGCCAACGCCCCCAACCCGCGAAGACCGCGACGATGCCCATGGGGACATGGCTCAACTCAACCAGCAGGTTTTCCTTTACGTTGGTGATGGCATGCGAGTGCGTCAACAATACAGCGCCCCCGATCGCGCACATCAACGGGAAGACCAGCGCCATGCCGCCGTCGCGCTTCCGCTGGCGCACCCGCAGTTCAAAGATGGCGAATCCGACGCACACTAACGCAGCCATACGGTGCTGAAAGACCTCGGGGTCGGCCCAGCATGCCCCGAAACTCTTCCATCCCACGGGCCAGCATTCCGTATCGGCTTGGAGAAAAATGAAGATGGCGATGCCAATCAGCAGCAACGGCCAGTACTCAGCCCAGGGAGCCTTGCCGGTCCGTGCCAGAAGTGCCAGCAGCCCCATCGCCAACACAACCAGTCCCATCCAGTGGTGGTTCGACTCCGACTCAATCGAGTTGTTAATGTGGCGAGGGGTCAGGGGTACGCCATCCACGTCATAGACCGGAGGTTTCTGTGGGTCAGCTGCCCCACCCGCAGCTTCCGTCCCCGAACTCGGCGCGGCCGCCTCGGCAACGTACTCATAGGTGAGCCGCGGCACAGCAGGCTTGAAGCGATGATAGATCTGCTGCAGAGTAACCGTTTCCTTCAGCTGATCGACCGCCGGAGGCTGCGAAGTGAGCGACGCCGCGGTGAGAATCACGGTGATGCCGATTCCTACTTCCGCTTCGATGAGCCGCCGCAATCGCGGCAACGCATTTTCTCTTGGCGTGTTCCGCAGCAGCAGGAAGTTCACTCCGCCCAGCAGCAGCAGCGCCCCCAGCATCGTCGCCTTGGCGCCCACCATCACGCCATACGCGGTCCCCACCACGGCGCTCCACGACCCGATGTAGAGCACGCTCATGATGGTGCCGCTGAGCACCAGGAACCCCACGCACACCAGCGCCATGCGGGAGAAACGCTCGGTCACATACCACTGGGTCGTGATGTCTTTGGCGCGGTACAGTCCGAGGACCAGGAAAGGCAGCCCGCCAATCCAGAAGCCGGTGGCCAGCTCGTGGATACACGACAGCGCGATTAACGCCGGCCGCCCGTCAATGCGCGACGCGGCATGATTGGTCATCACCGACGCGCCCATCACGATCACCGCCAGCACCGGCAGCGCGTACTTCGCGATGTTCTTGCTGCCGCTGGCCACGACCGCGGTCATCAGCGCCGCCGTCAGCACAATGCAGCCCGAAACAAAGAAATTGGCGCCAATCACCCCGTCAAACCCGATCTCTGCCGTTGCCATAAGCACGGCCGAGTTCACGTAGAGGTACAGCAACTGGAAGATAGCCAGTCCGATCGCACTGAGACGCAGCATTCTCCAGGACGATGCCTGGATTCTCTCGATGCTTTCTGGCGCCGCTGCCGACGAGCTCCGCGCGACCCACAGCACGAAGAGCACGCCTCCCAGCAGCAGCGACTGGAACACCAGCGTGCCTGCTCGAAGGATTACCGAGAGAAATGCGAACAGATCGACCAGTTTGAGCAGCATGTCGGCCTAGGTCACGGTAAAAGGAATCTCGCCGCGGCTCATGTGGCCATCCGAGGCCAGGACTTGCCATTGCAGCTTATAAGCGCCCGGCTTCAGTCCCGTGGCGTGAGTCTGCAGCGTGTCGGGCGTGGCCTGACTGGCGAGAGTGAGAGTCGAAACCGTCCCATCCGGCGCGACCAGGCGCACCCGCGACCGCCCACCGTCGATCCGCACGTTGTAACGCAGATTGATGTCGAAGTTGGGTCCCTTCACCGTGGAATTCAACGCGGGTGCCGATTCCATCAGGATGGCATGCGCCCACAGCGATGATGACGCTCCGGTCATTAGGAACAGTGCCAGTAAACCCGCCTTCCAACAGCCACGGACCGTACGATCCACTTCATAGCCTCCCACAGAGAATTCGTCACATCCCAATTTTCTGCGCGTAATCTCCAGAATACTCGTGCGCCAACCCATGCTCAACCGTTGGGCCTATCGGTATGATCTTGAAACTCGACACTCGAAACCCGAAACTCGCCCTCTTGATACCATCGTTCTTTACCGATTACCTATCGTCGAGGCAACTTACATCATGCAATATCGCAAATTCGGACGCACAGGTTGGACTGTCAGCGACATCGGCTACGGTTTGTGGGGCATGGGAGGATGGTCAGGCTCAGACGACCAACAGTCCGCCGCGTCCCTCCAGTTCGCTGCTGACGCAGGTTGCACCTTCTTCGACTCAGCCTGGGGCTACGGTGAAGGCAAGAGCGATCAACTTCTCGGCCAGTTGCTGGCTCGCAATCCCGCCAGGCGCCTCTACGCGGCTTCGAAAATTCCGCCGAAGAACCTCAAGTGGCCGGCGCTGCCTTCGTACTCCTACGACGAAGTCTTTCCTCCCGAGCACGTTTTCAAGTATGCGGACCGGATTCGCACCAATCTGGGCACCGACGCGATCGACCTGCTGCAATTTCATGTCTGGCAGGACGGCTGGGCCAACGAGCCCGACTTTCGCATGACAGTCGAGAAGTTGAAGCGCGACGGCGTCATCCGGGCCTTCGGACTGAGCCTGAACCGCTGGGAGCCCGCGAACGGCATCCGGGCGATCCGAACCGGGTTGGTCGATGCTGTCCAGGTGATCTACAACATCTTCGACCAGGCGCCGGAAGACGAACTCTTCCCGCTGTGCCGCGAGATGAACATCGGCGTGATCGCCCGAGTCCCGCTCGACGAAGGCAGCCTGGGCAGCAAGATGACTCTCGAAACCCGTTTCCCGGACGGCGACTGGCGGGCGCGCTATTTCACTCTGGAAAACCTCACGCCGACCATCGAGCGGGTGGAGCAGCTCAAGAAAATCTTGCCGGAGGGGATGAGCCTTCCCGAACTCGCGCTACGTTTCGTACTCTCCAATCCAACCGTGAGCACGACCATCGTCGGCATGCGCAGTCCCGAGCACGTCCGCGCCAACATTAGCTATAGCGATAAAGGACCGCTTCCAGCGGATCTAATTGCCGAGGTGCGCAAACATCGCTGGGACCGCAAACCTGCACCTTGGTCCGACTGAGCACCGCTCAGACGCGTGACCTGATCCGGCCTTCCTGTCCCAATCTGATAGGTTTCTGCATCGCCGGGACAGCAATCTGCCACCGCCTTGCTCACCTGCGAATCCCCTTGCCGTCCAATCGCCGCATGCCACCGTCGGGGTTGGTGGTCGCATCTGCACGGTTATCCGCCAGCAGAATCTCAGTACCCAAAGGAGTTGCGCATGTACCAACGTCGCTCTCTGCTTCTAGTTCTAGCGCTGGCCTTCGCCGCGAGTCTTTGCCAGGCGCAGTCTGCGCTGCTCGATTTGCCGCGCAAAAGCCAGAACGCCGAAGTAACCCAAACCATCGGCATCACCAACATCACTCTGAAGTACAGCCGGCCGCTGGCCAACGGACGAAAAGTCTGGGGCGGACTCGTCCCCTACGGCGAGGTCTGGCGCGCTGGTGCCAACGAGAACACCGTTATCACCTTCGCTGATCCCGTCAGTATCGAAGGCAAGCCGCTCGACAAGGGAACCTACGGCCTGTTCATGATTCCCACCGCGGACCAGTGGACCATCATCTTCTCCAAGATCAACACCGCATGGGGAGCCTTCACCTACAAGCAGGACGAAGACGTGCTCCGGGTAACGGTGAAACCAACCGCATCAGATTTCAACGACGCTCTGCGCTATGACTTCGATGATCTCAAGCCCGACTCCGCGATAGTCACCCTGCGCTGGGACAAGCTCGCCGTCCCCTTCAAGGTCTCGGTCAATGTGCCCCAAGTCGTTGAGGCGAGCCTGCAAAAGCAGCTCCGCGGCATCGTGCAGTACACCTGGGTAAGCTACGATGACGCCGCCAATTACTTCCTTGACGCCAAGACTGATCTCCCTGAGGGCCTCAAGTACGCCGACCTGTCCATCCAGAACGAGGAGCGTTACGACAACCTCATGACCAAGTCGCGCATTCTTGCTGCCATGGGCAAGACCGACGAAGCCAAGACGTTCGCCGCCCAGGCCCTGGCGAAAGCCGACGCGCCGCAGTCGTACCAGTATGCCCGCCAGCTGCAACGCGACAATAAGCAGGACGAGGCTTTCGCCATCTATCGCACCATCGCAAAGAAGTATCCGACCAACCTCTTTGCCTATGCCGGACTGGCCCGAATCGCCGTTGGAGACGGAAATTACGACGAAGCGGTGAAGGAAATGAAACTCGCCAAAGACGCAGCGCCGGAAAACGCGAAGAACCAAATCCAAGGGCTCATCAATCGGCTCGAGGCGAAAGAGAACATCAACAAGTAGCGGTTGGGGTGGGCGAAGACTGGCTCTGGGTCTTCGCCTTCGTTGTCATTGCCACTCGGTCATGGCTAGGGCGCCGCAAGAGAGGGGACTGCGATAAAATTCTGAGCGATAGTTCGGGTCTGGCCTAATGCCAAAAACAGGAAACTACATGAGAACCTGGAAGATGCGAGCGCACTTTGGCCGCCCCGTGGTGTTGATGCTTGCCTTTGGAGCCGTGTTGCTGACTCCGCCGCTCGGGCACACTTGGCAAAAGGGCACCGACAAGGGCAGTATGCCCGGAATGGACATGAGCGGGAACGATGATATGAGCAACATGGGGCCAAGCATGGCTGCCATGGCCGGACACATGTATATGACCCCGCTGCGGCCAATGCAACCCGGCGATATGGAAAAAGCACAGGCTGTTGTCGCCACATTGAAGGCGACCATGGAGCGCTACAAAGACTACCGCAAGGCTTTGGCCGACGGCTATTCCATTGCAGGGCCGGAGATCAAGCAGCCGCAGTACCACTTCATCAGTAAAGCCAACACCCGGGAAGCCGACCTGCAGTTCGATCCGAGCAAGCCAACCGCTCTTCTTTACCGCCGCACTCCGATGCAACAATACAAACTGGAGGGCGCGATGTACACCACCAGCCCGGACGCAACCGAAGACGAACTGAACCAGCGCGTCCCGCTTAGCGTTGCCCGCTGGCACAGGCACATCAACTTCTGCCAGGCCCCGCCAACCGGCGTCCACGACTATGAGGGCGACCATCCCAAGTTCGGCATGTTCGGCTCAATTCACACCGCCGAGGCCTGCACAGCCGCGGGGGGGACCTTCCATCCTTTAATTTTTACTTGGATGCTCCATGTCTACCCGTACGAGACTGACTTCAAAGAGGTCTTTTCCATGAACGACGACGTAGCTCATGTGCATTGATTCGCATTATCCGGGCGAACGAATGGGATTGGCGACAGAGACGCGCCCTTTATAGGAAACTTGCCCCGTCAGATGCCGGCGTACCAGGCATAGCCTCCTTCTGGAGACGCGGAACCCAGACCCTTACCGAACCCTTTCAGATTGTCGGTAACGGTCATGTGGGTGATGAATTTCACGCTCTTGTAGCCGAGTTGACGGGGAAGCCGCAAGCGCAGCGGCCCGCCGTTGCCCACCGGAAGATCTCCGCCATTCATCCCGTAGGCAAGAAAAGTCTGCGGATGTAATGCATCGGCCATATCGATGCTCTCCCACCAGTCGGGATCGATCGAGTAGTAAACAACGTATCGGGCTTGAGGCAGAGTTCCCACAGCGTCCATCACGTGAGAGAGAGTTACGCCGTTCCACTCGGCGATATAGGACCAGCCCTCTTCACACTGCAGCATGGTGATCTGAGTGTGAGACGGGTAGCTCTTAAGCTGATCGAGCGAAAACGAGGTGGGCCGGGCTACCATGCCGTTGACCGCGAGCCGCCAGTCAGCGAACCTTCCGGCCTGAAGGCGCTTGAACGCATCATTCAGGGGCGGCATTTCGTTCGCCAGCGGAGGGTTCGAAATCTGGCTCCGAGCGAACTCACGGGCTAACGAGTGCCTCGTCAGCAGTCGCTGGGAGGCGTAGGTCAGTGTTTCACCGAGGCCATAGATTCCGCCGTGATCAGGCGGGATCAA
>Ga0209380_10001673_pt1 | contig 14663 bp, 12 predicted proteins | sample HubBroMetageWFT6_FD_188347 | JGI IMG/M metagenome (GOLD analysis project Ga0209380, IMG submission 188347) | Warmed and freeze-thawed soil microbial communities from the Hubbard Brook experimental Forest, New Hampshire - Hubbard Brook CCASE Soil... | ecosystem: Environmental > Terrestrial >...
GATCTACCAGAAGACCGCGGAACAGCAGAAGGGCAAGATGATCTCCCTTGCCACCGAAACCGAGCGCACCCTGTTCTTCGATTTCCTGCCGCTCGATCTCGGCTCGGTGCGCGGCTTCAAGACTCGAATCCATCTCTATACCGTCCCCGGCCAGGTCTTCTACGACGCCAGCCGCAAGCTCATCCTGCGTGGCGTCGATGGCATCGTCTTCGTCGCCGACTCGCAGGAGCAGCGCATGGATGCCAACGTCGAAGCCCTCGACAATCTTATGTCGAACCTGAAAGAACACGGCTACGACTTCAACAAGATTCCCTACGTCCTTCAGCTAAACAAGCGCGACCTGCCCAATATTTTGTCCCCGGATGACCTCAACAAAGAGCTGCGCAAGAAAAACGAGGCCGTGATCGAAGCCGTTGCCTTCCAGGGCACCGGCGTCTTCGAAACCCTGAAGGAAATCGCCCGCCAGGTGCTCACTGAACTAAAGGCCGGCGGCTAGCGGAAGACAGCTTTCACTCTCAATTTTTCTAACTTCAGCAGCTGTGCCTGCGTCGCCGGGTTTTTGGTTTTACTTCCCCGCTCGTTTCCTGGACGCCGGGTCCCTTTGAAGGGAAGGGGCACGCCCAGCGCCTCGCAGAATCAACTCCAGACCTTCCCGAAAGCGCCGGTCGTATCGATCGAAAAGGATTGACGATGTCTGCCGATGGAACGGAAATATGGCAGGGTCAAGACGCGCATTCCGCTCTTCTATGGTGTACCGAGGAGACCGCTCACCTGGGGTCGGAAACACTGCCTGTTCTTCCATCACAAAGCTGAGGGTGTAGTTGTAAATGGTGCTGAACAGTACGATTGCAGCCCGCACTGAAAAACCAGCCGCGAGCATCTGATTTCCTATCCTTTCGGTCGTTTTCAGGAATTCCGTATTGGTGAGCCTTGTGCCTGCCACCATGCGGGCGCCATCGCGATACGAGAGCAGCGTCTTCCGTAGACCTTCCCCGAAGGTCGAGGCCCACACTCTCCAATCGAATGTCTTACGCGCCGGAATAAGATTTCCTGCGCCTTCCGCAAGAACCGTGGTCGCCATCTCGTCGAGCAACTCCTCTTTGCTTTTGAAATGCCAGTAGATCGTGGCGGCCTGAACGTTGAGTTCTAGCCCGAGACGGCGAAGCGTCAACCGCTCCAGCCCATCTTTGTTAAGCAGTTTCAGCCCTGCGCGCGTCACCATGTCCCGGTTGATCTTCATTAATCCAGAATAACAAGCTTGACTCGTTTTACCTAACAGTGTTAGATTTATCTAACGATGTTCAGTTATGAGGCTCTTCGGTCGCGACTCCAAAGATTGAAGGGAGAGTTAGCATGAAAGCAGCGGTGGTCAGGGCAGCGGGCGCAACTCCCGTCTACGGCGATTTCGACAGGCCCTTTGCCAAAGCGGGGGAAGAACTCATTTCGGTACGCGCATCCGCGTTGACTCAGTTCTCAAAATCGCGAGCCTCTGGTTCCCACTACAGTTCGGACGGCGGCTTTCCCTTGGTCGCCGGGGCCGACGGTGTTGGTGTAACACAGGATGGAAGGCGCGTGTATTTCGTCATGCCTGAGGCGCCCTTCGGCGCTCTCGCCGAGTTCTGCCCTGTGCGCTCCAATCAGTGCGTGATCGTCCCCTCCGCTCTCGACGACATCACTGCCGCCGCCATTGCGAACCCAGGCATGTCGGCTTGGGCCGCGCTCGTGGAGCGCGCTCACCTTTTGCCCGGTGAAACGGTTCTGGTGAATGGTGCGACCGGGACGGCGGGACGGCTTGCCGTTCAGCTGGCGAAGCACCTCGGGGCGGGCAAAGTCGTCGCTACAGGCCGCAACGCGGAAGAACTGGAAGAGTTAAAGAAGCTTGGAGCGGATGTCGTCATTCCATTCACTCTGGGCGCGTTGCATCCCTCGGGAGCAAAGGACTACGAGAATGTTCTCAGGCAGGTCTTCGCCTCCGGGATCGACGTCGTTATCGATTATCTTTGGGGGGAAAGCGCGAAGACGGTGATTGTGGCGATCGCGAAAGCCGTAGAGGGTGGACGACCCGTGCGTTTCGTTCATGTCGGGGGAGCTAGCCGTGAGGAGAACATCGATCTTCCCGGTGCAGCGCTCCGCTCATCGGCGATCGTGCTGATGGGCAGCGGAGTCAAAAGTGTGCCTCTGTCCGTTCTGCTGCAAGCGATCAGGAACGTCTTCGAAACGGTTCAGCCGGCAGGGTTGAAGATTGCAACCAAGGTCGTACCGCTTTCCGAAGTGGAAGAAGTTTGGGACCAAGCCCCCGGCAAACCACGTGTGGTCTTCTCCGTCGGTTAGTTCCTCTATTGACGTTGCGTCGCGGGGCCCCACTTTGCGCGCTTCTTAAAGTCTGCCTTGAACGAGCCGAACGGGTGGGATTCCACGACCGTCGATCCTCGGAAGCTTTTAGTCGTTGTCGCAAAGCTAGACTCATTCCATCGGCTGTCCCGCCGCCAGCACCCCTTTGCCCGTTCCCCAGGGATGGATTTCAGTCTTGACCAGCCCAGCCCTTACCGCCGGATCGTCTTGCAGCAACCTGGCAGTCTCTTCCACACCCACTCGGAAAATAGACACTCCCCGCAACTCGCCCGGATCGTCCAACGAGAAGGGCGCCGCAACGGCCAGCTTGCCCTGCTCTGTCATCTGTTTGACCAACGCGTGATGCTGCTTCATCACATCCATAAACTCCGGCGCGGCTGGATTCCATTTTTCGCCGCGCTTGATCAGGACGAGCGTGTACTGCTCGAATCCCGCTGGCTCGGCCGGACTGTGAACCGCGTTAGCGTCGATACCCCATGGCCCATGCACCTCGGCCGACAGCCGCCCGGCTTTGACCGCCGGATCGCTATCGGCCCACTCTTGCACCTGCGCCGCTGAGTCCGCCTGAAACACAAAGACGCCCCGCAGCACTGTGTCATCCAGGAAGGGACCGGCAATCACCAGTTTGTGTTCGGCCGCCATCTTACGGATATTCGCCATGTGCTCTTCCTGAAGTTTTTCACCCGCCTCTTTGCTCATTTGCGGAGCATTCGCGGGACGGTTCAACAGTACGAAGAAGTACTGCGCGGAGTTTGCGCCAGGCTGGGCCGGCGTCTGGGCCAAACCCAAACCCGCGAGCGCAGTCAGAGTCAACAGAAGCAGAAGCAGGCCGCTCAAACGAATTTTTCGCATACGCCACACCCGTCGATGCTGTGGATAATTCTAGCCTACCGGAGCATAGTCGCAGATGAGCACGGTCAGATCGTCCTCCTGCGAGGCGGACCATCGCTGGATCTCGGAGACCACTTCGTCCGATGCGCCGGACGGTGGAAGCTGAGAAGTTTGCCGAAGCAGCGCCCCCAAGGCATCCTTACCGAAGAACTCTCCGCTGGCATTAGCGGCTTCGATGACACCGTCCGTGTAAAAAAGGAAACGATCTCCCGGCTGCAATGGCTGGGTTGCGTTCGTATACGTCGCATAATTGAAAGCGGCGAGAATCAAACCATTCTCGACGATCTCGATTACTTCCCCGTTGCGCAGCAGAAGCATCGCCGGATGCCCCGCCGCCGAATATCTGAAAGTCTTCGATGCCGCGTCCAGATGAACATAGGCTGCGGTAACAAACTGGTCTTGCGTATTGCCGCAGAGAACCGCGTTCATTCCCGCGAGCAAGCCGGCGGGGTCGGCGGCATTCGCGCGCTGCGCCGTAGCCGCTACCTTCACCATCGAGGCAATGAGCGCGGCCGGGACGCCGTGGCCAGAGACATCGGCGATCAGAACTCCGGCTTGGGTGTCATCGGCCACGATGAAGTCGTAGAAATCTCCGGCGACGGAGTTCATCGGCACGTAACGCGCGGCGACCCGGAAGTTTGCGGAGTCGGGAAACCCGGCTGGCAGAATCGACAACTGGATACGCCTGGCAACTTCGAGTTCTTTTTGAATTTCGCCGAGTTGCTGGTCACGTTGCAGGGTCTGGCGTGCGGCAACATATCCAAGAGCCGCCAGAAACGCCACAAAGCCAATCGGCTCAATGTTTGGGAACCCGAGCCCAAGCGCGCTCCGCGTGTTCTCCCATAAAATAAAGGCCACAAAAATCAGCCCGCCACGGCGGATCACCACCAAATCCTGACTGTCCGCCCTCTGACGTACGGATCGCACGATCACGACGATTACGGCTGCGATGACCAAGACGTTAGCGGTCTTGTAAAACATCGGCTGTGGCCCGAACACCAGCGTGGCCAGCGCTAAAGAGCCGAGCACGGTTCCGAGCACGTATCCCGTGATCTTGGTCTGGCGGCGGAGGAGTCCGGCGGCCTTAAAAAAAAAGAATGCAGGGATCGCGACGGTAAAGTCGATGGCATAAACGACCTTCGCGTACAGCGATGAGCCCCGCATGGTCAGCCACATCAGGTCCGACCGCATCCACATGCGGAGGCCATACAAGATGGCGAAAAGAGCAAAGTAAATCAACACCGGATCGAGCTTGCGGCGGATGACGGAAAACGCAGCCGCGATCAGTCCCACCGCCACAATCACGGCTCCGAGAAAAAGAAAGGGAGCATCGCGGTGAAAGGCCTGCAAGACCTGGTTCGCAGTCAACTCGGAAGCGATCGCATACATGAGACAGGATGCTAACTCATTTCCACCCTCGCTGCCCTCGCTAACGGGGAGGATAAAAATTCGTCTAGAATGGCAGCCGCATTCAGCTTGCGAGTCGTTCCAGACCTTATCGAAAGAGGCCCTCGTTGCGCAGACTCAGAGCCGCATTTTCGTTGTTGCTGTTTTCGTCCCTTCCGCTCCCGCAATTCTTGTTTTCGCAAACCAGTACCCTGCACGGAATCGACGTCACTGATCTGGACCGCAAAGCCGATCCGTGCAACGACTTCTACGAATTCGCCAACGGCACGTGGCGGGCTAACAATCCGATTCCGGCGTCGATGGGCCGGTGGAGCAGGCGCTGGGCGGCAGGCGAGTCATCCAAGGACAAGCTGAAGGAAATTCTGGAGACGGCAGCCTCCGACAAAAATGCGCCCCAAGGCAGCGGCGAGCAGATCATCGGAGATTACTACGGCGCCTGCATGGATGAGTCGCGGGCAAATGCACGCGGCCTGGAACCCCTGAAGCCATGGTTTGCTCGCATCGATGCCGCGAAAAACATGGCGGATCTGCAGCGCGTGATGGCCGACATGCACGACATACTCGTGTCCGATCCGTTCGTACTCGGAAGCCAACAGGATCCGCATAAACCGTCGTGGGTGCTGGCCGACATTGGCGCGAACGGGCTTGGATTGCCGGATCGCGACTACTACCTCAAACCGGAACCCCGCTTCAAGGAGGCGCGGGAGAAGTACATCGTGCACATTACGGCCATGTTCAAGCTGACCGGGTTGGACGAGAAAACCTCAGCCGCCGCCGCCGAAACGATTATGGGCATGGAGACCAAGCTGGCGGAGGCATCGCTCGACAACGTCGCCCTGCGCGATCCGGCGGCCACCGACCACAACACCACATTCGCGCAGTTGCAGGCGATGGCGCCGCACATTGACTGGGCCGAATATTTCAAGCACAGGCAGATTCCGCAGGATGTCGACATGAATGTGGACCAACCCAGGTTCATGCAGGAACTGGACCGTCAGGTGCACGAACTGCCGTTGGCGGATTGGAGAGTGTATCTGAAGTGGCATCTGCTGACCTCAGTCGCCGACGATCTATCGGCGCCATTCGTGGAAGAGAATTTTGCCTTCAACGGAAAGTATCTCAGCGGCACCACCGAGATGAAGCCACGCTGGAAACGCTGCGTGGAGTCGACCGATCAGCTTTTTGGCGACGCTCTGGGCAAGAAATATGTGGAAAAATATTTCCCGCCGGAAGCCAAGGCCCGCATGCAGGAGATGGTGCGGAATCTTCTGGCGGCGATGCGCGATGACATCCTCAGCCGGCCCTGGATGAGCGACGACACCAAAGAAAAAGCCATGGCCAAGATTGCCACGTTTAATCCGAAGATCGGCTATCCCGAGAAGTGGAAGGACTACAGTCACGTCGAGGTTCGCCGCGACGCGTTCTTCGAAGACATGATTGCTGGGCGGAAGTTCGTGGAAGAAGACGACCGCCTCACTATCGGCAAGCCGGTGGATCGCGGCCGCTGGGGCATGACCCCGCCCACCTCCGATGCTTCCTACAACCCTCTGCTGAACGAAATTGAGTTTCCGGCGGGAATCCTCCAGCCTCCGGCATTCGACATGAATGCGGTGGACGCGGTGAATTACGGCGCGATCGGAGTGGTGATCGGCCACGAAATCTCCCACGGCTTCGACGATCAGGGCGCGCAGTTCGACTACCTCGGCCACCTGCGCAACTGGTGGACCGATGCCGACCTGAAGCAGTTCCAGACCCGTGCAGCCTGCGTCGCCGATCAGTTCGACAACTATTTCATCGAGCCCGGAGTCCATCACAACGGCAAGCTGGTGCTGGGCGAGAGCATCGGCGATCTCGGCGGAGCGAAAATCGCATTCCTTGCCTATGAAAAGTCGCTCGAAGGCAAGCCGCGTCCGGAAAATATCGACGGATTCACTCCGGAACAGCAGTTTTACATTGCCTGGGGACAATTCCGCGGCGATGAGACCCGCATCGAAACCCAGCGCCTGATGATGCAGACCGATCCGCATCCCGTGGCCAAGTATCGCGTGGTCGGCCCGCTCTCGAACCTGCCGGATTTCCAGAAAGCGTGGAGCTGCAAATCAGACGCCGCGATGGTGCGTCCCGAAGGCAAACGTTGCGATGTTTGGTGAGGTGGGAGCAATCTCGAAGCTCCGGCTCAAATTTCATTGTTCTCGTTGAAAAAGGACAACCATGAGCCTAGACAAACTGAGTTTGGCCGTCTGTTTACTCATTTTCCTTCCGGCCCTCCAAACGGTGGCTCAATCCGCCCCGGCCAGTACCGCGCAGACGAACGCTTCCGCATCCACGGACGAACAGGAAATTGTTTTCGCCGCTCGGGCTCGCGCCAATGCCTGCGCATCGGGCAACGCGCAGCTGTGGGCGACATTTGTCGACGCGGACTTTCGTGACATAGAGGGCAACCACACTTGGACACGAGAACAGGTTCTGGACGAGTGTCAGCAGGCGGCGCGCATAATTCCCGGTCACAAGATCGAAAGGCTGGTTTCTGACTTTCGCTTCCGGTTCGCAGGTAACATCGCGCTGGTCGATTACCTGTATGAGTATAAGGAGAATTTTGGTGAAGTTACCCTCAACGAGACCTTCCGCCAGGTCGACACTTTTGAGAAACGGCAAGGCAAGTGGATAGTCTTGCTCTCGGCAACCGTGAAGGTGATCCCCGATCCTCCGGTAGCCAAAATCGATAGCTCCAGCTTTGACGACTTCGCCGGCGAATATGCGTGGCCGGGATCGCACAACGTCGATACCGTGACCCGTAAAGCAGGCAAGCTGTACATTCAAACCACGCATGAAGACTCGGCCACGGAACTATTGCCGGAAAATGCCGACACGTTCTTCACGCGCGGAGGTGGTGTGGGTCCGTTGGCGCGAGTGACCTTTGTGAGAAGCAACGGCCGAGTCGTTGAAGAGCGAGTATATTCCCCGGCGGATGGACAGGGATATCACGCCAAGAAGATCAAGTGAGTTGCCAACAATCCTCGCGGCAACTATTCTGCATCTGCCAGAGAGGGATAGACCATGACCGACTCGCGCTCCAATGGGCTTCGAGAAAGTGCAGAGCCCAACTGGAAAACCAACGGCCTGCGCATCATTCGCAGGGGCGAGCTCGACAGCAACACGCCGCAAACTCCCGGCATGACCCGCGCCGAAGCCATCTCGCGTGCCCGGGTGGGCGCGCAAAAGCTCTGGGCGGGAACGGTCGTCGTCCATCCTAATGCGAAGACCGGCCCCCATCACCACGGGGAACTCGAAACCGTGATCTACGTCGTGCGCGGCCGCGCCCGCTTCCGCTGGGGAGATCATTTGGAGTTCGTCGATGAAGCCGGCCCGGGAGACTTCGTCTACGTCCCTCCCTATGTTCCTCATCAGGAACTGAACGCGCGCAAAGACCAGCCGGTGGAAGCAGTAATCGTGCGCAGCGGTCAGGAGCCCGTCGTCGTCAACTTAGACATTCCCAGCCCGGAGGACGCACCGGATTCTCCGCAGGATGACCCGTTCCACTCCGCCCCAGGAAAGAGCTGAGAGATGCTGAGCATGACACGAGCCTACCGCACAGCCTTTCCCCATGCCCCTGCTTACCTAATGACGAACGGTAGCCTTCGCTTTCCTCCGGGGCGCCGGCCGGACCGTTTTCCCGGTTGCTTCCTGCTGCAGCAGCGTCAAAGAATCCGCAGCGTTGAATGGGTATTGCCGGACCGACCGTTGCCCCGTCGTGCTCAAGGTAATGTCTACGCGACGATTGCTGGCCAGCACGATGGTCTGCAAATGGTCGAGCACTCTCTGCCGCTGCTCCGGAGTTAACTCTGGATTCTGCTCAACCGCGTCTTTCACCTGGTCTTCGGTTAGATTTCGCTCTTCGCCAAAGGCTTTGGTTTCGAGGTTCGCGGCGGGAACACCGTGTTCGATCAGGAATGCTTTGACGCTCTCGACGCGCCGTTCGGAGAGTGCCTGGTTGTACTCCACCGAGGCGCGCTGATCGGCGTGGCCTCCCAGAGTCAAGTGGGCGTCGGGCTTGGTCTCAAGATACTTCTTGAAATCTTCCGCCAGCGGAATCAGGGTTTGCTCCTGGCTGGCCAGCAGACCGCCGCCGGGGTTCTCGACCCTGGGCTGAGCCGTAGGAAAATAAATGCTGTGCAGGGCAAGTCTGGTTTCCAGTTGCACGAACTCAGGCGAAGGCGGCGGAGGGTTCTCCACCATCACCTTCGCGCTAGCCTGTGTGTTCAGCCCGCGCGAATCGCTACAACTCGCATTCACGTTGATTGGACCGGCCGAAGCGCCAGAAGTATCGAGGGTCGCATTGCCGCCGCCACTGCTCGAAACGTTGCCGCCGCTCGCGCTCCAGCCGCCGACCGTAACTGGGGCGTTGTCTGGACTGGTGCAATTGCAATTGATGGCGGAAGACACGCCGGTCTGAACGTTCGACGGGCTGGCGAAACATGAAACGACCGGCGGATTCTTCGGCGGCTCCTTCACGGCAAAGTCCGCCATGCAACTGGCTTCGCCGCCTTTTCTCATCTGTGGATCGGAGATATGCGCGGTAACCGTGTAACTGCCACCCGCCATGCCATTGGTGTCGAGGCTCGCGGTGCCGTCTTTGCCGGTGATTTGGCCTCCGGTGCTCGTCCATGTGTAATTCAGCGTGTGCCTGGGATTAAAGTTGCTTACGCTGGCGGTCGCTGTTGCCGGCTCACCCACCATGACTTCGCCAGGTTGGATGGCGCAGGTTGCGGAAACGGGCGGCCCGGCGGGTTCCGGGCCAAACCGGAAAACCAGACCGCTCTGCAGTCTTAGGCCTCGGACATCCGTGGCGGGAACGATCGACGACGGGCCGTATTGATGATTCGAGAATACGAAGTCGGCCCGGAACAGACGCAACGCGAAGCGTCGCCTCAAGTTCCAATCGAGGCCGCCACCAGCCATGAACCCGACCTCGTCATCGGCTCCGAATAGGTCTGACACAAGGCGATGCTCGCCGACAAGAGCTTCGAGAAACGGCGAAAAGTAGTGGCTGCGAAAGGTCACCTTGGGCCCCACGGAGAGGTTGTAGAAGTCGACATTCTCAATTCGTTCGGCCAGCGTGTTATCACCGTTACCCCAATGCCCACTGATGTCGCCGGTTAATCCCAGCCAGCGATTAAAGTCGTAGGTAACGGTGGCGCCGGCGCCCCGCGGATTCCATTTCAGGCAACTGCTCACCGGGAGAACTGCTCCCGGCAGCAGGCCATTCACATCGCAGCCGGCATAAAAAGCGGAGTATCCGCCGTAAAGCTCCCATTTGGGAGCAGGCGGATCCTGCGCTTCCGCCAGCGTGCCAAACATGCACAGGATGGCAGTCATTGCCGACAGCATTGCTAAAACCCGGCCAGGATGGCGCTTTGATTGAGATGACATGCGAAAATTCCTCCGAACTTCGATAGCCCGAAATTTGCTTTTCCAGCCTGCCTGGCAGTGGGCCAGCCTTAAGCCAGCCCACCACCCAATCCCTCATGGACCGGGACAGGGAGGTACATTCACCGGATTGCTCAACAGCGTGATTGAACCCGTTCGGGCCAGCGCGCTGCCATTCAGAATTGCTCCGGTGTCGAGCGAGACGGATGCCTGAGCCATAATGATTCCTTCGAACGTTGTGGTGGTTCCGAGCGTCGCCGAACTACCGACCTGCCAGAACACATCTTGCGCCGTGGCGCCGCCGCTAAGAATGACTTGGCTGTTGTTAGCTGCTGTAGTCAGCGTGGACACGATCTGGAAAATGTAGACACCGTCGCCGCTGAGGGTCAGGTTCCCGGTTATTCCCAGCGAGGGCTGGGCGCTGGTCGTTTTGTAAACGCCCGGAGCGAGAGTTTGCCCTCCGATATCCGCGGTGAGGATGGCGCCTCCCGGTGCTGCCGCGGCGTAGTTATATGCCGTGGTCAAGTCGCCCTGGGCGGTCTGGGCAACCGTGTCGCCCGCGTATTCCGTGCCCGTCAATGTTCCCGGCGGAAATCCAGTGATCGCAGAGGCTGGCCATATTCCAATATCGCCCGTAACGTCGCTGGGGCCGCTATTGGCGACAGCGGGGGTTGCGGCCAGAATCCCAAACATGCAGGCCGTTCCCAACGGAACGGCGGCCTGACATGCCGTCGCAGAAGTGGTGAAGGTCCATACGTAATCACTTGCCAGCGGATCGCCGGCGAGATCCTCAGCACCTGTAGTGATGGAGGCGGTGTAGAGAGTGTCGAGTGCGAGAGGGTTGGTCGGGGTGAAGGTCGCGACATCGCTTGACGCAACATAGGTAACTGTTCCCGGCACGGCTGTAAGTCCGGGGCCGGTCAAGGTAAAGGTTGTTGTATTGATCGTCGACGCCTGCATCGCTTGGCTAAAGGTCGCGGTCACCAAAGTGTTAGGACAGATTCCGGTTGCGATATTAGGAGGAGCTACCGAAATCACGGTGGGTGCAGCGCATGCCGTGGTACTGGTCATAAAGGTCCAGACGAAGTTACTGGCTAACGCATTTCCAAATGTGTCCTGGGCGCCGGTCGTGATCGTGGCGGTATACAGGGTGTTCAGTGCGAGTGCGCTTGCTGGTGTGAAGGTCGCGGTTGAGCCAGCGTAAGTAACTACTCCCGTCACGGGTGTCGTGCCCGGCCCGGTCAAGGTAAAGGTTGTGGCGTTGATCGTCGCCGGATTCATTGCCTCGCTAAAGGTGGCGTTCACCGCCGTGGCGGGACAGACGCCAACCGCATTGTTGGCGGGGATTTCCGAAATGATGTCAGGTGCAGCGCACGGATTGGCGCCTGTCGTGAAGGTCCAGACAAGGTTACTCGCCAGCGCAATGCCGTACTCGTCCGTGGCGCCGGAGGTAATCGTGGCCGTATAGAGGGTGCTCAGTGCGAGAGCGCTTGACGGCGTAAAGGTCGCAGTGTTGCTTGACGTAGAGTAAGTAACTACCCCGGCCACGGGCGTAGTGCCCGGCCCTGTCAATGTAAAGGTCGTGCCATCGATCGTGGCAGGATTCATCGCCATGCTGAAGGTGGCGGTGACTATTGTGCCGGGGCAGACGCCGGGCGCAGCACTAAGTGGAGCCACGGAAATCACCGTAGGAGCGGATAAGTCCGGGTTGATGCCGGGATTGCAGCATCCAGGGCTGAGGATGAGCAGTAAGAGTGCCGCACAGCAGACTGTGTGATTCTTGTATCCACGCATGACCTTCATCCTTTTCTTCTCGCCTTCACTGCCGCGATTACTTGGCTCTAATTTGCAAACTAAGCCGAGCTCGCGACGAACACAAGGATTTCGGCCACTTCAGAGGGTCGTAGCTTCCCATTTTGGAATGCTGATTGCGTTGAGCGAACGCGGGGCGTGTATGTGCGGAGACGGAAAAACTCGAAGCAATGCTGACGACGAAAAAGAGGCGCCGGAATATTTCCGGCGCCGTCTGCGCAACAAGAATAAGCCTGTAGCCAAAGCGTGGTGTTTCCTGGGCCCTTCATCCTAGGGCTCAATCCTGGAAGTCGGGCCTAGAATTCAATCCTGAGTGCCGCCTGCCCGGTGCGGTTGCCTGCGTTTTCCGCCGTTTGCGGTGCGCTGAGCACACCGAAGGTCGCCGGGACATCAATCTGCGTGGCGGGAGGAGCGAAGTTCGTGTGATTGAGCACGTTGGTAAACGTGGTCTCAAAGCGCATTCTTATTCGCTCCCGAACCGGAAAAGTTTTAGCCAGCCCGAGGCTGACTGCCGCCGTGCCCGGACCCTGCAGGATGCCGACTCCGGCGTTGCCGAAGCGCCCCGCTCCTACCGGAGTCGGCGAAAACGCCGCCAGGTTGAAGTATTGCGCGCGTGACTGGCCCCGATAGAAATTCGTCGACCCCTGATCGGGCCGCAGGTAAGCCCCACGATTCACCACATTGGTGTTGGATTGGTCGTTGGTTTCCGGCTGCCCGTCCGCCAGAGACGGGCAGGCGCCGTTTGCCAGCGCCGCTACCTGACAGCCTCCGGGGCTGATGCTGGGCGTGAGCCACGGGCCGGTTTCAATCAGAGTCACGCTGGTCAGCTCCCAGCCGCCCAGCATGCCGTTCTTCCAGCCGCCGGCATTCAGGAACGTGCGGCCCTCGCCGACCGGCAGTTGGTAGATACCGGTCAAGAGAAAACGCTGACGCCGCGTCCCCTCGACGTTGCCGTAATCGCTGTGGACATTGAATCGGTCTGCAATCGGGACCCCATAGTTGACTTCACCCGCGAACGCCGTGGGGTTATCGCCCTGATTATCGGCAAGGTTCTTCGCCAGCGTGTAATTGGCGTCGAAGTAGAGGCCGTGCGACATCCTGTGGCTTTCTCCCACTTGAAGTGCGTTGTAATTGGCTTCGCCCGCGTTGAACGTGCTGTAGAGCGTGAACCAGTTTTGATAGGGCGCGCGCGGATCGACGCCCGGACTGGTGGCTGTAGTCTGGTAAGGCGTCGTGCTCGCCCTTCGATAAGAGCAGTGCGGTAACAGTCTTTATGGACAGCTCGGCCCTTTGCGTCTGTGACCGATTCTCTAGCAGACAAGGCTTGCCGCAGATCGGGCAGGGGGCAGATTCTTTTTCGTCGAAGCGGTCGGTTTTGCTCATGGAGGCCGTCCTCCTATTTGAGGTTACAAAACCTTTATCACATATGCCCGCTACCGTGCAGTGCGATGTCGACCGCAGGACAAGCAAATTGTCAGTCCAAGAGAATTTGCTTTTTTGAGGGGCGGGCGGGTAACGCAAATGGTCAGTGGTCGAAAACTTTGCACCTACGTTCCCTGCCACAGTACGCCAACAACTCAAATTGTAAGGCTGCTGTGAGAATGTCTAACGAATCAAGCAAGAGGAAATCTACATCGCGGTCCAGAATGGAACCGATAATGCCTATGTACCGTTTTGACTCTCGACGAGGGGAGTGAGCGTTGACCAAGGCACCGTGTAGGAGACTGGCGGAATGGTTGCAGTGGTCACCGTGGCGGTTTCATTGGTCGTATTAATGCCGATCACAACCAGTCTGCTAATGACTCCGTGCACCATTACGACGCTCCCCAGTTTCGGAATGTACCCGCTGGTTCTTGGGGTGCGATGTCTTGGTTTCGCCATGCCGCACAGTTTCCCACAGGTCGGCTTCCGGCTCAAGCCCTGTTGTAGGAGAAAGAGAAGCCAACGCCAACCGGGAACGCCGGACCAGGAACCGCACGCACCCCTCACGCTCCGGCATCCCCGGATTGGCGATGGGGGATTATAGCGCAAGCCACGGCTCCCGTTGGCTGCTTTGAATTTCGCCCGAAAGCAACTTCCTTTTATTGTCGTCAATCCACACTTCAATCTGTTTCCGTATCCCGCTATCGGTGCATTCCTTCAGAGCCTTTTCCAGTCTCTCAATCTCGGCCCTGATGATTGCCAACTCTCCCGGTGAAAGAATGGTTGTCATCTTGCCATGTCCTCACTGCGGAGGAAATTATACCCTACTGAATCACTAGACAACCACCAGAACGCTGTGGGAAAATGTGCGTTGTGACGAAACCGCAACTGGTCATTGACTCAGGCCCCGCTGATGACTTCATTTCGATCCGCTGCTCATCGTGTGATGACTTCGTGGTCAGGATCGAAGGAAATACACTCTCAAATAAAGTCCTCATGCGCGGCCTGTACGACATTCATTTTAAGCAAGTCCACACGCAAAACGTTGCGAAATGACCATCGGCTTGGTGGTTTCTGTCATGGTATACAACGTCTTGAGCGTCCGCTGGATTACCTGGCATGGAAGTGGAAAAAAGATGGTTCTGGGTATGGCTGTCCATATTCGTCGTCTTGCTCGGAATTGCACCCTTTGTTGTTTAGGACTGGAAGGATCCCGTATGGGGCGCGCTTTGCGGCATCGTCGGATTGGGGGGCCTTCTCATGCTTGTAAGAGATCGCCTCGCGGCCGCCACAAGAAAATGGCCCAGAGTGCCATTGAAGGTATTGGCGGTGGTAGTGCTTTCGATGCTTGT
>Ga0209380_10001675_pt1 | contig 14652 bp, 8 predicted proteins | sample HubBroMetageWFT6_FD_188347 | JGI IMG/M metagenome (GOLD analysis project Ga0209380, IMG submission 188347) | Warmed and freeze-thawed soil microbial communities from the Hubbard Brook experimental Forest, New Hampshire - Hubbard Brook CCASE Soil... | ecosystem: Environmental > Terrestrial > Soil...
CGGTCGTATCGTAAATCAGCGGATCCGGGCCCCACATGAAAGGAACACCGAACACCTGGCCTTTCACATGCACGAGAGGCAGGGAAGTGAGCTGGGGAGAGAGTTGCCCGTAGCTTGGAATCTTCGACAAATCCAGTGGAGCCGCGAGCCCCGCTGATGCAATCGACGTAGCCACATCGCTCGATGGGGAGATTACGTCATAATTTCCTGCACTGCCACCGCGCAGCTTGGCTACCAGTTCGTCGCTCGAGCCCATGTAGGACGCTGAGACCTTGCAGTGATGCTGGTCTTCGAATGGCTTAACGAATGAAGGATCGGCATAGCCCTCCCATACAAGTAAGTTCAGCGTGGGAGTCTTTTTCGAGCACGAAGCGGTGAATACAAGCACCGTCATCACAGACAAGAGAATTAGTGAACCTCGCGCCTTCATCGCGTCCCTCCCTTCCTCTTAGCGCAGCAGTTTCAAAACGTGGGCGGCGTGTTTACCCACAGCACCCAGGTCTCCGCCCGTCCGGGATTTTTCCAGTGGTGTGGGGTTGCGCTCTCAAAATAAAAGCTGTCTCCGGCTTTCAGCCGGTACTCTTCTTTCTGCAGCGTGATGGCAAGTTCGCCACGCAACACGTAAAGGAACTCCTCGCCTTCGTGCGTGTAGGAGTCGCCGCTGCCCGCTTCCGGCGCGACCCGAAATAAATGCGGCTCCATGACTGTGTTACCCCACGCCAGCAACTCCATATGTACGCCGGGGCCAGCTTCCAGGACTTTGCGTTGTTCCGGTTGCACCTGCCGGCTGCTTGGGCCTGTGGCGTCAAAAAAATCCAGGATGTTGGTTTTATAAAACCGCGCCAGCTTACGCAACGTTCCCACCGAGCCGCTCATCTGCGAGCGTTCCAGCGCGCTCAAGAATCCCACGGAGATTCCCACCGCTTGGGCCACGCGCGCCAGTGATAAACGGCGCTTGGCCCGCAACCGGCGTAGATGCGATCCAATGGCTCTCGCGTTTCCATCAGCCGCCGGACGCGTGCGCCCTTCCCGCCGCAGCAGTTCGATGATCGCCGCCGCATTCAACCCACGCACCTTACGCAAGAATCGCGCCCGCTTGAGCAGTTTCACGTCATCGGTGGTGTAAAGCCGGTACTTGCTTTCGCTGCGTCGCGGCCGCGTCAGCCCTAAATTCTCCCACGTGCGAATTACCGACGGCGACACTCCAACCTTTTGCGCTACGTCCCCAATCTTTAAGTAAGGTTTCGATTTGGCTGAACTCATTGCGAACCGTTGTCGTGAGAAGCGTGCGATAAGAATTTTCTATGGGAGGCAGCGCTTTTTTTCTCCTTGACAGTGCGCGCACCTCTTCTCTAACCTTGCGGGATTATAGCAAGGTTGGGCCTGGACACAAGCTGTCGCTTTCAAGAAAAACAAATATCTTCTGAAGGTGCCTGGAGGTTCCATGCCGTCACTGCGTGCCCGCTGGACCACGATGTGTCTGGAAACCGTTTGCCTCGTGGCCGCAATCTCTCTTCTGATCCCCACGTTGCTCTTTGCCCAAGGCGCCAGCGGCCGCATTCTAGGCCGTGTCGCCGATCCTACGGGCGCCATCCTCGCGAAAGTGAAGGTTACCCTTGTCAACGAAGCCACCGGCATCAGCCGCGACGCAAACACAAACGACAGCGGAGACTACTCCTTTGTTGATGTCGCTCCCGCCGCATATACGCTGCAGTTCGAGCTAACCGGCTTTAAGAAGAATGAACAGAAAGGCGTAATCGTCGACGTCAACCAGGTCGTCACTCTCAACTCCACCCTTCAAATCGGAGGCTCTCAGGAGACGGTGGAAGTAACCTCAGAAGCTCCGCAGGTTGACACCACGAGCACTCAGTTAGGCGCTGTCATTAACGACCGCTCAGTGAACGAGCTTCCGCTGAACACACGCGACACCTACCAGTTTTTGCAACTTCAGCCCGGTGTGCAGTCGCAGTTGGGATCGAGCGGCAGTCTGTTTGCCGGTTCCGACGACCCCGGCTCGGTTTCCGTCAACGGCGGCCGCACCCGCGCCAACAATTTTAGCGTCAACGGCGGCGATGCTAATGATCAGTTCGTAAACACTCCTACCATCGAACCCGTCCCCGACGCTGTCGAAGAGTTTCGCGTCATCACCAACACCTTCGATGCCGAATATGGCCGCAACTCCGGCTCGGTCGTGAATGTGATCACGAAGTCCGGAGGCAACACCTTTCACGGGAACCTCTACGAGTATTTCCGTAACACCGTGCTGGATTCCAGAGGCTATCCCGACACTACCAAACCGCAACTCAACCAGAACCAGTTCGGCGGAACATTCGGCGGTCCTATCAAAAAAGACCGCACATTTTTCTTTTTCTCCTATGAAGCGCGCCGCGTCCGCAACGGCCAGCCGGGCCAGTTGCTGAACGTTCCCACCGGCACGCCGGGGTCGACCCCTACTGGGGAATTTGCCGGGGACTTTACCGCCGCAGGAGGCTTCGACCCGCCCAATGCTGCGCAAATGAGTGCCGGAGCCGGAGGCATTGACGATAGCCAGGGTACTCCTTTTGTGGCCCAAGCCCTGGACGGACGCTCCATCACAACCCCCAGCGGAACTACCACCTGTGATAGCGCCCTCGGAATTCCGTCCGTGGCTGGCCTTCCCGTAATAACCAACCCAGTCACGGGCACTCCGTTCATTCCGTGGTCTGAGGTTTTTCCCAGCGGTGTTATACCTGCGGCGTGCCAGGACCCGGTGGCTGCAAACCTGCTCCAGAAGTTCGTTCCCGCGGCCAACATCGGAAGCAATCAGAATCAGGTCGTCCCCGTAGGCACCAACAACGCCGATCAGTTTACCGTCCGCATCGATCACAGGATCAACGACCGTCAGAATTTCACGGCCTATTACTACTTCAATGACAGCCGAGAACTTGATCCGTACGATACTTTCGAGGCCGCGGGCGCTAACGTGCCGGGATTCGGGAACTACAACGACCTGCGCAACCAGCAATGGAATTTTACTCACACCTGGAGCATCAGCAACGCGCTGGTGAACGAGGCCCACTTCACTTATATGCGGGAAGGCCAGCTTGGCTACATCAAGCCCCAAACCACGGGCCCGCTGACCTCAACCTGCACAGGAGAAGCTGCTACTTATTGCTTTACTGGTATGTCCGACTCCAACATCGGGCCCAATTCCATTGCAGGCACGTTTGGAACCAGCCCATCCTATGGCATCACTCCAGGATTGCCCTCAAACTTGACCGGTGTTCCCTACGTCAACATCTCGGGCGGCGCATCCTTTGGCAACAATTACGAGGGTTTTCTGCCCCAGGTGGGAAATAGTTTTCAATGGTCCGACGGGCTCACCTGGGTGAAGGGGAACCACACCTACAAGTTCGGCGTGGACGTCCGCCGCGCGCGCTTCGATCAGTACTACTACTTCGATGTCAACGGTGAATTCACATTCGACAGCAGCGGCCCCAGCGGGATCATTCCGGATGACGGCGACGAGTATGCCGAATTTCTGCTGGGATTGGCCGATACCTATACCCAAGGTTCCGGCCAGCGTGAAGATGTTCGCAGTTTTGCCGTCTATCCCTTCGCCCAGGACAGTTGGAAGATCAAGCCCAACCTGACTCTGAATTACGGTCTTCGTTGGGAATACAGTCCCCCGTTGACCGACATCAGCGGCCACGTCGAGACTTATCGGCCCGGACAAAATTCCACCGTGTACCCTTGCGGGATCAACCCTAGCGGGCCGGGAGCCTCGTTGACCTATTGGCAGGGAGTATTTGCCAGCCAGGGCCTCTCTGGTCCCATCAATTGCACTACCACCGGCGCGGAGCCAACGGGACTGGTCGTTCCTGGCGACCCCGGCGTTCCCGCTGGCCTGACTTCGACTTATTTCAAGTCCTTTGCTCCACGCGTTGGCATTGCCTACAGTCCGAACTTTAGCGGCGGAGCCCTGGGCAAGCTATTCGGCGGGAACGGCAAGACCAGCATTCGCGCCGGTTGGGGGCTCTTCTATAATCCGATCGAGGAACTAGTCCTGGCACAATTTGGCGCCGAGCCGCCATTTGGCGGCAGTTCCTCGTTCTCCGATGTGTTCTTCAATACTCCGTTCGTGAATCAAGGCTATTTCACCGATCCCAATCCCTTCAACGGAATTATCACTCCTGTTAAAGGCCAACCCACCGACCTGTCGCTGTTTCGCCCGATTCTTCTCTACGGCGAGTTTGGGCCCCACTTACGCACGCAGTACACCTCTCAGTACAACCTCACGATCCAGCGCGAGCTGAGCAGCAGCTTGATGTTCCAGATCGGCTATGTCGGTTCTCAGGGGCATCGTTTGCTGGCCACTCACGACATCAATCCCTCGAACCCGCAGACTTGCTTGGACATTAACAGCGTGCTTGGCGCGGGGACGTGCGCGCCCACCAGCGAAGATGAGCAGTTTTACTTCACCCCGGGATCCGGATACGTGGCTCCGGCAGGCGGATTCCACCTGCCTTACGGGCCGAACGGTCCACAGGTAATTCCCGCCGGCACACCTCTTGATGGACTAAATCTGGTTGGCCTGCGCCCGTACTCTTCACCCAACTGCAATCCTTTCACCAGCGCCGGCTGTCCAGTAGATGGCGTTCCGGTCTTCACCGACATTTTTGCCGAAGACACCATCGCCAACTCGAACTATAACGCGCTGGAGATGATGCTGCAAAAACGCTTCTCGCGCGGCCTGCAATTTCAGGCCGCCTACACCTTCAGCAAGTCGATCGATGATGGATCCACCTTCGAGGAAACTCTCGATCCCTTTAACTTCCGGGCCAGCCGCGGTCTGTCGATATTCAATTCGAAACAGCGTTTCGTGGTCAGCTACGACTGGGAACTGCCCAGCACGAAGTACCGCGGTTTCACCGGCAAGATGGTCAATGACTGGGAGATTTCCGGCATCACGCAATTCCAGAGCGGATTTCCCATCCGCCTCAACACCGAGGACGACACCGAATTGATCAACAGCTTGTTCTTCCTGGGCACCGAAGCTCCAAGCTTGGTAGCGCCGTTCACGAAGCTCGATCCCCGGAAAACATATACCAACCTTGGGCTTACCACGCCTGGGTACTGGTTCAATCCCAACGATTTTGCCACCGCCGCAACCAATCCAAACAATGCTAACGTTCCGCCGCTTGGCAGTTTCAACAACGGCACGCAACGCACCATCTGTTGCGGTCCCGGACTCATCGATTGGGACTTCTCCGTTCACAAGAAGATTCCTCTCAGCGAGACCAAGTACATGCAGTTTCGTGCGGAGATTTTCAATGTGTTCAACCACACCAATTACTCGAATCCCGACGGCGGGTTCTCGGATGGGGTGACGTCGTTCGGCAAGATCGCAACCGCCGGCGATCCGCGCCTGTTGCAATTTGCTTTGAAGTTCTTTTTCTAGCGTAAAGAGATAGACTTAAGAGACGACCCCGGGACGGCCCGCCGTTCCGGCATTCTAATGGCCTGCGGCCCACCTAAGGAACGCCATCGGCCTGAGATTTCCCGGAGCAATTCGATGTATCCCGATCTGCAGAAGGAGCTCGCAACGTTCGAGCGCCGCACGCCCAAGTCCGCCGAGGCTTACAAGAAAAATCTCAAACGCATTCCGCTCGGCGTAGCCAGCAACTATCGGCATTACGAGCCTTGGCCCATCTTCGTCAAGGAAGCCAGCGGCAGCAAATTCCGCGACCTCGACGGCAACGAATACATTGACCACAACCTGACTTTCGGTGCGCTCATGGCGGGGCATTGCCATCCCGCGGTCATGAAGGCCGTTGAGAAACGTCTCTCGACCGGCACTATGTTTGGCATGCCGCATGACATGGAGTGGGAACTTGCCGAAGAAATCTGCAATCGCTTTCCGGTTGACATGGTTCGCTTCGGCAATAGCGGCACGGAAGCCACCATGCACGCCATCCGGTTGGCCCGCGCCGCCACTGGACGCGACAAGATCGTTAAATTTGAAGGCGCTTACCACGGCCTGCATGACTCCGCTTTGGTCAGCGTCAAGCCGCATGCTCCTGATTTCGGCGATATCGACAATCCGATTTCGGTTCCCGGCGGATTAGGCGTGCCCAAGGCCGCACTCGCCAACGTAACCATAGCGACCTTCAACGACCTCGGCACAGTCGAGCGCCGCTTCAAGGAAAATCCGGGCGAAATCGCGGCGATTATTCTCGAACCGATTCTCATGAACGTCGGGCTCTGCCTGCCGCGGCCTGGCTTCCTGCAAGGCCTCCGCGAGATCGCTACGAAGAACGGCGCGCTGTTGATCTTCGACGAAGTAAAGACCGGCGCCAAGCTCGGGTGGGGCGGTGCGAGTGAATACTTTAACGTTCATCCCGACATGATTTGCCTCGCCAAGTCGATTGGCGGTGGATTGCCCCTGGCTGCCTTTGGCGCCAGCAAGTCCGTGATGGACCTCATCTCGCAACACAAGGTTTTTCACGGAGGCACTTACAACACGAACCCTGTGTCGATGGCCGCTGGCCTTGCTACCTTCCGCGAAGTGCTGACGCGTGACAACTACACTCACGTCGACAAGCTTGGCAAGAAGCTGGCCGATGGATATCGCAAGACAATTGCCAAGGTCGGCCTGCAGGCCTACATCGCGCAAGCCGGCGCCAACGGTGCGCTCATGTTTTATCCCAATGAAATTCGCAACTACCGTGACTGGACTACGATCGATATCGACCTCTGGCGCCATTACTGGTTTGCCATGGTCAATCGAGGCGTGATGCCGCAGCCCTACTGGTGGGACGAGCAGTGGACTATCTCTGTGCAACACACAGAGGCGGATATCGACAAGCATCTATCTGCTTTCGATGACATCGCTGCATCGCTCGCGAAAGCCCAGCAGGAGCGCATCGGCCAGCCGGTGCTAGCCGCGCACTAGAACATAGGGATCAGGGCTTAGGGGTTGGGGGTTAGGAATCAGTTTTCAGGCCCGGCCTGGGCAGCCAGCCATTAACAACCGAACCCTTCACCCTGACCCCTAAACCCTGAGCCCTGGCCCCTGAGCCATGTCCACGTCAGCCCAACCCGTCCAGCCCCACCTGGTCCGCGCCCTCGGACGCCGCGATCTCGTGCTGCTTTTTGTTGTTGCTGTCTTCAACCTGAACGTCGTCCCTTCCATCGCCGCCAACGGCGGCGTTACCATCTGGCTCTGGATCATCTCGCTTCTTCTTTTTTTCTGGCCGCAGGGCATCGCCGTCATCGAACTCGCCCACCGTTATCCTGGCGAAGGCGGCGTGTATCTCTGGGCGAAAGAAGTCTTCGGTGACTTCCACGGATTCCTCTCCGGCTGGTGTTATTGGACCAACAATATGCTTTACGTGCCGACGGTCATGCTCTATTTCGTCGGTGTCTCTGTTTTTGCCCTCGGTCCAAACCACGCGGCGCTCGCCGATAATAAAACCTTTGCCCTCATCACATCGCTTGCGCTGCTGGCCTTGCTCACGCTTCTTAACATTTTCGGACTCGGCATTGGTAAGTGGATCAACAACCTCGGCGCGATCGGAACCTTCATCGCCGCTGCGGTGCTCATTGGCCTGGGTGCAGTGATCTGGCTGCGCTTCGGCACCACAATCACCGCGGCCGATTTCAAAATTCCCGCCAATCCTCGCTTCGTCCTGAATTCTTTCGGAGTGATCTGCTTCGGCCTGGTCGGCCTCGAACTCGCTTCCGTCATGGGAGATGAAATTCAGGATCCTGCCCGCACACTTCCCGGCGCGGTCGCCTGGGGCGGAGTGCTTTCCGGCGCTCTTTACGTCGGCGCGACGCTTACGTTGCTCATCGCAGTCGGCAAGAACGTCAATGTGCTTCAGGGAATCGTGCAGGCCGTCAGCCATATGGCTGGCCGTATCGGTGCTGCCTGGATCACAGTGCCCTTTGCGCTCATGCTCAGCCTTTCTATTGCCGGCATCGGTTCCGCCTGGATGGGAGGCTGCTCACGCATTCCCTTCGTTGCCGGGCTCGATTCGTACATGCCTTCCTGGATGGGTAACATTCATCCGCGCTATGCCACGCCTTACGCCGCCCTAATTGTCCAAGCCGTCGTCTCAGCGGTTCTGGTTGTCATGAATTTCTTTGGGGGCGCCGGCGTTCAGGAAACCTTCCAGAAACTTCTTTCACTTGCCGTGGTACTGCAACTCGTTCCTTTCCTTTATATGTTTGCTGCACTGGTAAGATTCTCTGTCATAGAGACAGCTCCGCGGGGACAGTACGGCCGGGTCACCCTGTTCCTGGCGGGTGCGAGCGGCTTCCTCACCACTGTTCTCGGAATTGCGCTCGTATTTTTCCCGGCACAGCAGATCACTTCTCTGTGGTCTTATGAATTATGGATGTTCGGCGGCACACTGTTTTTCGTCGGCTTGGCCGCATTCTTTTTTTTCGTTTACGGCCGCCACAAAGCACGGCAACCGGAGATCGCGAAGGGCACGACTTTAGTCGTGCCGCTGGGCGACTAATCAACTGGGGCTAGGTCCCCTTGAGGCAGGCAGGAGGCTGAATCAAAATGCCCGGCGGAGTCACAACCGAGGTTCCCAAAGACGTGCGTACCTATCGGATGTACATTAACGGCGAATGGACCGCTAGCCAATCGGCGAAGACATTTCCTGTCTACGATCCTTCCACTGAAGAAGTCATCGCACAAGTCCCGGACGCCGGAGCCGATGACGTAAACCGCGCCGTCGCTGCCGCCAAAACCGCATTTGAGGATGGTCCGTGGGCAACCACAACTGCGCAGGAGCGTGGCCGCGTCCTCTTCCGCCTCGCCGAGAAAATCCGGGCAAATCTACCTGCACTTGCCGAACTCGAATGCCGCAACACCGGCAAGCCCATCGTGGAAGCCGAATTCGATATCAACGATGCAGCCACGTGCTTCGAATACTACGGCGGCCTTGCCACCAAAGTGGTCGGCTACGTCAATCCCGTTCCCGACAATGCCATGTCTCTTTCTCTCAAGGAGCCGGTCGGCATCGCCGGGCAGATTATTCCCTGGAATTATCCCCTGCTCATGGCCGCGTGGAAACTGGCTCCAGCGATCGCCGCGGGCTGCACTTGCGTACTCAAGCCTGCCGAGCAGACCCCTCTCACCGCACTCGAATTCGCCAACTACTTCGCCGATTGCGGACTGCCACCGGGTGTGGTCAACATTGTCACCGGTTTCGGAGAAACCTGTGGCGCGCCGCTGGTTCAGCATCCCGACGTGAACAAAGTCGCCTTCACCGGAAGCGCCGCCGTGGGAAAGATCATTGTGAAGCAGGCCGCTGACACGGTGAAGCGGGTGACCCTTGAGCTCGGAGGCAAGTCGCCAAATATATTCTTCGCCGATGCCGATTTTGAAGCTGCCATCGATGGTGCGCTTTTCGGCGTCTTCATCAATCAGGGCGAAGTCTGCTCCGCGGGAAGCCGCATCCTGGTGCAGAAGTCGATCTACAAAAAGTTCGTTGAGGCGATGACCGAAAAAGCAAAGAAGATTAGGCTCGGCGCACCTCTCGACCGCGAAACCAAGATGGGCCCGCTCGTCAGCAAAGAACAATACGACCGCGTCAACTCCTACATCGAAATCGGCAAGAAAGAAGCGACGCTCGCATCCGGCGGCGGACGCCCGGAGAAAATCGGCAAAGGCTACTATGTTCAGCCCACGATCTTCAGCGATGTTACGAACTCCGCCCGCATCGCCCGCGAAGAAATCTTCGGCCCGGTTGCCGCCGTCATTCCATTCGAGGACGAAAAAGATGCCCTTAAAATCGCCAACGATTCCCCCTACGGTTTGGCGGCTGCCGTCTGGACCCGCGATATTTTCAAGGCGATGCGTTCCGTGAAAGCCCTGCGCGCGGGCGTTGTTTGGGTGAATCACATGCAACCAACCTACGTCGAAGCGCCCTGGGGTGGATACAAACAATCGGGTTTCGGCCGCGAACTCGGTCCGTGGGGAATTGAAGAATATCTGGAAACCAAGCAGGTGTACATCAATCTGAACGAGCAACCAATCGGCTGGTACTGAAGAACAAGTGGCCAGTTGCCAGGCCAGCAAAGCAAAACACGAACTTACTGGCCGCCGGTCACTGACCACTGGCCACTTGGAAACTGACGATGTCAACCATCCAACTGCATACTCAGATTCCCGGACCGAAATCGCGGGCGCTCGCCGCCCGCCGCGCCCAAGCCGTCCCCCGCGGCCTTTCTCACGGCACACCGATCTACGTTGCCAAAGCCGAGGACGCATGGCTGGAAGACGTTGATGGCAACCGCTATATCGATTTCGCGGGCGGCATCGGCTGCGCCAACGCCGGTCATCGACAGGAAGCCGTGGTCGGGGCAATCCGTGGCCAACTCGACAAGTTCCTTCACACCTGCGTCCAGGTCACGCCCTACGAAGACTACATTCGCCTGGCCGAGCGCATGAACGAAGTCACGCCAGGGGAGTTCCCCAAGAAAACTTTGTTCGTCAACAGTGGCGCCGAGGCCGTCGAGAATGCGGTGAAGATTGCGCGCGCCTATACCAAGCGCCCTGCGATCATCGCCTTTGAAGACGCCTTCCATGGCCGCACCATGATGACGCTGGCGCTCACCAGCAAGACGCATCCTTATAAAGCAGGTTTCGCGCCGTTCCCGGGCGAGGTCTATCGCGTCCCTTTCGCCTACTGCTATCGCTGCTCGTATAACTTGAAATATCCCTCGTGCGATCTCTACTGTGCGCGGCATCTCGAAGATACGTTCAAGCGCGTGGTCGCGAATGAAGAAGTAGCGGCGGTGATTGCGGAACCGGTGCTTGGCGAAGGCGGATTCGTGGCGCCGCCGCCGGACTACTTCAAAGTTCTGATCGATCTCTGTCACAAGCACGGCGTGCTCTTCATCGCCGACGAAATTCAGTCCGGCTTTGGACGCACCGGGGCGCTCTTCGCCAGCGAGCGTTACGGGATCGAGCCTGATCTTATTGTTACTGCAAAATCACTCGGCGGCGGCTTGCCGCTGGCCGCCGTCACCGGCCGCGCTGAAATCATGGACGCACCCGCCCCCGGCGGCCTCGGCGGCACCTTCGCCGGCAATCCGCTTTCGTGCGCCGCAGCTTTGGCCGTGCTCGATCTTTTTGAAAACACTAATCTGCTGGCGCGCGCCAATGAACTCGGAGAGCGCTTTCAGCGCCGTGCCCACGAATGGCAACGCCGTTGGCCGATCGTCGGCGATGTGCGCGGGCTCGGCGGTATGCAAGCCATCGAACTGGTGAAGTCGCAGGAAACGAAGATTCCCGCCGCGGACGAAACCAAGCAGATCACACAGTATTGTTACGAACACGGCCTCATCACAATCACCGCCGGTTCGTTCTCCAACGTGATACGAGTTCTGGTCCCGCTGGTCGTAAGCGACGAGCAGATGGATGAGGGCCTCGATGTGCTGGAATCGGCGCTGGCCACGGTCTGCGACAAGAAAGGCGCCGTGGCACAGTTGGTGTAATAATTTGAGTTACTCTTTCGCGATAGCAGAGGCAATTCCATGACGTTAGTAGCCGCACCTCCGACCATTAAACTCACCAACTACATCAACGGCCGCTGGACCGATTCGCATGCGTCGGAGTGGCGCGATGTGGTCAACCCCGCAACAGGTGAAACGCTCGCCCAAGTGCCGCTCGCTGATGCCGCCGAGGTGAACCAGGCAGTCGAAGCTGCTGCCGCCGCTTTTCCCGAGTGGCGGCGCACGCCGCCCGAAGACCGCATCCAGCCATTGTTCAAGCTGAAGATGCTGCTTGAAGACCACATCGACGACATTGCCCGCATCATCACGCAGGAAAACGGAAAGACTTTCACCGAAGCTAAGGCCGAGATGCGCCGCGCCATCGAGAATGTCGAAGTCGCTTGTGGCATTCCCATGATGATGCAGGGCTACAATCTGGAAGATGTCGCCCGCGGCATCGACGAAATGATGATCCGACAGCCCCTCGGAGTTACCGCTGCAATCGTCCCCTTCAATTTTCCGGGCATGATCGCATTCTGGTATTTGCCCTACGCCATAGCGACGGGAAACACATTCATCCTCAAGCCCTCCGAGCGCGTCCCGCTCACCATGCGCTACGTTTACGAGCTGCTCGAAAAAACTGGATTGCCCAAGGGTGTGGTGAATCTGGTCAACGGCGCCAAAGCCGTGGTCGATGCTCTTATCGACCATCCCAAAGTCCGCGCTATCAGCTTCGTCGGTTCGACTCCAGTCGCAAAGTATGTTTACTCGCGCGCGGCCGCTAACGGTAAACGGGCTCAGTGCCAGGGCGGAGCAAAGAATCATGTTATCGTTCTCCCCGACGCCGACATGCCCATGGCTACGCAGATCATCAGCGATAGTGCCTTCGGATGCGCGGGACAGCGATGCCTCGCTGTCTCCGTGGCTGTAACGATTGGCGAAGCGCAGAAGAGCTTCCGCGATTCGATTGCCGACGCCGCCTCCAAACTCAAAGTCGGCAACGGCCTCGAAGAAGGCGTACACATGGGACCGGTGATTACACCGCAGAGCAAGGAGCGCGTCGAGTCGCTGATCGGTCTCGGTGAAAAGCAGGGAGCGAAGGTTCTGCTCGATGGCCGCAACTCGAAGATCCCGAAATACGAAACCGGCAACTTCGTCGGTCCCACGATTCTCGATGATGTTCCTGCGAGCAGCGATCTCAACGACACGGAAATCTTTGGTCCGGTCCTGAGCCTCGTGCACGCCGATGACATGGACGCCGCGCTCGCCTTCCTGGAACGCAGCGCTTACGGCAATCAGGCCTCGCTATTTACGTCGAGCGGATCGGCCGCGCGCCGCTTCCGCTACGAAGCGCCTGCGGGAAATATCGGCATCAACATCGGAGTCGCTGCGCCCATGGCCTACTTCCCGTTCAGCGGATGGAAGAACAGCTTCTTCGGCGATCTCCACGGCCAGGGCCGCGACGCCATCGAGTTCTATACCGACAAGAAAGTTGTCGTCGAGCGCTGGGCCAAGGAACACAGCCGCAAATTCTAAGACATGGCCAGGCTATACGCATTTGCGTTGTTTCTGGCGGTGGTGGCGACCGAATCGGGTGCCCAAGATAGGCAAGCCCGGCCAAGGCCTCCCGAGGAAGTATTGAATCAGTATTTGGAGATGATCAATGACGGCACCCTTCTCACCTCCCAAGGCTGGAAGAAGGCAGCATTGCTGTTTGAGCTGCCGAGCCCTCTGCCTCGCCAGAAGCTCATTTACGTTACGACCAGCCATCGCACCGTGGGCAAGATCCAAGCACAAGGCAATCGTGTAGAAGTTGACGAAAACTGGGTCGATCCGTTGGGCACGATTGAATCCTCCCTGCGCTATAGGCCCCCACCGAAGCAAGCGCATGAAGTCGAAGGAACAATCTTCGTCTACCGCCTTGTTCTCACGAATAAACATTGGGAACCGGCGCCCGATGGAGGATCGCCCCGGGAATCGACCGGACCTCAAGAGTGGAAAATCGAGGGTTCGATGAAGCTGCGAGAGGTCGCACTGGATGCCGCCATTCGATATGTCGCGATGCTGCGTGACAAGACGACCGACCCAGAGGTCAAGAGGAATGCTGACGAGACTCTCGCCGTTTTGAAACAACGTCGGGTTAGAGAGCAGATGTAATTTCCTAAAGGAAAATTATGACCACTACCATCGCGAATCCCGCGACACAAAAGATGACCGGTCCCGAAATCGTCGATCTTTCCCGCAAGCACACGCTCTATGAATGGTCGGCACAATCGAAAGTCGATCCCATTCCTGTCGCCCGCGCCAAGGGCATTTACTTCTACACGCCGGAGGGCAAGCGCTTCATCGATTTCAACAGCCAGCTTATGTCCGTCAACATTGGACACGGCGATGAGCGCGTCATTCAGGCGATCAGCGAGCAGGCGGCGAGGCTCGCCTATGCGAATCCGTTCATGGCTACCGAACCGCGCGCGCGACTCGGCGCGAAGCTCGCCGAAATTACTCCCGGCGATATCGATACATTCTTCTTCACCAACGGCGGCGCCGATGCCAACGAGAACGCCCTCAAGCTCGCGCGCTTTTTCACCGGCCGCCACAAGATCATCGCGCGCTATCGCTCTTATCACGGCGCTACGGCGGGAGCGATAAGTCTAACTGGCGATCCGCGCAGATGGGCGGCCGAGCCTGGCATTCCGGGTGTCGTGCACGTGCTCGATCCCTATCACGGCATCGAGCGGGGGTGGGAATCGGCTGAATCTTCGCTCGCAATGATTGAAGAGACCATTCAGCTCGAAGGCCCGCAAACGATTGCGGCGTTTATCCTTGAGCCGGTTACCGGAACCAACGGCATTCTCATTCCGCCTGACGGATATCTCGCGGGCGTGCGCAAACTCTGCGACAAGTATGGAATCTTAATGATTGCAGACGAAGTGATGGCCGGCTTTGGACGAACCGGCGAGTGGTTTGCGGTCGATCATTGGAAGGTTGTTCCCGATCTGCTTTGCATGGCGAAGGGATTGACTTCGAGCTATCTGCCGTTGGGAGCGGTCGGAATGCGGCATCACATCGCGCAGCATTTTCAGGATAAAGTGTTTTATGGGGGTCTGACTTACAACAGTCATCCCATGGGATGCGCGGCGGCGCTGGCGACGATTC
>Ga0209380_10001676_pt1 | contig 14651 bp, 12 predicted proteins | sample HubBroMetageWFT6_FD_188347 | JGI IMG/M metagenome (GOLD analysis project Ga0209380, IMG submission 188347) | Warmed and freeze-thawed soil microbial communities from the Hubbard Brook experimental Forest, New Hampshire - Hubbard Brook CCASE Soil... | ecosystem: Environmental > Terrestrial >...
TCCTTGAGGATAATTCTTGACCTTCTAAAGCAATTTTCCCGCCAGCCTAGTGTCGATTCAGGAATGTACCGTGGTTTCCCTTAGTTATCAACAACTTGAATTTGCTTTCCACCACGAACCGAGGTTGAACGGTTAACATTTGTGAGGACGAAAATCCCAAAAACCGTATATTCAATCTGTAAAAGAAAATCTGCCGTTGTTATTCGGTTGGTTAACAAAAGCTGTCAACACTGTTATGTGCTGTTGTCCGAGGGGTCTTGTGAACTTTTCGTTGGGAGAGTCAGAAATCAGAAATAGTAGTGTAATAACCGGCACGATGGCGGACCCGGTAGGTGCCAGAATCCGGTGGTGCGGACACGCTTACCTGAATCCGGCGGAATTGGGAATTCGAGGCTCGCTGCGAGGGGTAATAGGCAAGCAGATACTGAGTGCGCAGTTCGTCGCTGATCTGGCGAAAGGCGTCGTCGAGCTGCGACATGGAGGTCGCGTAATAGTACTTGCCGCCGGTATCTTCGGAAAGCTGGATCAGGGCGTGCTCGCCTCCGGTTTCGCGCCCGGCGCTGTTCTCGATGGGAACCACGATAATGCTGTACACGATGCCTTCGGCTTCTTCGGCGGCGCGCACGGCCTCTTTGTAATCCATCTTGCTGGCGGTGTCGCCTCCATCGGTAATGAGTACCAGAACTTTTCGTCCCTGGCGACGGTCGAGGGAGCGCGAGGCCAAAAAAACGGCGTCGAACAGCGCCGTAGCTGCACCCAGCCGGACGTGGTCAATTCCGTCATCGATGCGCTTCAGATCGGAAGTGTAAGAGGTCGATTGCAGCACGGTTTCGTTAAATCCGAATACCGACAGCGCGTCCACCGGCCGGACGATAGTCCGCGCAAAACGTTTGGCGGACGCTTGTTCCAACGGCAGATCGTGTCGCGTGCTGAGGCTGGTATCAATGGCGAGGGCGATCGAGAGCGGCACCGCGGATTCTCGATCGAATACCGAGATGGTCTGGTCGCGTCCGTCTTCCTGCACGATGAAATTTTCTTTCTTAAGTCCGGCAACCGGCCCTCCATGAGCATCGGTGACGGTGACGTAGACATTCACCAGCTTCACGTCGACTTTGAGCGTGGAGGGGGAATCGCTCGTCGATTGATTGGAAGGCGCTGGCTTTTGCGCCGACGATGCCGCGCAGGCCAGCAGTAATGCAATCAGGGCTGCAGATCTTCTCATTCGCTAAAGGAGCATACGTGGGACATCCGCCCATTCGACTGCATCAGAGCTAGCTCTCGGCTGTCCAGCCTATCTGAGCGGAGGTTCAGGCCGGCTTAGCCCGTTCACTTAGATGCGCCGTCGGGTATCGGGCTGCCCGGTGGGAGAATTTAACGCAGAACTTCAGCGGGAAACGGTTCACCATCTGCCCATACGGCGCCGTCCTCAAAGTGCTCCTTCTTCCAGATGGGAACCGTACGCTTCAGCGTATCGATCAGCCAACGGCACGCGTCGAATGCGGCGGGTCGATGGGCGGATGCCACCACGATGAGCACGCTCGCTTCGCCGATCTCTAACCGTCCCAGGCGGTGGACCAGAGAAACGTCGCGGATTTGAAATTGTTTTAGAGCTTGCTCCGCCAGGCCTTCCATCTGTTGCCGGGCCATCTCCTCGTAGGCCTCATAGTCGAGATAGAGAGTCTTGCGGCCGCGCGTCTGGTTGCGCACGACTCCTTCGAAGACCACGGCTGCCCCATCGTCCCCGCGTTTAATGTTGGCCAGTTCCTGAGCCGTATCTATCGGTTCACGGATAAGCTTGGAGTGTTGAGGGTTGGGTTCTCCCCGTCCGCCACTCACGGGCGGCAGCAGGGCAACCTCGTCGCCCGATTTCAGCTCAATCTCTGTCCCCGCATACTGCTGATTTACCGCAACTGCCAGTGAAGACAGCGAATCTTTGAGCTGGGGCAACTGCGAGGCAAAATGCGCCAGCAGATCGCCAACCGTAGCGCTTTCGGGCAGATCCAACGTGGTGTCGGACTTTCCCACAAGATCTTTCAATATGCCGAAAAAGAGGACGCGCAGGCGCATGGCAACACTTGCCATTTTGTCAGTTTTACGCGGTCCAGTCCATCAAAGGGGCAGGAGATCCAGCGGCTGCGACATCCTCGCCGTTGGGAAAGCTCGACTCGACGATGCGAAAAAAATGCCAGTTCCCGTGCAGGAACTGGCAATACTTAAGACTCATGGTCGAAGCTGGCCGATGTCACGAAGTCTCGCTCAAGCGCTTACGCCTGTGCGAAAGCCTTGTCGTGAACCTCCGGGGTCGTAGTCAGCAGCTTCGCTGCTGTTGACTCCGCCACCGCCGGCAGGGAGACGCGCAGCGCTTCATCAATCGTTTTCACATAATGAACCGTGAAGTTCTCAAGTTGCTCCTTTGTGAGATCTTCCTGCACGTTCATTTTATTCTCCGCGGGCAGGATCACGTCGGTGACTCCGGCGCGCTTGGCTGCCAACACTTTTTCTTTAATGCCTCCCACCGGAAGCACGTTGCCACTCAGCGTGATCTCGCCCGTCATCGCCAAGAGTGGGCGGATGCGATGCCCGGTGAGCAAGGACACCAATGTGGTGGCCATGGTCACGCCCGCCGAAGGACCATCTTTCGGTATCGCTCCCGCCGGCACGTGCATGTGAATGTCGTGATCGGCAAAAAAGTTCTCCGCGATACCCAACTGCGCCGCGTTCGAACGCACCCAGGTGAGAGCCGCCTGCATGGATTCCTGCATCACCTGGCCAATCTGCCCGGTCATGGTGAATCCACCTTTGCCCTTCATGGCATTGGCCTCGACAAAGAGCACGTCGCCGCCCGATGGAGTCCAAGCCAAGCCCACAGCCACTCCGGGACGCTCAGTGCGCTCTTCAATCTCGCCTTCGGTGCGGATCTTGATACCGCCCAGAAATTCCTGAATGATTTCTTGGGTGACTACAAGCTTCTCGGTCTTTCCCTCGGCCAGCCGCCGCGCTTGCTTGCGGCAGATGGTACCGATGGTACGCTCCAGGCTGCGAACACCCGCCTCGCGCGTGTAGTGACGGATCACATAACGCAGCGCATCGTCGGGAAATTCGATCTGCTCCGCCGTGATTCCGTTCTCGTCAACTTGCCGTGGCACCAGGTAACGCACGGCGATGTGTAACTTCTCTTCCTCGCTATAGCCCTGCAGTTCGATGATTTCCATGCGATCGCGTAGCGGTTCGGCGATGGGGTCGAGCATGTTCGCGGTCGTAATGAAAAGCACCTTCGACAGATCAAATGTGACGTCGAGATAGTTGTCGCGGAACGTCGAATTCTGTTCAGGATCGAGCGCTTCGAGCAATGCCGAAGCGGGATCGCCACGGAAGTCGCGCCCAACCTTATCGATTTCGTCCAGCATGAAAACTGGATCTTTCGTCTCGGCGCGGCGAATGCCCTGGATGATTTGTCCCGGCAACGCCCCGATGTAGGTGCGGCGATGGCCGCGAATCTCGGCCTCGTCGTGCACGCCACCCAGTGACAGCCGCACGAACTTGCGGCCCAAGGCGCGAGCGATGGATTTTCCCAGCGAGGTCTTGCCCACGCCGGGAGGTCCCACAAAGCATAAGATGGGCCCTTTCATATTCGGCTTCAGCCGGCGAACGGAAAGGTAGTCGAGGATACGATCCTTAACTTTCTCCAGGTCATAGTGATCCGTGTCCAGAATTTCCTTGGCCTTCGGAATCTCAATTTCCTGTCCGGAAGTTTTGGCCCAGGGCAGCACCGCCAGCCACTCGACGTAGTTGCGCGTGAGTGAATAGTCCGCGGCCATGGGAGACATGCGGGCGAGACGGCCCAGTTCCTTGAGGGCTTCTTTTTTCACTTCGTCGGGCATGCCGGCTTCGTCGATTTTCTTTTTCAGGTCTTCCACGTCGCGCTGGCCTTCATCCTGCTCGCCAAGCTCTTTCTGAATGGCCTTCATTTGCTCGCGCAAGTAGTACTCGCGCTGAGTCTGCTGCACGCGGTCCTGCACTTCGCTCTGGATCTTGTTGCGCAGTTGCTGCACTTCAAGCTCCTTGGCAAGGTGCTGGTTGATCTTTTCCAGGCGCACGCGAATGTCTAAAGTTTCGAGCGTATCCTGCTTGTCGGGCGTCGATAGCGAAGGCAAAGACGAAGCGATGAAATCCACCAGGCGGCCGGGTTCGTCAATATTTAAGGCCACAGTGGACAGCTCGTCAGATAACGTAGGGGAACCGGCGACGATCTGCTGGAACAGCGTCAGCACGTTGCGCTGCAGGGCTTCGATTTCAGAACTGTCCGGCGAGGCGGCCTCCGGAATGTTCGACACGCGTGCGCGCATGAATGGCGCCAACTGCGTGAACTCGCCCAAACGCACCCGCTCCAGACCTTCGGCAAACACAAACAGGCTCTGGTTGGGCATCTTCACGACCTTATGTACGATCGCGGACGTGCCCACGGTGTAAAGGTCGCTGGGTTGAGGGTTGTCGACGCGCGCTTCGCGCTGCGCGACAACGATGATGGTCTTATCTTCGCCGAGCGAATTGATAAGCTGGACGGAACTTTCCCGACCCACGGTAAGGGGCAGGACGGCGTGCGGGAAAAGGACAGTATCCCGCACCGGAAGCACGGGCAAAGCCCGTACATCATTTATTTCCCGGGTCTTAGCAATAGGCTCGGAAAGCGGCTGTTGGCTCATTGGCTCTCCTTGAGTGTAACTCACTCAAGCTTAGATGATACTCTTCCGGAAAGGTTTCAACCCATCCACTACTCTGAAGGTTTTTAGATTCTATCGGTATTTTCCTGCGGAGCACATGATGTCCAAGGTACCGGGGCTATTGCGGATGTGCGGGCCGGCTAATCGTCTAAAGTAGTCAATTTTACTTTTTTATGCTGCCGGGTAGATTCCTAACACCTTAACGAACTCCGCGACTTCGCTCAGGTGTCGGAGAGCATTGCGTGCGGGCTCATCGTCGCCGCGCAGGAAGTCAACGTAGAAGACGTATTCCCAAGGCCGTCCCCGCATGGGCCGAGACTCGATCTTGCTCAGACTAATATCGCGCAGCGCGAAGACGCTGAGCGACTTGAAGAGGGCACCGGGCTGGTTCTTCAGCTTGTAGGCAATGGAAGTCTTGTTGGCTCCTGGCGGAATCAGGCGCTGGTAGGGGTTTGCGGTTGCCGCTCGCTTCTTCCGCGGGGCTCCCGTTCGCGACTTTGCTGTTAACAGGCGGATTAACAAAAAGCGCGTAAAGTTGCGTTTGTCGTCTTCGATGCCCTTCTGAAGAATCTTCCCGGAATATTCGCGAGCGGCGTGCCGTCCGGCGATGCCGGCGGCATCCCGAAGATCTTCTGCCAAGACGTGTTTGACGCTTCCGGCCGTATCGTAGAACGGAACCGGCTCGATCTCCGGGTGGCGGCGAAAGAAATCGCGGCACTGATCGATGGCCACCGGGTGCGAGAATGCACGGCGCAGAGCACCGAGTTTCACGCCCGGCGCTGCGATCAAATTATGCACGATACGCAACCGGAACTCGGCTTGAATAAATACGTCCCGCGTCACCAGGAGGTCGGCGTGCTCGGCCACTGTACCGGCCAGCGAGTTCTCGATGGGAATGACCGCACCTGCTACCGAACCGTTTTTGACCCGGTCGAAGACATCCGCGGATCGCGCGCAGGGGACGATAGAACAGCGCGGCACCATGTGCTCCGCAGCTTCGTGGCTGAAGGAACCGAGCTCGCCTTGAATGGCGACTTTGATGGCGTCGACTTTCACCACAGGCAAGTTAGCTGGAGAGAGTGCGGAACGCAAATTGTTTCGGCAAAGTCCATAATTTTTGGGCTACCGCTTAGACCAGCGCCTTCTCCAATACCAAAGCATCGACTCCGTTGAAATAGTAGCGAGGAAGGGTTCTGATCACGGTATAACCCTGCCGCTTGTAAAACGATAAGGCTGAAATATTATCCACGGCAGTCTCTAGTTCGACTGCGCGGCATTCGGCGAGGATCAACCGGTCTTCGGCTGCGCGCAGCAGGAGCGATCCCGCACCGAAGCGGCGCGCGGGTGCAATCACATCGATGGTGATGATGTGACCGCGGGCGCGGGCGCCCGCTTCGGCTACGATGAAACCAACCATGCCGGCGTCTATTGGCGGAGAATGTTTTGCGCCTTTTGCGGAAACGATACCGGTAACATGCTTTGGTTCCGCACTCACCGCTACCAGCGTGAACGATGCCCGCCGCTTCATGTACAGCCTCAGCTCCGGCCGGGAATAGGAAATGCCGGGAGGAAAACAGGTTTGGTCAATGCGCCAAAGCGTGTCGAAATCCGCAGGCTGAGCGTCACGAACAGTAAAGGGCACGGGGCCATTGTAGCCGCGAGTCGCGGGCGCAAAACCGGCGCGCTTTCCTCGGGAGAGGCTTTTTCCCTAGTTTTCCACAGCTCGATAAGCTGGGCACGACGGAATTATGAATTGGAGGCGATTGGCCCTTGCTTCGTCCGCAACCTCGGACGTACCATGAGCATCAGAGGAAAGCGTGTGGGACGCCTTCTCCTGATTGACGTGGTCGCTTCGGTTGCCGTTTTGGGGCTGTGGTACCTCGTGTTTTCGCATTACAACCGAAAAAAAGGCGCGACCGCCTTGCGCTGGGTCCAGAACGCATGCGCTGGCAAGGGACGGATTCTAGATTCCCGCTGGCTGGGAACTTCCCGCCTGCAAGCCCGACTGCATTTTCCCTCCCGTTGGTTCGAGAATGCCCGCGTCACGGTAAAATTTCGTCCCCGCGCTCTCCCTATTCAGTGGCTGATAAGCTGCTGCCACAAACAAAAAGAAACATTGACCTTCGAAGCTGATCTGGATGGGTCGCCGACTTTTCGCTTGGAAGTTCTTCGCCATCGCTGGTGTGCTCATAACCGTGGGATTTCTTCTCGCAAGCGCGATGATCGCGAGTGGGACATCTACGAACCCGGGCCGGTTATCCTTACCACGCGGACGCACTGGAAGCAGGATCCTTCGGCCGAGTTGAACGCGCTGATGTCGGCGCGGCGGCAGGATATTTTGCAAGTGCACTTCTGTCCGGAATCGCCGCAATTTTCCGCCACCGTTCAACTGGAAGCCTTGGCCGATCCCGACGCCGCCGCGGAATTCGTCAGTGCTCTTCGCGAAATCGCAGCGGGAGCTTCAACGCACCGCCAATAAGAATGGTGCCGGTTGCTGAATTCACACCACGGCTGTCGTCAGTACCCATCACGGAAACTGAATCTGAATTCCCTAGTTCGGGACGGCCGAGTATCGATGAAACACTCCCCAACTAAGGTGAGCCCTATGCCTCGATTTTTTCGGTTTCTTCAAGTCCTGCTGGTGGCACTCTGGGTTTTGCCCATCTCTGTTTCGTGGGCACAAAACCCTACACCACCCCAGCTTCAGCCTCGGCCGGCCGAGCCGGAAAAAGCCCCTTCCCCTCCACCCGCAGATCGGCGAATTGAACTTAATGTTCAGGTCACCGACAAATCCGGCGCGCCCGTTCGGGGATTACAAAAAGAAGACTTCACGGTGGTGGACGACAAGCGGCCGCAGAACATCCTCTCGTTTCGGGCAGTAGACGAACAAGCCGCCCCGGTTGAGATCATTCTTGTAGTGGATGCCGTCAACGCTTCCTTCCAGGCCGTTACCTACGAGCGAACTGAGTTGAAAAAATTTCTGCTGCAGAATGGCGGCAAACTCGCTCAGCCAGTATCGCTCGTCATCTTTGCCGACACCGGGACGAAGATGCAGCAAGGTTCTTCTCGCGATGGAAACGCCCTGGCCGCGTTATATGACCAATACGAAACGGGACTGCGGATTATTAATCGCTCTCAGGGAATTTACGGTGCGGCCGAGCGTTTCACATTGTCGCTTCGCACGCTCACTTCTCTCGCGGACTACGAAGCCAAGCAACCCGGCAGGAAGCTAATGATCTGGTTCAGTCCGGGATGGCCGCTGCTCACCGGACCCCGTATTGAATACACTCGTAAGGATGAAGAGGGATTCTTCAACTCGATCGTGGCTCTCTCGAACGAATTGAGAGCGGCTGACGTAACCCTTTATAGCATTGATCCACTAGGCCTGGCAGATGCTGGCGGCGTTCGGATTTCGTATTATGAAGAATTCTTGAAAGGAGTACCGTTCGCGAGTCGAGCGCAGGCGGCCAATCTGAGCCTGCAGGTGCTGGCCGTGCAAAGTGGCGGACGGGTCCTCAATTCCAGCAATGACATCACTGGAGAAATCGCCAATTGCACCTCCGACGCCAACGCCTACTATGTTCTCTCATTTGAAGCGGCGCACGCGGACCATGCCAATGAGTACCACGCGATCGAAGTGAAAACCGACAAATCGGGCGCTAAACCGCGCACGCGGACCGGCTACTACGCCCAGCCCTGATTCGTTACGATGGCTAGATGTGCTCGCTTAAGTGCCGTCCTCTTCGCGCCAGCGATTCGGCCCTGGTCGAGCATTGCGGAAGCGCGAGATCTTTCTTTCCTGGCGCCAGACGGTATGCTATCGTCCGGGCCATGAGCAACCGCGGTTTCGACAATTCAACGCCACAGTTCGGGACGGCCGAGTATCTCGGATCGGCTGGTGTCGACCATTGCCGCTTCTGTCAACAACCCATCGCAGGAAGCTATTACCGGATAAATGGCGAGATGGCGTGTCGCGCTTGCGCCCAAAAAGCGCAGACCGAACTGCCAACAGAGAGTCACGCCGCCTATGTGCGCGGTGTTCTGTTCGGCGTCGGCGCCGCTATTGCGGGGCTGATTTTGTACGCCACGTTCGAGATCATGACCGGCATCATCATTGGCTACATCTCTCTGGCCGTCGGTTGGATGGTTGGCAAAGCCATGATGAAAGGATCCGACGGGCGCGGCGGACGCCGCTACCAGATCACCGCAGCTTTGCTCACCTATGCGGCGGTGTCAATGGCCGCGATCCCGATCGGGATTCACTATGCGGGCGAGCACAAGCAGGCGCAACGTGCCGCGCAGCAAGAGCAACAAAAACTGGCGGAGGAACAGCGTGAGTTTGAAAAAGAATCCGGACGGCAGCCGGAAGCGGCGCCCGTTAAAGGTGCGATCAACCGCGGCCCGGCATTATTGCAGCTGGCCTTTCTCGGACTCGCATCACCTTTTCTGGAGCTGGCCGACCCCCTCCATGGAGCCATCGGCCTGTTCATTCTTTTCATAGGGATTCGCATCGCGTGGCAAACCACTCAACCAACACGGTCGCCACTTGCCGGACCGTTTCCGTCTTCACCTCGGCCGCCGGCGGGTATTAGCGCGGGCTGACGGGCGTAATATCAAGAGTTGTGTCCTCCATCACTCCTGAACTGATTCGAAGCTGCAGGCGGTGCGCTCGCGAGCTCGCGCCCGGAGCGCTAGTCTGCGAAAAATGCCACGCACTCGTTCACTCCGAGGAATTGGATCGCCTTTCAGCAGAGGCGAAAGCGCTAGAGGACAAAGGAGCGTTGCTGCGAGCACGCGAGCGATGGCTGTCAGGACTGCATCTCTTACCCCGCAGTTCTAAACAGTACGACTGGATCAAGGAACACGCTCGCGGGCTGGAGAGCGCTGCCGGGCAGTCTCAGATTCCAGAGTCAACCGAGAACAAGTGGGCGAAGCGCCTGGGGCCGGTGGGTCCGATCGCGATTTTGTTAGCCAAAGGCAAGACGATTCTGTTCGCTGTCTTCAAGTTGAAATTCCTGCTGAGCTTTGCCGCTTTCATCGGGATCTATTGGGCCATGTGGGGAATGAAGTTCGGCATCGGCTTCGCGGTGCTGATTCTACTTCATGAGATGGGGCACTTCATCGACATCAAGCGCCGCGGCTTGCCGGCAGATATGCCTGTATTCCTTCCCGGCCTGGGAGCCTACGTCCGCTGGCAGGCACTGGGCGTGCCTTTGGAAACGCGCGCCGCCATCAGCCTGGCCGGACCGCTCGCCGGTTTTTTCACAGCAGTCGCCTGCGCTGCTTTATGGTGGCAGACGGGAAATCCGCTCTGGGCAGCGTTGGCCCGCGCGGGCGCGGTGCTGAATCTCCTGAATCTGATTCCCGTCTGGGTTCTGGATGGCGGGCAGGCCGCGCTGGCCTTGAGCAAGATGGAGCGCATTGTACTGCTCACCGCGTGTCTGGCTCTTTGGCTGGTGCTCGGCGAGAACATGTTTTTTCTTGTCGCACTGGGCGCGGGATATCAAGTCTTTTTAGCCGGAAAACTGCCCCAGCATTCCAGCCGCGCCGCGACCATTTACTATGTCGCCGTTCTGACCGGGCTGGGTGTAATCATCCGTCTGATGCCGGGAACCGGATTGGGCGTACATTGACCTGAGCCTCCAGACGTGTAGGACATGTCGGCGACTGAACTTGGAGTGACCCCACGAGTCTCCGCTCGGGTCGGCTTCTTTCCACTCCTTTCTTGGTGGGAATCTCGCGGTTTGTCACTTTCCGTAACGCACCTTCGGCCTTCGCCGGCGAGCCCCAATGGATGGAACTAGGCTCGCCGCATTTCTCTGTCGTCAGCGATGGCGGCGAGAAGAGAGGCCGCGAAGTCGCCGTGCGCTTCGAGCAAATGCGCTCTATCTTCGGCGCTTTGATGACCAAGGCAACATAAATCTTCCCATCCCTGTGCAAATCGTGGCGTTCCGCAATGGCAAAGAGCTGCGTCAGTTTGCTCCTTTGTTCAAGGGCCAGCCGATCGAGCTCGCGGGACTTTTCCAGCAAGGCAGCGACCGCAGCTTCATTTTGCTGGACATGGCGGTCGAGAATCCTTGGACCGTCGTGTTCCACGAATATGCACACCAGTTAATGAATGGCAACCTGCAAGGCGAATTCGACCCCTGGTTCCAGGAGGGTTTCGCCGAATATTTTTCCAGCGTCGAGGTGGACAACTGCAGAAGAGCATCGGTGGTTTCTTTGTCGGTGATTTCTTTATAAATTCAATAGCCTGGCCACTTTCCACCGATCGAGTGCACTAGGCCAAACAGATTTCCTTATACTTCGCATCACCTTTTTCGATTGTCGCCGATGAAGACTCGCGATATTCTTTCTGGTACACCTCCAGCCGTTTCAACTCCATGTTTCGGTGGCGTTGCTTGCTGAAAAATATTATTTAGACTACGAAGAGGAGACTGAAGACCATCCATGTCTAATGAACTTCGCAATTTTCTGGCCCTCACCTACGACGAACTCGAAGAAATGAATCTGAAGGCGAAGGAACAGCGCAGTAAGCGTGTCCCCATCCACAAGATTCAGGAAGAGCGGCTGAAGTATCTGACCGACGAGAAGCGGATCAAGGCTGTGACCGTGCTCTTCAGCGATCTCGAAGGCCGGTTGCACATGCTCGATTACGACAAGAAGTTTCTGATCAAGAGCTGGGACAATCTCACCTTCGACGGCTCTTCGATTCGCGGCTTTACAGCCCAGCGCGAAAGCGATCTGCGGCTGGGCATCGACTGGTCCGCCTTCTACTTTGCTCCGTCGGACGTGTTCGGCTCGGGCAAAGTGCTCGTCTTCGGCGAAGTCATCGACAAGGGCGGAACTCCTTACAGCGCCGACATTCGAGGCGTGCTGAAAGGTTACGCCGAGGGCCTGCACAAGAAAAAGGGCTACACCCTTAACGCGGCCAACGAGATTGAAGGATTTCTGTTCAAGGGGCCCGACGCGGAGCGCCACTATTACGAAACTGGAAAGTTCGAATACGTAAATACGGGCGGATACTATCACTCACTTCCAGGCGATGCCCTGCGCACTTTCATCGATACGACAGCGGAAGTGCAGCGCTCGATGGGCTTCCAGAACGAGAAAGACCATCCGGAAGTTGCGCCGTCGCAGTTCGAAATCAATTACGGCTACGGCGAGGTCGTGGCCGCCGCCGACCAGATACAGCTTTACAAACTTATCTGCCGCCAGGTCGCGACCAACATGGGCCTGACCGCGTCGTTCCTTCCCAAGCCGGTTGTTGGCGTGAACGGCAGCGGCATGCATACGAATGTCTCGATCAGCGAGAACGGGAAGAACCTGTTCTGGGACGCGAAGGGCGAAGAAAAACTCAGCAAGATGGGCTGGGCATTCCTCGACCGCATCCTTACTCACGGCAATGACATCTGCCTGTTGCTGAACCCCAGCGTGAATGCCTATCGCCGTCTGGATCCACACTTCGAGGCGCCCAACCAGATCAAAGCCTCCGCCGTGGATCGTGGATCGATGATCCGCATTCCGATCGGCAACGAGAAGAGCATGCGTGTGGAAGTTCGTTCGGTGGCGCCGGATGCCAATCCATATCTGGTGATGCTGTCGATCTTCAAGAGCGGCATCGACGGCGATACCTCGAAGATCAAGAATCTCCGGCAAGCCGAGCGCTACTTGCCGGACAACATCTACACGGCTCTCGAAGACTTCCGCAAAGCAGAGTGGACGACGGATCTTCTGGGTGAAGACGTGAAAGGCCGCTATGCTGATTTGAAGCAGGCGGCGGCGGACCGCTGTCCGCGTTTGCTGGGAACCTTCGTGAAGGCGCCCGAGGTGCAGTATCACCACGACGTCTACAACCAATTCCTCTGGAACTTGTTCTAAGACGTTGCAGTTCTGCCTTAAAACGCCCGGGCGCAAAGCCAGGGCGTTTTTTATTTGAGCAATCGCCAGATCTTCAGTGCCACCTGCTTCTGCTAGAGAGTTCGGCGGCGAGAAGCGCGCCTGTGCTAGATTCAGATTCTTCATGGATGCGGCTCCCACTATCTCCACCCAAGGCCTGACCCGCCGCTTCGGAGAATTGATTGCCGTTGACGGCATCGATCTGCGGGTTGCTCCGGGACAGTTCTTCGGCTTCCTCGGCCCCAACGGTGCCGGGAAATCGACGACCATCAAGATGCTCACCGGCCTTCTCGCGCCCAGCGCGGGCCGGATTGAAATTCTTGGACTTGATCTGACTACGCATCCCGTGGAAGTAAAGCGGCAAATTGGCGTCGTCCCAGAAGGTATGGCGTTGTTCGGACGCCTGACTGGATCGGAGTTGCTCAACTTCGCCGGGCGCATGTACGGCCTCGACCGCCAAATCGCAGCCCAGCGCACCGCCGAGTTGCTCGATTTCGTGCAGCTCTCCGACCAGCCGAAGAAACTGGTCACCGACTATTCCCACGGCATGCAGAAGAAACTGGCGATGGCCGCTGCCGTAATACACGGTCCGAAGGTATTGTTTCTTGACGAACCCTTCGAAGGCGTGGATGCCATCGCCGCCGGAACCCTGAAGTCGATGCTGCAAGGCATGATCGCGCACGGGGCAACAATTTTTCTCACGTCGCATGTGCTCGAAATCGTGGAGCGCCTGTGCAGCCACGTTGCCATCATCCATCAAGGAAGGCTCGTGGCACAGGGATCGCTCGAGGAACTGCGCGCCGGCGTCGAGGCGCAGACGCCCGCCGCAGACGGCGACGGCGCTACACCCGCACTGGGCGAAAAGATGACGCTGGAGCAGATCTTCCTGCGCACCGTCGGCGGCTCACGGCGAACCGAGCAGGAGCTCTCGTGGCTGGCATAGACATCATGAATGAGGGTCGCCTGCAGCGACACACCCAACTTTCAGCCATCGCCTGGCTTCGCTGGCGTCTGTTCCTGAACGCGCTACGGACTACGCAGGGCAAATTGGAGTTCCTCTCCCGCGTTCTTGTCTCGATTGCATTTACCATCCTCGCACTGGGCGGCTCTTTCGGCATGGGCGTACTGGCATTTTTTTGCCTCTCGCAAGGCAAGCCGCAATGGCTGACTCTATTTTTCTGGATCATCTTTTGCTTCTGGCAAATTTTCCCCGTCATGGCAACTGCCTTCGGCAACAATACCGACTCTTCCGACTTGCTGCGCTTCCCTCTCAGCTATGGCTCGTATTTTCTAGTGCGGCTGGCTTACGGGGCATTCGATCCCGCCAGCGCGATCGGCAGCCTATGGTCGTTCGGAATCGTGGTGGGAGTGAGTCTTGCGAAGCCGGCATTGTTTCCCTGGACGCTGCTGGTCTTACTTGCGTTCGCCGCCTTCAATCTGCTGTTCATGCAAATGATCTTCGCCTGGGTGGAGCGCTGGCTGGCGCAGCGCCGCACCCGCGAGATCATGGGCATTCTGTTTGTTCTTCTGGTGCTGAGTTTTCAGTTCATCGGGCCATTGGCCGGACGCTACGGCAAGCGCGCTCGGCCCAAGGTGCACAAGGTTGTGGAAGTTCTGGCCCCGGTACAGGGCATGCTCCCCCCCGGCCTCGCCGCCGACGCCATCGTGCAAGGCATATATCCGCACTGGCCGGTTGCTCTCAGTTCTTTCGCGCTGTTGTGCGCTTTCGCAGCGCTGACTGGCTACGGCCTGCACGTGCGCCTGCTGGCGCAGTATCGCGGCGAAAACTTGAACGAGTCGGCCGCCGCATCCACTCTGGCCCGCGATCGACAACTCCGCCTCGGCTGGAATCTCCCCGGCTTCGCAACTCCGGTTGCAGCCGTCTTCGAAAAGGAAGTCCGCTACCTCTTGCGCAGTGGCCCCATGCTGATCACCCTGATCATGCCGATTTTTGCGCTCCTCGTCTTCCGCCTCGGCGCCATGAATTCCGGCCGGCGCTCGGTCAGCTTTTTGACGCGCGCGCCCGATCTG
>Ga0209380_10001677_pt1 | contig 14644 bp, 14 predicted proteins | sample HubBroMetageWFT6_FD_188347 | JGI IMG/M metagenome (GOLD analysis project Ga0209380, IMG submission 188347) | Warmed and freeze-thawed soil microbial communities from the Hubbard Brook experimental Forest, New Hampshire - Hubbard Brook CCASE Soil... | ecosystem: Environmental > Terrestrial >...
AGGACGGGCTCATCGTCGAATCGGTATCCGGGGCCGCCGCGTCCCGTCCCTTCGGGGCAGCCGCCCTGGATGACGAAGTCATCGACGATGCGATGGAAGGTGAGGCCGTCGTAGAAGCCGTCCCGGGCGAGGAACACGAAGTTGTTGACCGACTTCGGCGCGCGTGTCGCGTCGAGGGCGATGACGATGTCACCGCGGTCGGTCGTGATGGTCGCGATGTAGCGCTTCGCAGGATCGATGACCTGCTCAGCAGCGGTGTACTTCTTGGGCATCGAGGCAGTCTACCCGGGGTGGCCGGGTCGACTGCCTGACCGCCCGACCGATCAGAGCGCCGAGCTCGCCGCCGTGACGGCGGCGGGGGAGCCGGCTGGTGTCGATGTGGACGGGGTGGTCGCCAGGCCGCCGAAACGAACCCGGATGTAGGTGCTGAGGTTCAGGTTCATCAGCTTGCTGATCCCGGCGGTTGCGGCGCTGCTCAGCGATGCTTCCTGTGTCGTGGTGATCTTGCCGGCGGTCACCGCCTTGTTCAGGCGTGTCGTGACCTTGGCCATGACCGCACTCTCCACCGCCTGGGCCTTGGACCCGTCGATCTGCGCGAGCGTCTCACCGTTGAGGAGATCCTTGAGGACCGTGGTGCGGCTGAGCCCGGTTTCCTTCACCGATTGGCGGAAGAGCGCGAGAGCGATGCGCCTGGTGGCGACCGCTTTGGCACCCGAGCCGGTCTTGGCGGTGCTCGGCGCGGGGGTGGCCGCCAGGGTCGTGGCGTTGCCGCCCGTCACGCCAGCCGCCAGCGCTGGGAGGATGGAGACGGTTGCGATCCCCGCGACGGCGACCACGGCAAATGCGGCGGCGCTGATCGCGACCTTCTTGGTGAAGACATTCCTGAACATGTGCGGCGCTCCTCGGTTTCGACTTGGTTTATGGTGGGCGGTGTCCTCATTCTCATCGACAGCTCTGCGCGTTCCCTGAGCCAGTCCTGAGACGTGAAGGTCGCTCCGATACCGACTTGCCACACGGAGGCATCACGTGGACGGTGCCGCTGAGAGGCCGGTGGTCGGGCTCTTCGGGGCGTTCGATACCGGCGAGATCGGCGAGATGGCTTTGCGCCGCGTCATGGAGAGCGAGCTCGGCCGGCGGCGTCCCGACATCGATCTCATCACGCTGGCCCCGTTTGGTGCCGAGCATCCCATCCCCGGCGACGAAGGCCGTCCGGCGCGACCGCTCCCTCGCGGCGCCGGCGCCGGCGCGCTTGATCTCGACGCGCTGATCCTCTCCGGTGACGTGCTCGGCGACGACCTGAGGTGGTCCGCGCGGTACGGGGTACCCGTCGAAGCGATGAGCGACCGAGGCGTCGAGGCCCTGGCGCTCAGGGGCACGCTGGCTGGTCGGGACGTCGCCGCGTCGGCCGTCTGGTTCGCGGTCGGTCTGGCTGGTGGCGAGGTGGACGTCTCCGGGCTGAAGGGCAAGGACGTGTGGGCGCGGAACCCGGCGACCCACGAACGCCTCGGCGGGACCGCCGCGCAGTCGGGAGACCCGGTGCTGCTGGCGAGCCGCGTCTTCTCGTCCGACGCGCTCCGCCGGCGTACCGATCTGCTGCGCCTCTGCGGCGCCGTACCCACAGGGCGCCGGGTGGTGATCGAGACCTCCGCCGGCCTCCCAGCCTCGTCGGTCGAGCGTCTTGTCGAAGCGGCGGTTGCGGCGTTGGGGGCCGACCCGAAGTGCTCGGTTGTCGTCGTCAGCCTCAACCCGACTCAGCAGGCGCCGGCTGAGACACCCTTTCGTGTACCGGGAGTGACCGCAGAGCGCGTACACGTGCTGCCCGCCTGGGTGGGGCTCGACGACGTCGCGGCTGCCATCTCCGGATCGGTCGGGGCGGTCGCCACGTCGTCGTCGGGAGCGAATCTCGCGGCTGCACTGGGCGTCCCGGTCCTGGCGATCGACCCGGAGGCAAGCCACCGGTTCGACCCGGTGATTCCGCACGTCGCCGGCGACGTCGCGTACGCTGTCGAGGCGCTCCTCGGCGCGAAGCACCCGGTGGCGATCCAGGCGGCGGTGCAGACTCTCGACGGCGCCTTCGCCGAGCTTGCGGAACGGCTCCCGCGTACAACGGTTGCGACCCGGACCGCTCTGGAGCCGGACAGCGCCGGCTCGGCGCTCACCATCCTTCAGCAGCGCCTCGTGGACGAGCGGACAGCGCTGCAGGCTGAGCTTTCCCGGGTCCAGTCCGAGCTCGATCATCTTCGGGCCTCACCGGAGCATCGACTCGCCAGACCGATCCGGGAGGGATACCGGCGCTGGCAGCGGCGCCGGACGTGATCCGATTCCCCGAAGTCGCCCAGCCCGAGGTGACCGTGGTCATGGTCACCTACAACCGCTGGGACCTGACCAAGGAGGCGCTGCGGCTGCTCGCCGAGGTCACCGAGGCGCGCTATGAGGTTGTGATCGTCGACAACGGGTCGACCGACGGCACCGTCGACCAGCTCACCCAGGTGAGTGGCGCCCGGATCCTCCGGAATCCGCGCAACCTCGGGTTCGGTCCCGCCACCAACCAGGGGGCCGCCATGGGGCGAGGGCGCCACTTGCTGCTGCTCAACAGCGATGCCTGGGTGAGAGCCGGCTGGCTCGAACCGCTCATCCAGCTCGTCGACGGCGACGACGGAGTGTCGGCCGTCGCCCCGAAGCTGCTCTACCCGGATGGGCGCCTGCAGGAAGCGGGTTCGATCCTCTGGCGGGATGCGAGGGTGCGTCAGTACGGCGACGCCGATGTCCCCAACCGGCCCGAGTACAACTTCCGGCGAACCATCGACTACGCCTCGGCGGCGTGCCTGCTCGTGCGCCGCTCCGCATTCATCTCGGTGGGGGGCTTCGACCCCCGATTTGCACCGGTCTACTGCGAGGACGTGGATCTCTGCCTGGCACTCGGCGCCGGACCTGGACGCGTGGTCTATCAGCCGAGATCGGTCGTCGAACACGTGCGCGGGGCCTCGAGCCGCAGTGGTGTCGACAGCGCACGTATCGAGCGCAACCGACGCCTGCTGCGCGCTCGATGGCGGTCGGTGCTCGATCGCCGCCCTCCCGAGAGCTGGCGGGTGGAGCCGAGCGCGATCATCGGGGGCCGTGACGCGATCGCATGTGAGCGAGTCCTGCTGCTGACCGGTCCGCGACCCGGCCCAGACGGTTCCCCGGAGCAGCGCCGCCTCCACTCCCTGGTCGATGCCGCCGCGCGGCGATGGCCCAAAGCAAGGTGGACGGTCGCCTCGCTCGACGGCGAGGCGGTCACGAGGCCGGACGGCCTCGGCGATGCCGGCGTCGAGGCGGTGACCGGGTCTGCGTCGTGGGATGCGTGGCTCACCGGGCGCCGCTATCACTACGGGGTCGTCGCACTCGCCGATTCCCGCTGGAGTGAGGGAGAACTGGGCGACCTGCTGAGTGCCACCCAGCCCCAGGCGGTGCGTATTCCGGCGACCGATCGGCTGGACCTGGGAGCGGTGGCGAGCGCACTCGGCCGGCCCGATCCGGGGATTTGGGCGTAGGTAGGTTAGAGTTTCGATCCCGAGGCGACAAACACGGAGGCACTCATGAAGGTCGTCGTCTGCGTCAAGCAGATCCCCGACCCAAACACCACCGGCCAGCTCGACCCGACCACGCATCTGCTCAAGCGCGAGGGGGTTGAGGTCGTTCTCGATCCCGGCGACGAGTTCGGAGTGGAGGCGGGGTTGCAGCTTGTCGAGGCGCAGGGCGGCGAGGTGACCGTGGTTTCGATGGGGCCCGACCGCGGCATCGACGCGGTACGCAAGGCCCTCGCCATGGGTGCGTCCAAGGGGGTTTTGATCTCGGATGACGCCTTGCGGGGCTCCGATGCGCTGACCACCGCCCGCGTTCTCGCCGCGGCGATCCGCCGCGAGGGGTTCGACCTGGTCATCACCGCCACCGAGTCCACCGACGGCTACACCGGCGTCGTCCCCCAGATGATCGCCGAGCTCCTCGACGTCCCCGCCGTGACCTTTGCCAAGACCGTCGAGGTCGATGGCACCACCCTCAAGGTCAAGCGGCAGACCGAGGCGGGCTACGACCTCGTCGAGGCCGGATTGCCCGCGGTCGTGAGCGTGACCGCCGGGGTCAACGAGCCCCGCTATCCCTCTCTCAAAGGAATCATGGGAGCCAAGTCGAAGCCGCTCGACCGCCTTAGCAGCGGTGACCTCGGTCTCGACGGCGCCGGCGGCGGCACGGCTGGGCAGAGCATCACCGGCGTCGAGCCCGCACCCCAGCGTGCCGCGGGGTCGATCGTCAAGGACGATGGCGAGGGCTACAAGCGAATCGCCGACTTCCTTGCCGAGAAGAAGGTGATCTGACCATGCCCCTGGGAAAGATCTGGGTGTTCGCGGAGATCGCGGGCGGCAAGCCCGCGCCGGTCGCACTCGAACTGCTGACCATGGCGCGATCGCTCGCCGGCACGGTTGAGGCCGTCGCCTTTTCGCCGGACGCAGCCGACGCGGCGGCCGACCTCGGGGCGCACGGTGCCACGACCCTGTACGCGGGGACCGATCCGGTCTGGGGCGAGGTGCTCATCGGCGGCCCGGCTGCCGATGCGCTCGCGGCCCTCATCGAGGAGCACAAACCCGATCTCGTGCTCTTCGGCATGACGTACGACTCCCGCGACGTGGCAGGCCGGCTGGCGGCGAAGCTCGGCGTGCCGGTGATCGCCAATGGTCTCGGCGTCAGCGACGGCGATGGCATCTCGGTGCACTCCTCGGCCTTCGGAGCCACCCTCAACGTCGCAACCCGCTTCGAGGGCGGTCCCCCCGCGCTCGCGATCATCCGGCCGAAGTCGGTCGCGGCCGAGCCGAGCGCGGGTACGGCCGCCGCGGTCACCCAGGTCACCGCCCCGGTGGACGAAAAGCACAGGGCCGCTCGGGTCACCGACCGGGTCGCCGACGTTGCTACGGGACCGAAGCTGGAGGAAGCACCGATCGTCATCAGCGGCGGGCGCGGCCTCGGCGATCCGAAGAACTTCGAGCTCCTCGATCAGCTCGCGGCCGTGCTCGGGAACGCGGCCGTCGGAGCGAGCCGCGCGGTCGTTGACGCCGGCTGGGTGCCCTATGCGATGCAGGTCGGCCAAACGGGCAAAACGGTCAAACCTGCCGTTTACCTCGCGTTCGGCATCAGCGGGGCGATGCAGCACACAGTCGGAATGAAGGGCGCGAAAGCAATTGTTGCGGTCAATAGAGACGAGAACGCACCGATCTTCAAACTCGCCGACCTGGGTGTCGTGGGGGATGCGTTGAAGGTGCTCCCGGCGCTCGTCGAAGAGCTGCAAAGGCGCCGGTCATGAGCACAGCGCTGGATCGATTGCAATTGCCCGACAGTCCGCTGACGCCGAAATTCGCAGGTATACTCGGCTCTGCGATGGACGACAAGGTCATTGTCGACCTTCTGGGCCAGGTCGGAAACCTCTTCACGTCGAGTCTGGAGCTGAAGGAGACGATCGACTTCATGCTCAAGGCCGCCGCCGACCTGGTCGACTGCGATGCTGCCACGGTCTTCCTCCTCGATGAGGACGGTCGTGCCCTGTCCGCTATCGCCACGTACCCATTCACCGACAACCTCGGTCAGGTCGCTCGATTCGAGCTCGGTGAGGGCATCGTGGGCTGGGCGGCGCAACGCCGCAAGCTCGTCTCGGTCGCGGATGCGACCAAGGACCGGCGCTTCAAAACCCTGGGTCTCGCGTATGCGCCTCGCTCCTGTCTGGTGATGCCGCTCGAGTCCCCCCAGCGTCTCGTCGGTGCTCTCACCCTGGCGCGACGCGAGGTGCAGCCCTTCACCAGCATCGAGCAGGCGTTGATGCGGATCATCGCGAGCCAGGCCGCCATCAGCATCGACAACGCGCGGCTGTACACAGCGCAGCGCGCCCAGCTCGGCGAGATCGCCACGCAGAAGCGAGAGGTCGAGGTGGCCAATGCGCAGATCGCCGAGATCTCGCGGCTGAAGAGCGAATTCCTGGCCAACATGAGCCACGAGTTGCGCACGCCCCTCAACGCGATTCTGGGCTTCAGTGAAATCCTCAAGGACAACCTCGTGGACCTCACGCCCCAGCAGCGTCAGGAGTGCCTCCAGAACATTCACGCGTCGGGAAAGCACCTGCTCGAGCTCGTCAACGACGTGCTCGACCTCAGCAAGATCGAGGCCGGTCGGATGGAGCTCGCCTACGATCGCTTCGGTGTGCAGGATGCGGTCAAAGAGGTCCACAACGTCATCCGCTCGCTGAGTGAGCGGCGCGACATCGATCTCAGCATCGACGTTGTACCGCTTCACCTGGAGATCCGCGCGGACAAGAGCAAGTTCAAGCAGGTCCTGTACAACCTGCTGAGCAACGCCATCAAGTTCACCCCGCAGGGCGGCAAGGTCTGGGTGTCGGCTCGGGCCGACAGCGATAACCTGATCGTCGACGTCGGCGACACCGGTGTCGGGATTCCCGCCGAACACCACAAGCGCATCTTCGATGAGTTCTACCAGCTCGACCACGCGACGACCCGTCAGGTCGAGGGCACCGGGCTGGGCCTCTCGCTGACCCGCCGGCTCGTCGAGCTTCACGGTGGGAGCATCGCGCTCGAGAGCGACCCCGGTCGCGGCTCGGTGTTCACGTTCCGGCTACCTCTGACAGGAATTGAGGTGCTGAACGGTCACCGCCACAACCGGATCCTGCTCGTCGAGGACAACGCCAGCAACCGCGACCTGGCAAAGATGGTGCTCCTCGGCAGCGGCTTCGACGTCGACATCGCGGTCGACGGCGAGGAGGGCCTCCACAAGGTGCGGTCCAAGGTCTACGATCTCGTGCTCATGGACGTGGAGCTGCCCGGCATGGACGGGCTGACTCTCACCCGGATGCTCAAGGCGGATCCCAAGACAGCAGGCGTTCCCGTGGTCGCGCTGACCGCGAACGCGATGAAAGGCAACGAACAGGAAGCACTCGCAGCCGGTTGCTCCGGCTACATCACCAAACCCATTGAGGTGGCTAACTTCGTGAAGCGCATCTCCACATTTATCGAGGTGCCTGTCTGATGAGCGGGGCCGGAAAGACAATTCTCATCGTCGAAGACGACCCGCCGAGCCGCGAGGTCGTGCGCCTCGCGACCAGCGCGCAAAATCACACCCTCATCGAGGCGGCAACCGGCGTCGAGGGACTCAACCTCGCTCGCGAGCAGAACCCTGATCTCATCATCCTTGACGTCAATCTTCCGGGTATGAGCGGGCTCGACGTGTGCCGGCGTCTCCGTGCCGAAGGCGCACGCGTGCCGATCATCATGCTGACTGCGAAGAGCGACACCATCGATGTGGTCGTCGGCCTCGAGCTTGGTGCAGACGACTACGTCACCAAGCCGTTCGAAGTGCGCGAGCTCATGGCACGCATCGGAGCGCACCTGCGACGGAGCGAGATCTCCGCGCAGGAACAGCCGCGCGATCGCTTCGAGTTTCCGGGACTCACCATCGACCTCGGACGCCGCCAGGTGTTCCGCGATGGTGAGGAAGTGATGCTCACGCTGACCGAGTTCAACCTGCTCGCGCTGCTCGCGTCGCGTCCCGGTCAGGTGATGAGCCGCGGAGAGTTGCTCCGGCGCGTGTGGGGTTACGAGGTCGAGATCGAGACGCGCACCGTGGATGCGCATGTCTACCGCCTGCGCCGCAAAATCGAGCCGGACGCGGAGAAGCCCACCTACATCCACTCTGTGCCGGGGATCGGGTACCGCTTCTCTGGGTAGGCTGTTTGTGGCCCCCAGTCGGTGGTGCTACGGACAGGAGATCACCCGGGCCACCGCTCAGCTTGTTCGCTCCCTCGTTCGCGCAAGCAGATTGTCGCGCTCTCTCGGTCGCTCTCAAATTCGCTGTGTCCCGGGTGATCTCCTGTCCTTAGAGTGCACGCGTGCCGGAGCGGGTGCCTCGGCTCATCAGGCATCGCCCCGCCCATCACCTCTCACACTGCAAGTCACCCTTCTGCCCTCTTAGCTTCGACCTACTGCCCCGTCGCGTCCGCTGGGCGGCGCAGCGCAGGATTCAGCAATGAGGAATAGGCACTACCCGTGTAAGGGCGGCAGGGGACAGATGGCCTCCGGCGAATTTGGCAGCTCCCGAGCGAGCGCGACAATCTGCTTGCGCGAACGAGGGAGCTGACAAGCTGAGCCGGAGGCCGTCTGTCCCCTGTCGCCCAGACCACAACGCGTCGCTAAGCCCTCAGTAGATAAACCCCACAATCGCCGGGTCCGAGGAGAGGATCGTGCGGTCGTCGACGCGCCCCCATCCTCCGCCGTTCGCGTGGTAGTTCATCTCGGAGATGACGAACGAACCGTCGAGATTCACGTGCTCGACGTAGGCGACGTGCCCGACCCATCCGATGTTGAAGACGACGATCGCTCCCTGCACGGGGAGGTGTCCTTCCGCGCGTTTGCCGCGGGCAGCGCGCCACCAGTTGATCGCGTTGCCGCTCCAGTCAACCGCGCGCCGAGTCGCGACGTAGTACGTGCACTGCCCGTATGGAAAGCCGTCGTGGAGCAGAGTCTGCGGCGGGACTGACGGCGTGCCGCCCCCCGCGTCGGCGAAGAACGACGAGATAAGCGCGCCGGTCGGGGCCCGGGAGAGCGGAACCTGCAGGTAGGAGCCTGCGGTCAACGGCGCGTTGGTCTTCAGCGCGTTGTAATCGAGGATCACCGCTGGGTCGAGGTGGACACGTGCGGCGAACGCGGTCGGCGTCTCGCCGGGCAGAACCTCGACGAGTGCCCCGGGTCCGGGAGGGATGAGCAGCGTGGAGCCGACCTTGGGGACGGCATACGGGGTGAGCTGGTTTCCCCACTGGATCGCCGAGGTGGAGACGCTGTATGTGGCGGAGAGAGTGGCCAGCGTCTCGCCCGGCTCGACGACGACGGTCTTGACCGGCTCCACCGCCAGCGCCGTCACGGCTGCCGAGTTCTCGACGACGGCGTTGATCTGTATCGCGGCGAGGTTGCGAAGCATTGGCGTGCCCGGAACCTGGATTGGTCGGGTGACGAGCACGACGAGCACCACGGCAGTGGCGATTACAGAGAGGTGCCGCACAAACCTGTGAACGTGGGTCGCGATCGCTGCCTCCCCAACCTTGCAGAGATACGGACTTTGCCCGGGGTGAACCATGCCCCGCTCCCCGGGTGACCGCGGGACCGTACCAAAACCGGGTTGGCCCCGTCAAAGTGAGCAAGGTGAGCGATTCAGCGCCCCCCGTGCTCGCGACCGTTTGCAGAGGGACGGTCGTCGAGGCCCGGATCCGAGGGCACGTTGCCGTGGTTGATGCGCGGGGGAAGGTGCTGAGCTCCACCGGCTCACCGGACGCCGAGACCACCCTGCGAAGCTGCGTCAAGCCCCTGCAGGCGCTCCCGTTCCTGCGTCTCGCCGCGGACCGGCTGGGCGCCGGCGACGGCGAGATCGCCATCGCCTGCGCCTCGCACCAGGGAGAGGACGAGCACCTCGCGACTGTCCGCCGACTTCTCGCCAGGGCCCAGGTGCCGGAGGAGGCGTTGGCGTGCGGTCCGCAGCTCCCCTCCGACGAGGCGACGGCGCGCCGCCTGCTCGCCTCGGGCGGGACACCACGACCGATCCACAACAACTGCTCTGGAAAGCACGCAGCGATGCTGGCCACGTGCGCGGTCATGGGTTGGCCGCTCGACGGCTACATGGAACCGGCGCACCCGTGCCAGCTGGCGGTGAGCGCCGCCCTGCAGGAGATGCTCGGCGTCGATCTCAAGACTGCCCCGCGCGGTATCGACGGATGCGGCCTCACCACGTACGGAACCCCACTCTCAGCGATCGCCCGCGGCTTTGCGGCCGCCAGCGCAGACCCCGCATTCAGGCGCGCCCAGGACGCGATGGCAGCGCACCCGTTCCTCGTCGCCGGGACGACTCGATTCGACACCGCCCTGCTCGAGGTTGCGGGCGGCCGGCTCACGGCCAAGATCGGCGGTGCGGGGGTCTGGGCGGCTGTCGCGCGCCCCGACGGCCCGGGCGTCGCCATCAAGGTCGAGGCCGGTGGAGGGGAAGCGATTCCCGTTATCGCACTCGCGATCCTCCAGCGGCTCGGCCTGCTTGGTGCCAATCTTCCAGACCAGCTCCGCCCATTTGCGAGAGTGACTGTGCGCAACTGGGCGGGCCGCGATGTGGGGGAGATCCGCACCGACGCGGCAGGATTTTGACGAGGATAGGGTCCGGGTGTATGGTTCGGATCGGGAAAGTTGATACGGATGTCAATTTCTGAGATGACCGGTGCGGCTTCCGAAGACGCCTCGCCGCGGAGGGTTGGCATCGGTGCCTGATCAAAGCCACGTCGGTAGGCGCTACTCGGCGCCTGGTCAACGCATCGCTCCCGAATCGGCTCGGGCGGTGGCCCAGGCAATCGCGGGTACCGATCCGGTTCGTGAAGCCGACGCCGTGCCCCCCACGTTTGCGGCGGTGTACTGCCTCGGCCCGACGCTCGCGCAGCTGTTCAGCGACCCGGAGGTCGGCATCGATCTTGCCGGGCTCATTCATGGCGAGCAGTCCTTCGAATGGCCGGCACCGGTGCACCCCGGCGACGTGGTCGATGCCACCGCTGAAATCACCAGCATCGACACCAGGCGAGGGATGACCTTCGTCCGGCTCGCCATGGAGGCCACTCGCCCCGCCGACCAGGCGGTCGTGTGCCGCGCAACCTCGCTCATGATCGTTCGGGCTCCGGCATGACCGCTCCGGCGGCATCCGAGATCGCAATCGGGGACAGCCTCGCGCCCTTCTCGCGCGTGGTCACCCAGGAGCAGGTCAACGCGTACGCCGACGCGTCCGGCGACCACAACCCGATCCATGTCGACCCCGAGTTCGCCCGCTCGGTCGGGCTCCCCGGAACCATCGCGCACGGCATGCTCGAGATGGGCATCCTCGCCGACGCGATCGCTTCCTGGGCGGGCGGGAACGCCAACCTGGTCAGCCTCGCGTGCCGGTTCAGCAAGCCGTTGCTTCCCGGCGACACCATCATCTGCGCCGGGACCGTCGTCAGCGTCGACGATGCGGGGGTCGCCACCCTCGAGGTGGGGGCATCTTCGGATCGCGGCGACCGCCTGTTGACCAATGGCCGGGCAACCGTCCGGCTCTCACGCTAAGGGACCACCCACATGGGACTCGACTTCTCGCTCACCCGCGAACAGGAGGAGATCCGCGCGCTGGCGCACGAGTTTGCCGAGAAGGAGATGCGCCCGGTCGCAGAGCGCTACGACGAGAACGAGGAGACCCCGTGGGACGTCATGCGCAAAGCGCACGCTCTCGGGCTCGACGCAACAGCGGGCTTTCCCGAGCAGTACGGCGGCGGCGGCATCGACCTCGTGACCAACCTCATCAGGGAAGAGGAGATGTCCTGGGGCGACGCCGGCATCGCGGTCGCGATCGGTGCGAGCGGGCTTGCCGGCACGGCGATCATCGCGATGGGCACAGAGGAGCAGAAGCAGAAGTACATCACCATGCTCACGGCACCGGAGTTGAAGATCGCGGCGATGGGCCTCACCGAGCCGAACAGCGGCTCGGACTCGCTCGCGCTCGAGACCACCGCGACCAAGGTGGACGGCGGCTACGTGCTCAACGGCACCAAGCAGTTCTGCACCAACGGTGGCATCGCGGACATCCAGGTCGCCTTCGCAACGACCAACAAGTCGCTCGGCCCGGTCGGCGTCGCCGCGTTCGTCATCGAGAAAGGAACGCCCGGAATGCGCCAGGGGCGCAAGGAACGCAAGCTCGGCGTGCGCGCGTCGCACACCGCGCAGGTCATCTTCGAGGACTGCTTCATCCCCGACGACCAGCGTCTCGGCTACAACAAGAGTGGCGAGGAGACCGGGCCGGGACGGGTCGGCGCGATGATCATGCTCGAGGCGACGCGGCCATCGGTCGCGGCCGGAGCGCTCGGGATCGCGCGCGCGGCTTTCGAGTTCGCCCGCGATTATTCGTTGCAGCGCGTGGCGTTCGGCAAGCCGATCGCGAAGCACGAGGCGATCGCGTTCAAGCTCGCCGACATGGCAACCGAGATTGATGCCGCGCGGTTGCTCACCTGGCGTGCCGGGTGGATGGCGATGAACGGTATTCCGCTTGCCCGCGGCGAGGGCTCGATGGCCAAACTGTTCGCGGGCGACATGGCGATGAGGGTGACCGTCGACGCGGTGCAGATCCTCGGCGGATACGGCTACATCAAGGATTACCCGGTCGAGCGCTTCATGCGCGACGCGAAGATCTACCAGATCTGGGAAGGCACCGCAGAGATCCAGCGTCTGGTGATCAGCCGCTACGTGCTCGGCGAACGAACCGCCACCGCCGCGCGCCCGAGGGTCGTGACAGACCCGACGCCCGTGTCGGTCGCGGCCGGGGGCTGAGCGCAGCCACCCCAGCTCCTGGCACCTCGGCGCCGCGGCATCGGCGCATGAGCCTGCGCCTCGGAGTGAGCGCTAAGCTCTCCGATCGCGCCACCACCCTGCCTCCGAGGAGCGTTGCATGTTCGATCTGACCGGGAAGGTCGCCGTCGTCACCGGGGGATCCCGCGGCCTTGGGAGGGCGGACTGTCTCGCCCTTGCCCGCGCCGGCGCAGACGTAGTCGTCACCGACATCCTCATCGAGTCGGACCCGGAGCTCGAGCACACGGCGGAGGAGGCCCACTCGGCCCTCGCGCAGCTGTTCAGCTCGCAGCACGTCGTCTACGCCGAAAAGACCAGCGACGAGATCCGTCAGATGGGTCGCCGATCGGCGGCGATGAAGATGGACGTCACCAATCGCGAGCAGGTTCGCGAGGTGTTCGCCACCGTCAAGAAGGACTTCGGATCGCTCGACATCCTGGTGAACAACGCCGGGACGCTCGACCACATCGCGCAGATCGAGCATCAGAACGACGAGCTGTGGGATCGCGATCTGCGCGTGAACCTCTCGGGTGCGTTCAACTGCACCAAGGCCGCATGGCCGTACATGCGCGAACGCGGGTGGGGTCGCGTCATCTACATGGCGTCAGTCGCGGGGACGCTCGGCGGGTTTGGTCAGGCGTCGTATGCAGCAACCAAGGCGGCGGTGATCGGGCTCGGCAAGTCGATGGCGCTCGAGGGCGCGCGCTTCGGGATCACCGCCAATGTCATCGCGCCGGGCGTCATCGGCACCGAGGCGTGGAAGATGGGCGACGCGAAGATGAACGACCGGATGGTCCTGCGCACCGCGATGCGCAGCGCCGGCGAGCCGGATGACATCGCGAACACCGTGGTGTTCCTCACCTCCCCGGAGGCACGCTACATCACCGGCCAGGTGATCACCGTGGCGGGAGGCATCGACCTCTTCGTCTACTGACCCTAGCGCAGCGAGCGTGACGCGTGCACCGGTGGACATCGGCGTGACGTACTGGTCGCGCGAGGTCGGTCCGTACGTGTGGCACGAGTACGACGCCGTGCGCACGGAAGGGGAGTTGCGCGCCATCAAGTCCGCCGGCCATCACACCGTGCGCACCCATCTGCTCTGGGACGCATTCATGCCAACTCCCGCGCGCGTCGAGCCCGCACGCCTGCGCAATCTCGAGCACCTCCTGAGCGTGGCGAGCGAGCTGTCGCTGCAGGTGGTTCCCGTGCTCTTCGTGCAGACGCTCGGCCGCTGCCTCATGATTCCGTCCTACGCGATCGACGTCGATGCACGCCGCGGCGGTGCGCGCGTGGTGTCCGATGCGGTGACGCAGCCTGGCGGCGCACGCTACGTCTACACCGACCAGCTGATGCTCGAAGTCTGCGTGCGCTGGATCGATGAGATGCTCGGTGCATTCGCCGGACATCCCGCGATCACCATGTGGGACATCGGACACGACCCCGCCGGCGGAGTGCGACCGCAGCGCATCGATCATCTGCGCACCTGGGTGGCGCTGATCAGCGGACGGATTCATGATCGCGAGCAGCGCTGCGTGCTGTCACTCAGCGCCGATGACGTCGTCACGGCTCGCGCCGTGCGACCGGCCGCGATAGCCGGTCTCGTCGACGCTCTCGGTCTCGATATCACCGCCGTCGCGCTCGCGCAGGCCGGAGGCGAGCGTGACCCGGCGGCCGCGACGTTTCTCGCGCAACTCTTTCTGTCGCTCAGCGCTTCGGCACCGCTGATCGCACACGTGCAGTCCAGCGCGCCGGCGACACCGGCAGATGCGCATGACGCCGAGAGCGACGCGGATGCGCTCACGCGGCGTTTTGTCGCGGGGGCCGTCGACGCGCTGATCGATTGCGGTTGCGCGGGTGTGATGGCCGCGATGTGGAGCAACCCCGGACCGCGAGCCGCTGAGGTGCCACCGTTCGACCGTCAGCAGCACCTGCGCCACGCAGGTGTTGTGGATGCGTCCGGCACCGAGACTGCGTTCGGCAGCGTCTGGCTCGAGCAGGCGGCCCAGGAGCGCGAGCGCTCCCTCCCCAGCCCGTGGCCGGAGCGCATCGACGTCGACGACTACTACGCGAATCTTCCCGAGAGCCTGCATGAACTCCATGCGGCATGGGAACGCGGCTCCAGCGAATACCCTGCTATGCTGCGATGAGCACCGGAACGGCGGGAAATCGTCATCCTTCGGTGCTTCCATCGCGGTCTTTTGCGGGTTCCCGTTGCTGACAGG
>Ga0209380_10001679_pt1 | contig 14617 bp, 12 predicted proteins | sample HubBroMetageWFT6_FD_188347 | JGI IMG/M metagenome (GOLD analysis project Ga0209380, IMG submission 188347) | Warmed and freeze-thawed soil microbial communities from the Hubbard Brook experimental Forest, New Hampshire - Hubbard Brook CCASE Soil... | ecosystem: Environmental > Terrestrial >...
GCGAAGTTCACGCTCGTCTCGGCGGAATTCGACGCCCAGAAGGAGGCTCACGCCATCGAAGACGCGATCGCGACCAAGGGCTATGACGCGATCATCATGCAGCCCATGGATCCAGGCGCGTTGGCCGCGACGGTCGACAAGGCGGTCGCCGCGGGCATTGATGTCTACGACTGGGTGATCCCAGCCAAGACAGACAAGTTGACCGGTTTCGCCGGCTATATTGCTGACGCGATGGACGGGAACGGCCAGATCGGCCAGGTGTTCACTGAGAAGGCCAAGGCCGCAGGCGCGACGCCCGAGAAACCGTATCGCGTCCTCGAAATTTGGGGGATCCGGGCAGCGCCGATTTGCCAGGACAGGCACAACGGCATCATGAAGGGCATCGGCGACAACAAGGCAATCCAAGTCGTCGAATCGGTCGACACCGCAGGCCAGCCAGAGGCTGAGGTCAAGGCGATCCAGGATGCGTTTGCTCGCTACCCCGACATCCAGGCCGTCTATCCGCAATTCGGAGACGCTGGCGCGATCATCGAGGGACTGCGCTCGGTAGGGCGGCTGGCGCCCAAGGGCGATCCGAAGCACGTCGTCGTGATCTTGCAGGACATCGACAAGGCGATGCTCGCTCCGCTCAAGGACGGCACGTTCGACTACACGATCTCCAACAATCCATGGCACCAGATGGATGTCGCGCTAAAGCAGTTCATGTGGCACACGGTTCTCAAGCAGGAACTGGCGGCTGGCGATGCGAATTCCGGGAACGTCAAGCTGCCGAAATGGGTGCAACTGCCCATGCCGCTTCTGACCGGGGAGACGATTGACACGCCCAAGGCCCACATGTGGGGCGGAACGATTGCGTTCACCGAGATGCCGCTTGGGAAGTGGGCGGACTGGCCGGTTCTCGACACGAAATCGATCGGGCTGCCAACGCCTACGATCGAGGACCGCAAGAAGCTTCTGAACTACTAGCCAAGAGTCCGCGGGCGCGGGCGGCTTTGACAAAGCAGCCGTCTGCGCCGCTGGCGCTAACGCGACAGCACCGGCGTGGGGGAGCTGGATCGGGAACGCCCGCGGCAGCTAATCGGTCGAGGAAGGGCTCTTGAACGACATTGCGCTCAGTATGGTCGGCATCAGCAAGTCGTTTGGCGACGTCACAGTTCTGAACGACGTTAGCCTTGAATTGCGCGCGGGAGAGGTCCATGCGCTGCTTGGCGAAAACGGGGCGGGCAAGAGTTCGCTCATGAAGATCCTGATGGGCGTCCATCAGCCTGATCGCGGTCAACTCGTCCTCGCCGGCCGCCCGGTCCGGTTCTCGAACCCCGCAGACGCCCAACGCAACCGCGTATCGATGGTCTATCAGGAGTTCGGCCTCGTGCCGACGCTCAGCGTCACCGAGAATATTTTCCTCGGTCGCTTGCCAATGCGCTTCGGAAGGATCGATTGGCCGCGGGCGCGAGCGGACGCGACCGCCCTATTGGGGCGGATCGGCAGCCGCGTCAGCTGCGAGGCGATTGTCGGCGATTTGAAGGTGGCCGATCAGCAAGAAGTCGAGATCGCGCGGGCGCTCTCCTACGATCCGCTGGTTTTCATCATGGATGAACCTTCGTCGGCGCTCTCGCGCGTCGAGGTCGACAATCTTTACGGCTTGGTCCGCGTCCTGAAGAAGAGCGGCATTGCGATCGTCTACATCACGCACAAGCTGGACGAAGTGTTCGCGCTTGCCAATCAAGTCACGATCCTGCGCGACGGCAAGGTGGCGGGAACGTTCGCCATTCGTGATCTCGACATGAAGACGCTTGTGGAAAGCATGACGGGCAAACCCGTCAGCGCGGACGCGATCCGGGAAAGCGCGGAAGCTTCGAACGTGGGAAATGTTATCGAGCTTGAGGAGTTCGCCGCCGAGCGCATGTTCAGCGCGGTGAATTTCGCCGTGGGCAGGGGCAGCGTCGTTGGCGTGGCCGGCGTGATCGGCGCGGGGAAGAGTGAGCTTGCCCGCGCCATCGTCGGCGCGCTGCCCCACGACGCCGACATTCGCGGCAAAATGATTTTTCAGGGGGCGGCGGTCGATCCAAAAACCATGACGCCCAACAAGGCGCGGCGGCTTGGAATCGGATTCGTGAGTGAGGACCGGCAAGCGGAAGGAATCGTTCAGGGCCACTCGGTGCAGTTCAATATCGTGTTGCCTGCCCTCAATCGTGTGTCCGCCGGATTCCTGACTGCCGTCGGGGCGGCGCGGCAGCTTGCGCTTTCGATCATGGATGTCGTCGGCTTGCGGCCGCGCGAGCCGGCGAAGCTCATCGGGCTCCTGAGCGGCGGGAACCAGCAGAAGGTCGTCATCGGGAAGTGGCTCGCGGCGCAGTCGAAGTTTCTCATCCTCGACGAGCCGACGCGCGGCATCGACGTGACCGCCCGACAGGAAATCTACGACGTCATTAGGCGAGAGGCTCGCGACACGGGCCTTGGTGTCCTCCTGCTATCCTCCGATATGCGTGAGATTCTCGTCGCGTCGGACCGAATCCTGGTCATGGTCCAGGGCCGGATCACGCGCGAGGTCGCGCCCCATGAGGTCACTGAACATCAGCTCCTCGAGATGATCATGCCGGCTGGGGCGCGATCTGAGAAACCTATGTCGGATGTTTTGGCGGACGCGCAATGATTGGACGGCTGCTTCGCAACGACGACGTGCTTCGCCTGATCGTGCTCGTGGCGCTCGTCATTATATTCGGACTGCTGACCAACGGCGTCACTTATAGCGCGCTCGGCTTACGGAACATCCTGCAGCAAAGCGCGATTGTCGGCATCGCCGCGATTGGGCAAGCGTTCGTGATCCTTACCGGCGCGATCGATGTGTCGCTCTATGGAACGGGAATGCTTGTCAGCGTCGTTGGCGCGTCGGCATTGACGAGTCGGTTCGACCTCAACCTGTTCGGAGGCGATCCAAGCTCGATTTGGACCGGCGCGGGCATCATGTTGGCGGTCGGCGCGATGATAGGGGCGGTGAACGGCGCCCTTGTGGCCTGGGCGCGGATACCCTCTCTAGTCGTTACGTTAGGAGTCTGGCAGATCGGCGTCGGCCTTGCTCAGCTCATTGGCGGCGGATACACGATCACCGATCTCACGCCGGACTTCGGCGTTTTCGGGCAATCGTCGATCGCAGGCGTCCCGATCCCGATCGTCGAGATGCTCGTTCTGTTCTTGCTCGCGGCCTACGTTCTACACCACACATCCTTCGGGCGATCGATCTACGCGGTCGGCGGGAACGCGGCGAGCGCCTATCTTTCCGGCATCAAGGTGCAGCGTATCCAGTTTGCGGTGTTTGTGATCTCGGGAATCATGGTCTCGCTCGCCGCAATCTCGATCACTTCGCGCATGATGGCGGCGTCGGCGCGGACGCTGACCGGCCTGCAGATCGACAGCGTCGCCGCAGTAACGGTCGGCGGGGTCAGTATTTTCGGCGGCAAAGGCACGATTCTCGGCGTCCTCATTGGGACCCTCATCCTCGCGGTCATCGACAGCGGGCTCGGGGCCATCGGCGCGACGACCGCCGTCCAGAACACGGTCAAGGGAGCCATCATCATCGTCGCCGCTTCGATCGAGTATTTCAGACCGCGCTTGCGGCTCAAGACGACAGCGGCATGACGATGGGCGCGAAGCGTGAGGAGATCGCCTCGGCTCACGCGAGGAACGCCACGCCGCGCGGGCTCCCTGCGAGCGAGGACGCACTGCGCTGCCTTGTTCTTATCGCCCTCATTGTCGGCTTTGCGTTTGCGACACGAGGAGCAACGATCAGCGGTGCGAATATCGCCAATGTGCTGCTTCAGTCAGCGATCACCGGGATTGCCGCCTGCGGTCAGGCGCTGGTGGTCCTGACCGCCGGCCTTGACCTTTCCGTCAGCGGCGTTGTGGCGTTGTCGATGATGATTGGCGGCAGCCTCATTACGATACCCGTCTCGCCGTTCATCGCTTTACCGGCGATGATCCTGGTTGCGGCTGCTTTCGGATTTGTGAACGGATTTATCGTCGCGCGCTTCCGGCTGCCGGCCCTGGTGGTCACCTTGGGAAGCTGGCAGATCGGAAACGGCCTTGCCTATCAGGTCACCGGCAAGGGCTTCGTCGATCACATCCCCTTAAACATCGCAGCGATTGGGCAGGGCCAGATCCTCGCAATCCCGATCCCCGTTATCGTCTTCTTCGCGGTCGTCGCGCTCAGCTACTTCCTCTTGCATCGCACGCCTTTTGGCGCCGAGGTCTATGCGGTCGGCGGCAATCCGAAAGCCGCATTCATCAGCGGCGTGCCGGTCCAGCGCGTTCGGATCCTGGTGTTCGCAATCGCCGGCCTGCTCTACGGCGTTGGCGCCGTCATCAGCATGTCGAGCTACCTGAGCGCGACGATGGCGCAGACGACTGGCCTTGAGCTATCTACGATTTCGGCGGTCGCGATCGGCGGCGTGAGCCTCGCCGGCGGCAAGGGCACGATGATCGGCGTGCTTTTCGGGACACTGATCATCGGTGTGGTCGACAACGGCCTCAGCATCATGGGGGTGGGGCCGGCCTATCAGGCGATCGCCAAGGGCGCGATCATCATTGCCGCGGTCGGGCTTGATTCTCTCCGAAGATCTTCCCGCCAGTAGGCGCAGTTCGCAAAGCAGCGGCTGGTCAGCGCCGTCCGGCGACGAGCTCGTACCGTTCGATGACTACGGTCGGCGACGTGGGAGGAGGCAGAGGCTCGATGTCGACAACAGCAAAGTCGGCTTCACGGCATGTGCTAATACATGTTCCCGGCAAACCCTACTTTATGCTGCCCACAGTCAGGCCGCCGACGAGCCACCGCTGGGCGAACAAGGCGATCAAATAGACGGGCACGATGCCGGTGATCGAGGCCACCGCCATTTGACCGAAGTTGACCAGTCTTTCGCCTTGGAAGAGGGCGATGGCCACAGGCAGGGTGCGGCTTGACGGATCATTGCTGAACGACGAAGCGAGCAGAAATTCGTCAAAGGCGAGAATTCCACAGATGAGCGCGGTCGCCGCGAGACCGGGCGCAATCATCGGCGCGATGATGCGCCAGACCACCGTGATATGGCCCGCGCCATCCAACCACGCGGCTTCGTCGATCTCGGGCGGCAATCGCCGGACGAAGCCGGAAAGAAGCCAGAAGGCGACAGGCAGGTTGCCAAGACCATTGACTACGACAAGGCCGGTCAGGGTGTTGAGGAGTCCAACGCGCCGCAAAAGCAGAAAAAGCGGTATCAGCGCGACGACCGGCGGCGCGACATAGGTCGCGAGCGTGAAGGCCGGCAGGAAGCGGCCGCCGATCTTGAGCCTAACCATCGCGTACGTCGCGGGAAAGGCGAATGCCACAGTCAAGATCGCGCTGAAGAACGCAACGGACACCGAGTTGAACAGGTAGCGGACGAGCGGGATGATCTGAAAAGTGTCCCGCCAATTGTCGAGCGTGGGCCGCCCCGGCAGGAAATGTCCAGAGAGGGCCTGGTCGGGCGACTTGAACGACACCGAGACGAGAAACGCGATCGGCAGCACGAAGAAGGCGATGACAAGGCCCGCGCCGCAATAGGCCACAAACCAGCCTAGCGGCCTCTTCCTCGACTTGCGCGCATCCATCATCCCGCATGAGCCTCGCTATAGCGATGGAGCCAGGTGAGCGGCAGGGTCACGAGGCTCACCAGAATGGCGAAGATGATCGTCTGGGCCGAGGCAAGGCCGATGTCGAATTGCGCGAGCGCGGTTCGCCAGACCTGGAAGGCGGCCACGGTCGTGTCGAAGCCCGGGCCACCGAAAGTGAGTCCGTAGACGAGGTCGAAGAGCTTGAAGGCGATGACGACGCGCAGCAGAAGGATTGCGAGCAGCGTCGGCGCGAGTATCGGCAGGGTGATGTGCCACAGGATGTTGGAAGACGAGGCGCCGTCGACGCGCGCCGCCTCGACAACATCCTCGGGCAGCCCTTGCAGCGCGGCATAAGAGAGGATCGCGACGAACGGCGTCCATTGCCAGATGTCAGCAACGGCGACCGAAAGGAACGCCCACGGCATCGTGCCGAGAAACGAAATCGGCTGGTCGAGCAGGCCGGTCCTGAGAAGGACCCCATCAAGCAGGCCTCCGGCAGGCGCGAGAATGAGCTTCCAGGCGGTCGCGACCATCATCGGCGGCGTCATCAAGGGCAACAGGATGACGCCGCGTATCCATCCCGCGCCACGCAGACTCGAATGAAGGAGAAGAGCGACGGAGAATCCGAGCGTCATCTCGATCAGCGGAACCGGAATGGCGAAGATCATCGTTCGCACGAGCGCGGCGCGAAAGGTCTCGTCGCGCGCGAGCGCGAGATAATTCGCCGCGACCGGCCACTTTTGAAACGGCCGGCCGAGGCTGCTCTTCGAGAACGAAAGCGCGAGAACGTCGATGAAGGGGTAGACGGCGAAGACCGCCAACCCCACCACCAACGGCGCCGCCAGAAGCCAAATGACAGTCCACGATCCGCTGATCAAAGCCCGCGGCGGATCGCGAACGACGTCCGCGGCCGCGTTATCCGCCAAGCAACTCGACCCACATCGCTTGCGTGTCTCTCATCGCCTTTTCCGGCGTCTTCGATTTGTCGAGAACGAGCGCCAGCTGATCCGCCCAGCCCTGCAGCATCTTGGCCGCCTGGGCGCCGTTCGGCCAAACAAGTGCGCCGTTCAAGGCCTGCTGCGCCGCCGCTTGCACTTTCGGCGCCGCCTTCTTGTATTGCTCGCTCTCGAGCGTCGACTTGTAGACCGGATCGATGCCGGTGCCAGGGGTCACCATCTGGCTGAGATTCATTGCCGGGCTGCAGCCGAACTTAACCAATTCCCACGCGGCGTCGGGATTCTTTGAGCCGGCCGAAATCGCCAAGCCGAAGCCAGCGTTAAGCGAAGCGCGGTGCTTGGTATTCGACCCGCCGACGGGCATCTGCGTGACGTCCCACTTGTCGATGATTTGCGACACTTTCGGATCCTGGGCATTGACGCCAAGGTCCGTCCAGAACTCGATCATCGCCGCTTTGCCCGAGAGGAACGCCGGCAGGCCCTGCTCAAAGCCGGTCTCGAGCGGAGTCGGGAAAGCGTAGGGTGCGACGTCGAGCATCGCTTGCGCCGAGGCGATGCTGACGTCGCTGTCGAGCAAGGGCTTGCCGTTTGCGTCGAGGAACGCACCGCCGAAGCCGCAGAGCCGGTTGGCGTAGCTGCAGCCGATCTGGAAGGGCTCCTTGCGGCCGAGCATGACCGTTCCGAAAATGCCGTTTCCCTTCTGTGCTTCCGTGACGGTCTTGGCGGTTGCGAGATATTCGTCCCAGGTCTCGGGCGGCTTTAGGCCGTGGCGGCCAAGAATCTCGGTATTGTAGAACAGCACATGCGAGTCGCCGTCATAGGGCAGACCCCAGCGCTTGCCTTCCGCGAGCGTGTAAGGATCCCAGAGAATGGGTAAGAACGCGCTCCCGTCGATCTCTTTTGCGATGCGATCCGTGACGTCGACGATCATGCCGTCATGCGCAAACGCGCCGAGGAGGCCGTACCAATAGTCGACGACGTCAAAGACGTTGGCGCCGGACTGCACGTCGAGCGTAACCTTCTCGAGGATCTGGTCGTTCGGCACCGCGATGACGTTCACCTTGGCCCCGGTCGCTTTCTCGAAGGCTTCCCCAACCATGCGCCCGCCGACGACATGCGGCTGGATCACCATGAGGTTGAGAGTCACGCCAGAGAGATTGGGCGCGGCGCGCGCGCCCCAGGGACCCAGGCCGGCGACCGCGCCGGCCGCAGCGCTTCCAGCAAGAAACCGTCGCCGGGTCAGCGAACCGGGAAGTCCCATCGATCTTAAAAGGCTCATCGCAGTGCGCTCCCTCCGGCCATCGTGATTCAGATCCGATCGTCCGACACCCGCAATCAGCGTCGACGGGAGAAATTGCCTTAGCGTCTCGGGGGCATCAATGCGACGCTGGAACAGGATGCCAAATATCACGTATGTGAATGGCCTCCTCTCGTGGATTCGCGCCTGCGAGTAGGACACGGGCGATCACGACTGGGCCCATTCGCGGATTTCGGCTTGCAGGTGAAGGTGCACGCTCAGAGCAATTCCGCGACGCGCCGCGCGATCGCGAGACTCGCGGTCAGGCCTGGAGATTCTAAGCCAAACAGGTTGATCAGCCCTCTGACCCCGTGTTCGTCCTCAGTCTGGATCAGGAAATCGGTCGATGATCCGCCCGGTCGGGCGATCTTTGGGCGAATTCCCGCATAGGCCGGCTGCAGAGCCCCATCCGGCAAGCCCGGCCAATAGGTTCGGATCGCCGCGTAAAAGGATTCGCTTCGCCGCGGATCGACGTCGTAGTCGATCGCGTCGACCCACTCGACGTCCGGCCCGAATCGCGCCTGACCAGCGAGGTCCAGGGTCAGATGGACGCCAAGCCCCCCCTCCCGCGGCATCGGGTAGACGAGCCTGGAGAAGGGTGAGCGGACGCTCAACGAGAAGTAGTTGCCCTTGGCGAGATGCAGGGGAGGGATTGTCGCGAGAGGCACACCTTGGATTGTGCGAGCGATAGCCTGCGCTCGGAGGCCCGCTGCGTTGACGACATTCGCGGCTGTCAGCCGCATCGCCTCGCCGCCCCCCGTTTCGATCGTCAGCCCCTCGCGCTCGACTTGCCCTGAAACGACCGGTGTCGCGAACGCGATCGCCGCGCCATGGGCCGCCGCATCACCCCACAGCGCCAGCATGAGGGCGTGGCTGTCGACGATGCCGGTCGAAGGCGAAAGAAGGGCTCGCTCCGCCTTGAGCTCCGGCTCAAGCGCCCGCGCCTCCTCGCCCGAGAGCCAGACGAGATCGCCGACTCCATTTGCTTTCGCTCGGGTCTCAAGCGCCGCGAGGCCTGCGAGCTCGCTCTCGTTGGCCGCGACGATGAGCTTGCCGCAGCGCCGATGCGGCACGCCGTATTCGCAGCAGAAGCGATACAGCATCTCCTTTCCCTCGACGCACAGATGCGTTTTGATCAAGCCGGTCGGATAATAGATGCCGGCGTGAATGACCTCGCTGTTTCGCGAACTTATCCCCGCGCCGACGGCGTTTTCCGCCTCGACAACTATGACCTCCCGCCCGGCGCGCGCGAGCGCTCTGGCGATCGCCAGCCCGATGACCCCTGCGCCGATGACGAGACACTCCACTGAGTTCACGCCCACCTCCTTCCCTGGACATGCCGCGCCAGCAAATCTGCGGGTCCACCGTCGCGTTGCATTTCATCGCCGACGGGCCGATTTCGTCTGAACAAGCCAGCGCGGTCAGCTCATACGGGCACGATGCTGGAAGGCAAGGGTAGCGTCGATAGCTGCTGCGCGGTCGGCGCCGCCGCAGCGGCGGAATTGGCCAGCACGTTTGCGGCGATCAAATCGCCCGCTGATATCCCCGAAGCCGAGCCGCCCGCAGGAACGGTGGATGCGCATGGTGGGATCGGGGATGGCCGGAAAAGCTCTGATCGCACGTCAAGCGACGTTAGACGTCAGTGGCCAGCCATGTGGCGTCCGATGGTCGTGCGGTCGGCGGTGGCTGCGTCTGTGAGATAAGTGACTTTGCCGCCCGACATGACCGCGATCCGGTCGGAGAGTTCCAGGATCTCGTCGAGGTCCTCCGACACCAGGAGAACGGCGGCGCCGCGGTTACGCTGCTCCATGATCTGCGCCCGAATGTCGGCGACCGAGGCGAAGTCGAGGCCGAAGCAAGGATTGGCGACGATGAGCACGTCCACGTCGCCGGACAGCTCGCGCGCGAGTATGGCGCGCTGCACATTGCCGCCCGAGAGATCGCGAATGGGCGTCTCCGTCGACGGCGTTTTGACATTGTAGCGGCTGATCAGGTCTCGGGCTGTGGCCCGCATCGGCTCGCGCGACAGCCAGAAGCCGAGACGTGTCATCGGCGCTTTGTCGAACTGGCGAAACGCCATATTCTCGGCCACCGACATCGTGGGGACGGTGGCGTTCTTCAGCGGCTCCTCGGGCAGGCCGAAGACCTTGAAGCGGTCGAAATGGTCGCGTCGGGGCTCGAAGTCCTGATCGCGAATGAGGACCTGGCCAAGCTTGATGGGACGCTGGCCGGAGAGCGCCTCCACAAGCTCGCTTTGGCCGTTGCCGGACACGCCTGCGATACCAACAATTTCACCGGCCTGGACCTTGAGATCGAGACCGGCGACGGCCTCCCGGCCCTCGTCGTTCTCGGCGAAGAGCCCAGCGATCTCGAGCGTCACACCGTTCTTAGGCGCGGGTATGCGCGCAGCCGACGGGCGTACGATGGCGTCGCCGATCATCATCGCCGCCATCTCTCGCGTCGAGACGGCGCCGACCTTGCCGCCGCCGACCCTCGCGCCCCGTCTCAGCACCGTGAAGTCGTCGCAGAACGCCTCGACCTCGCGAAACTTATGGCTGATCATCATGACGGTGATTGTGTTTGCGTGCGCCATGTCACGCAGCAGGCCGAGGATTTCATCCGCCTCGCCGGGCGTCAACACCGAGGTCGGCTCGTCCAGGATCAGGAATCGCTGATCGAGATAGAGGAGTTTTAGGATTTCGAGCTTCTGTTTCTCGCCAGCCGCCATGGCCGAGACCGGCTTGTCGAGAGGTACGCGAAACGGCATCCGATCGAGGAACGCCTCGAGCGCCTTCATCTCCTTGCGCCATTCGATGACGGCCGGTGCGTCGGCCCGACTGACGACGAGATTTTCCGCCGCAGTCAGAGCGGGAACCAGCGTGAAGTGCTGGTACACCATGCCAATTCCGTGCGCCTGGGCGTCGCGCGGATTGCGGACGGCGACCTCCTCGCCGTTCAGCAGGAGTTGCCCGCGGTCGGCGGTATAGAACCCCATGATGCATTTGACGAGCGTCGACTTGCCGGCGCCGTTCTCGCCGAGCAGCGCATGAAAGGAACCCGCCGGCACCTTGATCGAAACGTCCTGCAATGCTTTGAGCGCGCCGAAGGACTTCGACATGCCAGTCGTTTCGAGCGACGGCGCGCGGGCGGGAGGATTCTTCTCGCTCATGGCAGCGCTTCAATAAAGGCCTTCGATGCGGCGACCGCCCCGAACACGCCGCCCTGCATCTTGATCATCTTCAGCGCCGCCAGGTGGTTGCCGTAATCGGTCGCGCCGCAACAATCTTCGAGCAACAGGCACTCGAAGCCGCGATCATTGGCTTCCCGCATCGTCGTATGCACGCAAACGTCGGTAGTGATCCCGGTGAGGACGAGATTGTCGATGCCGCGCGAGCGCAGGATGAGCTCGAGGTCGGTGGCGCAGAACGATCCCTTGCCCGGCTTGTCGATGATCGGCTCCCCCGGCAGCGGCTTGAGTTCCTCGACGATATCCCAGCCCGGCTCGCCGCGAACGAGAATGCGCCCGCAAGGGCCCTTGTCCCCGATGCCGGCGCCGATGCGCTGCGAGCGCCAGCGCTTGTTCTCAGGCAGGTCGGCGAGGTCGGGGCGATGCCCCTCGCGCGTGTGGATAACGTGATAGCCCTTCGCCCGCGCCGCTGCGAGGAGCGCCTTGATCGGCTCGATTGGCGCCCGGGTCAGCGACAGATCGTAGCCCATGGAATCGACATAGCCGCCCTTGCCGCAGAAGTCGGTCTGCATGTCGATGACGATGATCGCGGTGTTGTCCGGCCGCCACTCGCCGTTGTAGGGCCAGGGATAGGGGTCGGCTTCGAAAGTGGGCATTCGTCTACTCTGCGGCTTGCGACAGCTTGTCGCCGTATCGACGTGAGGGTCTCGGGAAGCCGTAGGCGGTTCCATCCTTGTGGACGACGTCGTCCTCCCAGGGCAGACGATAGCGGCCCGCAACGAGGTCTTGCATGAAGGTGTAGGGGCAATCGCCGGCGCCGCCCGCGACCGCCGTGAGGCCGCGATGGCCTAGCTGATAGATATTGTTCTCGACCGCCCAGTGCTTGCGGGCCTCGCGGATGAGGTCGGGCCTCAGCTCCGCGGTAATGATCTCGTCGGGTCGCCCCGTCGTCCCTTCGGCGAGGATCGAGCCGTCGAAATTGACGATCATGCCTTCGCCCATGGAGTCGAAGTCGCCGTCCGAGCCGCACATGCAGACATTGGCGGTCGTCATCAAGTTCTGGAAGCTGTTGGCCTGGTTGGTGAAGCGCCAGGCGGCGCGGATTGGCGCCGTGTAGCCCGCCGTGCGGATCATGATCTCGGCGCCCTTGTAAGCGCATTCGCGCGCCATCTCGGGGAACATGCCGTCGTGGCAGATTATGAGCGCGAGCTTTGCGCCCTTCGGACCGTCACAGACAGGGATGCCGATGTCGCCAGGCTCCCACGGCTCGACCGGCGTCCACGGATGCATCTTGCGGTAGTAAAGTTTCAGCTCTCCCGCGTCGTCGATGATCACGCCCGAATTGTAGGGGTTGCCGTGCGGGTTGAACTCCATGATGGAGAAGCAGCCCCAGATGTGATTGTCCCGGCAGGCTTGCTTGAAAGCGGCGATCTCTGGCCCATCGAGCGAGCACATGATCGCCGGATTCATATCCATCGACAGGCCATGCAGGGAATATTCAGGGAAGACGACGAGGTCCATTGTCGCCATGTTGCGGCGCGCCTTGCCCACCGTCGCCACGATCTTTTGCGTCTGCGCGGCGAGGACCGCGGCCGTGGCGACGACGGGCAACTGCGACTGCACGACCCCGACAACGACGCCGTTCGGAGATTTGTTGAGACCGCCGAGTCCGTTCATCGCTCCTCCTCTCGTTCCCAGATCCGCCGGCCGCTTACTTCGCCATCGACAATTCGCCGGGCATGTCCCTCGCCGAGTGCTTGGCGCTCGAGGTCGCGATCATGATGACGAGCGTAAGGATGTAGGGGGCGGCGTTGAAGAAGTAGTAGCCTTGGGTGATCCCGATCGACTGTAGCGAGGGCCCAAGCGCGCCCGCCGCGCCGAACAGAAGCGCTGCGGCGATGCAGCGCAGCGGGTTCCAGCGGGCGAAGATGACGAGCGCCACCGCCATCAGGCCCTGGCCCGAGGAGAGGCCCTGGTTCCACGAGCCCGGATAGGAGAGCGACAGGAACGCGCCGCCGACGCCAGCGAGAAACCCGCCAACCGTCGTCGTCAGGAGCCGCACCAGGTTGACGGAAATGCCCATGGCGCGCGCGGCCGCGGCGCTGTCGCCCACCGTGCGGACGACGAGGCCCCAGCGCGTGTTGCGGAAGGACCAGGCCATCAGCGCTGCGATGACGATGCCGATGAAGAAGAGCGGGTTGACTTGCAAGGCGCTCTTCAAACTCGCGCTGTCGCTCCAGAAGCCAAGCGGGATCGAGCCCAGCCGTGGCGCCGTCGGCTGGATGTAGGGCTTGCCGAAGAAGAAGGCGACGCCGACGCCGAACAGCATCATGGCGATGCCGACCGCGACGTCGTTGACCCGCGGAGGCCGCAGATGGAGCCGTGCATCGCGCCGAGCGCAGAGCCCGCTAAGCCAGCCGCAAAGACGCCGACCCACGGGTTGCCGCTATGATAGGACGCGGCGTAGCCCACCATGGCGCCGAGCACCAGCGTCCCCTCGAGACCGAGGTTGACCCGTCCTGATTTCTCCGTGAGGCACTCGCCGAGCGCGACAAACATAAATGGCGTCGAGACACGGATCGCGCCCCCTAGCATGGCGATTAGGACCGTGAGAACGTCGCTCATGTTCGGTCATTCCCGCCGCGCGGCTTGAAGATCGAGAACCGGCCGTAAAGCGTCTCGGAGGTCAGCAGCACAACGAAGATCAGGCCCTCGAGAACCTGCACCGTCGCGTCGGGCAGGCCCATGCGTCGCTGGATAAGGCCGCCGGCGGCGACGATGCCCCCGAAGAGGATCGCCACGGGCGGGATCACGAGCGGATTATGCCGCGCCAGGAACGAGACGAGAATGCCGGTGAAGCCATAGCCGGCGGCGAGCGAAGCGTTGGCGCGGCCCTGGATCGCCGCCACTTCGAAGAAGCCGGCGAGCCCGGCGCAGGCGCCAGCGATCGCCGAACAAGCGACGATGAGGCGCCCGACTGGCAATCCTTGCGCAAGCGCAGCGCGGAAATTGCCACCCGTGACCCGCGCCGCGAAGCCGAACGTCGTCCGCTCGAGGAGGAAATAGAGCGCGATGCAGAGCAGGATGCCGACTGCGAAGCCCCAATGGACGTCGGTGCCTGGAATCTTGCCGACCATATAGGCGTCGCCGAGCGGCTTGGTCGACGGCTTGTTGGGGTTCGAGACGTCGCGCAGAACGCCTTCGACGAAGAAGTTCATGATCGCGATGCCGATGTAAGTCAGCAGCAGCGACGAGATCGTTTCGTTGACGCCGCGCGCATAGCGCAGGAAGCCGGCGAGCCCGACCCAGAAGGCGCCAACGATCATAGCGAACGCCACCATGATCAGGAGTGTGATGAACGGCGGCAGAACGCCGATCATCGGGATCGCGACGGCCGCGGCTACGAAGCCGCCAAGCACCAGGGCGCCCTCGCCACCGATCATGATGAGACCGATGCGCGCAGGGATTGCCACCGCGAGCGCCGTCAGAATGAGCGGGGCTGAGCGCTGGAGCGTGTTCTGGAACGAGAAGGCCGTGCCGAAGCCTCCTCGCCAG
>Ga0209380_10001681_pt1 | contig 14606 bp, 15 predicted proteins | sample HubBroMetageWFT6_FD_188347 | JGI IMG/M metagenome (GOLD analysis project Ga0209380, IMG submission 188347) | Warmed and freeze-thawed soil microbial communities from the Hubbard Brook experimental Forest, New Hampshire - Hubbard Brook CCASE Soil... | ecosystem: Environmental > Terrestrial >...
CACACCCAGCGCTGCGCGCCGAACCAACTGGTGGGAGTCTCGGGAATATGAAGCAACGTATGGCCACGTTCGCAGACCAGTTCGGTCCCGTTCCAGGCAAGGAAGGTTCGGGATGGCTGCCCAACGTTGACCGGATGCGCCATTCGTCTCAAGCAAATAGGGCATCGTCGCTGCTGATCGCGAAAGGCCCACAGGAGGCCCAAGAAGCAAAGCGTAAAGGAAGAAGCGAACTGTGCGTAGCCCGAAAACTTCGAAAAAGGCTGCACAAACGAACAATCAAGGTCCACAGATGCGTAATACGCAATCGCCATCAATACGGAAATCTTTCCAATCAGGAATGCCCAGAACTGGCCTCTTCTGGCGAGCGACGGCTTATGCGAACCACTGCTGTACTCGCCTATGGATGGGCGCGAAGTGAAAAGCCACATCACGAACGCGAGTAAAATCGCGCCCACTGACAACGCCCAGCGCCCATCTTCGAAATAGCCAGCCGAACTTAGATGCCCCACGACAAATTCCGCGTTACCGGTTACGGCTTGAGCGTTAGAACCCAAAAGCCATGCGTTCGCCTTTCCGGGAAGTCCCATTGAACTGCCGAATGCCACCCCAACAACGATGGCGTCAATGGACCCAACATGCAACTCGGCCTCAGCTATATTTGGGTTACCCCCAAAGTCTCGCATCCAGGTATCGCGACTCAGCACAATCTGCGGCAATTTGTTCGGAACGCGTGGAAAACGCTCCATAAAACGAACCGGCAGGTGGAGCACAGCGAAGAAATCGGATCTTGCCTGCGCTACCGTCCATTCGGTCATCGGCATATCATGGGCCCACACTGTCTGCCGTGTGATCCTGTAATGCGAGAAGCCGTTGAAAAGGAACTGCGTGACTTGCAAGGACCTGCCCGGGGTAATAAGGTCGACTGCACAGTCGCAGGGTCCCGTGCTCTTATCAGAGGCCAGCCACGGGTGAACCTGAATCCTTGAGCTACCGGCAGCGACGCGAGGTGACATGCGGGCGATTCCCCAAGTCCAGAAAAATATCCCGATCAATAGAAGAAGGCACACAGAACCCGAACCAACGATTCCTCCGAGAAACCGTTGCTCGTGCCATGATCGTCTTCTGAGACAAAATGAATCTCGGTACGCTCCAACGCAGAATGCGGTGGCTTGTCGAATGGATCTGGGGTGGTCGCTCGTTTGCGAGCAGCATTCCCGGAGAACGTACCACAATTCCGTCCGCCACTCCTTCGACCATTCCGCACGTAGCGATGCTGGTACCAGCAAGGATGCACCCCATAACAAGCCGAGATGCATGTGCCGCACGGCCTTTTGCAAAGGCGAAGGTCTCATGATTTTGCCCCCGAGGCTGGGACCAATCGCCCAACCAATGGATACCGTTTTCGCGAAGTCTCCAAAGCAGTTCTTCCGTTATTCGTAAGCTGGTAGTACTTCCGGGGCGGTCGTTGCTCCCGGTCCGCAATCGCTTGCCGCTCCCAACGAGACCGTATTAGTTGACCTTCCTCCATCCGCCGCATCGCCGGATATACGGTGCCGCTCGGAAGGCCCGTCATTTCCATGATCGAGAAGCCGTATACAAATCCGGAATCAATCGCCTGCAGGATCAGGGCAGTGTTGTGCGTCAACCTGGTCTCGCCGCTCATCGCTGCATCATATCTATGTAGACATCTACTTGACAAGTGATTAAAACGTTCGCTATACAGACATCTACATAGTACCCATACTCAGGAGGCGCGTCGATGAAACCAACGATGCTCTACAGAACTGCTAGCGGGTTGCTGTTTCTATGGACCGCAGGCAATACGTATGGAGTCTTGATGTTCTGGCATGCTGTAGGGTCGATGAACCCAGTGCATTTCCCAGTGGGCCACTCCGGCTTCTCTTACGCTCAGGTCGTACTTGGCTATGAAGTGTTCTGCTCTTTCTGTGTTCTGTTTGCAGCGTACCTGGCTTGGCACTTGGGTACGCTTGCTCGAACGATGCCTAAGGCCATTGGGGGCGTGGGGTGGATTCTCTTCGCGTATTCACTGGTCGGAGTCTATATAAGTTGGATCGCCTTCTCCGGTTTTGTGCTGCTGCTTACGGCTGCAATTGCTATTTGTATCGGCTGGGCCACTTGGCTGACGAGAAGCGCATCACCAGGGTTGGCAGCGGCAAAGTGATCGAACCTTGGACAAACGAGTGTTTTCGCGCAGCATAAATGACTCCTGCTTTATCGGCTGTCCGACGAGGAGGCGCAAAAAAATGGCGAAGAAGGTCGCGTATTGGACCACGACCGTGATCGTAGCTGCGTTATCCCTGATTGCTGCGCGCAGCTATCTGTCAGGTGAGGCGCACGCGGAATTTGCGCGCCTAGGATACCCTCAACAATTGCGTATCATTCTTGGCATCGCCAAACTGCTTGGTGCGATCACGCTAGTGATCCCCGGCGTACCCAGATTCAAGGAGCGGGCTTACGCCGGGTTCACCTTCGCTTGGATCTGTGCTTTTGTTGCCCACTATCTTTTCAAGGACGTTCCAACGGCGTTCATGCCGCTGGTCCTGCTAGTGATTCTGGCCGTTTCTTATTGGACCCGCCCTTGTGGCAGGGTCTGCGCAGCCAGTATTGAATGCAAGCCGGTTGATGTTGCGATCTAACGACGTCGAAGTGATCTGCGCGATGGACACTTTTGCAGCAGGCGCCGGAAGTGACTTGCGGTTTGTTCAACCGAGAAGCCGGTTGCCTTACTGAGGCGGCTGAAAGGCAATACATGCTCGAAGCCCGAAGTCTCACCAAGCACTACGGTTACATTACCGCAGTCCGCCAAGTCAGCTTCTCCATTGGAGCGGGCGAGATCCTCGGATATCTAGGGCCGAACGGCGCCGGAAAGAGCACTACTGTCAAGATGCTCACCGGGCTAATTCAGCCTTCTGAAGGTCAGATTTTTTATAAGGGTCGAAACATCTACAATGATCTCGCCGGCTTTCAGCGCCTGATCGGATATGTCCCTGAAGAGGCTCACCTTTATCCTCATCTCTCAGGTCGCGAGTATCTTCAGCTTGTGGGCAGGTTGCGGGGAATGCCCCGGCGGATCCTCGAGTCGAAGATGGATGAGCTCCTTCGGTTGTTCTCACTTTGGGAAGACCGCTTTATCAACCTATCGTCATATTCCAAAGGCATGCGGCAGAAAATCCTTCTTTCCGCTGCGCTTATGCACAATCCCGAGATTCTTATCCTGGACGAGCCATTTTCGGGTTTGGACGTCACGTCCGCATTAATGCTGCGTGGCCTGCTGAACGGCTTGGCGCGAAGAGGAAAGATCATTCTTTACAGCTCGCATGTACTCGAAGTGGTGGAAAAGGTTTGCTCGCAGGTTTTGATCCTGCGCCGGGGCGAAGTTGTTGCTTACGATTCAATCACACAATTACGCGAGCTGATGCAGCAACCCTCACTAGAAGGCGTGTTTGCCCAATTAATGCAAATAGACGATGCAGCGGAAACGGTCGAACGAATTCTGGAAGTTGTTGATTCCAAAGCAGGGTGACGGTCATGAGCAAATGGCTGGAAGAAACCCACGGCATTCAGTTCGAATTGCTACGCCACTTCCTTGTGCGTTTCTTTGATAGCGATCTGATCACGGCGCCCGGTCAGGCCACTCCGGCGGTGATCGGGGCTATTTCGATCTTCATGCCGTGGTTTGCCGTCATGATCTCACCGCTGAAACACAAGTACGCCTACCTCTCAAGTCTTGAATCGGCGGACGTATATCTCCGTGCAGTTCGGGCAGACCAACTATGGTTAATCACGCTAATGATGTCGACGATCGGTCTACTGACCGCGATTAAATGGCAGTCTGTATTTCCAGGCCTTCGGGACTATCGAGCCCTGGCAGCACTGCCGCTTCGTTCATACCAGATCTTTCAGGCAAAGTTGGCTGCTCTGCTGATCGCCGCAACGGCTGCAATATTCGTACTGAACCTCTTTCCCAGCGTCATATTCCCGATGGTCTCGGGCGGACGCTGGGCGCTGAATCCTTCCTTCGGCGTGCGTGTAGGGGTACACACAATCGTCTGCGCTGCTGGCTCCTATTTCTTTTTCTTCAGCTTCATAGCGTTGCAAGGCGTGCTTCTGGTGCTTTTGAAGCGACGCCTTTTCGAGAGGGTATCCGGAGTTCTTCAGTCCGCACTCGTTCCACTCATGTTGGTGTTTATCGTCCTGAGTTTTTCGATCGAGCCGAAAGTTACCGCGACGGTTTTGCATCCGCACTTCGCTGCCTGGTTACCGCCGGTTTGGTTTCTTGGGCTCTACCAGCACATGCTCGGCGATCGCGATCCGGAAATGCAAGTGTTGGCAGCCAAAGCTGTAGAAGCATTAATCGTCTCAATTCTTCTGAGCTTTTTGAGCTACGCGGTCTCCTATCACCGGCATCGCACCGTGCTCATCGAGGGCCCGTCAGTTTCCCCGACGAAGCGGCGCCGAGATCTGCACCTGCTAGATTGGCTTTTTCCCGATCCATGCCAGCAAGCGGTCATTCAGTTCATGCTGAAGACTCTCGCGGGCAGTAACCAGCACCGAATGATTCTGACTGCTTATGCCGGCTCCGGATTGGCGGTGCTGTTGACCGCAATGGTAGGACTAGGCACGTTCATCGGCGACGCAAAGTTACACGTCACGATGTTCGTTTATTCCCATGTTGTGATGCTTGCGTTCCTGCTAGCCGGTTTGCGACATGTGTTTTCTATCCCGATCGAATTGAGAGCCAACTGGATCTTCAGGATTGCCGAGGCGGGGAGTCGGAGGGAGTGGCTAGAGGCGATCGATCGGCTCGTTCTGATCGTTGCCGTAGGTGTGCTGCTGGTCCCACTCCCGTTCGAATACAAGATTGTTGGGCCACGGGCGATCGCGGAAATAGCTCTATTCGGAACGGCGGCGGCCGTTTCTTACGAAGTCGTCTTCCGTTCTTGGGAAAAGCTGCCATTTACCTGCTCGCAACTTCCGGGAAAAACGCCGATGTGGATTCTGGTGCTACGGGTTTATGTCTTCCTGTCCTTGCTTCCGCTTCCGTGCTTCATTCTGCTTAGCTGCCTCTACAGTCCGGTCGGATTTCTCATCGTCCTGGGTCCACTGATAGCAATCGGAAGATATTTACACGCCAGCCGTCGTGAGTACCGTTCAGAAGCACGACTTGTCTATGAGGAATCCCCTGAACCCGCGGTACAGGAACTCGGTTTGTTGAGGTAGGTTGGTTGGCACCGCTCTCCTCACGCCATGGCGCGAAGTGAGGCGCGCTGTTCAGAAAGTGGGCTCGCAGATCCTCACGGCGGCCTTTCACCAGCCCTGGTTGGAGCCGAGCCACTCGCCCTCCTAGTATCGCCTGTCTTCGAGGTTGCTTTCGGCTACCGGGGGAAACTCCCGTTCCTGGAGTTCGGATATAACGCAGCTTCGCATCAATTTGGCTTCAGCGACGGCGGCGGCGACTTGCCCTCGGACCCAAATCTCTGGTCTTGGTTTCTGTGGTCTCGCCACTGCTGCCTGAAACCCAATATCCCACCCTTTACAGGAGGTTCGCGCCAGGAACTGAAAGGCCCGCCCTTGCTGCTGCAGCGAGGCGCGCCGTAAGGTCAAATCCGTAATCCGGATGAGATGCAATCGGATGCCCTTGTGAGTCTCACGCCTGTCCTGAGGTGTGTGAGAATCGGGCTAATAGTTCCATTCTGATTCTCTACATCGAGGTACCGGTCATGACCCTGTATAAGCACACCCACATATCGCGAATCTTAGTGACGGGAGCCCTTCTAGGACTGGTTGGCTGCGGGGCGGGCCAGCGGCCGACGAACTCCGGCAATTTTTCCGGGGCTGTTGCCAGCGAGAGCGAATCCGAAAGTAGTGCTAGCCATGCCGCAGTAGCTAGCGTCAAGCTGAGTTCTGCTTACGCCAGGGGCGGCACTAGCAGCAAAATCACAGTGAACATGACTCGGCCTGCTCCGGGTGACGGCGCAGTCGTGCAACTAAAAAGTTCTGATGCGAGCGTCGTCACGATTCCCGCGACCGTGACAATTCCTTCTGGCCAGACCAGCGCCACGGTAGAGGTTTCGGCGGCTCAAGTCACAGATGCTAGAACAGTTGCCATCAGCGCGGTCTATGGAGATACCGTCGCAGGCACCTCGCTCAGTGTGGGTCCCCCCACAGTGTCCGAATTTACCGTCGCGGTACAACCATCCAGCGTGACGATAGTCCCCGGGAAATCAGCATCGGCCAAAGTTATAACCAAAGTGGCGGCCGGATACAATCACGCACTGCAATTGAAGGTCTCGAATGTTCCGACCGGAGTATCCGTGAGCCTTGTTCCCGCTTTGATTCCTGCTCCCGGAGCTGGCACTTCCATAGCACACATCACGGTTGCAAACACAGTGGCGCCCGGAATCTATTCGATGTTGGTGAAAGCCAGCAATGGCACGATCATTCAGACCGCTCGACTGTCGCTAACGGTTGCCTCCTCAGGTGCCGGAGCGACGTTCCAGGGATGTTGGCACTACAACAACGGTCATCGCTACCAAGGGGTTCGGATCTCGGTTGCCAACCCCGGTACGTATCCGTTTGATGCGGTGCTGTATCGCGGCGCGACCTGCGATCCCGCTAATTTTGCCGATGAATTTGGGTTTGACACTCCCTTGAATTTTGGCGGTTTCGGCTACATCTTCTGGTTTAGAGATTTCGCCGACCAAAGCGACATGTCCGCGTTTTGGCACGTGGGGAACGATCGGTCACAATGCGTGAGCTACGCTGTTGCGCCGGATTGTTAGCGACTTGTGTGCTTTTGCGGCGGCAATGCTTCCTTTAGGACGTTACGTCCCAGAAACCCGTTTAACCACAGTGCGGAGGCCGATTGGCAGGTCCCACTGCGTTAGACTGCTTTTGCTGCCATGACAAAAGAAGAGAAGAACCGCCTCTCTGCTGTTCTTCGTGCGACCGAATATCTGTTCCTTGAAAACATCGCACTCAAGCTGCTGCTCGAATATCGTCAGGTTGCAAATTGGCAGAAGTTGCTCGATCACCTACTGTTGGACAAAGAGATAATGGCTGGAGTACGCCTAAAATTTAGCGACCTTTACCGCGAACTTGAGGCGTCAAAAGACCCCTCGTCCGTTCTTGATGTCTTCTTGGGAGGACTTCCGGCGGCGAAGAAGCCGCATTAGCATCGATAAGCGTAATAGAGATTCATCATCAACCGGCAGGGCGACGCCAGACTTGAATTCTCTCAACACCGCCGACCCATCAACCGGCATGACAGACCATCAGAGAATTGAAGGCCAATTCAGCCGAAGTGTGATTAGAATCTGAGCGTCAGAGGAAGTGGCATGACTTCGGTTCTTCAAATGATGCGGTTCAAGCAGGAATCATTGGGCCCGTCCGATCCAAGTCTCTTTCCTGCCAGCATTGGTCCTCTGCCTGGCGGGTTCCCCCTAGGAGAAGACTGCCTCTGGAGCGGGAGCCCCGCCGCAGACTGGAGAAGCGCTTGCGCTTCAGGGCCAAGGACCCACACAACCTACCTCGCCCGCGTCGGACGCGGCGCAGGGCCTCGTCAACCTCGATGTCGTGGTGACCGACAACTCAGGGAAGGCAATACCCGGCCTCGGACCCAGGGACTCTACTTTGCTGGACAACCACCAGCCGCAGAAAATTCTTTCCTTTCACGAGTACGATGGAATTTCCTCCAAGCCCGATCCTCCGGTCGGAGTGATTCTCCTCATCGATACCACCGATATGCCGTTTGATCTGGCTGCTTTTGAGCGAAAGGGGGTCGAGAGGTTCCTGCGGCGGAACGGCGGTCATCTGGGTCAGCCCGTTTCGATCTTCGGGCTTTCCGATGCCGGCTTCTGGACCCTGGCCCAGCCTTCCGGCGACGGGAACGCCGTAGCCGCGGAAATCGCTAGCGACAGGCTAGTGTTTATCCGCCGCCGCCAGCTTAAGGGCACCGGGACGGGAGAGTTCGTCGACCATGATCCTGCCGGCTTGCAAGGCTTGAAGGCACTCGGCGACATTGCCACGGCTGAACGGCGGAAGCCTGGCAAAAAGCTGCTGGTTTGGATTGGACCTGGCTGGAGTATCGGGAGTGAAAGAGACTTTGAAACTCAAGATCCTAAATCGCACACCTTCGACACAATTTATTGTTTTCCATCCTGCTGCGGGAGGCCCGCGTTTCTCTCTTCAGCTTTAGGGTGGGGCAAACCACTCCTGACACGCGCTTCTCCGACCTTTATATACACTTCCTAAACGGACTGGAATCAGCTCAGCAATCAAGCCTCAAGAATCTTGATAGGAAGGTTCTCGCCGTGCAAAGCGGGGGTCGTGTGCTGGGGTCTTCTCCGGGTAACGACCTAATCAGTCAGATCGATGACTGTATTCAGGAGGGGCGCGCCTTCTATACGCTGTCGTTCAACCCCTCCCATGCGGATCGTCCTGCCGAGTATCACAGCCTGCAGGTGCAGATCGGCCAGCCGGGTTTGACTGGCCGCACCAATACCGGATATTACGATCAACCGTTTCATTCCGACCGACCAAATCTCGCGGCCAGGCGCGTCACGGTTGAACAGTTGGATCATGTTTTAGCAGCGGCTGGCAATGAGTCGGATGCAGACCTGGCGCGGCAACTTTCTAGTCTTGAACTGAACGAGCGGCTGAGCGCCCAAAAACTTTCGTCCTGGACCGCGAGCTTACGAGGCAAAAAGGCTCGTCAGGCGCTGGTTGCTCTTGCAGATGTGTCGGCCTTTCTGGAGCCTCCCGCCGCAGAGATCCCTCGCGATGCGGCCCCGGATCTCACTGCGCAACGGGTCATCGTGTCGCTGGCCGTCGACTACCTGAACAAGACAATTACAAAGTTACCGAACTTCTACGCGACGCGGACTACGGTTCGCTATGAGGAAACTCCCCAATATTTTGACGCGAGTACCCCGGTCGACTACCAGCAATTGCATGCGGCGGCCAGTCCAAAGCAACGGCGCTCTATAGCAACGGCAAGGAAGTCGTGGATTCAAGCGGAGCGAAAGGCAAGAAGCGCAAAGCGGCAGATGGGCGTTTACTCACTTATGGTGTGTTCGGCCCGCTTCTCGGTGCAGTGACCGACGCAATTGCCAGCGGTTTGACCTGGAATCGCTGGGAGCAGGGCGCGGACGAGCCTCATGCGGTATTTGTCTATCAGATTCCGGCGGAGAAATCGCGTTATCGAGTGGGCGGCTGTTGTCTTCCAGACGGCGACGGAACCAGTGCCTTCGAAAAAAACGCTGGGTATCACGGGGAGATCGCGATCGATCCACTGAGCGCCATCCTTCGCTTGGAACTGGTGGCAGAACCTGAAATCATCTACGCCGCTTGTCCGGTCCGACATGATGATCGAATATGGCCCGGCGGAGATCGGAGGGAAGACCTATATCTGCCCTGTGAGGAGCGTTGCCATTTCGAGAGGGAAATCCGTGATACTTCTAACGGAATGGGATGAAAGCTTCAGAACGTATGGACCCTATACGACGATGCTGAACGATGTTGCTTTTGAGCAATATCACATGTTTCGCGCCAAGTCGCGCTTGCTGACCGGCTTCAACCCAACACAAGAGGAGAAATCAGTGCCCCCGAAATCTCAGTGACAACCGCGTTGGTATTCCTGAGACCGACTGCTCCGTCTTCACCTTCAGCGCGCCCAAGAACCCGGATTGGTGGACAATGTCGATAGCTGGAACGCTTGCATCACTTGCATCAGGGATGCGTTGCACAGGGCAGAGGAGTTGAGCGATGATGTGCTTGCTGCTATCGAGGGGACTTCCTAAAGTGGCACTGGCGGATTGCATCGAGCGCGCAAAGGCTCGGCCACAAATCACGAGATAATCTGTCGAACACATACACACCTCGGAAGCCATACAGTGCGCTGATTCTCCTTGGCATCCGTATTCTGTTCTGGTGTCTCATCTGTTTTCTTGCGCTTGTTCCCGACCATTGGGGCGAGAATGAAAATGCCCTTTTCGCCACGCCGGACGAAGCGGCCACCTGGGCCTGATCGCGCCCGACCAGTACGAATCACTTCGGACAACTCCGTCATCTGCAACTAGCCGAAATGAGGATGGCGTCGCAGCTCAGCACTATGGGATTTGCTCCGTCGGATGCGGGTGCAGCGATAGAATAGCGCCGTGGAGTCGAGCGATCAGCCGAGATGACAAATCGCACCCGCCCAACATTAAGCTTTTCCGGTCGTGCCTCTGAGCTTGAGACGCTCATCGCTCGCTGGCGCATGGCTTGCAACATGGAGAGCCCAATCCCCCAGGTTGTGCTGTTGAAAGCCGAGCGTGGTCTCGGTAAAACACGCCTCGCCCTGGAATTCTATAGATGGCTGAACGAGAACGTCGACGGCTGGCTGACAAAGCGATATTGGCCGGATGCTCGTGGAATCGTCGGTGAGAATCTCGAAGTGAATCCGGACCCTTACCACTGCAGCTACGAAATACCAATTCCTTATCTTTGGTGGGGATTGCGTGCGGTAGATGGTGTCGCAGGAGATGCCATCGCTACGTATGACAGGTACCTCGCTCCTCATCTCGTAGCATTGCTTGTCCGGGCAAGCATGAAGAATCGCGCCTGGGCGGTGGCTGAGGCATGGCGGGATGTGGGTTTCGATCTGGCGTCCAGCGCTTTACAGGTTGACACAATCCTTTCCATTGGCAAGGGCATTTTGAGTACCGCCAAGATCATATTTGGTGCCACCACCGAGGCCCCTCGGGACTTGGCGATGGAGCTTCCAGTCAGCCGAGCGGCGGCGGTGCTTTCCGATATGGAGAAGGTATTCAAACCTGGAACGATGACCTTCGCCAAGACTCCGGGAGTGATCTTTCTCGATGATGCGCAGTTCGCGCGCGAGGACGCAGCCCTGCCCACATTCATCGAACGCCTTATACACATGTCTGTGACGCAGCGTTGGCCCATTCTGATACTAATTACTCATTGGAAAAAAGAGCTCGCGACAGACTTAGCGAGTGAGTTGTCGTTCGCAACTCTGCTTCGACGCCTTCGTGAAGGATCAGCGAAAGGCGACGGACCTGATACTAGCCTTTCAGTTGGATTTCTAACCGTAGATAATTTTGCCGAGATAGACCTTCACCCGCTTGCTGACCTTTCTGGGGCATTACATGACAAACTGCCAGGCCTCACGGAAGAGCAATCCGCGGCAATTCTGGCGTTTATGGGCGGCAACCCTCGTTTTTTGGAGCAGGTGATCGCTTTTCTCCTTGAACACGAAAACTTTTTTGAGAATTTCGATCCCCGTCGGGCCCTCACTGTTGATGGCCTTGAGCAAACACTAGGTGAAACCCGGTCACAGGAGATTTTTAAAATCGTTCTTCGTCGGCTGCGAGAGGCGCCAGAAGACGTTCAAGTAGCTATCTGCCTCGCCAGCCTCCAAGGTGTCCGCTTCGCAAAGGATTTGGTGGATGTGCAAGCGCAGGATCGCCTTGGTCACGCTGTTCGCGAATCTTTACGACGGGGAGAAGACCCATACAGTATGCTCGTTGGCACTGCGAAGACGGAAGAGCCGGTGGGTCTGTTTGCCGAGCGCTTATTTCAGCAGGTAGCCCAGCAACGACGCCAAACCCTGAAGAGTTTAGGCGGTGAGCCTTCGTTACAACGATCGTTCAAAGAAACTGTTACCGCACTGGTTGACAATGGCGAATACCTTAAGAACGCTTCAAGCAAAGCACTAATACTCATTCACGGAATTGCCGCCGATCTATTCGAACGCTCGTCGCGCCCTGAGGAGCGATTTATCGCTCAACGGTCTCTCCTTGAATTGGGATGGCTAGAACTGTCGCGCTATTCATACGAATCTGCCACTGCTGCTTACGAACGTCTATTGGCAAGCGAGCCGCATTCACTTACTCCGGGCGAAGGGCGAAACCGGATTGAGCTGTGGGATCGGTTGGGGATGATATACAGAAAGCTCAAATGGCCAGCCAAGGCCGCACGGGCGTACGGCAAGGTCTTTTGGGGGATTGCTAACGGTATTCCGGATGGTTTTGACATATTTCTTCGGGCATCCGACGGCAACGCTGCGCGTGAATGCTTCGAGCGCTGGAAGCAAAAACATGCAGACCAGAGTCCGGACATCTATCTCTGGGGTGTTCGAACCATGGCTTCTGCGTTGCTGAACCTGAGTGAACTGGCGCGCGCTCAACCCGATCTTGAGATTGCAGACGGTGACGATCTCTTTAAGGATGCGTCGTTCATAGTACACACTAGGCCGAGATTCAATGGCATCGCCGAAGAGCGAAAACCGGCTGTTCCCGAACATCTGGAGCAAGCAGCGTTCCTGCAACAGCGTGCCTATTCTCAAGACGGTGTTCTCGGAGGAAGTGAGGTTGAGAAAGAACACTCTGAGCTTTTAGATCGCCTCGCTAGAGCTGCTGAAAGTGAGGCGGACTTTCCTGCTGCGCAGGAGTTTCTCTTGCGTGCGTTGCAGATTGACACAGGTATAGGTGACGAGTTGAGCCAAATCGCCAAACTTAATGATCTGGGGATGATTGCCGGGAGGCGAGGAAACTCTTCAGCGTCGGACGAGTACCTCGAAAAGGCACGGGAATTGGCCGAGGGAATTCTTGCTGAAGATACTTTTCTAGTGAAACTCGTGGTGGACGAAGAAGAAGCTGGTCAGAGTGCACCGAAACCTCGAACTATAGGTAGCGTCGCTGTTCCAGTTAGATTCTTGACGGAAATGGACAAAAACTCGCAAGCCGTAATCGGTAAGGTCCGCTGGCTTAAGCAACTGGCCGCAGATATATACGGGAACCTAGCAGGTAGGGCTCAGCAGGAAGGAATGCTGGCGAAAGCACGAGAAGGATTCTTGCGCTCGCTGAATATACGTAAAGAGGTTGGTGATAAGGAGGGCATGACGATCGATCTCAGAAACCTTGGTAAACTTTCTCGTGTTGAAGGTGATTTGGCTACAGCCTGTTCATATTGGCGTGAATGTGTCGAGATCTTTCGTGAGCTCGAGCGACGCGACGTTGGCACGCTACATGTGCGGTCTTGGACGGACGCAATTAAGGAAATGATGGAGGGAATGCGTGCATCCGGTTGTACTGATGACGCGAACCGCGAAGTGTAGGGACCGATGGATTGGTCTATGCGGTGGAAAGCGGGTTTGTTCCCTCGCTCACCATGTTGACGTACTTGGAATATGCGAAGAGGCGGTCGCGGTGTTTTCCCGAGACTTCCTTGACAATGCCCACGCGTACAAGATGGTTCAGCGAACTGGTAACGGTTGGAACCGTAAGCTCCAGGGCTTTTGCGGCTGTTCGAATGCAAACCTAGGGACTGGTTTGTATGAATTCATGAAGTCGCAACGCAGAGGGAGCGGCCCTTCCCAATTTCTGGGAAAAGGGGCTACTTATAGCTAGCGACCGAAGCAGCTTCCGGATGGGTGCAAAAAGCATTTGGAGAACTCAAACTCGATCGTCTTGCCGCAATCGTCCATCCCGAAAGCTACGCTTCAATTAGGGGACTGCAGAAACTGGGCTTTCTGGAGGCTAGACGGGATGTAATTATGGGCATGAGCTCTATCGTCTGTGGTCTCACGCCGGACACAGCGAGAAATCCGATCCCTTATGATTGGCGGTCACCATTGATATAGTCACGGTTACCGTTCCCCGTACCCCGCCTCCTACTTCGCCAGAAGTCCGTGGTTGTGGTTGTAGCTGATCACACGCGTGACCTTCCACACGCCATCCTTGTTCTGCCACAGCATGACAAACTTGGCGTCTCCCACATTCTCTGCATTCTCAGGGTGGTGAAAACGATGAATCCCGATCTCGACGGCTCCATATCCCTTCAGCGGGTACACTTCCAGCGTGCCCGATAGCAGTTCCCGCTGCACCTTTCCGCAAATGTTCTGCTTGATGGCAGCCAGGAAGGGCTCCTTTCCCACGGACAGCCCTGTTTGGTCGTGATAAAACTCCAGGTCATCCGACACCATCGTGCCCAGTGTCGTCAGATCGCAGTGGTTGTACGCGTCAAAGAGCTTGGTGTCTAAGGACTGTATCGTTGTGAATAGAGGATCGGGCTGCGCGGCAGATTGCGCGTCTGTGCGCACGACACAAAGGGACAACAGAACCAGCAGGGAAAAGAAAAGCAGTCTTTTCATGGGAAAGAAAACTCCTTCAGTCGGATTCACGCTAGGTTGATACGTGCCGCAGGCTACCTTTGTTCCGTAGAGCGAATTGTCGTTCCGTAATTGTGAGGGACTTCGAGACCGAGCCGATCCCAGGGCAAGTCAGAAGCTCTCGTCAACTGTTGTTAGCAGGCGTTGAACGAAGCCGCTTTGCGGCAGAAAAACCGTAGGGTGTTCAGACGTATAAAGTGGGTCATCACGCTGAGGAGGAAAATTGCCTGCCAACGCTGGCACGTTGGATTATTGAAGGTTTGCCCGTGACTCGGGCAAGGCTTGTCAAGCGTTGATCTTGCCCTGCAAGCAGTAGGACCTACCCCACCATGGGTGCGATAATTTCGGTAACGAATCCTCCTGCAACTTATGAAGCGCCACGTCCTCATGTACGGGTTGATCGGTGGAATCT
>Ga0209380_10001683_pt1 | contig 14602 bp, 9 predicted proteins | sample HubBroMetageWFT6_FD_188347 | JGI IMG/M metagenome (GOLD analysis project Ga0209380, IMG submission 188347) | Warmed and freeze-thawed soil microbial communities from the Hubbard Brook experimental Forest, New Hampshire - Hubbard Brook CCASE Soil... | ecosystem: Environmental > Terrestrial > Soil...
CTCCCAAACCCATCAGCCGAAGATCATGCTTGATGCCGGGCCCTACGGCGAAGAACGAGCCGGGGACGTCATCGCCATCGGCAAAATCGTGCTTGGCGATAACCGGCGTGGTCTTCTCGTGGTCCATGTGCGCGTGGGGATCTTTCTCTTCGAACTCGCGCAGCGGTTTGATGCCGTGGTCAGAGAAGATGATTAAATATGTGTTTTCATCCACATGCTTCAGGATCGAGCCAAGCACTTTGTCAAAAGCGACGTACTGGTCCGGGAAGGCATCCATCCGGACGCCGTTGATGCTCGGATTGTAGCCAACATTGAACGGCGTAATGGGGTAGAGCCAGTGCCCGGTGCGGTCTTCGCACGATTGAGCCAAGAAGGTGAACTCCGTGGGGTGCGTAGTGAGCAGATAATCGAAAAGCTTGGTCTGCTGGTCGCGAATGAGCTGCACCTTGCCAAGCCACTTGTCGATGACTTCCGTTTCGTGACCCTTCAGATCTGCCGCGGCCGGCATCCGCTCGCAGTCAATATAGAAGTCGCCGACATTTTTGAGAAGTTCGGCTTGCATGCTCTTGGGATAGACGGCTTCACCACCCATCACTTCGCTCAGCTTGGGCGCGCAAAGCACGCCGTCTTCGCAGTTCTTGCCGCGCGTCAGCATGCCGCTGATCATGTACCCGTTTACGGGCATGACGGGGAAAGTAGCCGGGACGTTAGCCATGCCCACGGTGATCCCGTTTTTCGATAGCATGGACCAGACGGGCTCTTCCTTAAGCATGTTGGTGTTGGCAGTGATCCCGCCGACTATGAAACCAGTGACACCATGCTCCTCCGGATTCGTGCTGGTGAAGAGTGTGCTATATACTCGCGGGCAATTGGGTGCGGAAACGGTACGAAGCTTTCCGTAGGCGCCTCGCTCGATCACGCTCGACAAATTTGGCATCTGGCCTTTCAGCAGGAGCGGACGGATGATGTCCAGCTCCATGCCGTTGACGCCCACGAAGATGACGCGTGGTTTTGGCTTAGAAGAGTTTTGTTGTTGCCCAAAGACGGGAAGAGCCAGCAAGAAAACGGAAAGGAGGAAGGAAATTCTTTTCAGAACCATAGGAAGGACACCCCTGAGTTAGAGAGGAAGTATATAGCCGCGGAGCAGGAATGGGGGGCGAAAAATGGGCGTGTGCGGCCGGAAACCCTCGCTCTCTTTTGTAGGTGCCAAATACGGGATTCGAGTTTTGCGCAAGTTCTTTGTTTGTAGCGCATACGCAAGGCCCCATGGGAAGGCTGTGGAGATGGCTCTTAGGCTGATCTGTGAAGCAGGAACCCGCCGAAGCAACCATGCGCATCTCATGGTTTCGCCGTCGGAATCCTCGCGATTAATGGCCAGGAGGATGTCAAGGAGTGGCGGGCTTGAGGTGGTCGGCTACCGCACGCTCGCGCGCGGCATCCGCGGCGCGGCCCAGCTTCTCGTATTCCTCCGCTAGGAAGGAATGCGCCTCGCCGGAATCCGTTTGTACCGCCGCGGCCTTTTCCAGGTAGGGCAGCGCCTCGGCGAAAGTGCCGTTCAGAAACAGCATGCGTCCCAGAAGCAGATTTGCGCGGTAATGGTCCGGCTCTCCCTCTAGGACTACCAACAGGTTTTTGGCTGCTTCCTCAGGCCGTCCAGTACGGGCATAAATGGAGGCCAAAGAATAGCGGGCATCGCTCCAATCGGGCCGGTTTTCCACCAACATTTCGAAATACGCGGCAGCGGTATTCAGATCGCCGGTTTCGTAGAGGCAGATGGCCAGCTCGTACTGCGCCATCAGCGCATCCGGCCGTAGCTCGACGGCTTTGCGCAGGGGAGGAATGGCTTTGGCAAAGCTGCCCTTCCGCGAGTAGGCGATGCCCAGATAATACTGCGCCGCCTGGATTTGCGGGTCTTTGGCCACCACACGCAGCAGCAGCGGGATGACCGCGGCTTCCTTTCCCTCTTCGATGGCCAGGCTGGCATCGTGCATATCGTTGGCCACATCGATGCGGTCCTTGGGGTCAATGCTCGCGGGCGGACCGGTCTTTCCAGAGGCCACGTAGCCCAGCGCGGAGAGCTTTTCCCTGCTCTTTTCGTCGAGTCCGTCCTGCAAGGCCTGAGGTGCGCCTGTGCTGATGCGCTTCACGAAATTATCCAGCTGGATTGCAAAGCGTACCGCGGCGGCGCGATTGCCCGGATAGAGGTTTATCTTCGCGCCGGGGTCTGAGGCCAGATCGTAAAGCTCGGGCAATGGCGCGCGCACGTAAAGCTGGTTGCCGATGCGCAGGGAAACAAGCGCGCTCCACCCGAACGAGCGTTCGGAGTGGTCGCCGGTGGCAAAGGAAGGACGGTTTCCAGGATGCGGGTTTCCAATCAGGGGGAGGAGCGAACGGCCCTGCATGGCCGGAGGCGGCGTCTGCCCCAGCGCCTCGAGAAGGGTTGGCGCCAGATCCACCAGGCTCGCCGCGGCACTGACACGCTGGCCGACAAAACGATTGCCGGGAAGTTTGAGAAGCAGAGGCACGTGGATGGTAGCGTCGTAAAGGAAAATACTGTGGGTCAGTTCACCGTGGTCGCCCAGGGATTCGCCGTGATCGGCTGCGATGGCGATCAGCGCATTGTCGTACAGCCCCTGGTTGCGTAAATAGTCGATCAGCTTTCCTACCGTGGCATCCAGGTAGGCGATGCACCCGTTGTAAGGGGTGCCGGGAAACCGGCTGCGGAACGGCTCGGGTGGATTGTAGGGGTCGTGCGCGTCCCACAGGTGAAACCACAGGAAAAACGGACTGCCCTGCTGCTGGCCGAGCCATTCGAGCACGTGTCCCAGGGTCACGTCGCCGCGGCGCTGCATGGAAGCCTCGCGGCGCTCTCCGGTTTTCTGTCGGTGAAAGCCTGCGTTGTAGACATCGAAGCCGCGCTCGAATCCGGAGGCAAACCCGTTTTTCGGGTCGAGGATGATGCTGCCGACGAAGGCCCCCGTGTGGTAGCCCTGGGAGCGGAGAATATCCGGTAGGAAGGGGACGCTTGGAGGCAGGCGATCACCGAAGTTGCGGATGCCGTGGTACTGCGGAAAAGTCCCGGTGAGTATGGTCGCGTGAGAGACCGGCGTAATGGGCGCCTGGGAGTATGCACGCTCGAACACCACGCCGTGACTCGCCAGCGCATCCAGCTCGGGCGTCAAACCAAGCTTTGAGCCGAGAAAGCCCATGCGGTCAGCTCGGACCGTATCCAGCGTGATCAGGATAACGTTGGGCTGGTCTGCGGCTGCCGCGGCGAGCGCGGGCAACAGAACGAAGAGGCAAAGGATCGAAGCGCGCCGCATAAGAGAAAAAGGAGTCTCGATTCTAGCAGACTCCCTTTTCGGAACGAAAGTCTGGAGCCGAAGATCAGAAAATGATCTTTGCCCCGATCTGCGCAGCGCGCGGGCCGCCTTGGGAAAGGAACGGGTTGCCGGCGGCGATATCCGGCGTCTGCGAGTATAGGGAGAAGTTCGTGTTCGGGCCGTAGGTGGCAATCTTGCTCGCAGAGATCGTGCTGCTGCTCGGGGTCGCATTGAAGTTAGGATGGTTCAGCAGGTTGAAGATCTCAAAGCGGATCTGGAGGCTCATCCTTTCCGCGATCTTGGTGGTCTTGTTGAGGTTAAAATCCCACTGCCTGAATCCGGGTCCGCGGAAAGCGTTGCGACCGCAGGTCCCGATGGTATTGGGGTCCGGAATGGAAAATATCGCCTGCCCATTTGTAATGGTGGGGATATTGGGATTACTGAACTGGTAAATAGGTTTTACTCCCGAACAGTCTGGCCTTTGGTAAACCAGGTCTTGGCCCGATTCGTCAGCGGTGGAACTCAGCAACGCGGTCCAGGGACGCCCCGTCAGAGCGGTCACCACAGACCCGGTCTGCCAACCCTCTCCAAAGCGTCCTGCGGCGCGCCAGCGAGGGAAGTCGTAGACCACGCCGGTATTGAAGTTCAGCCGGACATCCGTGTCGCACGGGCCCTGGTTACTGCTGGGATTGTAAGGATTCTCCTCGATCGGAACTGTCGACCCACCACCGCGATTCACGGAATTAGTGTCAATGCAGTTCGACCAGGTGAAGTTGACCATAGTGTTGAGCCCATGCCAATCGCGCTGGCGGTAAGTCACCTGCAGGGCGTTGTAGCGGGAGTACCCATCGTTGGTCAATTGCATGATGTAGTTGAAGTTGGGCACGCCATTCAACTGGTACACAGAATCAAACGGACGATTACAGTTGAGCTTAGTGGTGTTGGTCGGGGTACCGGGGAGTCCGGTCTGCTGGCCACCATTGTTGGCATCCCAACAGCCAACGGGGCGGTTATTTAGGCTGCGCTCTAGAAGACTATCTGTTCCGTGGGCGCCAAGATAGCTCACGGTGATGGCGTTGTTTCTGAATAGCTCGTGCTGAATCGTGGCGTTGTAATACTGGATTCTTGGCGTCTTCAAATCCGGAACGGTTCCGAAAATGTTAAACGGCGGTGTGCCAGTCGGATTGGCGCCATAGGTTTGGAAAGGCACGGTCGGATTGGGGCTTCCCGCTTGCGGACCGATGCAGGCGAAGGCCGGCGTCGCGGTATTTGTTGCCGGGTTGTAGCACGTGTTCGGCCCGAACGCTTGGAACAAAGTTGGAAGGCTGGCATCTCCTGCGCCTAACGCGTTAACCGAGAAGACGCCCAGGTCAGAGTTGGTAAAAGCGCCAGCTCGGGCACCTTGGAAAAGATAAGGCGCGCTGATAGCAGAAAAATTGGCCACGTCGTAAGCCATGGCGTAACCAACTCGGAAAGCGGTCTTGCCGTTGCCGAAGATGTCCCAAGCCAGCCCGGCGCGTGGGCCAAGGTCCTTAAAGTCCAGGTTATAGAGGCGAGAGAACCCCTGCTGCACCTGAACCAGACCGTTCGGAAACCCGGACGGCGCGCAGACGGATGGCTCAGGCGGAGCGCAGGGGAAGAAATTGGACGCATTCTTGTCGGCGTCACCCAATGCACCATTGAGGTCCCAGCGCAGGCCATAGCTGACGGTCACGCGCGGGGTGACTTTCCATTCGTCCTGGAAAAACAATCCCAAAGAGGGCTGGTAGAGGTGGCGTGAAGTATCGCCAAAGGAGCGGCTAGCCTCGTCGAGGCGGCCGAGAAGCAACTGATCAATGAAGGTCTCAAAATTATCTTGGAAACTGAACAGGCCAGACCGCGCACGATTCCGCAGGCTGTAGGTGGAGGCGTACTGATAGTTGCCGCCAAACTTGAAGCTATGAGTGCCCTTGATCGACGTGACGTGGGCCGACGTATCGTAAGTCTGTGTGGGGCGTGTGCTGAGCGGGTAGCCTTGTATGCCGCCAGGGTTGGCGGCGGTCACCGAGCTGGCATAGACCGGAGGCACGCCGAAATCGGCGGGGTTCAGGGGGCCGGTGTCGATGCCTAGGCTCTTGGGATCAACCTTGTTATTTGGAGCCAGGATCTGTGCGTAACGCGACCAGTTGAAGCGCACGTCGAGAATTTTGGTGGCAGAGATGCTGTAGGTCCAAGTGGCACCGGCCAATTGCACGCGTGTCGGAGCGATGGTGTTAAACGCATCAGCCGGAAGGCCGCTGCCAGCTGCCGGGGGAAGCGTATATCCGCCGAGTGGTGCGGATTGGACGCTGTCGGCGAACATATACCGGCCGGAAAGCTGCATCTTGTTGTTCATTTTATGGTCGATCTTGATGATGAAGCTGCCCATCTTGTCGGTATTGGCGCTGGAAATGGTTTGCGAGAACCCGCCGGTGGCTACTGCGGCGTTAGCCGCGGCGGGCGTGCAGGAAACAACCCCGCCAGCACCATTCGAGCAGGGGTAAAACTTCAGCAGGTTCAAGCCTGCCGTATTCAGTGGCAGGTTGTTGACGTTGACAGCGGGATTGGCGAAATCCGCCAGGGCCGCGGCCAGATCTCCTTGCGTGGGGATGAGCACATTATAAGGCTCAACAGCAATGTTACGCTGCCCTTCATACGCGAAGAAGAAGAATGTGCGGTCCTTAACGATCGGCCCTGCCACCGTGCCTCCGTAGTTGTGATTGTGATAGGCAGTTTTCGTCGAGGAGAAAAAGTTCTTGGCGTTCAGCCAGTCGTAGTCTCCGAAATAGAAGGCCGTGCCGTGGAAATCGTTGGTACCGCTCTTGAGCGTCACGTTGATGGCCGCGCCCCCCTTGACCCCGTTTTCTGCCGTGGGAAGCTCCTGAACGGTGTACTCGGAGATGGAATCGTTGCCCAGAACGGAAGCCGGGATCCCCAGTACGCCGGGCTGCCCGACGACTTCGCTGCCATAGAAGCGGTCGTTGTTGGGCATGCCATCGATCATGTAATTGTTGGTGGTGGTGCGTTGGCCGCTTACGCTGACGTCCAGGAACCCGCCACCCGGAGAGCGCTGCACGCCGGGGGTAAGAGCCAAGATGGACTTAAAATCACGGCCCTCCGTCGGTAGGTCAAGGATAGACTTCGTGTCCACCTCGTTGTTCACGCCAGGGGAGAACTCCACCAGCGGGGAAGCTGCTTCGACCGTGATGGTTTCCGTGCGCTCGCCCAACTGAAGCCGGAAATCCGCCTTGGTTGCCTGGGCGACGGTAACCGTCACATTGCGCACGGTGGTCTTGAATCCCGGAGCGGAAACAGAAACCTTGTAGACGCAGATGGCCACGTCCGACAGCTGGTATTCGCCGACACTGCCAGACGTTACCGTACGCGTCTGATTTGTGTCTGGGCAGACGGCGGAGACGCTCGCTCCTGCCACCGCGCCGCCGCTCTGATCCATAACCGTTCCGGTAATCTCACCCGTGGTGATCTGCGCAGGCAGAGAAAAAACACATCCGACAACCAGAATGAGTGCTGAGGTAAACCGCAAACAATAAGGCTTAAGCATCGAATGCCACCCCCCGTAGAACGTAGGGCCGCGAGGACTCTTCAATTGACTGTGATTTTTATGGCGGGCTGAGTTTTTGTCAACCAAAATCCAGATAATTTCGCAAATGGGACGGCGCTGCTTTATGAATCCTTTATATAACCGGGATACTGAACCGTCTCCGTCCTGAGAAAGGCCCTTCCAGCGAGAGCGGCGAGGCGATCCAGCCTCGCCGCTCAGCCGAATGCCCGGGAGAATCATTGTTGGAGACAGAGAAAACCTGTTACAGTCAACACCATCGAGCACGTGGAAGTATGAGAGTTCCAGGCAATACGGCGATCCCCGGATTACCGTGCGCACGCCGGGCACATGGGCACCGCGCCGCGCTGCTTCCAGCGGCATTCCGAACGATTCTCCCCGTTGTGAACCTGTTTTTTGGACTGTCTCCATTCGCCCGCGCGGACGATTTCTGGAAACAGAAGCCTCCCGCGCAGTGGTCGCATGCAGAAGCCCTGAAGCTTGTGCGACACTCGCCCTGGGCGAAGGTGGAAGTTGTGGTGTTCCTCCGGCGAGAGAATCAACCGAGCTACAGCATTCCCACGGGCACGAGTCACTGCGACTCCGATGCCATCGATGCAAACGGGAACTGCTTGCAGAAAGGGCGAGTCGAAGCGCCCGTTGATTCTTCCCGGCAGCCGGACGCGGCGCCGAGCCTTACGCCCTCCACCGCCTTCCTCGTGCGCTGGGAATCGGCCGCCCCGGTGAACCAGGCGTTTCGGCGGCTTGAGGAACTCGGCGAACGCGCGCTTGCCGCGTTTCAGGCGCCGGCGCCGCGACTTCCGGCGGATCGCTACGTTATCACGGTGAAACTCGAGCAGCCCGGCTTCGTGGGGTTCGAGCCCTTCGCGGTCACATCGGCGGGAAGCCCAGACTTGCGTGCGACGCTCAAGACCCGCCGTGGCGTCGTTGCCCCGCTTGAAATCGAGTTTACCGGAACTGGCACGAGCTCCTCTGTCCATTTCTCATTTCCGCGCACACTCGACGGCGCTCGTCTGCTCGGGCCTGAACGCGATTCGGCGGAATTCGCCTTGCGGGGAGCCGGTTTCGCGGTGCACAGCAAGTTCACACTCGATCCCGAGTTCCTCCGCTGAATTGATTTAGAACGCTCAGCTAGGCGAGCCGCAGACCGAAACAGATAGCGGTGCTGAGCGAGACTGGAAAAGGATAAGTGTTTGAGGAATGGGTGGAGAAGCATCCGTTTTTGGTTTTGAGATTTTGCCGCAGCCGTCGGAAAGGCCGGCACCCGAAAACCTAGCGGGAGCATGGCATCCTGACGGGGGTGAGCGTCCGTTATCGGTCGGCCGGCGAGTCAAAATGTTAATCCCGGATAGATGCCGCCGCTCTCGTCCTCACGCGCAACTGGAGCCTATTCATGAGACATGCCATTTCGATCCAATCGAAGGCCGCAATCCTTTTCCTGCTTTTCTCGCTGATTATCCTTCCAGTGAAAGCCGCGTTGCCTGCGGCGTTTGACATTGTCATCACCAATGGCCGAATCATAGACGGCACCGGCTCACCTTGGTATTCCGGTGACATCGGGATTCGCGAGGGAAGAATCGCGGCCATCGGCAACCTCAACGCAGCACCTCGCACGCGCACCATCGACGCTCACGGTCTCGTTGTCGCTCCCGGCTTTATTGATATGCTTGGTCAGTCTGAACTGACCGTTCTCGTCGATCCGCGTCTGCCATCGAAAATCTATCAGGGCATCACCACGGAAATCACTGGCGAAGGGGAATCCATCGCTCCGCTCAATGACGCCATTCTCCGTACCGATCACGGTGCCTACGATCAGCTACACGTCGAAGCCGACTGGCGAGGCTTTCGCCAATACTTCGCGCGCCTTGAAAAACAAGGCATCGGCATCAATGTCGCCGATTACGTCGGCGCCACCAGCATCCGCCGCATGGTCCTCGGCGATGACGACGTGCAACCCAAGCCGGCGCAGCTCGAGCAGATGAAAGAGCTCGTCCGCCAAGCCATGCTCGACGGCGCCGTGGGGGTCTCCTCTTCTCTCGAATATCCGCCAGCTCCCTACGCCAAGACCGAAGAATTGATCGCGCTTGCCGCTGAAGCCTCCCGCTTCGGCGGCATCTATGCCACGCACATGCGCAGTGAGAGTACCGCCATCTTGCAATCGATCGATGAAGTCATTCGAATCGCGCGCGAAGCGCATATCCCCGTGGAAATCTGGCACCTGAAAGTTGCCGGCAAGCCTTCCTGGGGGCACATGCCCGAGGTCGTTGCCAAAATCGACTCTGCGCGCGCCCAAGGCATCGACATCGCCGCTGATACCTATGCCTATACGGCTTGGGGCAATGGCCTCTCAGCATTCATCCCGCCTTGGGCCCACAATGGCGGCAAAGCTAAACTGCTCGAACGCCTCAAAGAACCCGCTACACGCGAGAGCATCCGCAAGGACATGCTTACTCCTTCCGATGATTGGGAAAACGAATGGCAGCAAATCTCGGGTCCCGAATCCGTGCTCATCGCTTCTGTCCAAAACCCCAAGCTCCTGCCTCTTCAAGGCAAGACTCTCGCGGAAGTTGCGAAGCTTTGGAACGAAGACCCCATGGATACCATCTTTGATTTTCTGATCCAGGATGATGCCAGCACCGGCATCGCCGCCTTTGGCATGTCCGAACCGGATGTCGTCTTGGCGCTTCAACAACCTTGGGTTTCTTTTGACAATGACTCCTCCGGCGTTTCACCCGAAGGAATTCTCGGTCAAGAACATTCCCATCCCCGCGCCTACGGTACTTTCCCTCGCATCCTGCGCAAATACGTTCGCGAAGAGCACAAGCTCACTCTCGAAGACGCCATCCGCAAATTCTCCTCCCTGCCTGCGCAACGCCTGCGGCTCGAGGGACGCGGCCTTCTCCGCACCGGCATGTGGGCCGATGTCGTGATCTTCGATCCCGCCACGGTCCGCGACCTCGCCACCTTCGACCATCCCAATCAACTTTCCGAAGGAATGGACTATGTCCTGATCAACGGCGTCCCCGTCATCGACGAAGGCAAAATGACCGGTGCACGTCCCGGGAAGGTGCTCCGCGGCCCCGGTTACGCGCACTGACGACGCATCAGCGCAGTTTCCCGCGTGAAATCCGCAGTCAGTTACGCCATGATTACGATTGTCCGTGCTGGCGGCTGGCAGTTGGGATCACCTGATTTCTAGGACTTTCAAGTACGCCAACACCAGTTCTCATGACGGACGATAAGCCGAACTAGCGGATCTCGAGAACCAGATGTCAGATAGCGCTCGATCAGATGCTGAAGAATGTGTTTGCAAATTCAGGGGAGGGACCCACCATGATCGGAAAGCTAAATTGGAAACAATTGGAGGAGAGAATCGGCTCAGCCGTAAAGCTCTCGCGCCGGCCAGTAGCGGTGGCCTTTTTGGATGCGGCGCCGGTGGATGTGAAGAAATTTGATGGAACCGAGCCCTCCAGCTGCAGCTTCTGGCGCCTTGCTGCGGATGGTGGGGTTTTCTACACCGTGTCAGAAAATCACTTCAACTGCGCCGTGGGCGCATACACGCACAATATCGCGCTCTCGCCCGAGCGTGAGAATGAAACCGAGCAAACGTTGAAGATGATGTTTGACCTCGGTTACGTGAAACCCGAAGAGGTGCCGCAGATCCCGCGTCTGGCGAAAGCACCGGCGGCGATTGTCTACGCACCTCTGGGGGATGCGCCAGTTGCACCAGATGTAGTGCTATTTGCGTGTAAGCCTGCGGAGGCGATGCTGCTTAACGAAGCGGCCAATCGCGCAGGTGTAGCGAGCGGCGCACCCACGCTCGGACGCCCAACGTGCATGGCGCTGCCTGCCTCGTTCGAGGGTGGCGCGATTCTCAGCCTCGGCTGCATGGGTAATCGCGTTTACACCGGCCTCGGCGAGGAGGAAATGTATTTTGTTTTGCGTGGCAAAGATCTCGTTGCCGTCGCCGACTCGCTCACCATCATCGCCAGCGCCAACGCCGCGTTGCAGGACTACGCCAAAGGCCGTCGCCGACAGTTGGCGACTATGTAGCCGCAGTCTCCATCCGCAATTTCGGCTTCCTTACCTGCGCCGTGGCACTTTCTTGCCTCTTTGCTTTCCTTGCTCGGCTCGGCACCGCCAACGTCTGTAAGGTAACGCAAGTTTTTTTTTCTTATTGCCAACCGATCGGCTAAGAAGCAGGATGTCGAGACTCAACCGAGCGCGGCTCCCCGAGAGGATCGGGAGGCCGGCGTTCGATGTGGCGGATCGCTACCATGAACGCGGCGGTGAGCCAGTCTTCGCGAGCCGAGTTGCCTGCAATTCGGAAAACGTCTTGCGACTGAGCGGAACGGAGCCGCGAATCCTTTCCCGGGGGGCTAAATTATGTTTCGGACCGTTGTATTCGTCTTGTCTTTAATTCTCCCTGTGAGTGTTTTTGCGCAACAGCCGTCCTCGCGGTCGATGGACGACCTCAACTGGAAGGAATTTCAACAGCTTGTACCCGCGAAAATCAAAACCGTAATCCTTACCGTGGGAACGCTGGAAGCGCACGGCTTTATCAACAATGGTGCGGATAACACTGTGCCTGTCGCGATTGCCAATGCGATCGCGGGTGACATCAATGCGCTGATTGCTCCGCATATTCCCTATGGCATTACCGACATCCTTGCTCCCTATCCCGGCAGCTTGCATATTCCGGAAGAGCCCTTTCGCATTTACGTCCGCGCGGTATTGGTAGGGCTGGTAGACAACGGTTTCCGAAACATCGTGATCGTCAACGGCCACGGGCCTCAAGTTCCCGTTCTCCAGCAGTTGGCGACCGAGATCTCCCTCGAGTACAAGGTCAACACGCTGCTGATCAATTGGTGGATTCTTGCTAATGACATCACGCGTCAGGTCTTTGGTGAAAATGGCGGTCACGCGACAAACGAAGAAACCGCCATGGTCCAGGCGGCCAACCCGAAGCTCGTGCACTGGGACCTCTTCACCGGGAAGGATATGGCTACAGCTATCCCTTCGCCGGGCGATGGATGGTCGGCGACGCCTTTTCCGTCCTCCATCCTCCTTTACACCGAAGGCCAGGGATTGCCGAAAGATCGCAGCCAGGCCAAAGCCGATGAGTATTTCCGAAAAGTGGTGGCAAAGGTGAAGGCGCTGGTACTGGACACTCTCGAAAAGTGGGATGCGGCAGGATTCAAATAGATTTCGATTGGATGAGCTTAGCTGACTGGTGGCCGTTGCCGGTGCCAATCGGTGTGAGTTTGAAACAATCTGGCTGCCTCAATGACTGCGCGATCGTTTAGCGCTCGACCGATAAACTGTATGCCGAAGGGCAGTTTGTTTTTGTCGAAGCCACAGGGCACGCTGATCGCGGGCAGCCCGCATAGACTTGAGATTCCGTCGGGCTCACGCCTGGCGATGGGGCCGGCGGAATCTTCGTCAGGTGGAGCATCCAGCCGCGAAGCCGCCGACGATTCTCCGGCGGCGGCCAGAACATCGAAATTGTCGAACAGCTTGTCGATTTGCTTCTCGAGAAAGCTTCGCACGCGCTGTACCTGAAGATAATCCGTCGCGGAAAATTGCTCGCTCGCATAGCCGTTGATTCGGCCTACCGGATCGACCAGTTCGGCGCATCGGCCGCTGGCAATCAAATCCTGAAATGCCGAAGCTGCCTCCATCAGGATGGTGAGCTCAGCCGCTTCTTCGTAGGGCCCGTCGGGAATCTCCACGTCCGTGATCTTGGCGCCGCTTTTCTCGAGCACGCTTAGGGCATGGTCTACGGCTGAATCAAGTCCGGGATCCGTCTCCCTCCAAACATTTGTCAGCCGACCGATGTGCATGGGTCTTGCGAGCGACCGGACCTCCGCCGGGTATTTAAACTCGGCCACGTCCGAGGGCAGCGAATCATAGTCCCGGGAATCGTGCCCGGCGATGACGGAGAGGATGATTCCGCAATCTTCCGCGGTGCGCGCCATAGGTCCGAGTTTGTCCATGGACCAGGCAATGGCCATGGCTCCGAAGCGGCTTACCCGTCCAAAGCTCGGCCTCATCCCCGAAATGCCACACCACGCCGAAGGGCAGATTATAGATCCGCGGGTGTCCGAGCCAAGCGCCCAGGGCGCAAGACCCGCAGAGACGATCGCACCTGAACCGCTCGACGAGCCACATGTCCAGTAGTTGGTGTTCCAGGGGTTCTTCGAGGGGCCAGTCAGCGAAGCAGCACCAGTGGAGTATCCAAGTCCCCCCGCCAGTTCGATCATCGCGGCTTTCCCGATCAGCACGGCGCCCGCGTGGTTCAATCGCTCGATGACGGTCGCATTGAAATCAAACTTCCGGGTTGCGTAGGGGCGTGCGCCCCACGTCGTAGGATAACCTTCGACGGCTACAAGGTCCTTTACGGCGTACGGAACGCCGTGCAACGGACCTCTATGGCGGCCAGATGCGATTTCCTTTTCCGCAGCGTGGGCCTGAAGCAACGCCAACTCGCGCGTCAGGTTTGCGTATGCGTTGAGTTTCGGGCCCAGCTGCTCGCTTCGTGCGAGATAGCTTTCCGCGAGTTCGACGGGGGAGAGTTTCCGCGCGCGAAGAAGACCGCCGAGTTCGCCGACAGATAGGAAGAGCGTGTCTTCAGATAGCACGTCTGGAGACCCGGTCTTCTTCCGCGCCCGACGAACCATGCCAGGACTCGCCGGACGCCGCAAGAGATGGCTTTGCTGGCGCAGTCTGGCTAATCAGAGGTAGTTTCAAAACGCTTGCCGGCGGATCACCATTTTCGAGGGAAAAGGTGCGAATCGAGGCGAGCATCCTTTCGTTGTACGTCAGGATTCGGCGAAGATGTTGGCGTTGCTCGCCGGAAAGGCGGCTTCCGTACTTGCGAACGAGGTTGGCCAGCCGGTCTTCGACTTCTTGCAACTGCTCCGGAGTCAAGCCGCCGCCGCCCTGGTCCGGGGTTTTGTCGCCAGGCTTTGATTCTTGGTTCGAGTTTCGGTTGGAACCCAGCAGGGTTGAGGGAGATAAGGTTATCGCCGCAGCGATCGCTGCCCGCCACCCGAAGTCGCGGCGTGAAATCGGCGAGGCGAGGGTAGCACGGCGTTTTTCCAGAGCAGGAGAGTTCGGCGGCGAAGAAGCGCGCGACACAGGGGATATCGTCCTGTATATAATATCCGCGCGTCAACTCAAATCTCTCGCATTGCCGGACAGAAATTCAGCAGAAAGAGGTAAACCGTGCCCGGTTCCCACTCTTTAAATCGACTAGCAAATGATCGAGGCCAAAAGCTTGCGCTGCGACATCTCCGCATCGCCCGGAAGCTTCGGCTGCTCCTGTCCCTGCTCTCTATCCTGGCCTCGGCCATCTCGTCATCCGCCCAGCAGCCGTTCGACGTGGATCAATTCTTTCGTCTGGCGTTTCTCGAGCGCGCATTCCAACCCAAATCCTTTGGGCCAGCTCGATGGATGAATCGAGGGGAAGCGTACACGACGCTGGAGCCCTCGCCTTCCTTCCCGGGTTCCACCGACTTGGTACGTTACCAGACGGCGGACGGAAAGAGGGCCGTGCTCGTCGCGGCGTCGGATTTGATCCCTACTGGATCGAAGGTTCCGCTACACATTGAGAACTACGATTGGTCCCAGGATATGACCCGCGCACTTATCTACACGAACTCGCGCAGGGTTTGGCGGG
>Ga0209380_10001684_pt1 | contig 14602 bp, 11 predicted proteins | sample HubBroMetageWFT6_FD_188347 | JGI IMG/M metagenome (GOLD analysis project Ga0209380, IMG submission 188347) | Warmed and freeze-thawed soil microbial communities from the Hubbard Brook experimental Forest, New Hampshire - Hubbard Brook CCASE Soil... | ecosystem: Environmental > Terrestrial >...
TCGAGCGCCCCGATGGTGGCGCCGTGCTGATTGGCGGCGAAGATTGCGGCAATCTACCTGACGAGCGGCGCACACTGCTGCGGCGCTCGGAGATCGGTTTCGTTTACCAATTCCATCACCTGCTGCCGGAATTCTCGGCACTCGAAAATGTCATGCTGCCGCAGATGATCGCCGGCGTCGCGCGCCGCCGCGCCCGCGGCAAAGCGGCGGAATTGCTCGACCATGTCGGCCTCGGTCCCCGCACCGGGCACCGCCCGGCGCGACTGTCGGGCGGCGAGCAGCAGCGCGTTGCGATCGTCCGCGCTCTCGCCAACGACCCCCGGATCCTGCTGGCCGACGAGCCGACCGGCAACCTCGACCACGCGACCGGCGACGATGTGCTGAGCACACTGCTGAACCTGGTGCGCCATACCGGCCTGGCCGCGCTGATCGCTACCCACAACCTCGAACTCGCCCACCGCCTCGACCGCATCGTGGCGCTCGAGGATGGAAGACTGAAGCCGCTCGGCTGATGTCGACACGAAAAAAGCGGCGCCGAGGCAGATCAAACCCTCGGCGCCGCAGCCTGATTTAATAGTACAGCTACGCGACAAAAAAAGAGGCGGCGCAAGCCCGCCGCCCCGTCCGCCGCTCAGCGGCGTATCATTTCTCCGGCACCGCCACGGTGCGCCGCAACGACATGCAAGCGCTCGGCGTCCAAGTCCAAGGCTAGGCGGGTCGTTACCTTCACCCACCCAGCCCACTCTAACCCTACCCCGCTTTGCGACCGCTTGCGGGGGAGGGGAATGGGGCTGGGCCGCTGTAGACCCTCCCCCACACTGCATTGCGCCGCGAGCGGGGCGAGAGAAATCCGCCTTACCGGCCCTGGAAATCAGGGAGCCGGCGGTCGGCCATTGCCTTGATACCCTCCTTGAAATCCTCGGTGCGACGCAGCCAGTCCTGTTCGACGAGTTCGCGCTCGGTGGCAGCCTCAATTGCATCGCACAATCCGCGCCGTACGGTCTCGCGCGTCGACATGACGGCAAGCGGCGCCGATTGCGCGATCTCCAGCGCCAATGCTTGGGCCGCGCTGCGCACGTCGGCGAGGGGCACCAGCACTTCGGCAAGGCCGATCCGCACGGCTTCGTCGCCGGGGATGCGTCGCCCGGTATAAAACATCAACGCCGCCTGCTGCGCACCGACCAACCGCGGCAGGGTTGCGGTCAGTCCGAAGCCGGGGTGAAACCCGAGCCGGTTGAAATTAGCGCTGAACCGCGCCTCCTGGCAGGTGACGCGAAAATCGGCGACCAGTGCGAGACCCAGACCTCCCCCAACGGCAGCACCGTGGACCGCGGCGATGATGGGCTTGCGCGTACGGAAGAGGCGGATTGCTTCCTTATAGAGGTGTCGGCCGGCGCCGCTGCGGCTACCCTCCGCTGCCGTTCCGGTCTCCATGCGTTTCGAAAAATCGGCCCCGGCGCAGAACGAACGGCCCTCGGCCGCGAGCACGATCGCCCGGCAATTCGGGTCGGCGTCGAGGCCCTCGAAGGCCTCGCCGATCTCGGCAATCAGGTCGCTGTCGAAGAAATTGTGTGGCGGCCGGCGCATCTCGACCGTCGCGACGTAGCCGTCCTGGCCGACATGGGTGTCGCTCATTTGCGGATCTCCTCAGAGCTTTGTTTGACGATCCGGGGTCCGTTTGACGATCAGGGCATCGACGACGGTCAAACCCTGGCCTTGCGGATGTACGATGACCGGGTTGAGATCGATTTCCTCGATCAGCTCGGCGTGGTCGGCGGCGAACCGCGACAATGTCGCGATCAGTTCCGCCAGTGCCGAACGGTCGGCAGGCGGCGCTCCACGTACTTCGCCAAGGAGCGCCACCCCCTTCAGCTGGTCCAGCAGAGCCAGGGCTTGCTCCGCCCCGATCGGCACCGGCGCAAACGCAATGTCACGCAAAACCTCGACGTGGATGCCGCCGATCCCGACCATCAGCATCGGGCCAAAACCTGCATCCCGCGTGATGCCGAGGATGATCTCGCGGCCCGGCGGCGCCATCGCCTGCACCAGGACACCGCGGATAGCGGCCTCCGGGTACGCCCTTTTGGCGCTCCCCAGGACCCGCGCGTACGCCTCGCGTACAGCCGTTTCACCGACTATGCCCAGGGCAATGCCGCCCGCCTCCGTCTTGTGAGTGATGTCGGGGGACTGCACCTTGAGTGCGACCGGGCCGCCGATGCGGGCGGCGGCCTGTGCGGCCTCGTCGGCGCTCGTTGCCAGCGCTTCTTGCGGCTGCGGCACACCGTACCGGGCGAGCAGGGCCTTGGCCTCGGTCTCGGTCAGCACGCGGCCGGCGGCTGCCAGGGCGCGGCCGACTTCGTCGCGCACTCCCGGCAAGGTCGCCGAAGCAGGCATCGGCTGACGCCGCCGCGTCTGGAACGCGGCGTAGTCGACCAGCGCACGGATCGCCCGGGCACAGCTCGGCATCGAGGTGTAGCAGGGAATGCCCGCTTCGGCGAACCGCGCCATCGCTACCGGCGACGCGGTCGTGTAGGTCGACAGCAGGATTGGCTGCTCGGTCGAGCCTGCGATCGCGGCGAGCTCTTCGGCGCGCTTGGCGGCAGTCGCATCGTTGGCGAGCGAGCCGATCAGCAGGATCGTGTCGATCCGCTTCGACTCGCGGACGATCTCGACGAGCCGCGCGTAGCCGACCTCGTGGATCGCCTGCGCGGTGCCGTCGACCGGGTTTTGCGCCGAGGCGTAGGAGGGGAGGAGAGCGAGGACGCGCTGCTGGATGTCGTCCTCCAGGACCGGAAGCTCGAGCCCGTGCGCCGACAGGATGTCGGCCATCCACACCGCGCTGCCGCCCGATCCGGTGATTACCGCGACGCGGTTGCCGCGCGGCAAGCGACAGAACGAGAAAGCGGCCGCGATATCGAGCATATGGTCGAGATCCTCGCCGCGGATGATGCCGTGGTGGCGGAAGATCGCATCGTCGATATCACCGGACTGCGCCAGCGCCCCGGTGTGCGACGCTGCCGCACGCCGCCCGGCGGCTGATTTGCCGACCTTGGCGACGATCAGCGGTTTGCCGGCATTCGCAGCCTTGTCGGCGACTGCGCGGAAGCGGTCGGGGCGGCGGATTCCCTCGAGATAAAGGAGGAAGATGTCGGCGCTGCCCTCGTCGAGCCACCAGTCGACGTAGTCATGCGCCTCTAGGACCGTTTGGTTGCCGGCGCTGACCTGATGCGTAAAATGCAGTTGCCTGTCGCGGCCGCGGCTGAGAAACGAGAAAGTAAGCGCCCCGCTCTGGCAGCTGACCGCGATCGGCCGCGCCTTGCTTGCGACCGGCAGCAGACTCCGGCTGGGGTCGTGGAAGACCGGGCTAAACGTTGCGACGAGCGGCCGCAGCGGATTGACGATGCCCTCCGAGTTGGGGCCGCAGACGATGATGCCGTAGCGTTCGGCGATCAGGCTCAGCTCGACATCGCGCGCGCGGGCGGCCTCGTTGTTCTCCTCGGCAAAGCCGGAGCTGATCACGACGGCGGCCCGGATTCCTCGCTGACCGCATTGCTCGAGCGTCTCGACGACATGCGCCGCCGGCACCAGGATGACCGCGAGATCCACCGGCTCCGGGAGCGCCGCGACCGAAGGATAGGCCCGCAGCCCCAGCACTTCGCTTTGGCTGCGGGTCACCGGAAAGACCCGGCCGTCATAGCCGTGGCCGATCATCGCATGCGTCAGCCGGCCCCGCAGGGTCTCGGTGTCGGCCGAGGCGCCGACGATCGCGATGCTGTCGGGCGAGAGGAGCGGGTTCAGATCAGGCATGTGGTGGAGAACTCTTGCCATATCGCACCTCGCCCCGTCTGCGGGGAGAGGTCGGAAGGCGCGCATGCGCGCCTCCCGGGTGAGGGGGACTCTCCGTCTGCCGGAAATTGCCCCTCACCCCGACCCTCTCCCCGCGAGCGGGGCGAGGGAGAAGAATTTTTCGCATTACCGCAGGCCGAGGCCGCGGGCGATGATGCCACGCAACACTTCTCGGGTGCCGCCTTGGATGGTCAATTTGGGCGCGATCAGGGTGGCGTAGCGCAGAGCTTCCTCGAACCGATCGTCGTTGCTGTCTGGTTGCGAGTCGCCAATTTGCGGCGCCAAAAGCCGCACCTTGTCCGGGAGGGCCTGCTCGAAATTGGTCCCCAAATCCTTGACGACGGCGGCTTCGACCGCCGGGGTCTTGCCGGCCTGCAGCATGCCGGCGACGGAGAGCGACATGCGTCGCAACGTGGCTAGATGCGCGACTTCGCGGCCAATGCCTTCGGCAAGGCGTTCGCTCGGATCCTCACCGGCCAGCCGCACCAGCTCGACAAGAGCGGGAAACGTTTCGATCCACCGGTCCGGACCGCTGCGCTCATAGGCGAGCTCGTCGGTGGCCTGCTTCCAGGCCATGTCGACCTCACCGATCAGATGGCTGTCCGGGAGGAAAGCATCGTCGAACACAACCTCGTTGAAATCGTGCGACCCGGTCAGGTTGATGATCGGCCGCGTGGTTATCCTCGGCGTCTTCATGTCGACCAGAAACTGGGTCAACCCGTGCCGCCGGTTCTCCTTGGTCGGCGGCGAGGTGCGCAACAGAGCGATCATATAATCGGCCTGATGCGCGTTGCTGGTCCAGATTTTGCGGCCGTTGACCAGCCAGCCGCCGTCGGTCTTGGTCGCGCGGGTCGAGGCGGCGAACACGTCGGAACCCGAGTTCGGCTCACTTAGCCCAATGCAGAAACAGAGTTCGCCGCGCGCGATCTGCGGCAGGATCTTCTGTTTTATCTCCTCCTGGCCGTAGCGCAGGATCACCGGGCCGCTCTGCCGGTCGGCGGTCGAATGCGCGCGGGTCGGCGCGCGCGCCGCCAGCATCTCCTCGGTGACGACATAGCGTTCGAGATGCGAGCGATCGTGGCCGCCGTACTTCTCCGGCCACGTCATGCCGATCCAGCCCTTGGCCCCCACTTTGCGGCTGAACTCGCGCGAGAACGATCCCTTTCCGCCGTATGGCGAAAACGTGCCGGCCTCGATCTCCTCGCGCAGGAAGCCGCGGACCTCCTCGCGCAATTCCTTGGCCTCTGGCGGTAGTTCAACCGGATCGAAGCGAAAGCTGAAACTCATCGGGGCCTCACGATCCTGCGGTGATAAAGGGCCAGAGCTCGTCGGCGCCGCGCTCCGCGACCATCCTTCCGAGACGGGCAGCCCACACCGCCTCGTTGCCGAACTCCTCACGCCACGACCACAGCCGGCGCGTCGCGTGATGCAGCGAGTGCTCGTAGGTGAAGCCCATTGCTCCGTGGACTTGATGAGCGATCGCCGCGCCGTTGCCGGCCGCCTCGCCGCCGCGCACCTTGGCAATCGCGATCTCGCCGATCGCAATTTCCGGGCGCGCGCACGCCTCGGCGGCAGCGTCGGCAGTAGCGCTGGCTGCCGCGACTTCGCCCGCGAGCATCGCCAAATTGTGCTGTACCGCCTGGAACTTGGCGATCGGCCGCCCGAACTGCGAGCGGTCGAGCGCGTACTGGACCGATTGTTCGAGGATCTTTTCGAGCGCCCCGGCCATCTGTTGCAGTCGGACCGCGGCACCGAGGCAGACGAGCAAATCTTGGTCGACCGCCCCCGGTCGCACAGCCTCGGGCGAAGCGCCGTCGAATGACACATCGTCGCGCGGTTCGCCGGCGAGGCTCATGGATTGGCTGATCGGCAGACCGGTGGCGGCGACCAGCGCCACTACAGCCTCGGTGCCGCGACGCGCAAGGACGGCGATATGGCCGGCGTTGCGGGCGAACGGGACTCGGCGCGCCCGGCCGCTCAGCGTGCCATCGGCGGTCAGCATAATCCGGCCATCCGCATGAACCGGGGCGACCGTCAGCGGCCCGCCCGGCACCGAGATCCCGGCCCGTGTCAGCAGCCATCCGGCCATCAACGTCTCCGCGAGCGGCACCGGCGCGGCAAACCGCCCGGCCGCGCGCAGCACCGCGAAACCGTCGGCGAGCGCAGCTCCAGCCCCGCCAAGCTCCTCGGGGACCCAGGTTAGCGTCAGCCCGGACTCCTCCAAGGCATTCCACAAGGCCTTTGGCCACACGCCTTGCTCCGCCTCGTTGACGGTATTGGGCTCGCAAAGATCCTGGAAGATCCGGGTCGCGGTATCGACGATGATATGGTCGGTCTTATCGTTCATCTCGGCTCCGCTCCGGCATCGGTTCGAAGCAATCGTAGAGCAGGCCGCAAAGGACGGGAAGCGCCAGCGCAACGTGGCTCCCGACCGGCGTCAGGCCTCGGATTCGGGGCGCGGCCAGGCGGGGCGCATTGCTGGTTCCACTCCTTCGATCAGGAACACGCGGCCATGCGACGTCGAAAGCCGAACCTTCAACGCGGCCTGATATTCGTCGGACCGGTACCACCGCCGCGCAGTCTCGATATCGGGGAACTCGATGATGATCAACCGCTCCGGTATCGGTCCGCCATCGAGCAGCTCGAGCTTGTCGCCGCCGGCGACGACCCGCCCGCCGTGGCGAGCAACAGTCGCCAGGGCAATCGGCACATGAGCCCTGAAGGCTACCGGGTCGGTTATGTGTATATCTCCGACGACATAGGCGGGCACAGCATCCCTCCGTCGCAAGGGTAGCGGATCAGCCGGGGTGGCAGTTTGTCGCAAATCGCGACGGCGCTGCAACCGCCCGCTCGGTGGACGCAAAACACAGGGCAGATGGCTGCTGTGTCAGTGGCGCGAGCCCGGTTAGAGGGTTCGCCATCAACCGCGTGGCGACACACAAAAAGGCGGATTGCATCCGCCTACACCTGCTTGAGCGGCCGCCCCGAGGGCCTCAGACCGGCCTTTCGTCCAAATTGCTCAATGATGGAACAGGTTGAGCGCCGATCCCTGGCGGAACCATTCGAGCTGGGAGGCGCTGAAGGTGTGGTTTAGCCATAGCGTCTCGGTCGTGTTGTCGGCATGCTTGATGCGACACTCGACCGGCTGCCCGGGCGCCATTTCCTCCAACCCGACGAGGCTTAGGCGGTCATCGACGCGGATGCGGTCGTAATCCGCCCGGTCCTGGAACGTCAGCGCCAACAGGCCCTGCTTTTTCAGATTGGATTCGTGGATGCGCGCAAAGCTGCGGGCGATTACCGCCGCGCCGCCCAGCAGGCGCGGTGACAAGGCGGCGTGCTCGCGGCTGCTGCCCTCGCCGTAATTGTCGTCGCCGACCGCCACCCACCGGGTTCCGTGGGCCTTGTAGTAGCGGGCGAGCTTGCCGATCGCCTGCCCCTTTTCGCCGTTCAGGACGTTTACGCCGGTGCCAGCTTCATCGGTAAAGGCGTTGGTCGCGCCCATGAACATGTTGTCGCTGAACTTATCCAAATGTCCGCGGTAGCGCAGCCAAGGACCGGCGGGGGAAATGTGGTCGGTCGTGGTCTTGCCCTTGGTCTTGATCAGCACCGGCATGTCCACGAAGTCCTTGTGGTCCCACACCGCCCACGGCTCCATCAGCTGCAGCCGCTCGCTGTTCGGATCGACCTCCAGCTTGATCGCGCTGCCGTCCTCCGGCGGCGCGATATAGGTAGCGAGCCCGGGGTCGAAACCATGCGCCGGCACCTCGGGTGCGGGCTTCGGCGGGTCGAGCCGGAACGGCTTGCCGTGCGCATCCTCGAGAGTGTCGGTCACCGGGTTGAACGACAGCCGCTTCGCCAGCGCGAAGGCGGTGACGATTTCCGGGCTGCCGATGAAATTCATCGTTGTCGGCGACCCGTCGTTGCGGCGCGGGAAATTGCGGTTGTACGAGGTGACGATCGTGTTGGGCACCGCCTCCGCCGCCACCGACCTCCGCCACTGGCCGATGCAGGGCCCGCACGCGTTGGCCAGCACGGTGCCGTCGATGTCCTTGAGCGATTGCATCTGGCCGTCGCGCTCGATCGTCGCGCGCACCTGCTCGGAGCCCGGCGTCACGAGGAACGGCACGGCGGCCTTCAGCCCGTGCGCCTTCGCCTGCTCGGCGACATCCGCGGCGCGGCTCATATCCTCGTAGGACGAGTTCGTGCAGCTGCCGATCAGCGCGGTCGAGATCTCGTCGATGAATCCGTTCTTCGGGTCGGCCACCTCGGCGGCGAGCTTGGAGATCGGGCGCGCCCGGTCGGGTGAATGGGGACCGACGACATAGGGCTCGAGTTTCGATAAATCGAGCTCGACGACACGGTCGTAGTATTTCGCGGGATCGGCCTCGACCTCTTTGTCCGGTTCGAGCAAATGCTGGTTCTGCTGCATCAGCGGGACGAGACCGTCCTTGCCGGTCGCCCTCAGATACCTGGCCATGTGCTCGTCGGCGGGGAAAATCGACGTCGTGGCGCCGAGCTCGGCGCCCATATTGGTGATCGTTGCCTTGCCGGTGGCGCTGATCGTGCGTGCACCGGGCCCGATATATTCGACGATTGCGTTGGTGGCGCCGGAGACGGTCAGCTGCCCGGCGACATAGAGGATGACGTCCTTGGGCGCGGTCCACCCGCCCATGCTGGTGGTGAGGTAAATCGCAATGTGCTTCGGGTAGAGTACCTCCCAAGGCAATCCGGCGATGACCTCGACGGCGTCGGCGCCGCCCACTCCGACGGAACAGGCGCCGAGACCGCCGGCGTTCGGCGTGTGCGAGTCGGTGCCGATGATCAGCTCGCCGGGGAAGGCGTATTGCTCCAGCACCACCTGGTGGATGATGCCGGCGCCGGGTCCCCAAAAGCCCAAACCGTATTTCGCCGCCGCGGAACGCAGAAAGTCATAGACTTCCTTGTTCTCGGCGAGGGACTCGCGCAGATCCGCGGCGCCCTCGACCCGCGCCTGGATCAGGTGGTCGCAATGGATCGTCGCCGGCACCGCGACCTTGTCCCGCCGGGTCTGCATGAATTGAAGCAACCCGGTCTGCCCCAGCACATCCTGGAAGACGACGCGATCGGGACGGACGAGCAGATAGCTCTTGCCGGGCTCCAGCTCCTGGTGTTCGGGATCGTCGAGATGGCCGAGCAGGATCTTGTCGGCCAACGTCAACGGCCGCCCCAACCGGCGCCGGACAACCGCAAGGTTCCGCGCCATCGTCGCGTAGACCGCAGCCGCCATTTCCGGTGTCGATTCGATAGCCACCATCGTCGAGCCTTTCTTGCCTTTTGTTCGGGGCAACAGCCGCCGCCGCGCCCTCGTCTATAGCAGATGAGCGCGATCGGTCTCGATGCAAATTATGGGGATGTGGCCGAGCCCCTCTCCGCCCGCTTTGGCGAAGGGCGAGGTTTGTCAGATCGCGTCGAGCTGCCAGGCGACGTCGTTGGCGATGCCCCAGAGATAGCCGACATCGGTTTGGCCGACGAGCGCATAGGCGCGGCCCTGGTGCCGCCAGTAGAGGAGGTTGACATCCTGGCGCCGCGCCAGGGTGGGCGGAGTGTCGGGCTCGTTCGACGACCCGATGATCAAGGTCAATGGCCCGATCGCCTTGTTATCTGTCGTATACATCAACTGCGCCGCTGGCCGGCCGTCGGCAACGACGAGGCGGGCGCCGCGGAAATTGAGACCCCAGGGTTTGAGGTTGAGGTCCGGCCACCGCACCTCCTGAGGCAAGCTCTGGCTGATCTTTTGCCATGCCTCGCGTGCGTCGCCGGTGGCGGGCACATCGACCAGGGCGCCGTCGCCCGCGCTGGCGGCCAGCTTGAAATAACCGACGGCATTGTCGAGCCAAAGATTGTCGGCGGCGGCCATCTCGACCGCAGGCTGCTTGCCTCCGATGCCCCCGGGCAGCAGCTTGGCGACGCTCAGATAAGCAACGGAGCCGCCCAGCAGCAAGCCGAACAGCGAGGCGGCCAGCGGCAACCCGAGCCACCAACTGCGCGCGGCAGGGGCGCTCCCGGTCCCCTGCCCACGCTTGAAGGGTACGATTTTCGCGCTCGGTTCCGCCGAAACCCTTTCGCCTCGGGCAGCCGCGATCAGCCGGTCAGGCAGCGGCTCGTGCATGACCTCGTCGAAAGCCGAACGCACCAGAGCAGCCGACTGGGCGAGCGCGGCGAGCTTGTCGCGAGCTGCCGGATCGCTGTCGAGCCAAGCCTCGATCTCGCGCCTCTCCGACACATCGACCTCGCCGTCGAGATAGGCGATGAGACGGTCGTCACTGCGCATTTGCATTGTCGGTACTCCTGCGCATCCCGCCACCCGATTCGAGTTGCTGCTGCAATGCGATGCGGGCGCGCGCGAGGCGGCTCATGATGGTTCCCACCGGCACACCTACGATTTCGGCAGTCTCCTTGTAGCTGAGTCCATCAACCGTCACGAGCAGCAGGGCCGTGCGCTGATCGGGCGGCAAGCGGTCGACCGCCCGCCTAACCTCACCGAGAGCGAGCCGAGCTTCGACCCGGCGCACCGCCTCGTCTGAGCCCATCCGATCTTCGGCAACCTCGCCACCTTCCTTGCGGACATCCCGCGAGCGGACCTGATCGATCCAGATCGTCTGCACGATGCGAAACATCCAGCTGTCGAACCGGGTACCCTCCTGAAACTGATGCTGGCGTGCGAGGGCGCGCTCGCATGCCGCCTGAACCAGATCGTCGGCCTCGACGGCCGAGCCCGAGAGCCCGCGAGCGAACCGCCGCAGCCTTGGCAGGACGGCGATCAGCTGATCGCCGAAACGGATGCTCACCGGGTCTCTGCCTGCAATCAGGTGTACCGGCGCTTCCGCCAAATTTTGACTGCCCAATCTTTGACTGAGTGACAACGGACCTCCCGACGACTTATTCCCGCCATGCTCGCCCTCCGTTTGATACGCGTCTGAATTTGCAGGTGTCCCCGCGCGGGCGGCAATGCTCGGGCCGCACCCGTCGCGTACGCGGCTGGCGACAGCTGCAGCCTATCACCAAAGCAGACGGGGGCGGAAGCGCAGGCGCGGGCCCGGGTTCACTCTTCACAAATTGGACACCGCACGGCATTGTGCAGCGGTTCTTTCGGCCCTGCCACTCAGCCCTGCCATTGGGGGAACATCCGGTCCATGAAAGTCGCCGTCGTCAAGGAAAGGCGCGCCTTTGAACACCGGGTTGCGGCGTCGCCCGACACCGTCAAGCGCATGGTCGGGATGGGCCTCGAAGTTGTTGTGGAAAGCGGCGCCGGCGAAGGCGCCTGGTTCAGCGACGCCGCGTTTGCCGAGGCCGGGGCCTCGATTGCGGCCGATGAGGCAATGGCGTTGAGCGATGCGGATATCGTCCTCAAGGTCCAGCGTCCGCTGATCGGCGGCGAGGGCGGCATCGACGAGCTGACCTTGTTCAAACGCGGGGCAGTGCTGATCGGCTTGTTGCAGCCGGCCCGGAACCCCGCCGAGGCGGAGGCCTATGCCGGCGCCGGGATTGCCGCCTTTGCGATGGAACTCGTGCCGCGGATCACCCGCGCGCAGGCCATGGATGTGCTGTCCTCGCAGGCCAATCTCGCGGGCTACAAGGCTGTCGTCGACGCCGCGGCCGAGTTCGGCCGCGCCTTCCCGATGATGATGACCGCGGCCGGAACCATCAAGGCGGCGCGCATTCTGGTCATGGGCGCGGGGGTCGCCGGGTTGCAGGCGATAGCCACCGGGCGGCGCCTCGGCGGCATCGTTTCTGCGACCGATGTGCGCGCCGCGGCGAAGGAGCAGGTCGAGAGCCTCGGTGCGACGTTCATCACCGTCGACGAGGCGGCGGCCCGCACGGCCGAGACCGCCGGAGGCTACGCCCGCGAGATGGGAGAAGACTACCAGCAACGGCAGCGTGAGAGGATCACCGCGGCGCTGAAGCGCACCGACATCGTCATCTGCACCGCGCTGATCCCCGGCCGCAAGGCGCCGGTCCTGCTGACCAGCGAGATGGTCGCCGAGCTGGCCGCCGGGTCGGTCATCGTCGATTTGGCCGTCGAGGCGGGCGGCAATGTCGAGGGCAGCCGCCCGGAGGAGACCGTCCTGACCCCGAACGGGGTAAAGATCATCGGGCCCGCCAACATGCCCTCCCGCATCGCCGCCGACGCGAGCCAGCTCTACGCCCGCAACCTGCTGTCCTTCCTCGCTCTCTTGGTCGATAAGGACAAGGGGCTGAAGATCGACACCGCCGACGAGATCATCAAGGCGACCTTGCTGACCGAGAACGGCGCAGTCGTCAACCCGTTGCTCGGGCCGCCGGCCGCCGCGGAAGCGGCAGCCTTGAACTGACGGAGACGATGGATGGCAGACCCTGCCTCCCTGGCCGACCGCGCCAGCGAGCTCGCCGACCAGGCCAGCGCGCTCGCGCGCAATCTCGATCTGTTGACGCATCAGCTGACGACGGTTCAGACCACACCGGCTGTCGTCGGCGGCCCGTCCTTTGTCTTTGAATTGACCGTCTTCGTCCTCGCGGTCTTTGTCGGCTACTACGTCGTGTGGCGGGTAACCCCGGCATTGCATTCGCCACTGATGAGCGTGACCAATGCGATATCGAGCGTCATCATCGTCGGCGCCTTGATCGCGGCGGGCCCGCTCGGCGTCAGCTTTGCCAAGATCATGGGCTTCGTGGCCGTGACATTGGCCGCCGTGAACATCTTCGGCGGCTTTATCGTCACCCAGCGCATGCTGCAGATGTTCCAGAAAAAGCGATAGCGGGGTCCGCGATGAGCGAGAACCTGTCTGCCTTCTTCTACCTGATCGCCTCGGTCTGTTTCATCCTGGCGTTGCGTGGCCTGTCCTCGCCGGTAACGGCGCGGGTCGGCAACATCTACGGCATCGTCGGCATGCTCATCGCGGTGGTCACCACCTTGCTGACGCCGCATGTCGTCAGCTTCTGGCTGATTATCCTCGGCATCCTGATCGGCGGGACGATCGGCACCTTCATTGCGCTGCGCATCCAGATGACGGCGCTGCCGCAACTGGTCGCGGCGTTTCACAGCTTGGTCGGCCTTGCCGCCGTGTGCGTCGCCGCCGCCGCCTTCACCTACCCCGAATTGTACGGCATCGGGGTGCGCGGCTCGATCCACGGCAGCAGCCTCGTCGAGATGTCACTCGGCATGGCGATCGGCGCCATCACCTTCACCGGCTCGGTCGTCGCCTTCGCCAAATTGCAGGGCCTCGTCACCGGCCGGCCATTGGTCTTCCCTGGGCAGCATCTGGTCAACGCTGCGCTCGGCGCGCTGCTGATTTTGCTGATCGCACTATTCGTGTCGACGGAGGCGGCGCCCGCCTTCTGGCTGCTCCTCTTGGTGTCACTGGCGCTCGGCTTTCTGCTGATCGTGCCGATCGGCGGCGCCGACATGCCGGTCGTGATCTCGATGCTGAACTCGTACTCGGGATGGGCCGCTGCCGGCATCGGCTTTACTCTGTCGAACAGCCTCCTAATCGTGACCGGCGCGCTCGTCGGCTCCTCCGGCGCGATCCTCAGCTACATCATGTGCAAGGGCATGAACCGCTCGATCTTCAATGTGGTCCTGGGCGGGTTCGGCACCGAAGGCGGCACGGTTGCCGCGGGGGCCGGCGTCGGCGACCGCCTGGTCAGATCGGGCAGCGCCGAAGACGCCGCCTTCATCATGAAGAACGCCAGCTCGGTCATTGTCGTGCCGGGCTACGGCATGGCAGTCGCGCAGGCCCAGCACGCCTTGCGGGAGATGGCCGATATCCTGAAGAAGGAAGGGGTCAATGTGCGCTACGCGATCCATCCGGTCGCCGGGCGCATGCCGGGCCACATGAACGTGCTGCTCGCCGAAGCCAACGTCTCCTATGACGAGGTCTTCGAATTGGAGGAGATCAACCGCGATTTCGCCTCGACCGATGTCGCCTTTGTCATCGGCGCCAACGACGTGACCAACCCGGCGGCGAAGACCGATCCCTCTTCGCCAATCTACGGCATGCCGATCCTCGACGTCGAGCGCGCCAAGACCGTTCTTTTCGTCAAGCGCTCGATGGCCTCGGGCTACGCCGGCGTCGAAAACGAACTCTTCTACCGCAACAACACGATGATGCTGTTCGGCGACGCCAAGAAAATGTGCGAGGAAATCGTCAAAGCGTTGGAGTAAGGGCGGAGACGGGATCCCGGCGCTCAGATGGCGCGCATAATTTGGGGACGCCCGGAAAATCCGCCAAACGAAGTTAATCGAGTCCTTGGCATCACACGACCGCAATTGGGCAGAGCCCTGCATCGCATAAAGCGATGGGCCGGGCTGGGCGGCAGGGATCGCGTTACCATATGGGATGACGGCTCGGTAACCGACAAGTTCGGCTCTCTAATCGGTAACATCTATGACGAGATCGACTGAGACAATTCCGCACACCACGGCATTTGCGACGCTTCGCTTCTCCGGCGATCGCCTCGACCCCGACCGAATTACTGCCATCCTTGGGGTTGAGCCAACAAAAGCGTATCGGAAGGGGAAACGTTATCTCGCGGGACCCCGCGCCGGCTACGTCACCGGACGCACCGGTGTCTGGGTTTTAGCGACCGATAGCGTAATCGACAGCGCCGAGCTCGACCGGCACCTCGGACATCTTGTCGAGCTGGTCTTTGGGGCGCCGGGTCGAGAAGAGCGCCTCGAGCAATTACGCGAGTTGATGTCCCGCTATGGAGTCAAAGCGGACATTTCTTGCTTTTGGCG
>Ga0209380_10001685_pt1 | contig 14599 bp, 9 predicted proteins | sample HubBroMetageWFT6_FD_188347 | JGI IMG/M metagenome (GOLD analysis project Ga0209380, IMG submission 188347) | Warmed and freeze-thawed soil microbial communities from the Hubbard Brook experimental Forest, New Hampshire - Hubbard Brook CCASE Soil... | ecosystem: Environmental > Terrestrial > Soil...
GACCGCGAAACCATGCTCACTCACTCTGCGGAACTTGTGGCCTACCTGCCCATTACGCGAGCCATCCTGACGGCTCACGATCCGGCCACGATCCAGGATGCCTCGCAGGACGTGTGGCCGCTGACCGGCAGCGACCTTATGGCGCTCGTCAACCGCAGCGGAACCGTCGTAGCCCTTCACACAAGGTCGCCCGGTTTCACTCGCGAGGAGGCGCAGAAATACTTCGAGCGATCCTTGAACGAGGAGGATTCAAGTCATTGGTGGTTTGGGGCTCATCATCTTTATCAGACTTTCGTACAGCCGGTGTATTTCGGCTCCAAAACCGAAGGACCGCTTCTCGGTTTCCTCATTATCGGCTACGAAATCGACGACCGCCTGGCCCACGAGGTAAGTAAGGTATCGGCTAGTCAGGTCGCCTTCTCCTACGGCGACGACATTGTCGCCACCACGTTGACCCCTGCTCAGGCCCAAAGCTCGGGAGTGCGGTCGCTGGCCGCAGGGGCGCCCCAAAGCGCTCCTCTCGACGTTGAAGTTGGCAAAGAGAATTTCGTGGCGACCTCGCTCGACCTTTCAGGTCAACAAGAACCGCCCTTGCGTTTGACTGTTCTCGGATCCTACGATCAGGCCGCGAAGTTCCTCGACAATCTTAACCACCTGCTCTTGCTCCTCGGTCTGACGGCTGTCTTGATCGGCAGCGGTTTGGTATTCCTGATCTCCTACACCTTCACCCGTCCGCTGGCCAGCCTGGTCGAAGGCGTGCGCGCCCTCGAGCACGGAGATTTTCATCATCCCCTTGATCCCCGTGGCAGCGACGAAGTGGCCGAACTCACCTTGGCTTTCGATCGCATGCGCGCCAGCCTGCTCACCACGCAACAGGCGCTGCTCGAGTCCGAACAGTTGGCCACCATCGGACGCATGGCCAGTTCCATCTCCCATGACCTGCGCCACGCGCTCGCTGCCGTAGTCGCGAACTCCGAGTTCCTTTGTGATGCCCATCTGACCTCCGCTCAGCGCGAGGAGCTTTATCAGGAAGTTCGATCCGGCGTAAACCAGATGACCGATCTCATCGACTCTCTGCTCGAGTTTGCCCGCACGCGGGAGTCGCTGAACCCAACCTATGCCAGCCTCGTCGAAACCGCGCAGCGCGCCATGCAGGCCGTGCGCCTGCACCCGCGCCATCAGGGAACCCCCATCGAGATTCACAACAATGGCGTCGGCTCGGCCTGGTTCGATCCTCGCAAGCTTGAGCGCGCTCTCTATAATCTTCTGCTCAATGCGTGTGAGGCGGCGTCCAGCGGCGGAAACGTTCAGGTCACCATCGGACGCAGCGGCTCCTCCGTCACCATCGCTGTTTCCGACAACGGTCCCGGCATCGCCGAGGAGATTCGGGACAAACTGTTTCACCCTTTTGTGAGCTTCGGCAAGGAGAACGGCACCGGTCTCGGACTGACCGTGGTGCAAAAAATTGTGCAGGATCATGGCGGAAAAGTCTTGATGGAACGCAGCCCGGACGCCCGAACCGTTTTTCGCATCACGATTCCGGGACCCGATCCACAAGGCTCTCCCGACAATCTTTCGCCGAATATCGACGACGAGCGCACGGCCCGCCGCCGTTTATCTGTAGCCGACGCTAGAGCAACTGAAAACTCAATTCGACATTCGGACACGTAGTCCCACCTCGTTCTCCAGCATTCGAAGTGAGATCCGCATGTCGCCCGGAGGATGTGTGAAGAGCCCCTGTGAACCATGTGTGAAGAGACTAGGTGTGAAGAGACCAAGCCCCCTCGCGCTTCGGACTACTGCCCTGAAGGCTGCCGCTTCCATTTTGTGCACCTGCTTTTTATGTGCATGCTTCTTATGCAAATGGAGTTCAGCCCAGCAAGCCGCTTCCGCGCCGCCTCAGCCCGCCGACGCCGCCGTGCGTGAACTCGATTCCGAGGTGCGCGAATTGCGGGCGATGATCGACCAGATGCGCGCCGAAAATGCCCAGTCGCGCACCGAAATGCAGGAACTGCGTCAGGAATTGCAGGATACGCGCAAGCTCCTGGCGCCGCTCGCGGCTGCTCCAAATTCAAATCCTGCCTCGCCCGCTCCAGAAGCCGCTACAGCTGCGCCGCCCGCACCTGATCTCGCCACTCGCGTTCAGAAGCTGGAAGAATCGGCCCAATTGCTGGGCTCGAAGATCGACGAGCAATACCAAACCAAAGTTGAAACCGCCGGCAAGTATCGCGCCCGTCTCTCCGGAATTGTTCTGATGAACGCCTTTCACAACGTCGGAGCCTCCGACAACCTCGACCTTCCCGACTACGCCGAGCCCACTTCGCCAGGCACCTCCGCCACCAGCTTCGGCGCCACGCTGCGCCAAACCGAAATCGGCCTGGAGATTTTCGGCCCAACTGTGGCCGGCGCCAGAAGTTCCGCCAACGTTCAGTTCGATTTTGCCGGAGGCTTCCCCGCGACTACGAACGGAGTCAACTTCGGCATCGCCCGCATGCAGACTGCCGCCGTGCGCCTCGATTGGGAACACACCTCGGTGATCGCCGGTCAGGATTCCCTTTTCATCTCGCCGCTTTCTCCCACATCGTTTGCATCTCTTGCCATTCCGGCCTTTGCCTACGCTGGCAACCTATGGGGATGGACGCCGCAGGTTCGCATCGAGCATCGCTTCGATCTCACCGACCAGCAAACGCTAACCTTGCAGGGAGGAATTCTCGACAACCTCGACTGGGAATTTCCCACCGACCCGTACTATCGCTCCGCGCAAGCCGGAGAACAATCCGGTCAGCCCGCTTATGCCATGCGCACCGCATGGTCGCGGCCCGTGTTCGGTCATCCCTTGAGCTTCGCTGTAGCGGGTTACTACGGCAGTCAGAAATGGTCCTGGGACCGTAACGTCGACGCATGGTCTGGCATGACCGATTGGCAGATTCCTATCCTTCGCCGGCTTTCTCTCTCCGGTGAATTCTATCGCGGCCGCGCAATCGGAGGCCTCAACGGCGCAATCGGCCAAACCATTGTGTACGGCGGCAATCCCTACTACGCCACCACCAGCATTCGCGGCCTCAACTCCGCTGGAGGATGGACCCAAGTCAAGTTCCAACTCACGCCCAAGCTGGAAGTGAACGGCGTCTTCGCTGAAGACAACGCTTTCGCCGGCGACATCCGCGGCTTCGCTACCGACGCCAATAATTTCGGTCCCATCCTTGGACGGAACCGCGGTCAGCTCGGCAATCTGATTTATCGCCCGCGCTCCGACCTGCTGCTCTCCGCCGAATTTCGTCGCCTGCACACCTTCCCCATCTATGACAGTCCAAGCATTACCAACCAGGTCAATCTATCAATGGGGGTTCTTTTCTGAATATGTTTCGCTTCGCCCACTGCCGCGCTATCTTGTACACGCTACTGCTGGCGTCCGCATTTGCCTCAGCGCAAAACCCCGATCTCAAGGGCATTGATCTTAAGGGCAAAGCCCAGCTCACCAAAAACGGACGCCGCATCAACGACGCTTCGAAAGTTGTGGTCTGGCTCACTCCGCTGGGAACCACCCCCTCACCTCCGCCACCGCAGCAAACCGCGCCTATCCCGCAGTTGATCCAGAAAGATAAAAGCTTCCATCCCTCGCTCGTGGTAATCCCGGCCGGCGGGCAGGTCGAGTTTCCCAACCACGATCCTTTTTTTCACAATGTATTTTCCCTCTTCGACGGCAAACGCTTCGATCTCGGACTCTACGAGAGCGGCTCAACTCAATTTGTCAAATTCGACAAGCCCGGCATTTCTTTCATCTTCTGCAACATTCACGCCCAGATGAGCGCCGTGGTCATTGCTCTGAATACTCCCTACTACGCCATCTCGAACTGGCGCGGCGAAGTCGACATCGCAGGCGTCCTCCCCGGCCGCTACCAGATGCACGTCTTTCATCCTTCGGTCTCGCCTGAAGCGCTTGAGGCTGCGGAACGCGAGGTCACCGTGGCTCCCGGCAATACATTCCTCGGGACTTTCAGCCTCGCCGAATCCAATCTGGAACTTGCCCACAAGAACAAATACGGACGCGATTACGACCGCCCCGATCCCGAGAGCCCGGCCTACGCTCGGCCTTAGGCTCTTAGCTCGAGATCTCCGGCACGTAATCTCCGGCAAAAAACCTCGGCAAAATTAAGAAGGGCGTGCCGTTTAGCACGCCCTTCTCGCCTCTGACCTTCACTTCGTCTTACATCACTCCGCTGATTTCCCGTCGCGCGGAGGTCACTGGCAAACTCTGCCGGTCTAGTGGTGCCCTCCGCCCGAGTGTCCGCCTCCGGCAGCGGCATGACCGGCCGAACTTGGTGCACTGTGCGAGCCGCCGCCATAGCTCGGCGGATGGTAGCCGCCATACGACCGCGGCTGCACGATAGGCTGCCTCATATTCAACTGCGGACGCGAATAAGAACTGCTCCCGTAGCTGCTCGAACGGGTGCTCGCCGAACCGGAGCGCGAAGCACTCGAGCTCGGCGTCGTGCGGTTCCAGTAGCTGCCGCTTTCGCTTCTACCGGAAGATTCGGCTGTGCCCACACTGCGCCCCGCAGTCTCGTCACCATGCGATTGCGGACTAAACGTCTTCCATTCGCCGTTCGCGTCACCATGTGCCGCCGACTCCGCGCTCTGACCCCCCGCACTCCTCGATACCGAGCTGTTCGTTTCCCTGCCCGTCGCAGAAGTACCGGCGGGAGTGCCGGAAGAAGTCCCGCGCGATGCAAGGCTGGTCGAACGCGCCCCCGCCGTTGTCGGCGAGAAATGGCTCTGCTGCATCGATTGCTGCAGATGTGCCGTCTGCTGCTGGAACGATTCCGGATGAGACGCGCTCTGCGTACCGACAAAGTGCTGCGACGCGCCGCCGTGAATGGTCGAAGGATCAGCCGCCCTGCCGCTGGCCGACAAACTCGCCCGCGTAGGCACCACCGGCATATTGCCGGTCATCATGTGCGCACTACTTAACTGCGCATGCGTAGCCGCAGTCGCCGTCACTCTTCCCGCTCCGAACCGGCCCGCACCAACCGACGATACCGCTCCTGCAATATGCGCATCATTGATGTGCGCCACATTTGAGAACTCCGTACCGCCATGCAGCGGCGCAATTCCACCGAAGCGGTTCAGCGCACCGAATCGATCGTAGGCCACCACTCCGAAGCGCCCGCCATATCCACCCCACCACGGGAAGAACCGGTCGCAAGGCCCAATCGGCAACCAGCCAAAGCCGCCCCATCCGCCCCATCCAAAACCAAAGCCAAATCCCCACCCGCCTCCGAAGCCAAAGAACGATACATACGCCGGCGCCCAAAACGGACGATAGAATCCCGCGCCCCATACCGGTCCGGGCCACCACGCCCACGCTCCGCCATACCACATCCACCGCCCGTAGTGATACGGCGCCCAGCCCCAGGGCTCATATCCAACCCACGTCCAGCCGTAGTAAGGCTCCCAAACCCAATTTCCATCGCGATACGGAGCCCAACCACTGGGCTCATTCGGCACCCATACCTGTCCGTAGTCCGGAGCATCTTCCCAGCTTCCGTTGGCGTCCAGATCCTCCGACCCAACGTAGTATTTGTTGGTGTGGTGCCACGCCGCCGCCTCGTGGATCATGCGGTCGCGATCAGTATTCCACCGGTCCCAATCATCCCGCTCCGGAGCAGGGCCGATCTTGTATCGCGCATCCGCGCCCGACCCGCGCACCGTCGCCATCTCCCCCTGCTTCACTTCACCAATACCCTGCGGAGTCGAGATCTGCGCCTCGCCTTTGCGCACGATGATCACTGAATCTCCATCGGGCCGAACTTCAATGCGGAACACTCCATCCTGATGCGCGGGATGCACCGCCACGTTCGGCGTATCGATCTCCGGCTCAGCCTCGCTCTCGCCAAACACTGAGTAATTCGCCAACCCCTGCGCAACCTGAATTTGAATGTATTTATGCGTGAAATTCGCGATGTTCGCCTGCGAACTCGACCCCAACCGGAGAATGTTGGCGTAATCGAGCTGCACCTCACCTCGCCCGTCCGGCCCAGTCGAAACTTTATCTCCGTTGACCACCGGCTGGTTCAAAACCGCGGCTGCCCATGTACCCGAGTCCCCGCGCTGCGTCGAGACCGCGCCATGAATCATGCTGATGCGGCCAACCCCCTGATCTACCTTCGCCGGCCCCTCGCCCGACGGTCCACCCGGCTGAGGTTCTTGCCCAAGTTGGGGCGGCTGTCCCGGTTGAGGCATCTGACCCGGCGGAGGCGGCTGCGGAGCCTGGGGTTGACCCATCTCCATCGGCGCGCTGGGCTGATCCGATGGCGCCTGAGTCTCTTCCGTAGTCTGCGCCTGCAAGCTGATCGACAACGCTCCAGCAAGCACCAAAGCCAGAAGTGCAAAGTTCGCAACGAATCTATTTTTCATAGCGAATCCCTCTACTACGTTCCCCTACTCCTATAAAACCGGTCATCTCAAGGATTGGTCCACAGAAGGCAAAGCAACTGCCATGCCAAACAAGAAGTGCCGGGAAGCCAGTTAACTCTTTTGTTTTCAGAGACGAAGCCGGTAGGTCTCAACCGAGATGAAAGCCGAAATCTGAGGCCGGTGGCCACCCTCAGCCGGAGTGGTGCTTTTCAGCCAGAGTGACGGGCGTCAACGTGACTTTGGTCGCCGCCGCCTGGACTGCGCACCGTGCCAAATCGTCGTAATCGTCACGCGGTTCGCCCGAACTCGGTAGAAAATCAAGTACGGACTCCCTCCCACCACCAACTCCCGCACTCCCGGCTCGCTTCCAGCGCGGCCCAGGTAAGGATGGCCTTTCAAAGCCTCCGCCAAGGCAACGATCCGCGTCGCCAATCTCGCCGCAGCGTCAGGCTTGTCTCGGGCCACATAATCTAGTATCTCCTGCAAACGCTTCCGCGCCAGCGGAGACCAGACAATTTCTACAGGCACAAAGTCTCATCGTCGTGCGCCTTTCCGCAAGCGCACTTCGGCGGAGGCAACTCACGTTCGGTACCCCACGAAAGCAGCCACGCCTTCATATCCTCGTTCCTAACATAGTGTCCCGACTTTACCTGGCGATCTGCCTGGCGAATTTCCGCCAGCATTCTCTCCTGGTCCGCCACATAGGATTCAACCGCATCGGAGATGAGGAAATTCGAGCTCCGCCCGGAAACCTTGGCCAGCTTGGCCAGCCGCTTCTTGACCTCCGGTTTCAGCCGGATGCTGAGAGTTGCACTCCGTGTGTTCGCCATGAACACATCGTATCACACCGCCCCAAACGTGGATTCACTGCGCCTTCTGGCCCGGCTCAATCAGATCCTCCAGGTCAACTTCCGCCCACCAGCCGCCACGCTCGCCCGGTGGATCCAGAGAACAAATCTGTCCGGTTTCCTTATCCCGGTACCACTCCCGACGCGGGGCCAATGGGTGAGGCTTCATTACCGGAATCTGTTCGACGTGCCCTCTGGAAATCGCCTCAGACAGCATCCGACGTAAGCTCCTGTAAGAACCTGGCGAAACTTCTCTCGCCTCGTGCATCTCTTTGAATATTCCCACTGGACTACGCCTCTTTCTCCTCATCCGCAATCCCAATCTTCGACAGCCGGTACCGCAGCGCATTCCGCGACAAACCCAGCAGCCGCGCCGCCTGGCTCTTATTTCCATTTGCCCGCCGCAAAGCCTCCCGAATCATTTCATCCTCCCAATGTTCGAGAGTCATACCCTCAGGCAGAAATCCGCTCGCCCCATTCGCCGCCTTCGCCGGACGCACATCCAGATGAATATCCGCCGCCTCAATCACCGTCCCCTTCGCCAGCGCGCACGCCCGCTCGATGATGTTCTGCAGCTCGCGCACATTTCCCGGCCAGTGATAATTCACCAGAACCTGCATCGCCTCCGGCGATATGTTTTCCACCGGCTTGCCGGAGTCGCCCGCGAAGCGTGAAATAAAAAAATTCACCAACTCCGGAATATCTTCCTTGCGCTGCCGCAGTGGCGCAATATCGATCGGCACAACGTTCAACCGGTAATAAAGATCCTCTCGAAACGTCCCTTGCTCCAGCGCCTCCCGGAGATCGCGGTTCGTGGCCGCAATCAGCCGCACATCCACTTTAATGGTTCGCGTTCCGCCCAGCCGCTCAAACTCGCGCTCTTGCAACACGCGTAGCAGCTTTACCTGGATCGCCGGGGGCACGTCGCCGATCTCATCCAGAAACAGCGTCCCCTTGTCCGCCAACTCGAACTTTCCCGGCTTGCTCGCATTCGCGCCCGTGAATGCGCCCCGCTCATAACCAAACAATTCACTCTCCAGAAGATTTTCCGGAATCGCTGAACTATTGATCTTGATGAATGGCCCCGACGCCCGCCGCGACTTCTCATGAATTGCCCGCGCCACCAGATCTTTTCCCACGCCGCTCTCGCCGCCCAGCAGCACCGTCGAATTGGTCGGAGCGACGCGCTCCACCGTCGCCAGCACCTCCTGCATCTTCTTGCTGCGCGCAACCACATTTGGATGCGCGTACCGTTTTCCCAGCGCCTCCCGCAGCGACCGGTTCTCTTCGCGCAGGTTGCGCACGTCCAGCTCCTTGCGCACCACCATCCGCATTTCGCTCAGCGAAAACGGCTTCAACACATAATCGCTGGCGCCGGCTTTCATTGCCTCCACCGCCGTTTCCACCGTCCCGAAAGCCGTCATCACCACCACCGGCAGGGCCGCATTCTGCCGCTTCACCGTCTGCAGAAATTCCAGCCCATTCATTCCCGGCAATTTCAAGTCCGTGACCACCAGATCGATCGCATTCTCTCGCAGCAGCTTCAGCCCAGCTTCGGCGTCTCCCGCGGAAAGCGTCGTGAACCCGTCCTCGCCAAGATTCAGCTCAAGCAATCGCCGCATCTTGGCTTCGTCTTCGACAATCAGAATGGTCGGCATAATATTAACCACAAACTACGATGCCTCCTCGCTGGCAATCTCATTACTCGCCGGGAAAAATACTACGAATCGGCCTCCTCGCTGACCGCTCGCCTCCCCGTCGCTCTCAACCCGGATCGTTCCGTGATGCCCGTCAATAATTCGCGAGACGATCGACAGGCCCAGTCCCACTCCGGTTTTCTTCGTAGTCACAAACGGATTAAATATCTGCTCCTGCAACTCCGCGGGAATCCCCGGGCCGGTATCTTCGATCCTCACTTCCACTCCATCCCGGCCCGCGCTGTTCGCACGCGCCGCCGTCACCCGCAAAATTCCTCCACCGCTGCCCATCGCATCATATGCATTCTGAATCAGATTAACGAACGCCTGCTCGCACAAGCTTTCGTCCAACGGAATGAGCGGCAGGTTTGCCCCGTATTGCCGCTCCACCCGCACCCCCCCGTCCTTTCCCTGCAAGGACAAAGCAACCGAGCGCAGCGACCGATCCAGCACCGGAGTTATCTCCTGCGGAACCAACTCAGCTTGAAGCGGTCGAGCGAAATCCAGAAACCGCGTCACCAGCGCGCTCAACCGATTCGTCTCACTTGAGATGTAACCCGCCAGTTCGCTCGCGAGCGGATTCGTTTCGCCGAGTTTTTGATGCAGCATCTCCGCCGATCCCTTAATCACCCCGAGCGGATTGCGAATCTCGTGCGCCAGCCCCGCCGACATTTGCCCCAGAGCCGCCAGCCGCTCCGAACGCTGCGCCTCGGCCTGCGCCTGCTCCAGCCTGCGATTGGTTTCAGCCAGCGTCTCCGCCAGTTCCTGGTACAGCTTGATCTGCCGCCGGTTTTCTACCACAAACCGGTTCACCACCATCGCCGCCAGAAAGAAGAAGAGAATACGGATGGCTAGGATTCCGTATCCCTCTCTTGTCATCTCATAATCCTGCAGTGCAGGATAAAGATACGAACAGTAGGCACCCGAAGCTAATGCCGTCCACAACAGCGTCGCCAGCGGACTGAAGTATTCCGCCGCCGTGACCGCCGGCAGAAAATAAATCGGCCAGTAGCTGCTGTTGATTCCGACCTCGCCCGTGTGATCGATAAGCAAGGTCGCCAGCGCAATCTTCAGCAACACCACGTAGGCGGGCCCGCGGCGCGCCGTTTTTGTCACCACCCAACCTTCGGTCAGCTGCACCACGCCAAACGCCAGCAGCGTCAGCTGTTTGTGGATCTCGCCCACCGGCGGCAGCGCCGCCAATCCGGCCAGAAACAGCAGCCACAAGCCATCCATCCAGTTGAGCGCCGGACGATTTGCTTCGTTCCTGATCGGTTGGCTCATGGGTTTGCTGATGATCGACTGGTTCATGACTTGGTTCACGAAAAGACCGTGAAAAATAACTACGCCGGGAGCGGGTTGATCACCCGATTTCCCGGCGTTATCGTCGTTTCTCTGCTTTCACTTCGGCCCGCCTGCAAATCGCATCGCATGCGAACCCTATCAGACCGCAGGCAGCCCGGTCACGTCAATGTCACTTCTTGGGATGTAGTGATGCGGTTTGCCTATTAAACGGCGAATGTCATTCTGAGCGCAGCCGTTCTTCAGGTGGAGCGAAGAATCTCCCACTGAACCGGCCTCACGCGTAAGCCAAACTTCGCTATTACTTCTTGGGAGCGCTCTCCACCTTCGGCGCTGGTGCACGCGGATTTTGCTTTTGCGGCGGCGGAAGCGCCGGCTTCTGCTGCTGCGAGTCGCCCGTCTTTTGTTCTACTTCCTTCGGCTGAACGTTTTTTTGTTGCGTAAAAGTTCCCGGCTTAGCCACCGAACTCGATTGTGACCGCGCTGCCGCGGCTTGCTTCACCGCACGCGAGCCGGAAGATTGCGGATTCCGCTTCTCTGGCCCCGGCCGCGCACTCTTCTCCGGCTCTGGATTTCCCTGCTCCTCCCACACCACAGGCTTCGGTTTCGTCTGGCCGCTTACCCCAGCAGCTCCTCCAAACGAATGGACTCCACCTTGCGCTGCCCGTACCAATGTTTGATTGAACGAACCCGGCATCGCAGCTGGCGTTCTCACCGCCACTACAGGACGGCTCATCACCGCTGCCGGCGGCTTATTCGTCACCGCCGTTCCTCCACCTAGTCTGCTGTTCCGAGCCGGTTCGACCGCCAGCGCGGACGAAACCGGCACGCCTGCAAGTTCTCGCGCTGGAACCGGAACCACATTCCGCGCGACCGGCCGCGCATTCACAAACGTGGCGTGTGAGACCACGGTCACGCCTCCGTTCACATTCCGGTTCGCATAAGTGATGTCGTTTACGCTGCGGTGATTGACAACGCTGTCGTAGATGTTGCCGACTCGCGTGGCATTGACTGCAGTGTTGCTGATGTTCACATTGTTCACGTAAGCCCGGCTCACCCTGTAGCCCGGAACAAAAACTTCCCCAGGAGCCAGCGGGAGCCATCCCACTCCCACGCCGCCTGACCAACGAAATCCCGGCCCTCCCCCGACCCACGCCACCAGAGCAGGCGCGTACACCGGACGCGCTACATTCGGCCCCGGCACCCACATCCACCTGGAGCCGGCAAACGCCCATCGTCCATAGTGGAATGGTGCGAATCCCCAGGGCTCATCCTCCACCCAGGTCCAGCCCCACGGTCCCACCCATGTCCAGTGCCCGTAGCGGTACGGCGCCCACCCCGCTACCAAGCCTGCAGGCTGCCAAACCATGCCATAGCCCGCAACGTTGCTCCAGCTGCCGTACTGGTCGAGATCTTCGTATCCGGTCATGTCGCGCGAAACATAGTTCGCCGAATCCGACTGATCATCCATCTGGTCGCGACCCTGCGCCCAGCTATCCAGGCCACTCCGGTCGGGAACCTGTCCTGCCTCATAGTCCAGACCATTCGCCCCGCTGCCGGTTGCGGTGCTGGAAGCACTGCCAACAAACGCCGCGTGTTGGTTCGCCATCATCATGCGGGAATCGCCGCCGCCCGTGACCTCGCCACGCCCGTGCCATACCGTCACATCCGTTCGATTGCCGTCCCCATCCACATCGATCTCATACTCCCCCGGCTGCCGGACCACGAACGCGATATTCGGAGTGTCAATCTCATACGCGTCTTCATCGTCCACATGCCGCACCCTGACAATCAACGACCCCTGCACCAGACGAATCTGCGCCGCAACATCACTCACATCGAGCAAGGTAATCCCGGTCTTCGCACCCAGGTATAGCGCGGTCGATCCAATGTGCACTTCAGCCCGCGAACCTTCATCCACCCAAAGATTGTCCCCCGTCACCAGCGGACGATTGAGCACGCCACCAACCCAGTCGTTTTCACCGCCGGGCTGAAGTGTTACCGATCCCTCCATAAAATTCAGCCGGGCAACCCGGCTTGGAGGATCCTGCTGCTCCGCATCTTGCGCATCGGATGGCCCCTGCGAATTTGCCTCCGCCTGCGCATCCTGTGCTCTTCCCCAAAGCGGTGACTGCAGCATGAATGCCAAACCCGTCGCCATCACAGCCCAGGTCCACCACTGCCTGCGTGTCTTCATAATCCTTTCCCCAATAGCTGATCCCGAGTATCTTCGCCTCGATCCTATCCATACCCGTATAGACCCGGTAGATACCTTTAGTTTTTAATTTCTTAGCTTCTTGGAGGCTGTCTGATAAATCGGGTTGGGAAGGGCATGGCTTCAGCCGTGCCGCCAAAGGCCAACAAAGACGCGGGCTTTAGCCCCTGAGATCCGGCGGTCTACTCCCTCGGTTCACTTATGAGCGGCTTCTAGTTTCTTCCGGTTAGTGGGCGGGAGGGGGCAGCGAAATCAGGCGGCAGATAGGTTTCCAAAGTAACTATTAGTGCCCTACTGGCTTGGGAGAGATTTCATCCAGCGTGAGATTCAATTCCAAAACATTCACTCGCGGCTCTCCAAGAAAACCAAACTGCCGCGACTCCGTGTGCTGGTGCACCGCCTCGCGCACCACATCCTCGCTCAGCCCCCGTTGCTTCGCCACGCGCGGCACCTGAAATTCCGCCGCCTCCGGCGAAATATGCGGATCCAGCCCCGACCCCGACGAGGTCAGCAAATCCATCGGAATCGCCGCCCCGGGATTCTCCGCCTGCAATCGATCCGCATCTCCCTGCACCCTCGAAATCAAGGTTTGATTCGTCGGCCCCAGATTCGATCCGCTGGAATTGCCCGCATCATAGCCCGTTCCCGCAGAAGACGGACGTGAGTAGAAATATCCCGGCGAAGAAAATGTCTGCCCGATCAATCGCGATCCCACCACGTGGCCGTTGCGCGATACCAACTCTCCGTTCGCCTGCTTGGGAAATAAAACCTGCGCCAGGCCAGTGACCACCAATGGAAATATCAATCCAAACAAAACTGTCGTCACCAGCGTCATCAACACAGCGGTGATCAGATTCTTTTTCATAGCGCCTCTACGCCAGTCGTCCTACGCCAGCCCGGCCCGCACAATAACCATGTCAATCAACTTGATCCCGATGAACGGCACAATTACTCCGCCCACCCCATACACCAGCAGATTACGCCGCAGCAGCACCGCCGCTCCCTGCGGGACATACTTCACACCGCGCAGCGCCAGCGGAATCAGCGCCACGATAATCAGCGCATTAAAAATGACCGCCGATAAGATCGCCGACTGCGGCGTCGCCAGGTGCATCACATTCAGCGCCTGCAGAACCGGAAAAGTCCCCGCAAACATCGCCGGGATGATAGCAAAATATTTCGCCACGTCATTCGCAATCGAAAACGTAGTCAGCGCGCCGCGCGTCATCAGCAATTGCTTGCCGATTTCCACGATCTCAATCAGCTTCGTCGGATTCGAATCCAGATCCACCATGTTGCCGGCTTCCTTCGCCGCCTGCGTGCCCGTATTCATGGCCACGCCCACATCGGCCTGCGCCAGCGCCGGCGCATCATTCGTGCCATCGCCGGTCATCGCAACCAGTTTTCCCTGCCCTTGCTCACGGCGAATCAAGTCCAGCTTGTCCTTCGGCGTCGCCTGCGCTAGAAAATCATCCACCCCCGCCTCGGTCGCAATCGCCGCCGCGGTCAGCGGATTATCTCCCGTGATCATCACCGTCTTGATGCCCATCGCGCGCAGCTGATCGAAGCGCTGCCGCATCCCGCCCTTCACAATATCCTTCAGGTGAATCGTTCCCATGGCGCGCCCATTCTCCGCCACCACCAGCGGCGTCCCACCCGAACGCGAAATCGCCTCCACTGCCGAACGCACCTCGCCCGGCAGCGAACCGCCCTGATCCTCCAGATACTTCGCAATCGCATCCGTCGCGCCTTTGCGGATCGCCCGTCCATCCAGATTCACGCCTGACATGCGCGTCGTCGCGCTGAACGGAATAAACTCCGCATCATGCGTGCTCATCTCCCGCCCGCGCAATCCGTATTTCTCCTTCGCCAGCACCACAATCGAGCGCCCCTCCGGAGTTTCATCCGCCAGTGAAGACAGCTGCGCCGAATCCGCCAGCATCGCCTCGGTCACGCCCGGCGCGGTCAAGAACTCCGTCGCCTCGCGATTGCCCAGCGTAATCGTCCCGGTCTTGTCGAGCAGCAAAGTGTTCACATCCCCAGCAGCTTCCACCGCCCTTCCCGACATCGCCAGCACGTTGTGCTGCACCAGTCGGTCCATGCCCGCAATCACAATCGCA
>Ga0209380_10001686_pt1 | contig 14595 bp, 12 predicted proteins | sample HubBroMetageWFT6_FD_188347 | JGI IMG/M metagenome (GOLD analysis project Ga0209380, IMG submission 188347) | Warmed and freeze-thawed soil microbial communities from the Hubbard Brook experimental Forest, New Hampshire - Hubbard Brook CCASE Soil... | ecosystem: Environmental > Terrestrial >...
AAACGCTTGGGTCCGAGATCGGAGCGATTCCAGTATGCGTTCAAATAGCGCGCGCGGGAAGGTGTCATCCCGCTCACTTCCGGGTCTCCGAACGCTTTCAATCCTTCCTGCGTCGGGTAGTAGGGAGCATGCGGATCCATAAAATGAAGCCACAGGAAGAAAGGGGTCTCACCCACCGTCGCCAGCCAGGTTCGCGCTTCTTCGACAATTACGTCGGCTGCCGGGAAGCGGCGCAGCGCAGCGAGCGACTTGGGCGAAGGCCCAGCTCGTCGCTGGCAGTATTGAAAATAGAGCTCGTCGTAGGCGGCGCCAACGCCGGGTATCTTATGGGAAACGCTCTCCAGCATTCGATTTAATCCGCTCGCCCACCCGCTTCGCTTGACAACGTAAGTATTGTCATGGACTGAGAGTGGAGAAAGATCGGCATCGAGAAAATCGTGGAAGGCATCGAAACCGAGGTCGTAGCCAAATCGGGGAGACAGATAAGGGTTACCGGCACCGAGGAAAGCAGTTGCATACCCATCTTCCTTGAACGACGAGGCCAGGCTAGCATCGTCCGCAAGTCCGAGCACTTCGCGTCCCAAGGACAGTGGATAACGCGACGCCATTAGCGTGGGAAGGGAGTAGTACGTGGGAGCGCCCGCCACAATCGCGGAAGGAAAGACAAAGCTCTCGGCAGCGAGACCATCGAGGAAAGGGGTAGTTGGCCGTTGGTAGCCCATGAATCCGCAATGATCCGCGCGCAGGCAATCCACGGTGACGAGAACTACCGACTTCCGAGCTCCACTCACGCCTGCAGCCCTCCAGCAAGCGCGCCGGCTGCAAATTTCTTTGCTGTCACTGGGACGCGGACCTCCGATTGCGATGAGTGCAGTCTTCCCTCATTCACCAAATCGTATACATCCTCGTCGCGAACGTACAGCAGATCGGGGTGCTTCGCCTCGAGCGCCGTTAGAAACTCGTCGAGCAGCGCGAGGGTTCGGCTCCGAAAATCTTTGAGAGTGGAGTGAAAGTTAAGGGAATGAACTGAAACGATCGCAGGAAGGCCACGGGCAAAGGAATTCTCAGCCGCTCGCAAACAAGAGTCCAAAGAAAAATCCTGCCCCGATGCAGGCTCGAAATCCAAAGAGCGGTGAAGATGCAAAATACCATTGCGGTCGAAGTGGGGCGGCGCGCCGCTCCCGGGTCCGTTCTGCGCCACTTGAATACCACGCTTCGCCCACGCCTCGTGCGTGCTTCGGTTCGCGCGATAGCCCGGAGCGCAGGCAGAACGGGGAGCCTTCGAAAAGAATCGGGCAAAGTTCTCCACCGCGGAATCAATGAAAGATTGCTGAACCTCCAGCGACAGGAAATCCTGCTCCGGTTTGGAATCCCAGTATTCAAATCCAACCCACGGCATACGCCAATGAATGTAGGGGACCGCTGCCTTCCATAAGTTTCGCAGCAGAAGACCACGCTCGCCAGGGTCGTTCAAGTGACGTTCCACGGCTGGCCGACAGAAGTGGGTCGAGCCGTGCAGCGCCGGCGATAATACGCCGGCTGAAATTCCTTCCCGGTACATCTCGAACAGGCCCGGACGCTTCCATCCGTCCGGAAGACCTTCGGCTAAAGCGCGAAGATGAATCGCGCGGAAGTCATTCGCACTTACTTTTGCGAAATCGACGTTCGCCACAATGAAGTTCATTCCCAGGCATGCGGCCCGTCCGGTTGAGTCGCGATGGCGTTGCAACAGCGATACTACTGCCGCCACATCGTCCGCCGTTTCGAGACTGTAAAAGTCATAGGTGCGCTCACCGAGATTTATTCCGAGAGCCTGCAATTCTTCCCAACCCTCTCGATCCCTCACGCCAACTCTCCCCCAGTCATCGCTTTGCAGCAAGACCAGGGGGCGACCGAAAGCAAAGCCTTGCACCGGCAGGAGAGAGCGCCCACGCCGCCATACTCTACGCAAGATGTTCCGCATGAGCTTTCTTTAATCCAGTTTCGCGATCGTAGTCCGAAGCCACTTACGCCCGCGCGACCGAAGGTAAACCTCTGCTCAGCTTCCTCATCTGAGAAAGAAAATTAAAAATTCGGTAGGGACCCGGCCGAATCACCTTTCGGTGGGGCGGGATGAAGCGTACAACCGTCCCTCCGAAGCCCGCTTTGAACCACGCCGGACCCGAGGTCGCACCCGGGGTGTACCCTCCGAAATCGTACTCGACACAACCGTGGGATTTCGCCCAGAGCAAAGCTTTCCATTGCAGGATATGGCCGACGTTAAACTCTTCGTGCTTGTCGCTCGCACCCCAAACATACCAGCACCGCTTGCCCGAACGCCCAATGACAGCACCTCCGTAGACGACGTTTTCGAATCGAGCCAAGAGCAGAGCGCCGCGGGAGTCCCCCCGCGTGACCCAGCGGATAGCGTTGCGTAGATCGTCCGGAACTTCCGCCGCGAAGCCCTTGCGGGCCGCCAACCGAGCATACAGCATCAAGAATTCTTCCATCTCCGCTTCTCTGGAAGCTGGAGTCGCCGTAACCCCGAGGCGTTCGGCGCGACGCACCTCGTATCGCGAGTTCTTGCGAAAATTTGCGAAAATCTCATCCTCACTCCTGTTAAGGTCGAGGCGCAGCGAGGAGCGTTCTCCACTGAGCGGTTCCCATCCTGAATTGCGGAAAAGATTCTGCTCGATACAAGGCGTTTGAACCCAATCAGGAACAGCATCGAAATATGCGATGCGTTCCCTGCGTAATTGCTCGGCAAATTCAGCGAGCACTTCATGCCACAACTTGCGGTCGTCACAGACGGGTCCGCGATTGGCGATGACGGCTTGCATCCACGGGAACGCGGCCCCTAAGGGAGAATACATGCCAAACGTGCCAAACCAACGAATGCCTCCGCTTTCGCGCAGCAGCGCAAACCGTGCTCCCGATACATTCCATGGTGGAAACTGGAAAAGATGGCTCGTGTTCTGGCTGTCCAGAAAATCCGTGATCTCGCGCTCCAGAGGCAGAGAGAGATCATTTGTGGTGTAGAATTCGAGGCTCATTTTAGTCCTTGGAAGGCTTATGGCTATACGGAACCTACCCCGATTCATCCGTTCGATGTAAGTGAATTACTTGGGTCCTGCTCGCCTGCCAAAGAGAAGAACTGAGGGTACCGACGCCAGAGGAGTGAAAATAAAGGGTCGGATGTAGAGAGAAAACGAGCTGGGCCCTGCGGGATGGAAGTAAGCGGTTCCTACGTCAAAGACATAACCATTATCGTTCTCATTTTGCTAACGAGCCTTCGCCATTGAAAGCGATGCCAGATACCTGGTTCATCGTGATCAAAATGCAAAGTGCGGCGACACCCGGTTCGAGTTACATGTATCCCAAATCTCTAAGCCTTTGCTCGACAGCGGCCTGATCGGCGCGGTCCAAATCGACGGTATCGCCGCGAATGAGCTCCTGCAACACGAAGGCGACGAGTTCGTCCACGCTCTGGAAAGCACCGGCAAACTTCTTCTCTGCGGCGGCGCAAAGATCAACAGGAAGTCGGATTTCACGGGTTTCGTTCATGACCGATCGGCTGGCCTCATTGTCCGAAGGCGCCGCGCACGCGCGCCCAAACCGCACTGGCGATCAAACGATCATCTGCGTCCAGGCCCATCGAGAGCGCTACGACGGAAAAGACCGCATAAGCAAGCACTGCGGCCACAATAATCGCAACCCAATCCCGTCGCACGAATGCGGCAGCATTCCTAACCACCAATGTAACCAGAAGAGCGCCTCCAATCGAAGGCAGCATCTTCAGATAACTTCGATTGTATGGAGACAGCCTGAGCGCCGACCGCACCTCCACAAGATTCCACACGTTCGTTCCTACATTTGTAACCGCAGCGGCCACCGCCGCTCCCAATAGGCCCCACAGCGGGACCAGCCAGAAGCACAGCATCACCATGACCGTGGCCATCACCATCTGTACGCGAATCAGGCGACGCTGATTGCCCGACATAAAAAGAAGGCAGCCCACTGATCCGACACCGCAGTTTACCAATTGACCGCAAGTCCCGATGACCAGGATAGGCCATCCTGCCTCGAAGTCGTGGCCGAAGATGCGCATGATCGGCCGGGCGAATGTGATCATCACGATGGCCAGCGGAAACGTCAGTCCCAGCATCCATTTCGTCAGCGTCTGGAATAATCGGCCCAGCAGAACGTGTTCTCCGCGCGTGTGAACATCGGCAATGACAGGCGCGAAGATCTGATTGACCGACATCAAAATAATCGGCTCGTAGGCAATCAGCACGGCTGCCACCGCATAGATTCCAACGTCATGCGCTCCCCGGTAAAAGCCGAGAGCGACGCGGTCTGTCTGCCCCATAAAGAATTCCAGCAATCCAACGCCGAACCCGGCGGCAGAAAAAGACCAGACCTCTGGCTCGATCCAAAGCTTTTTGACATTCGGCGATCTGGCCGCAACTGGCGTAAGTTGCCACACCAGGGAAATGAGCAGCGCCATCACCACGAACGCAGCCACAATCTGCGCCACAAGGTATCCCCACAATCCTCCTCCCAGGGTAATCAACACTATCGTTACGGCCATCGCCAGTGGACTGGCAACGAAGCGCGTGATCACGGTGCGCCGGCCGACTTCTTTGTAGCCCGCCAGCACCTTGCCGAAGAAGGTGGTGAACGCGCCGGTAATCATGATCACGGCGAACAGAGGGAGGTAATGGACGAGCTGAGGGGAATGATAAAAATGGATCGCAACCCAGGGACCAGCCTTCAGCAACGCCGCGGCAAAAATCAGGTTGGCGGCTAACAGCATCCAGGTGCTGTTCCAGAGAAACGACCGCAGTGCTTCGAATTTCTTTGAGGCTCCATACAGAGCCACGAACCGCACTGCGGAATCGGGAAGTCCCAGCCCGTTAAGAATGCCGATAAAGCCTACGATGGTCATTCCCAGGGCATATAGACCTAGAGCTTCCGCCCCGAGGACGCGTGCCAGATAAACCTTAAAGGCATAGCCCAGCACGGCGGTGAAGATCGTGCCGGCAAGAACGATTCCGGATTGCCGCGAGATGCGGCCCATCTCCGTCTGGAAGTTCAGCTTCTCGGGTCCGTCAAGTTCGCTTAAGGAGGCCACGAGCTCGGAGGCAGTGGCTTCCTTCAGTTCTGCACCGGCGGTATGTAGTTCGGATGACAAACAGATCCCCACGGCTCCCACGCTTCGGCTCGACGCGCGAGATTGACCTGGTAAGGTCGCCCTAAGCTGCGGCTTTCTGCAAGCGGCTGAGTACGCATCGAGAACTGCGATGCATTAGTCTAAACGCTTTTTCGTTTCCGGTGTGACGCCGCGTACCGGCTGAAACTTGTTTAGCACGCGGCGTACTGCGGACTCGATTTGCGGCGACTGTTTGACCCAGCTGGCTACCCGGTACTTCACGATTTCCTGCAAATGCCGCCGCCAGGATTTCGTTACCGCGACATAGAGAGTCTGGCGCGTGCCGTTTCCAAATCGTTCTTTGTAACCTTCTGCGCCCAGCCCTAAGTCCACCACGTTGATTCCATCCATGTCGCAGGCTTCCGTTACTATTCGCGAGAGCAGGCAGTGGCCGGGGGAATTTTCCTCATGACGACTGTCAAACGTGGGCTGATACCAAAACCAACTCCCCTGGAACTGGAAACCATAGTTCCACGCAACCGGCCGATTGCTAATCGTCAACATGCTCAGGGTCACGACACCCATACCGGAAAAGCGTCGGGTCAGTTCCTGCAGAAACAAACGTCGCTCGGGCGTGGAAAGACTACTGGTACGCTGTGTAGCCTGGAAGCGCGCCACGTGGGCATCGGCAAAACCCGGCATGGCCGCTTCAATTTCGGCCTGGGATTGGAGATGAGAAAAACTCACCGGACCTTCGCGCTCCATCGCTCGCAGGTAACGGCGCAGCTTTTTCTTGCTAAGCAGCGCTGCCTTCAATTCCTGTCGCCTATCATTCGAACCCAATTCCACCTGCGCACACAGATAAGCCGGACGCATGTGCACGCGAAAACGGTACTTCCGCGCTGCAGCCAGCAGCGCTGTAGGAGTTGCAGAGTCTTCTGGAAGATTTGTCAATGCGAGTGATTTAGTCTTCGTCCGTTCGAGTTCCGCAAAGACTGCGTCAACAAATTGGGCCCTACGACGCGGTTCACTCAGGAACTCGCAGTAGTCTCCGGTTGTGGCGGCTAGAAAACCGACGCCTCCGTCCACAGCATTGGCCGCGAGGGACGCCACTCCGATCAAACGATCGTCCTCGTAGCCCAAAAAAAGTAACGGACTAAGAGAATCTCGATAAGCGCACTGCACCGCCAGCGCCCACTCGCACGTATAGAACACTTCCGGACGTTCCGTCTGCAAGGCCACATCATTCCACTGCCGACGGAGCTCAGGGTCTTCAGGAATTTGCCGGTGCAGGACGATTCGCAGACTCACTTCGCTCCCGTGGCTCCGGTTTTCGAGAATACGTAGTAGTACCAATCGGTGACATAAAGCCGGCTGGCGTGTGGGTAGTCGTCCCCGACTTCACGCCGCAACCGAAAACCGAACCTGCCCAGCTCTTGCCCGACTTTCTCAGGAGATGCCACATGAGTCATAAGGCCGCCATGCGCGGGATCGACCAAATAGCCGTCCCCTCGCCAAAAGGCGCGCGTCGGCAGGCGTCGTGCTGCCCGGTCCAGAGATTGCACCATAGCTTGCAGCGCCGCCAAGCCTGCGCGCATCGCGCTGAGTAACCGCAGCAGCGGGCGATAGAAGAGAGAGTCTGTGGCCACAAGGGTTTGTGCCAGGTCTTGCACCCGTTGCCGATTCCACGAAGCTCGCACCCAGAGCGAACGCGGATTGTGGGAGGAGAAAATCAGAATTCCCTCGGGCTTGAGGACGCGGTGAATTTCACCTAGAGCGCGGAAGCGGGATTCTTCTGGAATCACATAATCCATCCCGTTGAAGGCCATTATTACGGCATCAAAGCTTGCCGAAGTGAACTTCGATAGTTCAGCGGCATTCCCCAATTCAAACTCAAGGTGCGGAAATTTCCTGCGGCACGCGGAAATCATTTCCCAAGCATAATCGAGACCAACGTAATGCGAGGCCATCGACGAGAGGTAAGGCGTGGTGCGTCCTCCGCCCACCCCCAGGTCGAGGACTGCCATGCCGGATCTGAGGTATTCATCAAATAGCAACCGCTCGCAAGGCGTCAGATAGTTCAGCGCCGCGTAGTGCTCCGCAATCGCAGGCGCATTATAAACATGGAGGTTTGGATCTGACTCAAAATCGATATCGGCCATCGCGACTCAGGCCGAGTGTAGCAGAGCACATAACCCTCATTGAGAACGGGCTTACTCAAGACCCAGCTGACCCCAGCATCCTCATCATCGAGCCACAAACTCCCAACGCAGAGGAGTGCCACGCTTGATTCCATGCGCCGCCTTCTTGCCCAGCACTTCGCTTAGATGCCGAGGGTGTAGCCCGTGTGCGGGCCGAATCGAGCGCACATTCGCGACGGTGAATGTCTCGCCTTCTCTTATATCCTCGACCACGAACAGTGAACGGCGAAAGGCGAGGCTTGCTTTTTCTTTGCCGCTTGCTCCGAAACGCACTTCTCCCAGCGCCTTCCCCGCGGTTCGCACTTCATCCACCATGGCTTTGAATTCATGAGGCTCCAGCGAAAATGCGCTATCCGGCCCGGGAGTCAAACGCGACAGCGTCAGATGTTTTTCGATGATGCACGCCCCCAGCGCAACGGCAACCACCGGCGCCGCGATTCCCATCGTATGATCGGACAGACCCACGGGGACTTCGAATCGCCGGATCATTTCAGGGATCGTCAGCAAATTCATCTCGTCCGGCAGCGCGGGATAAGCACTCGTGCACTTCAGCAACGCAATCTGCGTCGCGCCCGCCTCCTGAGCGCTTTGCACGGCTTCCTCGATCTCCTCGACCGTAGCCATGCCAGTGGACATGATCAGCGGCTTGCCGGTGCGCGCCATCTTCTGAATGAGCGGAATGTCGACGAGCTCGAAGGATGCCACCTTGTGGGCGGGCACGTCCATTTCCTCCAGAAAATCGACCGCCGTGAAATCGAAGGCGCTCGAAAACAAATCCATTCCGAGATTTTCTGCAACCTTCTTAAGTCTCGGTTGCCATTCCCACGGCGTGAAGGCTTCGCCGTAGAGATCGTGCAGGTTGCGTCCATCCCAGACCGTGCCGCCGCCAACCTGGAATTCTTCGCGATTGCTGGCGATGGTGATCGTGTCCGGCGTGTAGGTTTGGAGCTTTACGGCATCGGCTCCGGCGTCTTTCGCGGCCTGAATAATATCGACGGCTTTGTCGAAACTCTGAGCGTGATTCGCCGACATCTCGGCGATCACGTACGCCGGCTGGCCGGGACCGATGGTGTGGTTGCCGATTTTGAGTGTTGCCGTCACGGAGTGTTGTCCTTAAGGGCGGATGGAACGCACCAACTCAAAGGCCTCCGCGGCCTGGCATCCCGCAACACTTCCCCATCGCCTTGCGACCGCGCGCAAGGCGTCGGGCGAGCGCGGATGCGGAAATTCTCGTGTCTCGGTCTCGTAACAAGCCATGGCCGCGATCTTGGTCTCGATCGTCGATGCCACATCCACGAAAACATTCGGACGAAAGACCGGCTGCAAACCGCCGAAAGCCCATTCCGTCGATGAGGGCACCTCGAAGGCGTATATCTCGCGCACCGGCTGCCCGGCCATCGGCCGTGTTGCCGTAAGAACGGCGCGGTGGATTACGCCATGATCGACATTCAGATCTCCGGGATGATGGGTATAGATCACCTCCGGCTTGAGTCTCTCGATCACGTCTTCCACAGTTTTCACCACCTGCAACAGCGGTACAGTGTCGAGGCGGTTATCCGGAAACTTGTATAGCAGGATGTCTTTCACTCCGATGATTGATGCCGCCGCTTGCGCGTGGCGATGCAGCACAGACAAGCACGCCGGATCAGCGGCCTCTCGATTTTCGTGCCGCGAAGTAATTCCCTCCCCCAGGATGGCGAAGTACACCTCGCGGCCTTCCTGAACCAGACGTGCGGCTGTACCTCCGCACCCGAGAATTTCATCATCGGGATGCGCTGCAACGATCAGAACTGACTTATCGGCCACAACTCATCTCCACAAGCATTACCCATTTTTCATTGATAAATGCTCCATGCCTGGCAAAATGAGAATGCAGCAACTCTTCGAACAGCGGACGCTTCTCAAGATCGTAGAATGTTGTATTTTGCCAGTAGTTCAGCACTCTCTCAGGTGTTGCCCAGTGCACGCGGTTCACCATGGTATGCACCGAGAGTGCTTCGAACTTCTCCGCCCCCCATGGCAACACCATCTGGGACATAAAACGTTCACTTGAGAAAGTAACCGGGTCGGCAAGCTGAACGCCGCTGCTGCGAACCAGATCAAAAAGCGGCTTGTTATTAGGTCCAAAGGGTCCAATCACTACGATCCTGCCACGGGGCGCTAACCATGTCAGGGCCTCCTGCAAGGTTTGCCGAGCATCGGCAGAGTAATAGAGACCGTAAGCGCAGAACACGAGGTCAAAGGCACCCTGTGGCACTCCAGCCTCACGCAAGGACAGCGAGAAACTGTCCAGATTGGCCTCTATGGTTCTGAGTCGGTGTCTGTTCACGGCTGCTTTCGAAGTTAGCGTGTCCAGTGCCGTCCTGGAAATGTCCAGCGCAACCACTTGTCCAGCCTCGCCAACCCGGTCTAACAGTGCCAGTGTCTGGCCGCCCGTCCCGCAGCACAGTTCCAGCACGCGCTCGCCCGGCCGCACCTGAACCCGCTCGAAAATCCAGGTCGCCAGATCGATTTCTTGGGATGCGGAGTTCTCCGCAATTCGCTGTTCCAGGAGTTCCGCTTGAGTTGACCGAGACATCATGGATTCCTCATTTCCGCCCTCACCTGGCTGGCGCGGACGTAGTGAATGACAGCGTGTCCGTTCACCTGCTCCTCGCCTAAACTTCCAAATCCCGCCAACTCAAACGCCCGGCGCGAGGCCTGATTCTCCAGTTTCACAAACGCGTGAAGCCGTGCGGCGCCCCTTTCGGCGAAAGACTGGCTCACGCCCATCTCGATCAGCGCCTTCCCGTAGCCAGCGCCACGAGACTCGCGGGACACGCTCACATCTATTTCGCCCTCCTCGCGGGAGCGCCAGTCCACGCGAAACTGCCCAATCGCTCTGCCCTGGCCGTCCTCGCCAACAAGAATGCAGCAGTCCGGATCACTCATCTTATTTTTGAACCAGCACTCGTGCTCTTCCCACGGAATCGGGGTCGAGGAAAAAGCCGCAGCGCGAACGTCCGAGTCGTTAGCCCACTCCCAGAACAAACGGCTGTCGTTTTCCTGTGCGCGCCGCAGACGAAACCAACCGCTGCGGAGATCCGAAACCACGCGGCTTGCTCCCTCCCCATCCACAAGTTCGCGGCCACGCGCCGACATGCCTTGCCGCTTGTCCCTGGAGCGCAGTAAGGATTCGATCTGCCCAGCAAGCTTCTCGGAAGAGACTTCTCGTCCCAAGTGGATTGCGCACCCTCGGCGGTCCAATTCTCGCGCAATCCGACTCTGATTTTCGGCGAGGTCGACCAGAAAAGCGGGAAGCCCCATCAGGCATATTTCCCAGCAGGTGGTCCCTGCGGCAGAAACCGCGACATCGGCCCCTGCCATCAATTCTGCCATGTTCGAAATGTCTCGGAGCAGCGCGATCCTCTTCCCTGTCCCGGCAGCGATGCGTGTAAAAACCTCGGAACGCGCATTGCTGCCCCCGATAACAATCGTCGCTTCCAAACTGTCGTGTTCGATCAAGTTCAGAGCTTCAATCGCATGCTCCGTAAAATTCTCGGGGTCGCTGCCTCCCATGGTCACCAGCACGCGATGGCCGACCGGCACGATTTCCCGTCGGAACTCCCGCCACGCATCGAATTCTCTTCGCAGCAAACAATACTGCGGCCCCAGCAAGAGTCGAGTATAAGGCTCGCGATTCTCATAGACGTCCTGGTCGGCTGACAGGTTTTGATTAAGCACCAGATCCGCACAGTAGTGTCCGGCGTGGCCATAGTCATCGAGGAAAAGGATCCTGAGACCTGCCGATTTCAAAACCCGCTGGTAATCCGCTCCGAACTGATAGCCATCCACTACGACCCATGGCGCAACCTGCTCGCGAGCCAGCGCAGCCGTCCTGGTTGCATCGTCATGCGTACCCGCCGAAGCGGATATTTCGAGAACCTCCATCCCTTCCTTCAATAATCTTTCCCGTATCGAAGAAGATGGAGCCGCCATGGCGAATATAGCGTTGCCTCCCGTATCCTGCCACGCCTGGGCCAGCGCGAGACATCGCATCACATGCCCCGTTCCTATGGCAACATTCGCGTCTGCCCGAATTAGAAGCGTTCCTTCACCCACACTATTGTCCCGGCCCTCCTATCCCGGACTCACCGCACAGCTGTCGTGTACGCTCGGCGAGAGCCGGTCAATAGGTCGCGCAAGCGCCCGGGGGCGGCCGGGTGCCAACAGCTCTCCTTTACCTCTGAGCCGACCGGATGCTGCTGCAAATACTGCGGGATCTTCCCGATTTCGCCTGGCTCGTTCAGACCAATCCCAACCCCGAAACGAATGAATTGCTCGACGTATCCATACGGCCAGAATTCCAACCACTTGCACAGGAAGCACGGGATTCCGCGAATTGCGCATTCCATCGCTACGGTCGAAAGTACCGTTATCCCGAACCATACCCGTGCCAGAAGGTCTTCTGTAAGGGGGCCGCTGACGATGCGCGTGATCGCTTTCTGCTCGGCGGAAAGAACCCGGACCAAAGTGCCGGCACGTTCGCGTTCGCTCTCCGCGGGATGCAACTTCACAACCAGCCGGCGTCCTGTAGCCGCCGCAAGGTCTGCAAGCGGAGGCAAAATATCCCGGTAGATGGCTTCCGGACGACCATCCGATATGTCGTAAGCTTCGGAGATAAAGAGAATGTCGGACCGGAAAGTCTCGCGGACGGGACGTTCCGATCCCCTCCAACTGAGCGGAAAGGTGGGAGCGCCAATCTCTACCCTCTCCTGAGGGACTCCGCACCCTCGCACAAGATAATCTTTCTCCATCTTCCCTTTGGCCCAGATTACATCGGCATAGCTGCGCTTGAATAGGTACCTGCTATCCAGGGCTCCGTGATGGCACCCTATGTTCGGCAATCCACGTTCGGCGGCCAAAAGCAGCGGGATCCGGGTGTAAGGATTGCTGTCGTCCGCGCAGAGGACCGCCTGCACCGGTTCGGTGTCGAGAACATTTCGCCACGCATCGCGAACTTCGAAGCCATGGCGGAATCGGCTCGGAAAACTATCCATGTATCCCAGGCGGTTGAGAATCTCGAATTCCGTCACGCCCCCCAGTTCGGTTAGCAAAGATCGCCAACGGCCTTCAAGATCCGCATTCTCATGGCGCCGGTCGCGCAACGAGGCGTACGAAGACAGCCAGGCAGCTGTAACATTCTTCGGAGGATCCCGCACCCAGCCACTTTGCCGCGTCGTGACCAGCAGAAAATTCTCCTCGGGAAATGTGTTCGCATAGGCGATGCCAGTTCGCGAAACATTTACGTAGGCGGTGGGCAGAAGCACCGCTGGTTGCGCAGAGAGCGAACGTTTTCGCGTCATGCGCCCGCGCAACTGGTACCCTGCATCGTACTTGTCCCAGAAAACATCGACCATCTGTGTCGCCGAGAGTTTCCGGGAAACCCGTAGATAGTGGCTGAGCCCGCGCTTTTGTCCTCCCCGGCGTAGAGGAAAAATGCACGTCCGTTCCTGAAGCAAACACTTTAGAAGGCTGGCATGGAGACCGGGTCGCGAAACATGCACTTCGTCGCCCGAACCAATCGTCTGCGCGAAGCGTTGCAGAAGGACGAGAGCCTCCATCTCGCTGGCCAGGAGAATCGACATGATTTCCCACCAGTCGAGGCCGTGTTGGTCGATCAGCCGCCCACATCCGAGACCGAGCAAGTCGCGCACTCGCCGGAAATCAGCGAAACCGTTCCTCAAAGATCCCAGAGTTGTTACAGGGCACTCGAAGTGGCGACTCCAGCGCGCGTAGGTATTCATCCCTCCCAACCCAAGATCCACGATGCGATCCCAAGGCAGACTCGCCCACGGCCCTTTTTCCGGATCGTCCTCGGGATGTACGAGCAGAACCTTCATGTTCGATTCAGCGTCGCTCTGCACTATGACCGCACTGTCAGCCTTCGTGTAAGGCCTTCTGTGCGATCGATCGATTGATCTCAGCGAGTTCGGGCTCACGTTCCATGAGTCGCAAGACATCGCTAAAGAGAAACTCTTTCGATTCGAAGCGAGCGTAAATTGCGCGAACCAATTCTAAGTCCTCCGGAGTGTCGACCGTCCATCGATAAGCGCTGTAGTCTTCCTCCCCGGTTACGGATAGAATCCTGAACCATTCCGGATTCTCGTAAATATAGGGAGTCACATGAGAACGTTGGTAGGGTTGCTGGGCCTCGCGCCATGCCGTTTCCAGCGCCCCGGCGGTCATAACTTCTGTGTCCAGCCCACGCGGATAGGTGCGGACCAGACTGTTCGAGGCATAGTCGGCTTGCTCGGCTAGGAACGCCCGCACCGTTTTGTCGACGATACCGGGATCAATCAGGGGACAGTCGGATGTGATTCGAACAACAATTCTGACATCGTGCTGGCATGCCGCGTGGTAGTAGCGATCGAGGACATCCGTTTCGCTGCCCCGGAAACAGCTCACCCCATGTTGCCGACAAAAAGCGACAATTATGTCGTCAGCAGGCTCGGTCGTCGTGGCCACTATCACGTCATCCAAGGTTTTCGCGGCTCGCGTTCGCTCGATCACGTACCAAAGCATGGGGTGGCCGCCGACTTCGGCAAGTACTTTACCCGGAAGACGCGTGGAACCCATGCGCGCCTGGATGATTGCCGCGAGCTTCGGACGTTCGATCATAGCTTACTTACTCAGGTGATCGTAAGGAACTGCACCGTCAACATCACAGGCTAGCGGAGAGGCCGCCGCTGATCTAGGAGAGCGCCCAGTTCAGGGTTCGGAAGGCGACCCTAGCGGGCGTAGTGGTCCATGACTTTGCTCACTGCCCGGATCACGTCTTCCACGTCTCCATCGCTCATCGAGTGAAACATCGGAAGGCTGATCAAGCGCTGGTAGGCATCTTCCGCGATGGGATACTCGCCTCCCCGATATCCGAAACGGTCTCGATAGTAAGGATGACAATGCACGGGAATATAGTGAACGTTGACTCCAATGTTTTCTGCGCGCAACGCCCGGAAAATGCGCGGCCGGTCCGCCGTAAGTCTCTCGAGATTGAGACGAATGGGATAGAGATGCCAGGCAGGGTTAACGCCGGCCCGCACCGCGGGCGGTATTGCGCCAGCGAGGTCGCGGAACGCAGCCGTATAGCGAGCCGCAATTCCCCGCCTCCGTAGAAGATTTGCTTCCAGCTTTTTCAGTTGCGACGTTCCCAGAGCACAGGCGATATCGGTAAGCCGGTAGTTGAAGCCCAGCAGCACCATTTCGTAATGCCATTGTCCGTCG
>Ga0209380_10001688_pt1 | contig 14589 bp, 14 predicted proteins | sample HubBroMetageWFT6_FD_188347 | JGI IMG/M metagenome (GOLD analysis project Ga0209380, IMG submission 188347) | Warmed and freeze-thawed soil microbial communities from the Hubbard Brook experimental Forest, New Hampshire - Hubbard Brook CCASE Soil... | ecosystem: Environmental > Terrestrial >...
CCATTCCGAACCCGGAAGTTAAGCCCTTCAGCGCCGATGGTACTGCCCGGGGGACTGGGTGGGAGAGTAGGACGCCGCCGGACATCTTCCCGCTGAGGGCCGTTACTTTTGTAATGGCCCTCAGCGTTTTTGTGCGCTGGCCCAAAGATGCCGGGTGGCAGTGCTGATGAGCGGTCCGTGCGGCCGGTGCTGGAGGATAGGCAGATGGCGGAGAACTCGCGCGGATCGGCTGGGGGCTCGTCGCCGGGCCGTCGGAACGCGAGCGGTGTTCGGCGAGGGCCCGGCCCCGGAGCAGGCGGCCAGAAGTCCGGCGGACGCGGCGCGTCCGGCGGCGGGCGGCCGCGCGGTGACGCGGCTGCGCGCGATTCAGGTGCTCGCGGACCGCGAAGCGGTTCTGGCGGGCCACGGGGTGGGTCTGGCGGTCCGCGGCGTGATGACCAGCGTGGTCGGCCGTACCGGGAGGACAGCCAGGGCTCGTCGGGCCGGAGTGGCCAGACCAGCGGCGGGTGGCGAGACAACGAAACGAGCTCGGATCGGCCTGGCAGGCCGTCGCGGGGCGGTCCTAGCCAGGATCGGCGCGGCGCCCCTCGCAGCGGCGGTGGCGCCGCGGCCGGGACGTACGGCCGGCAAGCAGGCCGGCGGGCCGCTGAGCGCGGCTCGTCGCCAGACGGGCGTGACGGCTATGACCGGCCTCCGCGCTATCGTTCCGGCGGCGGAGATGGCGACCGGCCAGGCCGGACTGGCCGCTACGGGGACGACCGGCCGGCTGATGCTCGGCGCTACGGGGATGACCGCGCTTCCGGGACGGGCGGTTCCGGGGACAACCGTTCGGCCGGGACTCGTCGGTACGGCGACGATCGACCCTCGCGGCCCGGCCGCCAGGACTTCAACGAGCGGCAGGACCGGACGGGCTCCCGTCGGCCTGCGGGCCCGGCAGGTCGCCAGTCAGCTCAGGGTGGCTCGCGAGGCTCCTCCGACCGCCGCGACGACCGACCGGGCTACAGCGGCTCGCGCGGCTCCTCCGATCGCCGTAACGACAGGCCGCAGTACGGCGGAGATTCGTCCGATCGCCGTCCCGACTACGGCGGACGCCGCGATGACAGGCCCAGTTACGGCAGTTCACGGGCGTCTTCCGACCGGCGCGATGACAGGCCCAGTTACGGCGGCTCGCGTGGCTCGTCCGACCGCGGCGACAGCGGCTCTGGTTACCGCGGACCCCGTGATGACAGGCCTGGTTACGGCGGCTCGCGTGGTTCGTCCGACCGTCGGGATGACAGGCCCAGCTACGGCTCGCGTGGCTCGTCCGACCGTCGGGATGACAGGCCCAGCTACGGCTCGCGTGGCTCGTCCGACCGCGGCGGCGGCGGCTCTGGCTACCGCGGACCGCGCGATGACAGGCCTGGTTACGGCGGCTCGCGTGGTTCGTCCGACCGTCGTGATGACAGGCCCGGCGGCGCCTCGCGTGGCTCGTCCGACCGTCGTGATGACAGGCCCAGATACGGTGGCTCGCGTGGCTCGTCCGACCGTCGTGATGACAGGCCCAGCTACGGCTCGCGAGACTCGTCCGACCGTCGGGATGACAGGCCCAGCTACGGCTCGCGTGGCTCGTCCGACCGTCGGGATGACAGGCCCAGCTACGGCTCGCGTGGCTCCTCTGACCGTCGCGATACCGGCTCTGGTTACCGCGGATCCCGCGATGACAGGCCCGGCGGCGGCGCGCGCGGCTCGTCCGACCGGCGTGATGATAGGCCTGGTTACGGCGGCTCGCGCGGCTCGTCCGAGCGCCGCGACGGCGGCTCTGGTTACCGCGGGCCCCGCGATGACAGGCCCGGCTACGCCGGACGCCGCGACGCCGGCAGCGGTCCACCGGCACGGGGCGGATCCGGGGGTCGCTCAGGTCCTCGCGGGCGCACTGACGCTAGATACGGTGCGCCGGGAACCTCGCCGACCCGCCGGGAGCCCGATCGCGGCGACAACGCCGACCTCCGGCTCGATGTTCCGGAGTCGATCACAGCGGACCAGCTTGATACTGAGGCCTGGGCTGAGCTGCGGACCCTGCCCGGCGATCTCGCCGAGGCGGTAGCCAGGCTGCTGGTGGCAACGAGCCTGGCCGAAGATCCTGACAAGGCGTTCCAGTACGCGAAGAAGGCCCGCGGGCTGGCCGCCAGAGTCGGCATCGTCCGTGAGACCTGCGCCATCGCGGCTTACCAGGCTGGGGACTGGAGCGCGGCGCTCGCCGAGTTCCGGGCTGCGCGCCGGCTGACCGGGCGCAACACCTACCTGCCGCTCATGGCCGACTGCGAGCGAGCCCTCGGCCGTCAGGACCGGGCGCTCGAGATCGCGACCGGGCGCGAGGCGCAGGAGGCGGACAGGCAGACGCAGATTGAGCTGAAGATCGTTGAATCGGGCATTCGCCGGGACCAGGGCCTGCCCGATGCGGCCGTCGTCGCGCTGCAAGTCCCTGAGCTGACCGAGCAGCGGATCCGTCCGCAGTATGCGCGGCTGTACTACGCGTACGCCGACGCACTGGTCGACGCCGGGCGCGAAGAAGATGCGCGCGAGTGGTTCGGTCGCGCCGCCAGCGCGGATGTCGACGGCGAGACTGACGCCGCCGAGCGCTACGAGGATTCCGACGACCTCGGCTTCGACGACCTCGAGCTTGACGATGATGACCCCGCGGACGCTGACGCTGACGCTGAGGACGCGGACGCTGACGACGCGGACGCTGACGACGCGGACTCTGACGAGGAGAGCGCTGAGGACGAGAGCGCTGAGGACGAGAGCGCTGAGGACGAGAGCGCTGAGGACGAGAGCGCTGAGGACGAGAGCGCTGATGCACCGGCAGAGGCCGACGGCGACCACCCAGACGAGCCGCTTAGCTAGGGTCGTCGCCGCCTTCATGCCACGGGCCGGTCAGCGTGCCAGATGAGCTGGACGAATCGGCGCCCTCTCGTCACTACGGAGAGAAACCGTCCTGTGGGGACGGAAGGTCTCCAGCCTGATACGGGACCGGTCGCATAGGCCCTGAGTTGGAAGTCGATATCGGCTACGCCCCGCTCTGTGGCAAGATCGCCTGATGCTGCAACTCCTGGGCTTCATCATCGACTGCCCGGACCCGATGAAGCTGGCGGCCTTCTACTCCCAGGTGACAGGCCGCCCCATCAGGGAGGGCAGTTACGACGACTTTGCCGCCATCACCTTCGGCGAGGTCGATCTGGCCTTCCAGCGGGTGGAGGACTACCGCCCTCCGCGCTGGCCCGACGACGAACACCCTAAGCAGTTCCACCTCGACATCGAAGTGGACGAGATCGAGCTCGAGCAGCGCCGCGTCGTCACGCTCGGCGCGACACTGCAGAAGGACTGCATCGAACCCGACGGCTACGGCTGGCAGGTCTACACCGATCCGGTCGGGCATCCCTTCTGCCTGTGCCGACACGAGGGGATCACCTGGGCCGACGAAGGGGTGGTGTGGCCCTGAGCGGGCGCGGACACAGGCCCGCAGAAGCGCCACCCGGCGACGCGGCTATTTGCCGTGCGAGGTCTCCAGGTCGACGTCAGTTCGGTTGCGCAGTTCCGCGGCGTAACGCCCCGGCGTCTGGCCGACGGTCTGGGTGAAGGTCTCGATGAACGCGCTTGGGTTGGCCCATCCGCACGCGAACGCGGTGTGCGTGACGCTCTGGCCGTCGGCGAGCAGCACCAGGGCGTGGTGGATCCGCAGCTGAGCGCGCCACTGGTGAAACCCCATGCCGAGCTCCTCGTGGAACAAGCGGCTCAGGGTCCGCGCGCTGGCTCCTACGGTGCGGCCCAGCTCGTCCAGGGTGGCGCTGCTGGCCGGATCGGCTTGCAGAAGGGCAGTCACGCCCAGGAGCCGGTCGTCTTGTGGCTCAGGGAGACGAAGAGGCTCTTCGGGTGACTCGGTCAGCAGGTCGATGGCGAGACGTTCCATGCGCCGGCGCAGGGCGGCCGGCCGGGGCACGCCGTCGGTGAGGGTCAGGATCAGCTCCCGGAGCAGCCCGGACACGGCGACGACCGCTGGCTTGGGCGAGCCCCGCCTGGCCATGACCGGCTCGAAGAGGATCGCGCGCATGTTGGTGATCCCGTAGGAGTGGTGGCGGTGATCGGCTCCGGCCGGCACCCACACCGCCCGCTGCGGGGGCGCCATCCAGGTGCCCTGATCGGTGGTCACGGCCAGCAGACCCTGGGCCGGATAGACCAGCTGGGCCTGGTCGTGGTGGTGCGTGTCGACGCGCTCGCCGAAGGCGAGCCGGCGGTCGATGGCCCGAGCCACGACCCGAGCTTGGCGACTTTCAGGCATCACTGGTCAGAATATCGGTAGCCCGCGTCCGCCTAAACCCGGCACTCTGGATGGTATGGAGCAGCCAGCAGACCAGCCATCGCCGCGGCTCGTGTGGCTGCTCAGCGCCGGGCACACCGTTGATGACCTCTATCAGGGCGCGGTACCCGCCCTGATCCCGTTCTTCGTCGCCGCCCGCCACTGGGACTACGCGGCCGCGAGCGGGATCACCGTGGCCGCCACCTTGCTGTCCTCGGTCGTCCAGCCCGTCTTCGGGGTACTCACCGACCGACTGCGCCTGCCGTGGCTGGTGCCGCTGGGCATGAGCGTGGCCGGCGCCGGCGTCGGCCTGTCCGGGCTCGGCCACTCCTACGTGCTGACGTGGCTGGCGATTGCTCTGTCGGGCCTGGGGGTCGCCGCCTACCATCCCGAGTCGGCGCGCCTGGCCCGCGCCGTGGCCAGGGGCTCGCACGTAGCGATGAGCTGGTTCTCTGTCGGCGGCAACCTCGGGTTCGCGCTCGCCCCGCTGATCGTCGCGGCGATGCTGGGCGCTCTCGGCACGGGCGGCACGCTCCCGCTCGCCATCCCCGCGCTGATCTGTGCCGTGATCACCCTCCGGGCGCTGCGCGGGGCAGCCTGGGCCAACACTGGCGCCACGGGCCGCCGAGTCAGGGACGGCAGCGACGAGTGGGGCCAGTTTCTGAAGCTGACCGTCGCGGTGGTCGCGCGCTCGGTCGTGACCTTCGGTCTCGGCACCTTCCTCGCCCTGTACGTCGAGCAGCGCCTGCACGCCGGGACGGCCGTGGGCGAGACTGCCCTGGTCGTGTTCTACGGAGTCGGCGCGCTCGGGACGATCGTCGGCGGCCGGCTAGCCGAGCGAATCGGCCGCGTCCGGCTCGTGCGAGTCTCTTACCTGCTCGGCATCCCCGCGCTGGTCGCGCTGTGGGCGGCGCCGGGCGCGGCGATCTTCGTCGCCATCATCGCCACGGCCATCGTGTTCTACGTGCCGTTCTCCCTGCACGTCACGCTCGGCCAGGACTATCTGCCCAGCCGCTTCGGCACCGCGAGCGGTGTCACGCTGGGCCTGGCGGTCAGCGTGGGCGGGCTGGCCGCGCCCGTTCTCGGCGTCATCGCCGATCACGTCGGCCTCCGCGCGGCCATGGCGGCGCTCATCGTCATGCCGGTCGTCGCCACCATCGCGGGCCTCCGGCTCCGCGAGCCCCGGTCGGCCGGCGGCGCCAGGCCAGCGCCCGTGCTCGCCCCCGCGGCCACCGGCGCCAGCCCCAGCCCCAGCGCTAGCGGCTCGTAGCCGGCCCGGTTAGGCCTCGCCGGTCTTGTCCAGCCAGTGCATGATGCCGGCCACGTTGGCCCCGGCCCCGCTGATCCGGTTGTACTTGGCCATGACCTCCGGGTCGTAGCCGTCGGCCAGCACCAGGTACCGCTGCCGCGTGCGCTCGGCCACCATCGCGGCCGCGTGGTCCAGGTCAAGACCGGCCTTGCGGGCGCGCCGGGTCTCCTCGACCCAGACGCTGATCTCCGCGGCCGAGCGCTCGAGCGCCTCGTCGACCGCGGTCACCGGGCCGAAATGACTGAACAGCAGCCGCGACGGCTGCAGCGCGCCGAAGAGCTTCAGCGACCCGAGGGCCACATCGAGGTCGAAATCCGGCGGCGGCGTGGCGGGCCGCATGTCCCCGGTCTCCTGGATGTAGATGCCCGCGGCGTCGCCGACGTACAGGTCGCCGCTGACCGAGTCGATGAGCCCGACGTGATGCTTGGCGTGGCCAGGGGAGTAGTGGCTCTCCAGCCGCCGGCCGCCGCCGAGATCGACGATCCCGGTCCGCTCGACGGCCCGGATCCGCGCCGCGGGCGTCGGCGCCAGCGTGCCGAACAGCTCGTCCAGCTCGTCGCCGTATACCATCCGGGCGCTGGCCATCAGCCGGGACGGATCGGCCAGGTGGCGCGCGCCCAGCTCGTGGACCACAACCTCCGCCGCCGGGAACATCCGCGCGATGTCGCCGGTACCGCCCGCGTGATCCAGGTGAATGTGCGTGACCACCACGGTCGCCAGGTCTGACGGACCGACGCCGAGCGAGGCCAGCGCGTCACGCACGACCGGTGCCGACGGCGCGGTGCCCGTCTCGACCAGGCACGGCCGCTCGCCGCGGATCAGGTACCCGGCGGTGATGCCGTCGTAGCCGGCCATCCGCGTATCGATCTGGTACACCTCGTGCCCGAGATCGGTGACGAGCTCGGATATGTCGTACACGGGGGGCGCGTCGTCCATGCGGACATAATGGCAGAGGCCGCCGATTCAGCTCTCAGCGAACAGTCGCAGCACCAGGCCGGTGCGCGGCTTCGGCCCGAACGACGTCGACTTGCGCGGCACCCGCTGGCCCAGGGCGGCGACTTTGTAGACCTGACCCGCGGTCATCGGGCTGCAGATCACCGCGGTGCCCCGGGGCTCCCCGTCGGCCGCCTGGATCGCGCTGGCCGCGTCGTGGACGGCACGAACGGCCCGGTCGTCGTCCTCGACCCCCCACAGGCGGGCGAACAGCAGGTCCTGCAGCACGGCCGCGGGCAGCTGCTGCCAGAACTCGGCCGGATGTTCAACCACGGTCGCGCTGACGACCGCCGGGTCGGGATCGGTCAGCAGGACCGCGCGGCCGTCCCCGGCCAGCAGGAACGCCACCCCGGACGCGGCCGCGTCGGCCAGCTCGGCCAGCGCGGCCGGCACGTCGGAGGTGCCGCCGGGCAGCTCGCGCACCTTGAAGACACCGGCCGCCAGACGCACGGCGGCCTCGGGCAGCATGCCCACGATCACGCGGTGAATCGCGCCGAGCTGGGGCGGATAAGAAGCCGAGTCGACCAGCAGGGCCAGGCCCTGATCCCAGGGACCCGGACCGGCGCCGGCGGTCTTGAGCCGGGCCTGCAGCTGGAGGTAGGCGGCGTAGCGATGATGGCCGTCGGCGATCAGCGCCGAGCGGGGCGCAAGATCGGCGGCGATGGCCGCCAGCTCGGCCGGGCTGGTGATGGCCCACAGGCGGTGCCGCAGCCCGTCCGGCGTGCTGGCCTCGGCGAGCGGCGGGCGACATGTGGCTACCTGCTCGACCAGCCCCGTGGCAGCGCCGTTCCCGCCTTCGTAAAGAAGGAAGATTGGTTCGAGATTTGCCTGCGTGGACTCCATCAGCTGCCGCCGCCCGGCCACGGGACCCGGCATGACGTTCTCGTGCGGCTGAACGATGCCTGCCGAGGGCGGGACCAGGCCGAGCGCGCCGATCAGGCCGCGCTGCAGGACGCCGTCAGGCCGGGGACTCCCGCCCGCGTCCACAGCGGCCTGCTCGTACACGTAGAGCGCCGGCTCGCCGTCGGGCACGAGGATGCCGTCGGCCAGCCACCGGGTCAGGTCGGTCGCCGCGTCGTCGTAGGGGCTGCCTGGCTCGCCGGGGGCGTGACGGGGCAGGATAAGCCGGACGATGTTGTGCGGGTCACGCGCAATGAGCTGGTTTTCGATGTCCGCGGCAATCACGTCGTACGGTGGAGAGGTGACCTCGGCGAGCCCGCTCACCCTCTCCTCGGCGTAGCGAACGCCGCGAAAGGGCGCGAGGACGAGCCCCGGCGGTGTGCCCGCGGGGGCCTGGCTTGACGAAAGGATCGGCACATATGTCAGAAGGACCCGCGGGCGGTAGTGATTCCCGCCCGGAACATCCGCGTTTCTCGGCAGACAGGGCGGATTCGGGCGACGAGAACAACAACGACACGTACCACCTCTACCAGCGGGGCCTTGATCTGCTCAGCCGCGGGAGCGCGGCCGCCGCGGCCCAGCTGCTCCAGCGGGCATCCGACGCCGAGCCCCAGTCCCGCAGCGTGCTGGAGGCCCTGGCCAGGGCCCAGTTCGACGCCGGGCAGTACGACGCCGCGGCGGGCAACTTCCGCCGGATCGTCGACGCCAGCCCGACCGACGACTACGCCCAGTTCGGGCTGGGCCTGGCGCTGTCCCGTACCGGCGACCACGGGGAGGCCGCCGAGCACCTGGCCCTCGCGGTCGCGATGCGCCCGAACCTGCGGCATTACAACGATGCCCTCCGCAGCGTGCGCGCCACCCTCCGGGCACGCGCCGACCTGCGGGAAGGGCGCCAGGATTGACCCGGGACGGGAACGGGCTGCCGCCGGGTGCCAGCGCGTCCCTGCCTCGCGGCTGCCCGGGGCCGCTGAGCGAGCACTATGACGCCGCGCTGCTGGATCTTGACGGCGTGGTCTACCTGGGCGGGAGCCCGATATCCGGCGCCGCGGACGCGCTGGCTGAGGCCGCCGGGCGGGGGATGCGCCTGGCTTACGTGACGAACAACGCATCCAGGACTCCGCACGCGATCGCCGCCCAGCTGTCGGGGATGGGCGTGCCGGCGACGGCGACCGACATCGTGACCTCGGCGCAGGCCGCGGCGCACCTGATCGCCGACAAGTTCCCGGCGGGGTCGCCGGTGCTGGTCGTCGGCGGGATGGGCCTGCGCCTGGCCGTCAGGGACCGCGGCCTGCGGCCGGTGACCACCGCGGCCGATAGGCCGGTCGCGGTCGTCCAGGGATATGCCCCCGACATCAGCTACGGGCTGCTGGCCGAGGCGTCGCTGGCGATCACTGCCGGCGCGTGGTTCGTGGCCTCGAACGCCGACGCGACACTGCCCACCACCCGCGGGCCGCAGCCGGGTAACGGGTCGCTGGTTCAGGTGCTGGTGACCGCCACCGGCCGCCAGCCCGTCGTGGCGGGCAAGCCGGAGCCGCCCCTGCACGCCGAATCGGTCGAGCGGGTGGGCGCCAGGCACCCGCTCGTGGTGGGCGACCGGCTGGACACCGACATCGAGGGCGCGTTCCGCGGCGGCGCGGACAGCCTGGTCGTGCTGACCGGCGTGACCCGGCCGCCCGACCTGCTGCTGGCGCCGCCGCAGCGGCGGCCGACGTACCTGGCCGCTGATCTAGCCGGGCTGAACGCCAGCCATCCTGAGGTGGCGAAGACCGAGGCCGGGTTCGCGTGCGGCGGCTGGACCGCGATGCCCGGCGGCAGCGGCCGGCCGCTCTCGCTGAGCGGCTCGGGAGACCGCCTCGACGGCCTGCGGGCGCTGTGCGCGGCCGCCTGGTCGGCTGCAGCCGGGGACGGCATGGCCGAGCCCGCCCCTGACCAGGGCCAGGCCGAGGCGCTGGTCCGCCAGGCCGGCTTCGGGGCGTAGTCCCGGCCGGCCGCCGGGTCGCCGCCGGTAGCCGGGCCGTCATCCTCACGTCAGCGATTCCTGCCTTAGGTGTCACCCTCTGGGCTGATCAAGATCAGCCGTGCGACCGACGTCGGCCGGGCAGCTGGCCCCGACACTTAATTACGGTCCGCAATTCTCAGCCACCCGGGCCGTCGGCTGCGCCAGGTCGGGAGAAACCTGATCGCGCGGCACTGGCCGGAGCCATCAATCGCCGGCCGGAAGGGAACCTGAACATGATCGAGGCACGGGGCCTCACCAAGCGCTACGGCGACACCCTCGCCGTAGACAACTTGACGTTCAGCATCGCGCCGGGGAAGATCACCGGCTTCCTTGGCCCGAACGGGGCGGGCAAGACGACGACGATGCGCATGATTCTCGGCCTCGACCAGCCCACCTCGGGCACCGTCACCATCAACGGGGAGGCGTTCGCCCGGACGGCCCAGCCGATGCGCCAGGTCGGAGCGCTGCTGGATGCTAAGGCTCTGCACGGGGGCCGGAGCGCTTACAACCACCTGCTCTGCCTGGCGCAGTCCAACAACCTGCCGACCGCGCGCGTCCAGGAGGCGCTCGCGCTCGTCGGGCTTACCGATGTCGCGAAGAAGCGGGCCAAAGGCTTCTCACTCGGCATGGGGCAGCGGCTGGGGATTGCCGCCGCGCTGCTCGGTGACCCGGAGATCCTGATGTTCGACGAGCCGGTCAACGGACTTGACCCTGAGGGCATCCTCTGGATCCGGAACCTGATGAAGGCCCTGGCGGCCGAGGGCCGGACCGTCTTCGTCTCCAGCCACCTGATGTCGGAGATGGAGAACACGGCGGATCACCTGATCGTCATCGGCAAGGGCAAGCTCATCGCGAACTGCACGGTGGACGAGTTCATCGCCTCGAACTCCCAGCTGACCGTCCGCGTCCGCACCCCGCACCCGGACGAGCTGGCCCGGCTCGTCGCCGCCCGCGGCGGCACCGTCAAGGACAACGGCGACGGGGTCATGGTCGTGTCCGGCCTCGCCGTCAGCCAGGTCGGCGACCTGGCTTACGACAACTCGATCCGCCTGCACGAGCTGGCGCCGGTGCAGGCGTCGCTGGAGCAGGCGTTCATGGACCTGACCGCGTCCAGCGTGCAGTTCCACGCCGGCGTTCCCGGCGAGACCGGCGAGCCGGTACTGACTGGAAGTGGAGTCTGAGATGGCAGCAGTAATTACTGAGCGCGCCACGGTCGGCCTGAGCAGGCTGCCGGCGACCGCGGGCAACGCCAGCCTGGCCGGCGCGGTGCGCTCGGAATTCACCAAGATCCGGTCGGTCCGGTCGACCTGGTGGACGCTCATCGCCATGGTCGTGGTCATGGTCGGCATCGGCGCCATCGCCTGCGCCGGCGCGGCCCACGCGGCGCACAACGGTCACGCGATCAGCATCGACCCCGCGCAGCAGAGCCTGTTCGGCGTGATCCTCGCCCAGCTGATCATCGCGGTGCTCGGGGCGCTGACGATCACGTCGGAGTTCGGTACCGGGATGATCCGCACGTCGCTGAGCACGCTGCCGCGGCGCGGCACCTTTGTCGCGGCGAAGGCCATTGTGTTCGCGGTCGTGGCACTGGTGACCTCGCTTGTCGCGAGTTTCGGCGCGTTCTTCCTCGGCCAGGCGCTGCTGTCCGGCGCGCACCTGAGCACGACGCTGAGCCAGCCCAACGTGCTGCGGGCCGTCATCGGCGCGGCGCTCTACCTGACGGCGTGCGGCATGCTCGCCTTCGGTCTCGGCCTGATCATCCGGCACTCGGCGGGCGCCATCAGCGCCGCGGTCGGCGTGCTGTTCGTCCTGTGGGTGCTGTACCAGATGATCAGCAGCAGCCTGCCGATCTCCTGGCAGCACGACATCGGCCGGTGGATCCCGATGAACGCCGGCAGCGGCATCTGGCTGACCGGGCGTACCGACCCGCACATGTTCTCGCCCTGGATCGGGCTCGGGGTGTTCGCCGCGTACGCCGCGATCGCGATTGCGGTGGGCGTGACCCTGTTCCGCAGGCGGAACGTCTAGCCCGCGGGTCACTCTGCGGGGGTCCGGGGGTCGTCCCCGGGCTAACAGAGCGCAGTGGCCGGTTGCGGGGCGCACGGCCACTGTTCGGGGGCGCCGGGGAGCCGACCAGACCCAGACGGTCTGGTCGGCTTCCCGGCGTTTAGCTATGCGCCTGGCTGACAGCGCGGGCACCAGAACGTCACACGCTCCTCCAGCTCCGGTCCCTGATCGGCCCGCCGGATCAGCGTCCCGCAGCGGCGGCAGGGCCGGCCCGCCCGGCCGTAGACCCACGTCTGCGCCCCGCGGGCCGGATTCCCGGTCGTGACCTGGCCGATCCGTTCCTTGTTGGCATCGAGCAGCTGGCGGGCCAGCTCGACCATCTCGGTCATTTCGTCAACGCCGCCGACCGGACGCCACGGGCTGACCCCGCGCAGGAACAGGGTCTCGGACTTGTACAGGTTCCCGATCCCGGCCAGGTTCCGCTGGTCCATGATCGCCTCGCCCACGGCTCTGGCCGGGTCGGCGGTCAGCCGCCGCACGGCCTCGCCGGCGTCCCAGTCGGGCCCGAGCAGGTCCGGGCCAAGATGACCGACCGTCGTCGACTCCCGGCTCGTCCGGATGACCTCGACGATGCCGAGCTGGTGCCCGACGGCCTGCCATTCGGTGTTCGCAAGTATGAGCCGGATCCGGTGGTCGCGGAGCGGGTAGCCGGCCGCCGGGCCGATCCGCCAGGAGCCCTCCATCTTCAGGTGAGTGTGCACGGTGACGTCGCCCTCGACCCGGGTCAGCAGATGCTTCCCCCGCGAGATGGACTCGATGACGGTGCGGCCGGTCAGGACGGTGGTCGCGTACCTCGGCACCCGGAAGTCGGAGCGCACGAGCACCCGGCCGGCCAGCGCCTCGTGCAGCTGCCTGGCCGTCCGCCACACCACGTCACCCTCGGGCACCGCTCCAGCATGCCACCGGCGTCTAGGGTGACCACATGGGTGCCGACGAGCCAGCCGTGCCGGTCCGATGGCCAAAGGACGGCGGCACCTGGCGCATCGGGACTGACGCCGAGGTCTCCTGGATCGCCCGCGGCACGTCGGTCAGCAAGACCATCACCGCCGCCATCCCGCCGGTTTTTGACGCGTACGGCACCATCGTCTTGCCTGACCGCCCCGAGCAGCGCGACAAGCGTGATCGGGCCATCGCGGCGCTGCTAACCGCGCACTCGGCCGGCCAGCCGTGGTGGCTCGGGTATCTCGACACGGGCTCCGATGACGTCATCTTCCCCGGTGCGCCGATGGTGACCTTGTATGCCGGATGGCATTACGTGCTCGTCGAGGCAGGACCAGAGCAGGCCACCGCCTGGCGACGTCACGACCCCGGGTCGTACGGCACGCTGCCTAACCTGATGTTTCCCGCCGATCGCTCCTGGCTGGCTTCGACTCTCTGGGACGACGACTGGACCTGCATCGGCGGATCGGTCAGTCTGATGGACAGCTTCCTGCGCCATCCTGACCTGGAGGCGCGGCGGACGGTACTCGGCCACGACGCCACACCGCCAGGTCACCAGGCCCTGTGATCAGAGGGCGCCGGGCCGGCGTGCACCCCGGAGGGCAAGCACGCCGGGCCGGATATGGTCGGGTTAGTACCCGTATCCTCCGCCGGAGCCGGACGAGTGGCTGGTCGCCGGGGCCGCGCCGGACACGGTCACCTCGTGCCAGACGCCGCCGGAGACGTTAAGGCCGTTGCCGTGGTTCTGCCCCGGGGCGGTGTCGCCGGTGTAGGTGTACAGCGGATGCCCGTTGTAGACCGCCTGGGTCCCGCCGCCGGACCGCGTGATGGTCGTGAGCTTGCCGGTCACGCCGGTGCCTGCGGTCGCCGATCCCTTGACCGGGGGCCAGATCCCGGCGCACGAGCCGTTGCAGTTCGACTTCGTGGGCGTGTCCGGCGCGAACGAGTACAGGGTGAAGCCCTTGGCGTTGGTGAGCACGGTCGCCCCGCCCACGCTGGCGGTCTTCAGCGTGCTTGCCGTCGATGCCGGGGCCCCGGTATGGGCCGGGCTGGAGCTGGCCGGGGCGGATGAGTTGCCTGAGCTGCCGCATCCGGCCGCTATCACCCCCGCCACGGCGATTCCGGCCGGTGCGAGCCACTTCTTATTCATCGCAGTCTCCATTCGATGCGGGATTCTCCGATACCTTGATCGCGTACTTCCGGCGGCCGGGTGGTGGCTGACGCTCCGCGGTGCACCTGCACCGGGACGTTCACCAGGATCCGGCGGCCGGATGCGACGGCGAAGCCCCGGGTGTCTGCCAGCCGCACGGGCGAGGATGCCGGGTACCACCTGGCCTGCCCGCCGGCAATGGTCCAGCCTCCTGCTGTGGTTACCCGCCCGTGCCTGCTGATAACGTCCAGCACGCATGTCGTGCCGACGGGCACGCCCTTGACCTGTACGAGCAGCTGAACGCCCCATGGCCTGGTCGCGTACCTCACGGTCGCGCTGACGCCCGTCTGCGGGCTGGCGCCCCAGGCCGACGCCGCCCAGGCGGGCGCGGAGGCGGCCGGATGCCCGCCCCCGGGGCTGGCGGCGTGCCAGCCGGTGATGACGCCGGCGCCTGCGACCAGCCCGGCGGCGGCCGCGACGGCGACGCAGGCCCGCAGGTGGCGGCGGCGGTCCCGGCTGACTCCCGTCAGCAGTTGCCGCAGTGCCGGACCGGACGGAAGGTCCGGGCGGAGGCCGGTGGCCGTGTCCTCCCCGGCCAGTGCGAATGCCTCCGGCGGGGAGATTCGGCGCAGCAGCCCCGGCAGGCCGGCCAGGCCGGCCAGCTCGTCCCGGCAGTCGGCGCAGTCCGCGATGTGACGGTCGACGACGCTTCGGCCGCCTGGATCGAGGGCACCAAGCACGTAGACCGCCAGCTCCAGGCGGACCTCGCCGCAACGGCCGTGGCTGCTCACGGCCCCGGCCCGGCCTCCGTCAATGCGCTTCCCATACCTGCCAGCACGTTCGGTCAGGGGTCCGCGGTTCAGCTGAATCGGTATGGATGCTGATCTCATTAACAAACG
>Ga0209380_10001689_pt1 | contig 14588 bp, 9 predicted proteins | sample HubBroMetageWFT6_FD_188347 | JGI IMG/M metagenome (GOLD analysis project Ga0209380, IMG submission 188347) | Warmed and freeze-thawed soil microbial communities from the Hubbard Brook experimental Forest, New Hampshire - Hubbard Brook CCASE Soil... | ecosystem: Environmental > Terrestrial > Soil...
AGGCTAAGTACGTCGTTGGTCTTACTGCGACGCCTACGCGAAAAGACGGTCACCATCCGATCATCTAGATGCAGTGTGGCCCGGCTCGGTTCAGCATGAGCACCCGCACAATGACTGAGGCGAGCCCGTTCGAGCATAAGGTGATCCCTCGCTATACCGAGTTTCGGACAAGACAAGAACTCACGGACATCACGATTCAAGATGTCTATGCCGCGCTTGTCGATGACGCCGCACGCAACGAGCTGATCACTGCGGACCTCATACGAGCTGTCGAGACTGGCCTGGCCAAGAGCCAGTTTTTGGTGAAGTCGAATCGCGTGCGGGACTTCTCAGCACGGCGAGGAGCGGTACGGTTGCGGAGATCGTTCTTAGGGCCGCTGAATCGCACGACGTAGCCGGTTTGCCTCTCTGTCGAGGCCGGCCTTCTGAAGCGCATAAATCGCATTCCCAGACCAGACGCTCAAGAGTCTTGATGTTCAATGTGCACGACGCTTCGGGACACCTACAGGACACTAAAAGGGATAGGAAACAGGGATTAGACGGGTGGGTCTTAACGCTGGGACGCAGGCAAGTGATTGATTCTAAAAAATCTGGCGGAGAGGGGGGGATTCGAACCCCCGGTACAGCTTTTGACCGTACAACGGTTTAGCAAACCGCCGCCTTCAGCCACTCGGCCACCTCTCCGGGTCAGGCGTGTGAACAAGCCCGCAGCCACGCGAGCAAAACGATTATAACAGCCGTCGACTTCAGGGCGGGCAAAATGACAGAGGGTACGCTCGGTCGTTGTTATACAGGGTGTTGGCATCCGCCAAGACCTTGCGCAGTAGCTTGTTAGACTATCAGTGAACTGATCGCACTCGAGTGGGCGTTCATACTCGGGTGCGGTTGAGTCTTTAACTATCGCGAAATAGGTCGCGATTCGATCGGCCGATGCGGCTCGATTTTTCCCCTTCGATCTACGCATCACCAGTTCGATTGCTAATCATGAAACACGAACCTGAAGTCGAGCCAAGCCCAACCATCCGCGAGGAGGTCGCCAACGCTCGCCGGATCGTGATTAAGGTAGGGACCAACGTCGTGATGCGCGACGATGGCCGCCTTGCGCTCAGCCAGCTCTATGGCATTGCCGAGTCGGTGGCAAAACTGCGGGAACAGAGGCGTGATGTCCTGATCGTGTCATCCGGCGCAGTTGGACTAGGCATGGAACGAATCGGTCTCGCTGTTCGGCCGACGGAACTTTCGCAGATTCAGGCCTGCGCTGCCATTGGACAAAGCCGCCTGATGGCGATCTATGACGACGCCTTTGACAAGCTGGGTTGCCGCACGGCGCAAGTGCTGCTGACCGAAGATGATTTTCGCGATCCTGTCCGCTACAGCAATCTCCGCTCCACCCTGGTGTCGCTGCTATCGATGGGAGTCATTCCGGTTATCAACGAGAACGACACGGTTTCGACCGCCGAGCTCGACCATCCGACAGACTCGCCGGGGCGCGACCGCGTCTTTGGCGACAACGACAAGCTGTCGGCGCTGGTGATGACCCACATCGACGCCAACCTCTTGCTGTTGCTCTCAGACGTCGACGGCCTTTATACTGCCGACCCGCGTGCTGATGGCGCACATTTGATCGCCCAGGTTTGTCGCGTCACCGAGGACGTGTTGAATTTCGCTCAAGGTAAGAATGGGCGCGGGCGTGGAGGAATGTCGACCAAGCTCGAAGCCGCGCGCATCGCCACCGATGCAAATGGACTGGCCGTCATCGCTAACGGGCGTCTGGCGCATGTGATTGAAAGGGTCTGCGCGGGCGAGATTGTAGGCACCCTCTTCCTGCCACGAGGAACGGAGTGACTCTTTCAGTTCGCGCCATCGCCGAAGCAAGCAAGCGTGCCTCGCGCAATCTTGCATCTTCAAGCCCGGAGAGGCGGATCGAGTCCATCCGTGTCGCATCAAAACTCATCGAGCAGGATCGATTGAGTCTTCTGGAGAGCAACGCGCAAGACTTGGCGGACGCTCGTCACATGCTTGACAGCGGCGAAATCACCGCGGCGAGCTTCGAGCGGTTGGGGCTTACGGACAAGAAACTCGCTGAGATGACGCACTCGATGCTCGCGGTGGCTGAACTTCCTGATCCCCTTGGGCGCGTACTGCAGCGCACGGAGCTTGACGTCAACCTCGAGCTCGAGAAGATTACGTGCCCGCTGGGAGTGCTCGCCGTAATCTTCGAATCCCGCCCGGACGCAGTCACCCAAATCAGCGCGCTGGGATTAAAGTCGGCCAATGCCGTAATCCTCAAGGCTGGACGCGAAGTTGAACGCACGGCGTCTGCGCTGGTGACGATCATTCGGCAGGCTCTGAAAAATAGCGGCCTTCCAGAGGATTCCGTGAACTTGGTGACGGGGCGCGAATCCATTCAACAGTTGCTCGGCATGTCCGATATGGTTGACATGGTGATTCCGCGCGGCTCGAAGCAGCTCGTCGAATTCGTAAAGGCCAACACGCGTATTCCCGTGCTGGGTCACGCAGAAGGCGTGTGCCACATCTACGTAGACGCCGCCGCCGATCCTGATATGGCGCTCGCGATCATCGACGACTCCAAAACGGATTATCCAGCGGCGTGCAATGCGGCAGAAACAGTGTTAGTGCATGAGCAGATAGCCGGATCGTTCCTCCCCAGGCTGGTGGAATGGCTTGGCTCGCGCAACGTGATACTTCGCGGGTGCGAGAAGACTCGCGCAATTCTAGCCGGCCAGCCGGTGGAAGCAGTCGCTGACGCCGAATGGGCCACAGAGTACTCCGACCTGGTTCTGGCAGTGCGCGTGGTCCGCTCGATGGACGAAGCTATCGAACACATTCACGCATATGGGTCGTCCCACACGGAAACCATTGTGACCCAGGACCCGATTGCGGCCGAGCGCTTTCTGGCCCGAGTCGACGCCGCAGGCGTATTTCACAACGCATCAAGCCGCTTCGCAGACGGGTATCGTTATGGCTTCGGTGCCGAAGTGGGCATCTCGACCAGCAAGCTGCACGCGCGAGGTCCGGTGGGACTCGACGGTTTGACGACTTACAAGTATGTTCTGCGAGGAAGCGGGCAACTTGCACGCAATTACCAGGGGCCGAATGCCCGGCCGTTCACCCATAGACGACTGCCCACGGACTCACGTCACAACTAAACAGACCCAGCACTCTCAGGGCGCGGTCAACACTGTTTGATACGGATCTAAGATGAGGCGCCTCACGCCGGGAGGTACCGGCAGGCTAAAATGCGTCTCCTGTCCTTCAGCGAACACACGGCCGAGATAGACCTTGCTTTCTCCCACCACGCCGTACACCGGAACACTGGTCACAAGGTCGTCAGGTGCGTCAGTTTGGAGCAGAGTCACCGCGACCATCGGCTTTCCCGCTCGGCTCGAAAAGCGCGCATCTTTAATGTCCAATCGTGGAAACGCAGTGCCATTCACCCATCCGTCGAAAAACCAGTCCAGCGACTTGCGGTCTTCGAACCATAGGGACTTCGGAAGCACCTGCTCGACCGCCCGCTCGAAGTCGGCATTGGTGATTTCCTTGCCCTGGTATTGGTCATACAAGTTTCGTAACAGTGCAAGAAACACCTCGTCGCTGCCCTCTGGACTTTGCGGCGTTCGCGAAGCATCGCGAAACATCGCGCGAAGCATATGGATCAGCCAGGTGCCGCGCCCATACGTAATGACTTCATAGCCGTTGGGAAATTTCGAAGAGCTGAGCCTTATTCCCAGAGTCACCGGCCCAGCCTCGACATTGCGCGGTCCGTCCTTTGACTTGGCCGCAAGCAGTAGCCGGTAAGCTTGCAGCATCACCTGCACATCGGCGGGATGCCGCGGCTCCATCAGCATGAGCGACGAGTAGTTGGCGATGGCTTCCAACAGCCACTGCTCGTGATAGCTGGCCCACGACACCCGGTCGCCAAACCACTGATGCGCGACTTCATGAGGCATCATCACTTCCCCGAAGAGCACGTTGTCGGCAGCCGAGATGTGCTGCTCTGCCCGCTGCGCCGAAGTCAGATATACGTAGCTCGATAGGAAGATCATGCCCGGCCAGCCCTGGCTGTCAGTGCCCGGACGCTGGGTCAACGCCAGTGAGCTGAAAGGGTATGGGCCAAACAGCTTCTCGAGAGAAAGGATGGTATCGGCCGCCTTCGTCGCGAGCTGGGCTCCACCAACCGTCGGGTTAGGCCATGCTCCACCCTTGATAATCGAGGTAGCGCCTTCCGGAGGCATCGGAGACTGCGCCGTCGGAACCATGTCGAGCTGCTCGGACTTGGGCATTTCTTTTTCGACACCGCGTGTTGCGTAGGAGTCGACCATAATCCCACCCGCCTTGGCCGTGGTTTTCACATAGCGTCCGAGGTTGAAGCCCGCAATCGGGATGGGGCCTTCGCTCATCCAATGGCCTACCAATTGTGTTCCTGATTGTTCGAGCGAGATTTGCTTGCCTGTCGCGACCAACGTCCAATTCTGGGGAAAGCGAAACGTGATGTCATAGTTTGCCATGGCGATGCCCCGGTTCGGGTACCAGGTGCCGCGTGCGCCCACGTAAAACAAGCCTCCTCCGGCGTCAGACAGCACCGACCCCGCGTAAACGAACTTCAGTTGCAACGGCGTTCCCAGTTTGAGAGGTTGCGGGAAGACTACTGCTACCAGGTCATTTCCCTGCCGGGATAACTCGCCGCCTTCAATGGCCTCATTCTGAATGAATTCCAGCGGCTTCCCGCCTGCTTCCACCGACTTGATCTGCAAATAACGCGACAGTTCGAACATCATTATGCGGGGGCCATCCTGCTTGACGGTCCCATCGAGCAGGGCATCGGCTGTCAGGCCCAAGTTGGCATCGATCGCGACGTTGATGGTGTACTTCGTCGCCTGAAAAAGGTCCCGAGTGAAGGCCGGTCCAGTGGGCCCGTGAAATCGGGAGTCGTATAGCGCGTCGTTGCGTGCCGACCTCATCGGGAAACTCATCCACAAGTCGTAGTACGTTTGCTCGCGAACGGTCGTGGTCTGACCGACGATGATCTGCTCGGGACTGCGCGTGTCAAAGTAAACGTCGAAGACGCCCAGTTGGCCGCTGGACACTCTGGCGTGCAACAGACGATCGGGTGATGCCGAAGACCCTCCCCCGCCTTCTGTAGGCTGGGCGCTGGTGAACCCAATCGTCAACCGCATCGCGTCCATGGATGCGAGCCGCTGCGCCAGCGCATTGTTGTGCGCGGCGAATGCCGGCCCATCCTCCGCGGGACGGAGATATTGTTGCAACTCGTTCGCGGTATCGTCGTTGAAGCGTAGATACACAGAAGAGAATTGCGTTTCCAGAACTCCCAGGTTCGTGAACAGCCCCAACGAGGCGCGTTCCCTGCGGTCAGGAGGGCGGACCAGCACTTCTCCCTCGCCCTCGAAGTAGGCGCCGGTGATTCGTCCGTCGACGCTTTGCGTGAACGCGATGGTGCCGTCGTTGAGCCATAGATGAATATCGTCGCGATCTATGGCTGCTTCGCGGATCTTGTACACGCGCTGAGGATTGAGCCCGACATTGCGCAACGCGCGATAGAGCGGCAGGGCCGGGCCCGAGGTTAGCGGCAGAGTCTGCGCTTGCGCTACGGTGCAGAACAACACAGCCAGGGTTGCCGAGAGTGCGAATCGCGAATACGAAATGCGCCGGAGTGCCATCAAGGGAAAGTGCGACGGATTTGAGACCTTATGGCAATCAGTCTATGCCAACGCGACGGTCATTTCACATAGTTAAGGACGATGTTAAGGACGATACGCCCGGGCCTGTGGCTAAATGCGAATGCTCGAAACTTCTTTCGGTGTGACGTGTTCGGAACGAAGAAGCACGGGCCGCGAAAGCCGTTCATCGTTCGGGTCGTCCTGCGGGCAAGGGTTTTCCACGCGTCACATAACGTCACCAAAGTGAGTTACGAAAGTCGTACGGGCTTAGAACACTCAATGTTGGCTGAATGGACCGCTCGGCGCTAAAATTCACTCTGGCTGAGAAGCAGATCCGACGGTCAAGGCGCGTGGGCAGTTTCGCACCTCGAGAGAGCACGGTTTTGCGGAGCGGCCGAAGCTGAATGCAGGTAGAATAGAAGACAGTGTCTGCACTTATTTCAGGTGAATCTGCGCGAGTTGGCCCGTCTGCATTAGGTAATGGATGAACAAACCCGCAATTTTTTTGTTTACGTTTCTCGCTAGCGCTCCATTGCTGTTTGGACAGCAGGGCCAGGCGGCCCTGCCACCGGGATCCGTCCCTCCCGCAGTAGCTACACCTGCGCCTGCTCCTACCCAGCCGAGCGACATGACAGTCGTCGAGGAGATCATCGCTCGCGTCAATAACAGCATCATCTCGCGTTCTGACCTGCGGCACAGCGAAGAGCAGCTGGCGGCCGAACAGTCCAAGCAGGATCCCAACGTTCCGGCGGAGAACCAGCCGCAGCAAAAAGACCTTCTGCGCGACCTGATCGACACCCAACTGCTCTCGCAGAAAGCTGAGGAGCTGGGGATCAGCGCCGATACCGACGTAATCAAGCGCCTCGACGAGTTGCGCAAGCAGATGCATGCTGAGTCCATGGAAGATCTGGAGAAAGCCGCACAGGCGCAGGGTGTGTCGTTTGAGGAGTTCAAGCAGACTCTAAAGAACAGTATCCTCACCCAGAAAGTCATTCAGCAGGAAGTGGGCGGCCACATTAGTGTAAGCCAGCAGGAAATACAGGAGTTTTACGACCAGCACAAGGCTGAGATGCAACGGCCCGAGCAAATCAGGCTCAGCGAAATCTTGATCTCCACCCAAGCACCTCGGCCTACGGGGGGACAGCCTGCCAGCCCCGAAGCCTCGAGCGACGAGGTCGTCGCCCAAGCTAAGGCCAAGGCAGACGCGATTTATGCCCAGTTGCAGAAGGGCGCAAAGTTTGACGAAGTAGCCACCAAGAATTCCGCCGGTCCTACCGCTGCTCAGGGAGGCGACCTCGAATATTTCAAGCGCGGAACGCTCTCGAAGCAACTCGAAGACCAGGTTTTCGCCCTGAAAACTGGCCAGTTTACCGAGCCCATCCGCACCAATCAGGGTTGGGTGATCCTCAAGGTGACGGAACATCAGTCCGAAGGCATTCCGACCTTGAAGGAAGTCGAACCGCAGATCCAGGAGCGTCTGTACATGTCAAAGATGCAGCCTGCGTTGCGTGAATATCTCACCAAGCTGCGAGAAAATGCCTATATCGACATCAAGCCGCCATACGTCGATTCAGGTGCCAGCCCCAACGAGACCCAGCCCATCTACACCACCGCCTCAGCCGCGGACGATGCGAAGAAGGCCAAGAAGAAAAAGAAGTTCATCGTATTCTAGCGGTCTCAGGCTGCTGCCAGTCCTTAGCGACACGATTCCCCATTGCGTTGCGGTACGATAAGCCTTCAGCTATCGTTAAATTTCCACGATTTGGCATCGAGGTTTCCCGATGAAAGACTTCTACATCCGCGACTGCCAACAGCACGAGAGCCAGACCATTACCTCGAGCTTCGTGGTCGCTTCCAAGCAGGTAAAAAACAAGAAGAACGGCGAGCCTTACCTTGCTGTCATCCTGGCAGACCGCACGGGGCAGTTGCAGGCCAACATGTGGGACAACGTCCCCGACTCTATCAACGCGTTTGAGCAGGATGACTTCGTCAAGGTCAAGGGCTTGGTGCAGAAGTACAACGGCCGCTGGCAACTTACGCTCCATAAGGTACGCAAGCTGGGTGACGCGGAAATCGATTACACCGACTACCTCCCCAAGACCTCGAAGGACATCGAGCAGCTCTGGCGCACCCTGGGAGAGTTTGTCGCGACCATGGAAAACCCGTGGCTGAAGCGGCTGGTCAACGACTTCATGGGCGACGAAGCCATCGCCACCGCGTACAAAAACGCTCCCGCAGCCAAGACCCTGCATCATGCCTATGTCGGCGGCCTGCTTGATCACGTGGTTTCGTTGTTTACCATGTGCGACCTCGCGTCGCGTAATTACCCGCAGGTGAACCGCGACCTGCTGTTTACGGGCGCTTTCCTGCACGACATCGGCAAGATCCATGAGCTGGCGTATCAGCGTTCCATCTCGTACACCACCAAGGGCCAACTGCTGGGCCACATGATTATCGAATTGGAGATGCTGCACGAAAAGCTTTTCGCCATCCCCGGCTTCCCTGACGAGTTGAAGATTCTGATCGAGCATCTGATCATCAGCCACCATGGGCAGTACGAATTTGGCTCGCCCAAGTTGCCGATGTTTCCCGAAGCGCTCATGCTGCATTACCTCGACGACCTCGACTCCAAGATGGAAAGCATGCGCGCCCAGTTCGAGCGTGAAAGCGAACAGGAAACCGCGTGGACCAGCTACAATCCCTCGCTCGCGCGTCCCCTGCTGAACAGTGCGAAGTTCCTGGAAAAGCGCGAGCCGGTGTCTCATGTAGCAGCGCCCGGAAGCACGGCGGTAGAGGACACCTCCGGCATTCCTGCAGAGGCTGCCACACCATCTGCGCCAAAATCGGAAACGGTTGCCGCTCCGGCAACTGTCGCTGGTGAGCAAGAGTCCGTTTCTCCTCTCGACGCGTTGCAGCGCAAATTCGCTTCCCACAAAGTCACCACCGCGGGCGTGAAGGTCGAATAGCCAGATCACGGCCCCAACGAACGGCTAAACATGCTCGATTTCTCCCGCTTTGAATATCTGTCGTTCGACTGCTACGGAACCCTCATCGATTGGGAGTCAGGCATTCTGGGATACTTGCGCCCGCTGCTAAGGACCAAAGGCTGCGACGTTTCTGATGCGCAGATTCTCAATCTCTACTCCGAATTTGAACCACACCAACAAGACCTGGCTTACCGACGCTACCGCGAAATTTTGGCCTCGGTAGTGCGCGATTTTGGACGCGAATTTCGTGTCGACTTCACCGAAAAAGAGGCCAGCGGTCTCGCCGACTCTATCGGCGCATGGAAGCCGTTTCCCGACACCGTACATGCGCTACAGCGCCTCAAATCCCGGTACAAGTTGGCCGTGCTCTCCAACATTGACGACGACCTGTTTGCGTCCACGGCACCAAAGTTGGGAGTGGACCTCGATTGCGTTGTAACTGCGCAACAGGTGGAGAGCTACAAACCATCGAACCTCAACTTCGAGACCCTCCTGGATCGGCTGCAGATTGAAAGAGGCCGGCTGCTGCACGTTGCCGAAAGCCTCTATCACGACGTGATACCCGCTCAGGCGTTGGGAATCGCGACCGTCTGGGTGAATCGCCGCCAAGGCAAGCCGGCAGCTGCCACCCGAATGGTCGCGGCCTACCCCGATCTCGAAGTCCCCACCGTTGCTGCCCTGGCGGATTTAGCTGTTCGATAGGCTCGATTATCAGTCCAAAAATGGGATATCTTGAAGTCACGCGATGAATCTCACTCCTAGCGCGAGGCATCACTACTAGACCAATGAAAATACTGGTTCCTACCCCACTGCGTCAGTATGCCGGGAAGCAATCCGCCGTCGAAGTGCCAGCCGCCACTGTCGGCGAGGCTTTGAACGGACTCACGACCGCATACCCGGACCTTCGCAAGCACCTGTACGGCGATGAAGGAAAGCTGCGCGCCTTCGTCAACGTGTACCTCAACGATGAAGACATCCGTTACCTCCAGAATGACGCCACTGCGGTGAAGGACGGAGACACGCTCTCCATCATTCCCTCGATCGCGGGCGGGAGGGTTTAGGACCGCCATGGCAGGCATTGCGGAAAAGGTCGCCTCGCTCAGCAACGACGAAATCCTGCGCTACTCGCGCCACCTGATCATGCCCGAAGTGGGCATGGAGGGGCAGCTCAAGCTGAAGCAGGCCAAGGTGCTCTGCATCGGCGCGGGCGGGCTGGGATCGCCGCTCGCCCTGTATTTGGCTGCGGCCGGAGTCGGCACGCTGGGCATCGTCGATTTCGACGTGGTTGACTTCACTAACCTGCAACGCCAGGTCATTCACGGTACGAGCGACGTTGGCCGCAAGAAGCTCGACTCGGCTGCCGACACCCTGAACGAGATCAATCCCACCATCGAGGTCCGCAAGTTCGATACGCGCCTCTCCAGCGCTAACGCCCTGGAGCTGTTTCGCGAGTTCGACATTGTCGCTGATGGGACTGACAACTTCCCGACCCGCTACCTCGTGAACGACGCTTGCGTCCTGACTGGCAAGCCAAATGTTTACGGCTCCATTTTCCGCTTCGAGGGACAGGCGAGCGTTTTCGCAACCAAAGAAGGCCCCTGTTACCGCTGTCTCTATCCTGAGCCGCCTCCGCCCGGGCTGGTACCGTCGTGCGCTGAAGGCGGAGTGCTGGGCATCCTGCCAGGGCTGGTCGGCATCATCCAGGCAACTGAGACCATCAAGCTGATTCTGGGCTCAGGAGAGCCGCTGATCGGGCGGCTGTTACTGGTGGACGCGCTGGCTATGCGCTTCCGCGAGCTGAAGCTGCGCAAGAACCCCGACTGCCCGGCGTGCGGAACGCATCCGACGGTTACAGAGCTGATCGACTACAACCAGTTTTGCGGCATCCGTGGCGAAGAGGCTGCCGCTCCAAGTACCATGCGGGATATGACAGTCGAAGAACTTAAGCAACGCCTCGATAAGGGCGACGACCTGTTCGTGCTCGATGTGCGCGAGCCTCACGAATACCAGATCTGCAACATCGGCGGACACCTGATTCCGCTGAATGACCTGCCCAAACGGGTCAGCGAGCTGGATTCCAGCCGGGAGATCGTGGTGCACTGCAAGATGGGTGGCCGGAGTGCCAAGGCAGTGGATTTCCTACGGCAGTCGGGATTCAGCCGGGTGCACAACCTCGCGGGAGGGATTACTGCCTGGGCTGACCGCATCGATCCCAAGGTTCCCAAGTACTGAAAAGCAGTGCCTGGTGGCCAGTGGCTGGTGGTCAGTTGCCAGTAATTCGGTAGCGAACCTGGCGGGGCGGCGGCGGCTGCTGCTGCTTTCTCTCTCGACACACTCCTTTCCGCCAAGACTATCGAAAATTGCTGATTCACGGTTGTTTAGAATCAACGGTTTGGGCGGAAATTGTTCGCAAAAGATTGATTCTAAATGTGGTTATACGTATCCATGTCTGCCCGTTGGAGTTAGCGGCCATTTTCCGGCGCACTTCGGCGGCCGAGGTTCCATTCTGGGAATTGTGAAAGAGCTATATCGTCCGACGCCAAGGCGCGAACCCGGCGGAGACACGAGTCCCCCGGCCTCACAGATCCGTTGTAAGGGGTGGCGGAGGTGGAATGCCAGAGGAATCGGGCGGCGGAAGAAACGAAAGTAACCAGGGAGTTCGGAATCCGGTTCGCGGCGGGAGAGGTCAATCCCTTCAGGTGGTGCGGGCCATGATCCAGACTCTCGTCTAATCTTACTGCCGCCGTCTGGGATAACGTACGATATCGCTTGTTCTGATCAAGTGACATTCCGAGCGAAGGCGCGTAGTGGCGTGAGACGCACAAACTCGTAAACACAAGCCGACTTATCGGGAGTAATCTGCGACAAGCCGGTTTCTATCCAAGTTCCGGATTACCGAGAATTCAAACTCCAGCAAGTACCGCACGGTTTTCTGGAAATCGGCCTCGGGTAAACTTCCCCTTTTGCGGATGACATAGACACTGGCAGCAGAAGTACACATAATCCAAAAAGGAACTGACACTAGAACTGACATCGAGCGAGCGTACCTTGGGGGAGTGATTTCAGTTGGTTGCAGCCTGTTATTGATGCAGTTTTCATTGACTCCGCTCTCCACTGAACGTACGATTTCGGTCAGACGGTGAGGCGCCCCTGGTGGATTCCGCGTTAGGCCAGAACGTGAAAGTCGGCCAAGTGCTGGGCCACTATCGAGTTGCCGAAAAGATCGGCGCCGGCGGCATGGGCGAAGTCTACCGTTGCCATGACGAACACCTCGACCGTGAAGTAGCTATAAAGGTTCTACCTCCCGGAACCTTGGCTGACGAACGCTCCCGCAAGCGCTTCCGCAAGGAAGCTCTCACGCTTTCCAAGCTGAACCATCCCAATATCGCGACAATTCACGACTTTGATACGCAGCAGGGTATCGATTTCCTGGTGATGGAATACATCCCCGGGATTACATTGAGCGACAAGATCGCCGGGCGACCACTGCCGGAGAAAGAGGTGGTCAGTCTGGGGACGCAGCTGGCGGAAGGTTTGTCGGCAGCGCATGAACGCGGAGTTGTGCACCGTGACCTGAAACCTCAGAACTTGCGCCTGACCTCAGACGGGCGTTTGAAGATCCTGGACTTCGGACTGGCGAAGCTACAGCCCGCCTTAACCGCGAATGCCCTCACCGAGAGTCTGTCCGGAGCCGAAGGCCTGTCCGGGACGCTGCTATACATGGCACCGGAGCAGATCTTGGGTGAAGAGGTGGACCAGCGTACCGACATCCATGCAGCCGGCGTGGTGCTGTTCGAGATGGCTACAGGAAAGCAGCCGTTTCTTGAATTCGAGCGTTCCCAGATAATCGGTGCGATTCTGCGAAAGTCACCTCGGGCGGTGAGCACACTCAATCCGAAAATGCCTTCCGAACTCGAGCGGATCATCGGGAAGTGTCTCGAGAAGGATCCGGGCAGCCGGTATCAGAGAGCCGCGGAATTGGCCATTGACCTCCAGCGCATGGCAAGAGCAGACGTGCCGCTCGCCGCCCCTGTTCCCCGCCACCCCGTCCGGAGCGCAATGATCGCGTTTTTCGCCGCAGTTCTCATCTTGTTTGCAGCCTTTTTGGCCTTGCCCACGATCCGGCGATACATCATGGGCCATACGGTCGCGGCTGGACACCAGACTCCCGGCCGGACCGGCGCCGCCGTAACCCCTATAAACGAGAAAGACTATATCCTCGTGAGCGATTTCAATAACCGAACCGGGGACCCGGTCTTCGACGCGACACTTCGCAAAGCCGCAGCCTTGGACCTGGATCAGTCCCCATACCTGAACGTGGTCTCCGATCGGAGAGTAGCGGAGGCTTTGGAACGCATGGGACGCAATCCGGGAGAAAAGCTCACGCCCGAACTCGCCACTGACTTGTGTAAGCGCAATGGCATTAAAGCTCTGCTGGTGGGTAGCGTCGACGCAATCGGCAATAATTTTCTGATAAGCATGCAGGTGATCGACGCCGCTAGCGGAGAGGTGCTGACGGAGGACCACCGGCAAGCCAATGGGAAAGAACAGGTTTTGAGCCAGATGGATCAGGCCGGAGCCGAGTTGCGCAAAGGTTTGGGTGAATCTCTGCCCTCGATGCAGAAATTCGATACACCGTTACCCGAGGCGACTACGCGGTCCCTGGAAGCCTTGCGCGCCTTTGCCTTGGGAGATGAGAAGCATTTTAGCGGCTACGATATCGAAGCCATCGGCTTCTACCAACATGCCCTCGAGCTGGATCCAAATTTTGCACTGGCGTGGGCCAGGCTCGCTTCGGTTTACGGCAACCTGGACGACCAAGCGGATGCACAAGACGCTGCTCAACATGCGTACCGGTTGAAGGACCATGTCAGCGAGCGCGAACGTCTTTACATCCTGGCCAAAAGTTCTGACCTGACAACAAAACGGACGGCTCTGGAGCTTTACCGCAACACCTTTCCCCGAGACCCCAACCCCTGGGTGAATCTGTCAGAGCTTGATACGAATGAACAGGCTGAGAAAGACCTGTTGGAGGCTCTTCGCCTTGACCCCGGGGTTGTCGTCGCGTACGGCGACCTGGCGGGCGTCTATGCGGAGCGCGGCAACACGGCGAAGGCAATGGCAACTTGCCGCGACGGGCTCAGCCGGGTGAGTGGGTCTCCGATACTGGCGGGGCAGTGCTACGAAATTGCCTTGGCGGCGCAGGACCAAGCTGGCTTGCAGGAGATTGCCGCCACCCTGAAGGGAAGAGCGGAGGGACGAATCTTCCTCGCCCAGATGGAGCGCGACCGAGCATTTGCACAAGGCCAGATGCAGCGCTCTAGCGCACAGAACGAGAGCTTGCTAGAAGCCTTTAGGGACTATCAACTCCCGAGTATCGTCCTCTCCAGCCAGCTTCCGTACCTGCGTTTGCAGGTGGCCGCAGGGTATAAGGTCGACGTCTCGGAGCAACTGCGGGCCAATCCGGGGCTAGCCGCGCGCTCTCTTCCTGCGCTGTTGGCGTCCGCTGAGGCTGGAAAACCCGAGGTCACCGCGCGGACGATATCTGAGGCCCTCAAGAACGGCAAGGATGCTTACGCTTCGTACGTAAACGCGCTGGTGGCTTTCCGACGCGGCCAGTTGCCGCGGGCCCAAGCGCTACTCAGCAATACGAAAGACCTGCGAGATCCTTTCGTTTTGTGGTATCGAGGATCGATTTTCCTTCGCTCCCACCAAATAACACAGGCGACTGTCGATTTCGAGAAGCTGCTGGGCGGGGCCAAACCGAGTGCTCCCCTGTATCCCTGGGCGGCCTTCGCGCATATCGGCCTGGCGCGATGCCTGGCGGAGGAAGGGAAAAAGCCGGAGGCGCGTACCGAATATGAGAAAGCGTTCGCGGTGTGGAAGGATGCCGACCCCGACA
>Ga0209380_10001691_pt1 | contig 14580 bp, 19 predicted proteins | sample HubBroMetageWFT6_FD_188347 | JGI IMG/M metagenome (GOLD analysis project Ga0209380, IMG submission 188347) | Warmed and freeze-thawed soil microbial communities from the Hubbard Brook experimental Forest, New Hampshire - Hubbard Brook CCASE Soil... | ecosystem: Environmental > Terrestrial >...
TCTCCTCCAGCGTCATTTGCTTGAGAAGCGCGTCAGCGCGTTCGCGCACGCTCTGGTCGCTCAACTGGGCTTTGACAGCAACCGGTGCCAAGCAGACGGATACTGCCAAGTACGAGGCGATGCTTCGGATTTTCATGCACGTGCCTCCTTGGGTTGTCTGAGTCGGGGAACATTCTCTCTCAGTCACGGGGTGATTTACCAATCCATGCTGGAGAAAAACGCTGACTCCGAGCAGACCAAAGCTACAAAACGGCTCCCCTCACTGTAACGTTTGGGCGTTGAAACGCACTACCAATTGGGTGGTGTCGCACGTATCGGCTCCGTCCAATAGCTGGACGATAGCCCGTCACTCAGGGGAGGAAACATGTTTGCCCGCAAGGTTGCTGCTCGATTGAAACCGAACTCAATTACGGAATTTACGAGTCTTATCGAATGCCACATTCTCCCCTGGCTGCGAGAGCAAGAAGGTTTTCTGGATTTGATCACGCTGGTTACGCCTGACGGCTTAGAGATCGCGACCATCAGCTTCTGGGATCACCAATGCAACGCACAGGCTTACGACGCAAGCGGTTATCCGCAAGTGTTGAAGATTCTGGAAAAACTCCTGGACGCGGCACCTTACGTCAAGATGTTTGAGGTTGTTGGCTCAACGTTTCAACCGGGCGCGCTTGCGTGGCGCGATATCTCGCGCGCCCAACTGATCCCCCGGCCGTAGGCGTACAGCCACAGGCTGACCAACAATTGCGGGTCGGTATGCTCGCTTCCGGCCTTCGACCAACGCAATCTGGGCGTGATAGCGGCCTAGGTCCAACCGCCCCACCAGTTCCCAAATCAGGCGCGCAGCGGTGGTCCTCCCCGATCAGCCTATCGACATCCACACTGTGCAGAACTAACTGGCGGCGATTGATTGAAACTAATCGCGGAGACGTAGTCGTCGATTCGTTCATCCCATGGGCAGCGTACCGACCTTCGCCGATTTCGCAATAGTTCTACAGTGTCGATTCCTTCACAGCTTCCAGCCTCCCTGGGCTGTCCGGTTGCCCGCAGGGCAATGGTGGCACTCGCTGACAGACCGATGAGCTTCCATTTCAACCAGCCTCCACGAATGTTAACCTGCTCTGGAACCATGGCGAACCTTCTCCGGCCCACAATCGAAACCGGCTCTCCATACCCTGACGGGCTGATCCATCTGTTTGTTGGTGGCTCAGAACTCCATGGGGCCAAAATCCAAGGCACCGACGATCTCGACATCTACGGTGTTTACATCGAACCACCGGAAATGGCTTTGGGCTTGGACTCCCTTCCGCACTTCGTGTGGTCCACGGCTGGAGATGATCGCCGAAACGGACCGAACGACGTAGACGTGACTCTCTACTCCCTCAAACAATGGGCCGGACTGGCATGCAAAGAAAATCCGACGGCGCTGCACTTCCTCTTCGCAAAGAACACTCTCACGAGTGATATTTGGTCTGCGGTCGTGGCCCGCCCGCAGATTTTCGTCGCTCGGAATTGTGTGAAACAGTTTCTTGGCTTCGCAGATGATCAACTCAAACGAATGACAGGACAGAAGGGTCGAGGCAAAAAGGGACGACGTTCCTGAGATCGAAGTGGAGTTTGGGTATGACGTGAAGGCAGCCATGCATACTCTTCGACTTCTCTATGAATGCAAAGAACTGGTTTCCTCTGGAACGATCACGCTGCCCCGCCCTGAACGAGATTTTCTGGTTCGCGTTCGCACTGGCAGCTTCTCAATGGAGAAAGTCATCGCAAAGACAAAGGAACTGATGGCGGAGTGCGAGGCTTCCGAAAAGAACTGTGTGCTGGCCGAAGGAGTTGATCGTCTCACGGTATCAATGCTCGTTGCCGATTGTTATCGGCGTGCATGGGGACACACGGGCTAATGCTCAAAGACTTTGCCATTTCGATCGTCCGCACCTTGCGGGAGCACGGCCACAAAGCATACCTCGTTGGCGGATGCGTACGCGATCTACTGCTGCGCCGCGAGCCTGCCGACTACGACATCACTACCGACGCGACCCCTGACCAGGTCATGCGCATCTTTCCGGACACTTACGCAGTCGGCGCGCAGTTCGGTGTCGTCCTGGTGCCGCAGCCGACGCCCAGATGGGACGCTGCAGGCATGCCAGAGTCGCCTCTCCGAGATGCAACCGGGTATGTTTCTCCGAACGCGCATGTCGTTGAAGTAGCCACGTTTCGCAGCGACATCGGATACAGCGACGGACGTCATCCCGACCAGGTTCGCTTCAGCAAGGAACCGTTTGAAGATGTGGAGCGCCGCGATTTCACGATCAACGGGCTGTTGCTCGATCCGATCACGAACGAGGTTTTGGATTTCGTCGGCGGACGCGAGGACATCGAAGCCGGAATCATTCGATCCATTGGTGATCCGGAGCGGCGCTTTGCCGAAGACAAGCTCCGGATGCTGCGGGCTGTGCGCTTCGCGGCGCGTTTCGCATACACCATCGAGTCTGGAACCTTTCATGCCATTCAAAAGATAGCATCGCAGATTGATCAGGTATCGCGAGAGCGCGTTCGAGATGAGCTTACCCGGATGCTGATCGAGGGTCGTGCACGCCAGGCTTTTCTTGTGCTCGACGAAACTGGATTGCTGCACGAGGTCCTGCCCGAGATCGAAGCGATGAAAGGTGTTGAGCAACCGCCGCAGTTTCATCCTGAAGGCGATGTGTTCGTACACACTCTGCTATTACTCGACAGGTTGCCGCATCCTTGTCCGATCACGCTGGCTTGGGGCGCTCTGCTGCATGACGTGGGCAAGCCCGCGACATTTCGCGTAGCGCCTGATCGCATCCGTTTTGATGGACACGTCGACGTCGGGGTCAAGATCGCAGAAGAAATCTGCCGCCGCCTGCGCTTTTCGAACGACGACACGGACCAGATTCTCGCGCTCGTCGACAACCACATGCGCTTCGCGCACGTGCAGCAGATGAAGGAGTCCACCTTCAAAAGGTTTGTGCGCATGCCGCGCTTCGACGAACACCTGCAATTGCACCGCATGGACTGCGAGGCCAGCCACGACAATCTCACCTCGTACAATTTCACGCGGGAGAAGATGGCGTCCATGCCGCCGGCAGCCATGCGGCCCGTGCCGCTGATCACAGGGGACGACTTGATCGCACTTGGCTACAAGCCCGGACCGCAATTCAAGAAGATTCTGTCAGGCGTGGAGGAGGGGCAGCTGGAGGGACGCCTGCAAACGAAGGATGAAGCTATGGCGTTTGTGCGGGCCGAGTTTCCGAGCGAAGGTTAGGAGGCTCAGAGTGATTCGCCCAAAAGCAAAAATGCACCGAGAAAGGTACAAATCGCGCGTTTTGCCGAAATCTTGTCAAGCCGCTCTCGAGGCCTAAATTTCGTTAACTCGCTGAAAACAATAGCAATTTATAGTTTAAAAGTTGGCGCGTTTACCCTATCCGAACTGCTATTCTAAAAATATACAGAAAACCTAATTGGAGTCAGACGAACACACCAGGCAGGAGCTCCGGCATCACACAAGTCCACACACGACAATGAAAGTCACTGAAAAGGACGTCGCCTATGTCGCGGATCTGGCAAATCTCGAGTTGACTCAAGACGAACGCCGACTCTTGCTGCGCGATCTCAACTCGATTCTCGATTACGTCGATCGGCTGAGCCAGTTGGATACAACCGACGTGCCGCCGATGGCCCAGGTTTCGGATAGGTACGGGGTCGACCAATCAAGAACTGGCAGCGCGCGCTTTGCTTATGCCAGCCGCGAAGACATTCTCGAAGGTCTGAGAAAATCGCTGCCGCACGAGGTAGCGCTGCAAAACGCTCCAGACACAGATGGAACATTCTTCAAAGTGCCCAAAGTGATCGAGAGATAGGTCTGCTGTTCGTGGCGACAGAATCATCTTTGGACAACCACTCCACTTATGGATTTGAACGCACTGACAATCGAAGCGGCCCGCGCTGCCGTGCAATCGCGCAGAACCACGGCGACCTCGCTGGCCGAGGCGTTCTACGCAAAGATCGAAAAAACTGATCCGGAGATCGGCGCATATCTCACACTCTCGAAGGATCGCGCGCTGGAACAGGCGGCGCGAATGGATTCGCTGGCTGCAAAGGGCGAGGAACTTCCGCCATTGGGCGGTGTTCCGATCGGCATCAAGGATGTGATGGTGACGCGCGGTGTGCGCACTACGGCGGGCTCGAAGATTCTCGGGAACTATATCCCACCCTATGACTGCACGGCGGTAGCTCGGCTCGAAGCTGCTGGCGCGGTTGTATTGGGCAAGCTGAACTGCGACGAATTTGCCATGGGGTCGTCGAACGAGAATTCCGCCTGGCGTCCGGTGCACAATCCCCGCGATCTGAGCCGCGTGCCTGGAGGTTCCTCGGGAGGATCAGCGGCGGCGGTTGCAGCGGATATGGCTCTGGCCGCTCTGGGATCAGACACCGGCGGGTCGATTCGTCAACCCGCGTCTTTTTGCGGCGTGGTCGGGCTAATGCCGACGTACGGACGCGTATCGCGATACGGTCTGATCGCGTTCGCGTCGTCGCTCGATCGCATCGGGCCGCTCACCAAAACCGTGAGAGACGCGGCCATCGTGCTCCGCGCCATCGCCGGCCGCGATCCCATGGATGCTACTTCCGCCGAAGTGCCGGTACCGGACTATGTTGCGGAAATGGAGAAGCCAGTGCGTGAGCTTAAGCTTGGCGTGGCAAAAGAATATTTCGGAGAAGGATTGGACTCTGAAGTCCGTAAATCAGTAGAGGCCGCGATTCAAAGGCTCGCGGGATCCGGCTGCGAAATCGTTCCCGTCTCGCTGCCGCACACAGAATACGCGATTCCAACTTATTATATAGTGGCCACGGCGGAAGCATCGTCGAACCTGGCTCGCTTCGATGGCGTTCGCTACGGTTACCGGGCTCGCGATGCACGCACGCTTTCCGAAATGTACCGCCGCAGCCGCGATCACGGCTTTGGTGCCGAGGTAAAGCGCCGCATCATGTTGGGCACGTACGCGTTGAGCGCGGGATATTACGACGCCTACTATCTGAAGGCACAGAGAGTCCGCACCCTGCTGGTCCGGGACTTCGAGGAAGCGTTCAAAACAGTGGATGCGATTTTAACTCCGACTAGTCCCACTGCCGCATTCAAGCTAGGCGAGAAGGTCGATGATCCTTTATCGATGTATCTCGCCGACATTTTTACCGTTACTGCGGACCTGGCGGGAATTCCCGGAATTTCCGTCCCCTGCGGAGAGACAAAGGAGAATCTGCCGGTCGGACTTCAGATTCTGGGCAAGCACTTCGACGAAGCCACAATCTTGCGAGTAGCCCATGCCTACGAGCAGGCGGCGTAGGTTTCGTTGTTACACCTCTGTTATTCGCTATGCCGGCTCGTAATATCGTTCGCCGGCGCAGCCGCGACAAAGTAATTTTCCGTCACGACGCACTTCACGGCGAAAGTTAATTCCTTCGCCACAGACTTCACAAACAATACGTTCACCCTTGTATCCGGGAAACTCTTCCGGGGGGAGATCGACTTTCACCCATTCAATAGTGAATAGGTCATCCTCGGGCATTTCGCGATAAGCCAGCATCTGCTGGCTATTTTTATTTGGCAGTTCAGGATGCATCTGCCGGGCCAAGACCTTCGATGATTCTTTGGCAGCGATGCGCACGCCTTTGCCGGTGTTTGCGTCGACGAAGGTCGCGGCCATTTTGCCCCAGTCGCGGAACTTCAGCGCACGCTTGCCGAGACGGCAGCCGGTAACCACCGCGACTGCGTCCGTAGCGCAACGGTCAATTTCTACAAAGGTCACCAGACGTTTTCGATCCTTGCCGTCAGGATCGTCAATGCCCAGTCTCGTCAGGCCGAGCATGGCCAGGCGGACGCCGAGAACCTGTCCGGCACAGAGATGACCATGCGCCACTTCGGCGTCCCGAAGATATTCGTCGAAAGTTTTCATTTCAGTTGTTCGCTGCCAGTTGCCGACTGCATTCCATTGTAGTCCGCGAACCGGCGAAGAGTCGGAACTCGCAACCAGTATCAACCAAAACTAAGGAGAAGGTTCATCATGGAGTCAAACTTAAGCCTAGCCCTAAGCTCAATCTCGAAATCCAGAACGGTTCGCGATTGTGTTGTCGATTTCGCTGATAGCCACCGGCTGCAGCACCCAATGGATGAGTGTGGCTCTCGCCGATTTACCGGTGCTGATCCAGATGGCCCTGAACATCAGCACGATTGTTACCACGCTGCAATCCGGCCAGCAGATCAGCGCAGCCGAGGCCGCTGCCATTCAGAATATCTCCGCACAAGCCAGTAAAGATCTAAATATGCTGGCGACGCTCTACAACGAATACAAAACGAACTCGAGTGCGAGTGCTCTGCAGAAGATCCAGGTGTCATCGCGAACGTCGACCAGAACGTGCCGGCCCTCTTGCAGGCAGCGTACATCGGCGATCCGGTTCTCTCGGCACGGGTCGCAGCGGGAGTCAATCTGATCCTGACTACCGTTGCCAGTTTCGCGGCGCTGATGCCACAAACCTCGGTGCTACCCACGGCACAAAAGATGGCCCATCCGCAAGTCGCCATTCCGAAAGCGAGCGACTTGAAGAAGCAGTGGAATCAGCAAGTGTGCTAGCCGACTAGCAATCCTTCGTTGGACTTCAGCACTACACTACGGCTGCACGGTCAGATAGCACGCCTATTTTCCGTCGGCCCGCAGCAACCCATGCCTCCACCTGCGCTGGTCGCGCAGGTGGAGACTTTGTTCTTGCCGGGCGAAACCATGACTTGAGGATAGGAGACGATTGTGGATCTGAATCAAGCAATTCAGTTCGGACTATTGGTGAAAGCAGCTGAAACCGTACTGCCCGCGAATACCGCCCCTGCGGCAGGTCAAATGCTTCCCGCCACGTATGACTCCTACAACGTCGGCTACAAAGTTGTCAGTCGATTCTGGGTAACGATCTCGCGACCACCATGAATCCTGGCCGAGGTGATCGGATTGTGTCGTTCGGGTTCATCCTTCAAGTTCCTAATAACGACCCGGTCATCGCCATTCGGGGCACCGACGGCATTCGAGAGTGGATCCACGATTTCGAATTCCTTGCCACGAAGTGCCCATTCCTGCCAGGCGGGCAGGCAAAACGGATGATGGCTTCACCGCAAGATACAACTCTCTCCGCGTTGCGAATGCCTCCACTCGGCTAGTGGACGCGGTGGCAGCGCTTCAATTCGATCATGCGGTCAACTCGTTGACGATCTGCGGACACAGCCTGGGAGGCGCGCTAGCCACACTGCTTGCCTTTGACGTAGCAGCCAATACCATCTTCAAGAATCCGACGATCCACACCTACGCCAGCCCACGCACCGGGGGGCGCGCTATTTGCACGTACCTACAACCAGGTTCTCCCGAATACTTATCGTATCGACACCGCGTCGATATGGTTCCCAAGCTACCGTTTGCCACCTCTCCAGGAACACGTGGCGGGACTCTAGGAGCTAAACTCGGTCAAGCTGATCAGCCCGATGTATCTGGTCAAGTGCGAACTCGCGTGCGAACACCACATGACTTCGTATTTGCATCTTTTGTCGTTGCTGATAGGAAAAACGGTTCAACCGCTGGACGCAGCATGCGTTCCCTAACAGAACGCTGGGGGATTGGCTATCAGGGTAACTCTTCGAAACAATTTCTCCGCTACTTGCGTTTCCATCGTGCGCCGTCTTTCGTGATTTCCACGACGATGCCAAGGCCGCCGAGCTCACCACGGATCGCGTCAGAAAGTTTGAAATCACGCGATCGGCGCGCCGCTTCCATTTCTGCAACTTTCTTTTCAATGTCGGCATCAGAGAGTTGCTGCGCCCCAACAGTTTCCAGCAGTTCCTTGCTGATCTCGCGGCACTCTGCTTTCGCCCACTCCACAATGCTGCGAATCTTCGGCGCATCGTCGTCTTTCAGCACCGCGAATACTTCGTCGAAACGCTGCAGAGCGGCGAGCAGCGCCGGAATGTCATCTTTCTTGAATTGTCCTGCGTCCATCGCAGCATTGGCCTTCCGCACCATGTCGAAGATCGCCGCCTGAGCCTGCGCAGTATTAAGGTCGTCGTCCATGCCCTCCAGCATTCGCTCTGTGGTTTCACGCGCCAGTTCAGCCATGCCCTGAGTGGCACCCGCTGGGAACGGCGCCGTGGTCAAGCGCAGATGAAAGTTTCGCAGCCGCTCCACCGACACGGCAGCCTGCTTCAGTCCATCGAAAGTGAAGTTCAGCTGGTTGCGATACGGAACCGAAGCCAGCAGAAACCGGATGGACGATGGCTTATGTCCTTTGAGCACCAGGTCGCGCAGCGTAAAGAAATTCCCTAGGCTCTTGGACATCTTCTCGCCCTCGACCAGGAGAAACCGCACGTGAAACCAAAAGTGCGCAAACGGCTGACCGGTAAGCGCCTCCGACTGCGCGATTTCGTTTTCGTGATGCGGAAAAATCAGATCTTCGCCACCCGCGTGCAGATCGAAAGTCTTGCCCAATTCCTCCATGGCCATAACCGAGCACTCGATGTGCCAGCCCGGCCGCCCCGGCCCAATTACTGTCTCCCATGAAGTCTCTCCAGGTTTCGGCGCCTTCCACAGGGCAAAGTCACGCGCGCTGTCTTTCTCGTACTCATCCACATCCACGCGCGCCCCGTCTTCCATCCCGGCAAAATCTTTCTTAGAGAGTTGCCCGTAAGCAGGAAACTTCGCGATCCTGAAATAGTAGGACCCATCTTCGGAGCGGTAAGCGAATCCTTTTTTCTGCAGTTCGGCGATGAATTCCGCCATCTCGGGGATGTGATCCGTCGCGCGCACCAGAATTGGCTGCTCGATATTCAGCGCGGAGATATCGTCAAGAAAAGCCTTCTCATATTTTACCGTGTATTGCTGAACACTCACCCCGGCAAGCGCCGCATTGCGGATGATCTTGTCATCGACGTCGGTGATGTTCATCACGTGTTGTATCTTGTAGCCGCTCTGTCGAAAAAAACGCCGCAGAACATCCACCGCAACGAACGTCCGGAGGTTGCCGATGTGGCCATAGTCATAAACCGTGGGCCCGCAAGCATACATACGAACCTCGCTGCCCACAAGCGGCCGAAACTCTTCCACTTTGCCAGAGAGTGTGTTGTAAAGACGAAGCGCCATAGTGAGAGCCAGAACAGAAAGCAGAACCGTTCATTCTAGGGGCACAAAAGAAACAGGGTCAAATCCGATTGGGGATAGGAACTACAGCGATCCAAATTGCATCCCTGGCCTTGACTGGCGCTCGGCACGGATAGATAATCAAACGCCTTTGAAGAAGGCCTCATGAATCGGTCTCCCCGGCCCCGCAAGATTTCCGAACTGTCCAAGGCTGTGAATCACTAGCTTACCCTTACTCTCTAGCAGCCCGGGCAGCGGGGGGTAGGCCGCCTGGCGTTGGCGGCCCCGGCGGAGGGTAAGGTTGTTGTCACCAGGACATGGGTAGAGATTTCTGTCTTCACCAACCTCTTCCAGCTCGATTTGAATCATGGCGGCATCGCCGATTTCACGTTTTCCGACTGCCGTACTGCATCAGGGCAGTATGCAGCGGCCGCGCTGAAAGTTGCCCTGGCCGGAGAGAACGCAATCTGGGGAAGCGCAAAAGGACGCTTCCGCGCTGCCTGCGGGCGTGCGAATAGGGCCCTCCAAGAATCTCCACCTCAAAGATTTAGCACATAGTCAAAATTTAAATCTCTTGTTTTCTAGATTTTGCACCGAATAGGGGGAGGGCGGGTGCCCGATACTAAACAGTAAACTCCGTCCCATTGTGTTATGGCAGCGATGACTGCCCGGTGAACGCGGCTACCGAATCATCGTCAAACCTCGCCGCTGGCGGAGGGCGCGGTTGAAACCTGGTGCGCAGCTCGCAGGCGCTGTCCCACCACAAGGGCGTAGTGCATTCCAGAAAGGATGGTGAAGGTAAAGGTCGCGCGCAAAAACGAAAGGCGGGCGATGGCTATCCATCGCGATCTGTTTATTTCGAACAGCAGCACAAAGAAGACAGCCGCAACCTGGGCGAATGTGTTCGCCTTGCCAAAAATGCTGGGACGAAAATCGCGCAGTCCGGCGATAGCATAGAGCACGGCGCTCGCCAGCAGAATCGAAATATCCCGGCTGAAAACCACAACCGTAAATTTCCACGGAATCTTGTGCAAGATTGACAGCACCATAAACATGGTGCTGAGCAGCAACTTGTCAGCGATGGGATCAAGATACTGTCCCAAAATCGTTTGTTGTTTGAGAGTGCGTGCCAGCAGGCCGTCGAGCCCGTCACTCATCCCCGCCAGGACAAATAAGATCAGGGCCAGGGAATAATGTCCTTCGACCAGCTTGATCACGATGAAGGGCAGGAACATCATCCGTAAAAGCGTGAGCTGATTCGGAGCAGTCAGAAGTTGCGAGAGCTTCACTTCTGCTCTCCAGGCGTCTGTGGATTCACTGCAATATGACGGATGAGCACCGCTGCAGGATCAAGGCCGGTTTTGCTGGCGAAGCGTTGTGACAACGATGGAATGCTGCCGTCGGGCAGATCGAGTTCCATGCGTTCTACCCGGTGCATTGGGACAAAAACCACGCCGGGCGAGAACGGCTCGCCGTCCTTGACCAGAGATACCAGATCATCGAACGAAGCCAATTCGACCCCGCAGAGGCTCAATCCCTCTGTACTGAGGGAAAGAATGGCCCCCCAAAACTTCTCTCGGGGATTGCCCAGAGTAACCAGCACCATGATGCCAGGACGAAATGGATTACCGCCCGCAAGCCCAAGCCCGTCGTTCTGATTGACATTCTGCACCAAAGCGATTGTCGCCGGGACATGGCCACTTTGCAACTCCAGTCCCAACCGAGCCAGCGATTGCGCAAAGCGATCTAACGATCGGTGGGCCGCTGATTTAGCGACAGTTACATCGGTTGAGGAAGCTGCGGCGCGATGTGCCCGATTGACTTCTTCCCGAATTCCCCGCTGCGTCTCCCGTCCCGCCGGTAACTCGGCAGCAAAAAATTCCTCGTACACCAGAAAGCCCGGGGAAGAAGTCTCCCGAAAGAAATCGCGAAACATCCCCCAGACACGACCTCCAAGGTCGGGATCGGACTTGAACTGCTCCTCGAATTTCTTCCTGAACTCCGCCAGATCTCGTTGCTCATTCACTATTGCAACGATATCGGCCGCATGCGTTCGAGCTTCCTCTCGATCGTGGTGCGCTTCCTCTGGCCCCCGATATTGTTGTATCGGTCGAACAAGGCAAGCAGTCTTAGCATGACAAGAGCATGTGGCCTCGTCACGCGCACATTCCCAGCGAAAGCGTCTCCATTAGGAAGGTGCCCGGTCAAGGCTCGGGTGTCGGACTCTGCTAAAGAAATTGTGCCGCCTGTGCACGCGCGCGCGTGCACCCCTCGCTGCACATCCACCCGAAAATCGGCACGGCGCTTGTATTCCTCAGGCGCCATAAACTCTATGCGCATTTCTCCCGGCTGTTCGGAATGTCCTTCTCAAACTGAAAGTTTCGTGCTCCTTCGACAGCGGTATAACCCAGCCCCGCAAGAACCTCTGCCAAGCGCAGGGATTCTGCCCGCAAGGCAATTACATCGAGAACAAAATCAACGTCTTTCGTGGCGCGGGCTTTGTCCAAGGCAAACTTCATCGCTTGTGCGCCCGCCAGTACGAGATCTTCAGCCGCGGGTCCTAATACTGAGAGCAACTCAAGCACATAAGTGCGTTGGGGTTCCGGAATCATGCGGCTGTCCAGGACGGCTCAATCGCATTTGCCAGCAGATGATCCGCCTGCTTCAGGTCCCGCCCCCCATGTGCGTAAAGATCAAGATAGGCCTGAATGTTCGACACCACGAGAATGGAGTCTTCGTTCCGGGCATACATGAACACGCCGCTGTCGTATGGGTAGATGAACCTAAGCTTTAGACTCGATCTTTCTTTTGGCAGCAGGCGTTGCAGCGGGGCATCTCGGGCATGACGCACGTACGAACCTCGCCTAACTACCCGCAATCGAATGGCAAGCTGGAACGTTGGCACAAGTCGCTGAAAAGCGAATGCATTCGACCGGGGACGCCGCTGTCGCTGGAAGATGCAAAACGCCTGATTCAACAGTATGTGGACCGATACAACTATCTCCGGCTGCACAGCGCGATCGGTTACGTGACGCCGAAGGACATGCTCGCCGGGCATCAGCAGGAGATTCAAGCCGAGCGGGATCGGAAGTTGGACGCGGCGAAGGAACAGCGGAAGAATCGCCGCCAGCGGGCGGCATGGATGAAACGGATTGCTCCCGGTTGGCCGACAATGCAGAATTAACACAGCGGCAAGGCCAAGCATATGTTCAACGAAGCGAATCGCCGCGTTCCCCTGAGGAGTCCTTGTATCTCGGTACACGCGCGGCGGTGGAAGGTTCCCCTAGCGTTCGGCAAAGCGCGGCTCACTGATAGGCGCGCCGGCCGGTGATGCTTGTTTTGCCGGGAGGAGTGCAAGCAGCGCGACTCCAATCGCGACAAAGATCACAATGTCCTGGGGACTATCCTGCCTGTGCATCCCGTGCGCCGCGGCCTCCGCCGATTGGATTGTCATCGTGAACCCATGGGCAAGGCTTGACCACGCCCCATAGGCGATCATCAAGCGATGCTTGGCCGGCTGCTTAACGGCCAGCAACAGACAGGGCCCGAGCGCCGTGTTGAGGCTCAGGAACATCGGCAAGACATCGTTATGCCCGTTAAGCCAGCTAGAGTGCCACAGAGCGTCGAACAGGAGATAGCCCCAAAAGGAATAAAACAAGCCCACCAACAGCAACACGACCTGCAAGGCGCGCTCACGCTTCATACCGTCCTCCGTTTTGTCTGATGCCTCGATGGGCCGCCGCTCTCGGCCCACAATCGAAAATGCTTTGTGAGAATCCTCCTCCGGTTCCGTGCGAGGAGTAGTTGGAGATGGCGCAAGTTTTTGTGTCCATGCTGTCCACAGCACCGGCAATTTCTTGAGCCAGTTCGTCTGCACTCTGCACCGAAGACATTTGGAACTCAGCGTAGATGACAATGCCGCGAGAAAATGTGACTTGACCTTCCGAATCTCCAGCAGAATTCCCGCCGACATAAACAATTGCTGTTTTTTTGTCGGAAAGAAACTGAATATGCCGCCCCGCCTCTGACAAGCGCTGTTCAACTTGCTGCACAGTCATCCCCAGAGATACTTTCGCCATACCGAAGGTGACGGAGGGCTGTTCTCGCGTTTTCTGTGAGACACCGTTGCTCCCCACAAGAAGTGCGACCAAGACAGCTAGAGACCAAAGCCTAGTTAGGGTCATTTCCGCTTTCCTCCGCCGCACAATTTTAGCGCTCGCCGCGTGCCAAAACATCCTTACTTCGACAGACCCCAACCCCAAGCGAAAATATCCCAACATAAAGCAAGCCCCTGTTCGGCCCCGTTCGGCATTGACCTGGCTTCCACCCAATGCCATAAGTTCTCCCGTAAAGACCTTCCTCTCCCTCATCCTCCCTGCCCGCGAGCCGGGTCTCAGGACCGCCGCGTGCAGGGGTTGGCCCGTCCGAGAGGCCTGAAAGCCTCCGAGAAAGCTGATGGTTTCCGATCGCAGTCTCAGGAGGACCTGATCATGAAGCGGATCGTTTTGCTGGCTTTTACTGGCTCTAGCTTTTCCCCTGGATATTGCGGTTTTTTGCGTATAGAGTGCGGAGCTGACCACCTTTGACCGCAGCCAGACATTCCCCAGGCTCCCCTGTGGCTGCCTCGAAGCGCAGTTTCCTGACGAAATTGATCCGTCTTCGAAGTGTCCGCAGTTAAGGAGATCGTTGATGATCCGCCAGCGTACCCCCAACATCCGCATTCCCGCCGCCCCTGTTTTGTTCTTCGCAGTTCTAACCGTCCTGATCGCTTTCGCAGCCTCAGCCCAGCAAGCGGGTACATGCCAGCCGTTCACAAAATCTTCCGCAGCATCCGTTTCGGCAGACCAACCCAAGATTCTCGACAGCTACGGCAAGTTGCCGCTAAGTTTCGAGGCAAACGAAGGGCAGGCCGACGCGCGGGTGAAGTTTCTGTCGCGCACGAGCGGCGCCGCGCTTTTTCTCACCTGGGACGAAGCAGTGCTCACGTTGCGCAGGAGCAAACCGGATACCAATAAAGAGAAGATCTCGGGCGCGGCCCACGCCTTGCCGCCCGGCGTGCCTGCGTCTGAAGCTGGTGGCGCGCTACGGATGAAGCTTCGCAATGCCAATCCTGCGGTCAAGGTTACGGGCGTGGATGAACTCGCTGGCAAGAGCAATTATTTCGTCGGCAATGATCCGACGAAGTGGCGGACGAATGTCCCGACCTACAGGAGTGTCAAGTATGAGGGAATTTATTCCGGCATCGACCTGGTCTACTACGGGAATCAGCGGCAACTGGAGTATGACTTTATCGTGGCTCCGGGTGCGGACCCGCGTCGCATAGCCTTCGACGTTCGTGGGGCGAGGCGGATTCGCAGCGATGAGCACGGGGACCTGGTCTTAAGTATGGGTGAGG
>Ga0209380_10001692_pt1 | contig 14580 bp, 14 predicted proteins | sample HubBroMetageWFT6_FD_188347 | JGI IMG/M metagenome (GOLD analysis project Ga0209380, IMG submission 188347) | Warmed and freeze-thawed soil microbial communities from the Hubbard Brook experimental Forest, New Hampshire - Hubbard Brook CCASE Soil... | ecosystem: Environmental > Terrestrial >...
GCCCGAGGTCGCGCACCTCAAGCTCTGGCACGCGTGCACGCTGCTTCGCGAGCATCGATTCGACGGCCATGTCGCGGCGCTCACCGTGCACGGTCTCGACGGTCTCGAATCGCTGGTGACCGCGCTCGCGGTCGGCGGTTGGATCGACGCTCCCACGATGCGCAGGTTTCGCGGTTGGACCGAGGAGGAGTGGGATGCAGGGGTGGACCGCCTGAGAGCCCGCGGAATTCTCGATGCCGCAGGCGCGTTCACCGAGAAGGGACGCGCGCTCCGCACCGGCGCGGAGGAGATGACCGACCGGCTCGCGAGCGACGTCTGGGAGGCCATGGACGAGCCTTCGCGGGAGCATCTCTTCGACACGCTGCGCCGGCTCGCGACGCTCCTCGAGAGCCCGGACGGCATCCTCTATCCGAACCCGATCGGGGTGAGCCGTCCGTTGTGACGCCTCCACCGGCACGAGGTCAGAGTGGCGGCAACCCGAGCCGCGAGCGCAACGCGTTCTCCACGCGTTCACCGCGGGCGTGCGTGCCCATCGTCCCGGTCACGAAGGCGATGGCGTAGCCGCCTCTGGTGCACGCGCCGCCGTAGCTTCCGCCCGACCCGCCCATGCCGAATCCCTCCGCGTCCACGGCGAAGCCGAGTCCCCAGGCGTTCTCGTGCCCGAACACCCGATCGACACCCGAGCACTGCACCGAGACGGCTTCGCGCAGCAGCCCCGGCGATACCAGTTCGCCGCCAAGCAGTGCCGCGTAAAGGCCGGCGATGCCCCGCGCGGTGCCGTGTCCGTTGACGGCGGGCACCTCCGCGGCACGCCAGGAGGCGCCGTTCACGACCTCGGGATCGCGCGTCCCAGGCGGGTTGCAGGTCGCCCGCGCATAGAGCGCGCCCGGGTGGGACTCGATCGCGTCGAGGCAGGTGAGGTCGACGGCGCGGGATTGGTCCTCCGGCGACAGCCCGACGATGAAGTCAAGGCCCGCCGGGCCGCACACCTCCTCGCGCAGGAACTGACCGATTCCGCGACCGTCGACGCGGCGCACGATCTCGCCGACCAGGTGGCCGTAGAAGAGGGCGGATTCGCCGTGAGCCGTTCCCGGCGGCCACTCCGGGCGCTGTGCGGCGAGCAGCGCGCAGAGCGCGCTCCAGTCGTAGAAAACCTCGGTCCTCGCTGGTGCGGTCAGCGCGACGACTCCCGCCTGGTGGGAGAGCACGTGGCGCACCGTGGCCGGCGCCGTGAACTCGGGCCAGTAGCGCTGCACCGGCGAGTCCAGGTCGAGCAGCCCGCGGTCGATGAGCACGAGCGCGCACATCGCCGCGAAGGGCTTGCTCACCGAATACGGCTGCACGATGCTGATGCGCTGCCAGGGACGCGTCCCATCGGAGCTCGCCGCGCCGCCCCAGAGGTCGACGACCCATCGTCCGTCGTGCCACACGGCGAGTGCGGCGCCGGTTCCGCGCTGCTCGGCGAGGACGCCGGCGAACGCCTCTCGCACCGCCTCGAATCCTGGCTCGACCGTGCCCTTGGGTGTGTCGCGATCCTCGCCGGTCACGACTCGGGTCAGGAGGCGGCTGTGGACGCGGCTCCCGCGCGCTCGCGTGCGACGACGGCCGCCAGCGCGCGGATGAAGGCCGGCTGCGTGTTCGGCAGCGCGATGCGATGCATGGTGATGCCGGCTGCCGCCGCCTCCTCCCCGGCAGCGACATCGATGTCGTAGAGGATCTCCAGGTGGTCCGCGAGGAATTGCAGGGGCACCACGAGGATCTCAGTCGTCCCGGCGGCGCGGAACCCTGCGAAGAGGTCCTTCACGTCCGGGGTGAGCCACTCTTCGGGCGTGTGCCCGGCGCTCTGATACGCAAAGCTCCAGCGCTCGCCGCCGAGGTCCAACCGTGCGGCGATCGATGCGGCGGTGTCCCGAAGCTGCGTGATGAACCCGGGGTCGCGATCGACGACGGGACGGGGCAGGCTGTGGGCCGTGAAGATGATCGGAATCCGATCGCGGATCTGCGGCTCGAGGCCTGCGAGCGCCTCCTCCACCCGCTCCGCGAGCGCGTCGATCCATTCCTGGATGAGGTGCCAGGCCCCGGCGACGCGCACGTCCACGTCCGGGTGCTCTGCACGCCATGAGGCGACGGTGCGCTCATACCCCGCGAGGATGATCGGCGAATACTGCGGTGACAGGACCACCACGACGATGCGGCGCGATCCGCCCGCGGCGAGGGTGTCGAGCGCATCGCTGAGGCGAGGATCCGAGTGGAGCATCCCCGCGACGACCCGCGTGGCCTCTCCGTCGCCGGCGCGGTCGAGCAGCGCCTGCAGTGCCGCGCACTGCGCCAGGGTGATGTCGATGAGCGGGGACCTGCCGATGCGGTCGTAGCGTCGGCGGAATTCCTCGATCAGATCCGCTGGCACCTCGCGTCCACCACGCACCGATGCGAGGTAGGCGGGTACGTCATCCGACGTCACCGCGGAGCCGAAGGTCGCGAGGACCACACCGAGCGGAGCCATGGCTCAAGCCTAGAGGCTGGCTGCTCGGCCTCGCGTCAGGCCCTTGCGCTCTCCTCGTGGACGAGTTCCGCGAGCCGGCGCAGGTTGTCGCTTGGCGTGTCGGGGAGCACACCGTGACCCAGGTTGAAGATGTGGCCGGGCCGGTTGCCGGCGAGGTCGAGGATCTGCCGCGCCTCCCGTGCGATCACCTCGAAGGGGGCGAGCATCACCCCCGGATCGAGGTTGCCCTGGATGCCCCGGTCGCCGATGCGGCGCCAGGCCTCGTCGAGCGGCAGCCGCCAGTCAACGCTGATGATGTCGGCGCCGGAGTGCGCCATGGCCTCCAGGAGGTGGGCGGTGGTGGTCCCGAAGTGGATCGTCGGCACCCCGGTCTCACCGACCGCCTCGAGGATGCGCCGGCTGTAGGGCAGCACCATCTGCTCGTAGGCCGGGATGGAGAGGGCTCCGGCCCACGAGTCGAAGAGCTGGATCATCTGCGCGCCGGCCTCGACCTGTGCCTGCAGGTAGGTGATGGTGACCTCGGTGAGCGTGGTCATGAGGCGGTGCCACAGCTCCGGCTCACCATGGAGCATCGCCTTGGTGCGCCCGAACTCCTTGGTGGGCCTGCCCTCGATCATGTACGAGGCGACCGTGAACGGGCCCCCGGCGAACCCGACCACCGCCGTCTTGCCGTCGAGCTCGTGACGCACGAGTCTGATGGCCTCGAAGAGATCGGGGGTCGCATCGCGCGGGTCGACGATCCGCAGCGCTGCGACGTCGGCCGCGGTGCGCACCGGCGCGTGGATCAGCGGCCCGATCCCGGGATCGATCGAGAAGGGGACGCCCATGCCGATCAGCGGCAGCATGATGTCGGCGTACATCACCGCAGCGTCAACGCCGAACTCCTCAACCGGCATCAGGGTCACCCGCGCGCAGAGCTCCGGAGTTCGCGTGATGGTGAGGATGTCGTACGTCTCGCGGAGAGCCCGGTACCCGGCAAGGCAGCGTCCCGCCTGCCGCATGAACCAGATCGGCGTCCGGTCGGCCGGCCGGCGGCGGGCGGCCGCGAGCATGCGCTCGGCGCCGGTCATCGAGTCGGTTTCGGTGACTGCCATTGAGCATCGAGGGTAGCGAAGCAACAAGCCGGCACGGATGCTGCACGGCGTGCGGGATGCCAAGTACGATCTCGACGACCTCGGTGTCAGCGGGATTGGCGCCTGGTCAGCGCCAGAACGTGCAGAGGAGAGTGGTGCCCATGAACTCGACCATGCAGGACGCGCCGCTGAGCATCACGGAGCTCTTTCGCCACGGTGCGCAGGTGTATCCGGACAGCGAGATCATCACGTTCGAGGGCGAGCGGGCACGGCACACCAGCTACTCCAAGGTGGCGGAGCGGGTCAACCGCCTGGCTGGAGCGCTGCGCACCCTCGGGATCGTCCCCGGCGACCGCGTGGGCACGCTCTGCTGGAACCACCAGGAGCACATCGAGGCGTACTTCGCCATCCCCTGCATGGGCGCGGTGCTGCACACGCTCAACCTGCGGCTGCCGCCGCCGCAGCTGGCGCAGATCATCAACCACGCCGAGGATCGCGTGGTCATCGTCGACGACTCGCTCGCCCCGCTGCTCGCGTCGGTGATCGATCAATGCCCGAGCGTCGAGAAGGTGATCGTGGTCGGCTCGGGAGCGGTCTCCGGTCTTGGCGACGCGATCGCGTACGAGACGCTGCTGGCCGCGGAGTCGCCAACCTTCGCGTGGCCTGACATCGACGAACGCAGCGCGGCGTCCATGTGCTACACGACCGGGACGACGGGCGATCCCAAGGGTGTTGCCTACAGCCATCGCTCGGTGTACCTGCATTCGTTCGCGGTGTGGGCGACGTTCCGCCTCGACGACAGGGGCCGACTGCTGATCATCGTGCCGATGTTCCACGTCAACGCGTGGGGGACGCCGTATGCGGGCTGGCTGGTCGGCAGTGACCTGCTGCTCCCGGGGCGGTTCCTGCAGCCCCAGGGACTATGTGACTTCATCAGGCAGGAACGGCCGACGTTCACCGGTGGCGTACCGACCATTCTCACCGCGCTGCTCAACCATGTGCAGGCGAACGGTGGCGACGTGTCGAGCATCAAGACCGCGGTCTGCGGTGGGTCCGCCGTCCCCGCGACGTTGATCACGGCGTATCGCGACGTGCTCGGTATCGAGCTGTGGCAGGCGTGGGGCATGACCGAGACGAGCCCGATCGCCTCGATCGCCTTCCCGCCCAAGGGCACTGCACCTGAGGACGAGATGATCTACCGGTCGAAGACGGGTCGGGTTGTCCCGGGCGTGGAACTGCGCCTCGTCGATGACAGCGGGGCCGAGATTCCGCATGACGGCGAGGCCGTGGGCGAGATCGAGGTGCGCGGGCCGTGGATCACCGCGTCCTACTACAACGCCGACGCGCCTGAGAAATTCCACGACGGGTGGCTGCGCACCGGCGACGTCGGCAACATCGACGCGCGCAACTACGTGCAGATCACCGACCGCTCCAAGGACGTGATCAAGTCGGGCGGTGAGTGGATCTCGTCGGTCGAGCTTGAGACTCTTCTCGTCGGTCATCCTGCGGTGGCGGAGGCAGCCGTCGTCGGAGTCCATGACGACCGTTGGGCGGAGCGGCCGCTCGCGCTTGTGGTGCTGAAGGAAGGAAAGTCGGCGACCCCCGAGGAGCTGCGCGAGTTCCTTGCGCCAAAGGTGGCGCGCTGGTGGCTTCCCGAGCGCTGGGCCTTCGTCGACGAACTTCCAAAAACCAGCGTCGGGAAGCTCGACAAGAAGCTGATCCGGTCCCACTACGGACAGGCGAAATACGCGGTGGTCGAGCTCGAGGCAACCCCGAGATAGGTCGCACGTCCCCTGCTAGTGCAGGATCGGTCCTGTTTCGACGACCTCGAATTCGGTGCCCGGGACCGACTTCAACTCATTGAGATTGTTGTCGTTCCAGCGCGAGTCGGTCGATCCGCTGATGTACCAGCTGCTGCCGTTGTCAGCGACGATCATGCCGTACGTCTTGAGGGCTCTAAGGATTACCAGCGCCTCGCCGCTGAAGCCCGCAAGGCTGAATGAAGCCTTGAGACGCAGCCGGAGTCCCATCGGCGGAAGACTCGGGTCACTCACACCAGCCTGATGAGTCGCGGGGTGGATGAAACCGTTTTGCGTGTCGGCAACCGTGAAGCGGAGCGCGTGGTTGATGACGCCCGATGCCACCTCGCTGTACACAGCGAGCCCGGGAAGGATCGGGAGGCCGGCGGCGTCAGCGGAGGTCCATGTGTTGGGGCGCAGGGCGTTACTGCTCAGGTTGAACACCGCTCCCGACGCGCAGACCCACCCGCTGCCGGACTGCTGGGCTCCGTACATCTCGTAGAGGTGGCAGTTGCCTGAGTCAAGAACTAGCACGTGGCGGTCGCTGCCTGATTCGACGGGGGCGTTCAGCGGAATGGGGTACGGCCCCGGATTGCTCTCGCTGCCGTATGCGTTGAAGGTGATCGGCACGAACTTCTGCGACGCCGGAACGATCGTGTAGGGGATGCCGTATGTGGGGTTCGACCCGAAGTCCGGATGCAGGAATTGCCTTGTGGAGTTGATCGATGCGATGTATGTCGCCGACATCGGATTGACCGGAGCGTTCGCGATGTTCTGGTTCCAGGGGTTGTTTGTCGGGAAGACCTGACAGCCGCCCAGGATGCTCCGAGGTCCGGAGGCGGTCGGCGGCTTCGAGGAAATGGTCCGCGCAGTTGGCTTTGGCGTCGCCTTCGCCGTCGCCCGCGCGGTCGCCTGTGTCGACGCTGACGCGGACGCCGTTGGTGTGGCGGAGGAAGTGGGTGATGCGCCGAGAGGCACGCTCCCCGACGGCGTCGGAATTGCCTGCCCGGAGGGTCCGCTGCAGGCGCTCAGGACGACTAAGGCGCACACCAGTGCCGTGCACAGCCGGAGACTCGGCGCTGCTCGTACATGGAACACCATCGTAGCATGGCCCGGCCAGGCGCCTCAATCGTGACGAGCCGGTCACGAGAGGCCCCATGGTCGCCTCATCGCTGAGTTATGGTGATGGTGTGCGGGAGTAACTCAATGGTCAGAGTGCGACCTTCCCAAGGTCGAAGTTGCGGGTTCGAGTCCCGTCTCCCGCTCACAGCCAGACACACGCCGCTCGGGGTGTTGCGACGAGGCATCTGGACATCTTCCCTACCCGGCACTCGATCGTCCGCGGAGAGGGCGCGACGCCGTGCTTCGATTCGTGTGGGATGCGTAGCCACGGACACAGAGCAGGCGGCGGCACTCGTACGTACCACGCCTGGAGGGATATGCTGAGGCGTTGCACGAATCCGTCGAGCGCTGACTGGTCGCGCTATGGCGGGCGCGGAATCACCGTTTGCGGTCGCTGGCATCGCTTCGAGAACTTTCTCGCCGACATGGGACCGTGCCCTGACAAGCTGACGCTGGATCGGATCAACAACGATGGCGGCTACGAACCGGGCAACTGCCGTTGGGCGACCTGGGAGCAGCAAGTGCTCAATCGCCGTTCATACCGCGGCGAACTCCATCCCAATGCCAAGCTGACAGTCGATGAAGTGTTGTCTATCAGGCGCTTGGCGCGTAAGGGAGTCACGTACCGATCCATGGCATCGGCGTTCCGAGTCAGCTCAGCAAATGTGGGTTACATCGTGCGGGGGGAGGCATGGCGCGAGCTCGTCAGGGACCCAAGACATGGTGAGCAAACGCGCCAACGTCGGTCTGGGGATTGTCCACAGCTCGACGCATAGGCACGCGTGACTCCGGACGGCTCCGGCTTCAACATGCCGGAACGTGGCGCTCCGCATTTCTGGAGCCGCTGGCCACGCTCCCTGTCGAGACCGATCTCGCGCACGCCGCTGTCCTAACGGGGTCGGCGATAGCGGAGCCCGATGATCCCATTGCTGAATTCCGTGCTGGAGATCAGGTCGAGCCGATACGACTTGGGGAAGCCGTCGAACAGCCGGGTGCCCCCGCCGGCAACGTAGGGGTGCAAGTCCAGGCGGAACTCGTCGATCAAGTCGAGCCGCATGAGTGACCGCCAGAAGCCAACGCCGCCCCAGACAAAGATATGGCCGTCGCCGCCTTGCCTGAGCTTGTCGATCTCGTCTGTCGTGTCACCGGCGGCGATGGTGGTGTTGGCCCACTCGGCCGCTCCCAGGGTCCGCGAGAAGACGACCTTGCGAGCGGCGTTCATGACGCCGGAGAACGGGTGGTTGGTCGTCGTCAAGGCCACCGCCATGGCCTCGTAGGTGGTGCGGCCCATGATGTGCGCGTACGCGCCCTCGATGAGGTCGAGTTTCTGCTTCTGTTCCGCCGGGTCGACGGGCAGGCCGAAGCAGAACTTCCAGTACTCGCTGCCCTCATCGGGGAGAAGGCCGTCGAGCGAGTACATGAACGCCCACGCAATCAGCCTCCGCATGATCAGAACTCTATGGTCTCGCGGGCTTGGTCAGCAGTCAAACGCAAACCAGCACAACTCGTTGCGCAGCCGCTGGTCGTCGAGCACGAGTTCGCGGATCCTGTCGGGGAGGTGGGCGCGCTGCCACAAGCACTCCACACGGCCGCTCGCCGCGCGGTCGTCTTCAGTCGCCGCCGCCTGCGCGGCCTTGATCGCGTAGGCCGCTGCTCCGAGTTCATGAGCTGCCACATGGCCCACCGCCGCGGCCTGACCGGCGGCGTATGCGGCATACCGTGCTGCCCCACTCAGGTCTCTGGCCGCGGCGTTTGCATGGCCGGCCGCAGTGCGGGCCTCTGCCCACCTGATCTCACCCCGCGCCCAGGCACGCCCGAGGTCGATCGCCCGATGTGGACGGCGGTCGTCCGGTCGTGACCGCTCGAAGAGATGCAGCACGTGCTCCGCGCAGTCGGCCGCCCACAGCGCGAGAAGCCGGTGATCGTCGTCCTGGAGGATCCCGCCGCGACGCACGGTGATGAACCGCGGGTCCCGGATCTTGGGGAGTATCACCAGTTACGCATCTCGCTCGTGTGCCCGCCAAGGTAGCAAGATCGGCGAGGCCAGGCGACCCAAACTGAGGCGGAGGCAGAGGAGCATCCACCACGAGACGCGACGATGGTCCGCCGCCGAAGGTATCCAGAGATCGTTTACAACACAGCCGCCGTCAGCTGGCGTTGCACTGGCTCGGCCGCGGCGCCGTCCCTGAGGTCGAAGACGATCCGTGCGTTGACGGTTCCGTCGAGAACGTCCTGGAAGGCCTGATTGACGGTATCGAGAGAGCGCGTCTCGCGGATCACATGGGTGCGTCCGCGAGCGTGCAACTCATACACCTCATCGAGATCCTTTCGGGTGCCGACGATGGATCCGACGATTGTGATGCCGTTGAGCACGGTCTCGAATATTGGGATACGCACGGCATTGTCGGCCGGAAGCGCGACGAAGACCAATGTTCCCTTGCGCCGTAACGATCCGAATGCCTGCTCGAATGCGCGAGGCGACACTGCCAGCGCGATCGCAGCATCCGCGCCACCGAGCCGCTGGATCACCTGCGCCGGATCTTCCTCAGACGCGTTCACGGTGTAGTCGGCGCCCAGCTCGCTCGCCATCGTGAGCTTGTCCGCGGTGAGGTCAACGGCGACTACCGTGGCGCCGGCGATCTTTGCGTACTGGATGGCCAGGTGTCCCAATCCGCCGACGCCGAAGATGGCGACCAGGTCTGATGACCGTGCGCCCGATGACTTGACGGCTTTGTACGTCGTGACGCCGGCGCACGACAGTGGGGCCGCATCGAACGGGTCGATGCCGACGGGAACGATGCCGACGTACCCGGCCGACGCCTTCGCGTACTCCGCGTACGCACCATCCATTCCGTAGCCTGTGTTGACCTGGTGCAGGCAAAGCGTCTCCCATCCGGAGACGCAGAATTCGCAGGTACCGCAAGCGTAGCCGAGCCATGGAAGCGCGACCCGGTCACCATCCTTGACCCGGGTCACCCCGGCTCCGACACGTGTCACGATGCCCACGCCCTCGTGGCCCGGCACAAAGGGGAGGGCGGGCTTCACCGGCCAGTCGCCGTGCGCGGCGTGAATGTCTGTATGGCAGAGCCCCGACGCCTCGATCCTGACGACGATCTCACCGTAGCCCGGCGTCGGAGTCGGACGATCCTCGATGACAAGTGGTTGACGGAAATCGCGAACGACTGCAGCTTTCATCAGCTTCTCCAGGTGCGAGTTGGTGCTGGTGACAAACGTAGTCTCGTCGCCACCACCGGAGCTAGGGGCGTTTGGCATCGATGCCTCTCGACATTGGTCCCGATCGCGCGTCAGACCCCGGGGATGCGCCTTCCAGTCACCTCATCCAGTGAGATCTCCACCCAATGCCCGGTGGAACGCGTTGCCCAGGAATGCAGCGGTCCGCGACGGAGTTCATCCAACCGGCCCGCGTCGGTGATCTCGTGAGCGGTCCCTCTGACGACGACGCTCCAACCGGCGTGGTAGAGGGGCCGGCTGTCGTCGACTTCGAAGACGACGGCTGCGCCGGCACCGATGGCACTCAGTTTGGTGCCCGGCTCTGTGCAGAAGACGATGGACGCGTCGTCGGCCAAATAGTTGACGGGGAGGATCATGGGCCGTCCATCGACCACGAAGCCGATTCTGCCCACATAGGCGTGGAGTTGCAGGAGTTCGACCGCCTCGGCTTGCGTCAACTCCGTAACCCTCGTCTGAGGATGGCTCTCCACTGGTCTCCTCTTAACTCCAGCCATTCGTGTCGCGTTTCTTGAGGCTTCGCCGAGCCATGAAGGCGGCTGCCTCCGCACGCCGCGACAATCCCAACTTCAAAAGGATGTTGGACACGTAGTTCTTCACGGTCTTCTCTGCGAGGAACACCTTCTCAGCGATCTGACGGTTGGTCATCCCCTCCGCGACCAGGTCGAGAATCTTTCGCTCCTGCGATGTCAGATCGGCGATGCCGTCATCGGGCTGCGCTCCGTCCCCGCGGAGTCGTGCCAGCACGCGGGCCGTCACCGTGGGGTCGAGCAGTGATTCGCCTCGGGCCACCTGCCGGATGGCCCCAACCAGGTCGCCGCCGCGCACCTGCTTGAGAACGAACCCAGCTGCGCCGGCCATGATCGAGCTGAAGAGCGCCTCGTCGTCGGAGTGGGCGGTCAGCATCAGCACCTTCGTGTCGGGAAATGCAGACCTGATCTCACGACACGCCTCGATGCCGGATCGGCCCGGTAAGCGAACGTCCATGATCACGACGTCAGGACGACTCGACTCGACCGCCTTGAGCGCAGCGTCCGCATCGCCAGCCTCGGCGACCACGGTCATACCCCCGACACCATCCAGAATGCTCGTGAGTCCGCGGCGTACGAGTTCGTGATCGTCGCAGAGCATGACTCGGATCGCGGGCTCGTCAGGCACCTTTGCACTCTACCAGCGCGTGGTGGGAGTGACCGGTCAAGGGGCCCGACGCATTCATGACCTTTTCCTCTGGCCGCGAGACGCAGCCTGCCTCAGGATCAATGCATCGGGACCCCATGAACACAATGCTCCTCCACGACTTCGCCTATGTCCCTGTGCCGGCCGAGCAGGTTTGCGACCGCATCCTTGCTGATGACCAGGGCTGGCTGTCTCCGTTGGCCGCCGAGGCCATCGGCGATGGTGAGGCGCTCCGACTGCGCGTCGGCCCATTAGGCGGTCTCCCGATGCTCAGCAAGAGAGTCAGGCTGGATGTTGGAGTGCCGTTGCGTCGGGGCGATGTGACGGTCGTGCCGCTCACCTGGAAGCCGACGGCCGCTCCCGGACTCTTTCCGGTCCTCAGCGCAGACCTCGAGATTGCGCCGCTGGATCCGGACCTCACCCAGTTGACAATTCAGGGCCGGTACGAGCCTCCCCTCGGAGCCCTCGGACGGCGAATCGATAGGCTGCTGATGCACCGGGTCGCCGAGGCAAGCGTCCGAGCGTTTCTCAACCGGCTCGTATCCTCGCTCGCGGGCGCCGAAGTTGGAAGCGGGTCGATGGCGGCCGGACACCGCGCGATCTCTTCCACGGTCGACGCGTGACGGCTTGATCTGAGCGACTGCCCCAATCGTAGAGGCGGTCAGGCGCGACTATGATCCGGCTGCGATGGGAGTCAGCGTCAGCCGCGCCGAGCGCCTCCTCGACACGGGGTTGGCCCTGGCTGCCGAGCTATCCCTTCCTGCTCTGCTTCAACGTCTTGTCGACCTGGCCGTTGAGCTCACCAATGCTCACTACGGGGCCGTGGGCGTGTTGTCGTCAGACGGCGTGGAACTCAGCGACTTCATCACCAGTGGGCTGAGCCAACAGGAGCGCACCGCGATCGGCGAACTGCCCCATGGACGTGGGATCCTCGGGGTCCTCATTCGTGAGCCGACGGTGCTTCGAATCCAGGACATCGGTCGGGATCCGCGTTCAACCGGCTTTCCGCCGAACCATCCGCCAATGCGCTCGTTTCTTGGCGCGCCGATCCGCGCCCACGGACGCGTTTTCGGCAACATCTACCTCACCGATAAACAGGGCGCCCAGGAATTCACCGAGGACGATGAGGCGGCCATCCTGATCCTGGCTACCCAGGCCGGCGTGGCGATCGCCAACGCCCAGTTGTACAACGAGTTGCAACTTCGCGAACGCTGGCTGGATTCGGTTCGGGAGGTGTCAACGACGCTGCTCGCCGGTGACACGCCCCGTGCGGCGCTGCAGTTGGTAGCCCAGCATGCTCGCGAGCTCGGCAACGCCGACATGGCCACGATCAGCGTTCCCGAAGGAGATGGGCTGCGCATCATCATCGCCGACGGCGCGGGCGCCGACCAACTCCTCGACGTCGAGGTACCGCTTTCCGGTTCGTTGTCGGCCGAGGTGATTCGCACCGAACGGACACTCGTCGTCGCCGACGCGAGCCGATCGCCATTGACGCAACCGATGGTCAGCACCGCCGGCGTGGGGCCGATGATCCTGGTGCCGCTCGCCTTGCGCACGAGCACCGCCGGGGTCCTCGCCGTCGGTCGCACAGCGGGGCGTCCGCGGTTTGGGACCGCCGACATTCCACTCCTCGAAAGTTTTGCAGAGCAGGCGAGTCTGGCGCTCGAGTATGCCCGCGCACTCTCAGAGTTGTCGCGTCTCGGCATGATCGAGGATCGGGAGCGGATTGCTCGCGACCTGCATGACGGCGTCATCCAGTCGTTGTTCGCTGTGGGCATCGGTCTGCAGGGAACGGCCGCGGTCGTCGGCGACGTGCGACTCGCCGACCGCATCCAGCAATTCGTCACCGAGATTGACCGGGTCATCGGTGACGTGCGCAGCTACATCTTTGGACTACGTCCGACCTCGCTGAGCGCCGGCAACCTCACCAACACCCTGGAACAGATTGCACACGAGACCGAGGAGCGCACCGGAGTCACGGTGATCGTCGACGTGGACGGATCCCTGGAGGCACCGCTCTCCCACGGTTTAGCCGAGGTGATACACATCGTTCGAGAGGCCCTCTCGAATGTCGGGCGTCACGCGGCGGCGACGACCTGCCGGGTCTCACTGCGCCGCGATGGCTCGTCGGCCGTGATCGAGGTTGACGACGATGGTCGGGGCTTCGATCGCGAGTCGACCTTGACCGGGCTCGGCATGGGCAACCTCGCGGAGCGCGCCGCCGCGATCGGCGGACTACTCGAGGTGGATTCCGAACCTGGTCGCGGCACAACCATCCGTGTCACGGTCCCGCTCTGAACTCCTGACGGGCCCGCAACTGCTCACCGGCCAGCAGGCTGAGGTCTACGCAAACAGCCAGCCGCCCGGCAGCGCAGCCGACAGCGGTCCGGCAGCACGCCTAAGGAAGTCCCCGGACTTCGGTCCCTCTTGAATGACCCATCGAGCTTCGCGCCGGTGGGTCATTCGTGTCGATGCGGCCTGCCGGATCGGCTTGGGTTCGAGATCAGCTCGTAGCGGGGGATCGACAAGCTACGCGGGTTTGTCGATTCAGCCGACGGCTACCTGCGCGCGGTAGCTACCCTGGCGGAACTCGTCGGTGAGTGATGGACGCGACGGCTTCCAACCGAGTTCCGCACGGGCCCTGGCGGCGTCCGTGCCCTGGTCGAGCAGCAACACCTCGGCGAAGTAGTCGCCGAGGCGCGTCCGAGCCTCAGTCTCGGAACCCGGAACCGCCCCCGGAGCCCCGGCTGCAACTGCGGCAGCCTCGGTGAGCTCAGCGACGGTTGGGTTCAATCCGTTGCCGATGACGTAGTAGCCGTGAGCCGTCTCATCTTCGAGCACGCGTCGGAAGACCTCTGCGAGATCCGCGACATGTACGTTGGACCAGTGCTGCTGTCCCGTGCCGAGCATGATCAGATTGCCGGCATCGTCCCGCGGCGAGCCGAGCAGCAGCCCCGGAATCGCGCCGCCGCCGTCACCGTAGGCCACGCTCGACACCACCACGACCCCGCGCAGGTTCCCGGCGTCGAGCACCCGGCGCTCGTTGGGCTCCTTCCACGCCACCATCGCGGGTGCATTGAACGGCGACTGCTCGCTGATGGCAGCGTTGGCACCGTAGACCCAGATGCCGCTGATGCTGATGTACGCCTTGCGGGTGCCCTCGAAGGCCTCGATCGCCGCGTCGACCATGGCGCTGTCGAAGGCGGCGCTGGTCTCGTCGTTGGGGCTTGCGGTGTGGATCGCCGCATCCGCCTGGCGCAGCAGGCTCACCACCGCGGGCCGGTCGTAGAGATCGACGACCTCCGCCCGAACCCCGGAGGGAAGCTTGTCGACCTGCGCGCTATCGCGGACCAGCGCTGTCACCTCATGGCCGTGCTCCTGCACTTCTCTCAGGACGTGAGATCCCACGAACCCCGTCGCTCCGGTGAGTGCCACGTTCATCGTTGCTGCCCTCCTGGCGTGATCGACTACGAGCGCAGCTTGAACATTCAAGCTTGAAATGTCAAGTGAACCGTCAAGTCTCAATCGCCCTCGATCACTTGAAGAAGGGAGTGACCACGGTATGCTGGCGGCGTGGCCCGTCAACCGCGCCCGGGCGTGCAGCAACCGCCGGTCAAGTGGCTCACCGCGTCGGAGCTGGAGTCGTGGCTCGCCCTCG
>Ga0209380_10001693_pt1 | contig 14572 bp, 13 predicted proteins | sample HubBroMetageWFT6_FD_188347 | JGI IMG/M metagenome (GOLD analysis project Ga0209380, IMG submission 188347) | Warmed and freeze-thawed soil microbial communities from the Hubbard Brook experimental Forest, New Hampshire - Hubbard Brook CCASE Soil... | ecosystem: Environmental > Terrestrial >...
GGATCACGCGGTGCTGCTGACCTTTGACGACGGCCTGCGCAGCGCGTATACGAAGGTTTTTCCACTTCTGAAGGCCTACCACTACCCTGCCGTCATGGCGGTGGTGGGCGCGTGGGCCAGCCTGCCGGCCGACGGCAAGGTAGCATACGGATTTCGTGACTTCACACGGGACGACTTCGCGACGTGGGACGAGTTGCGCGAAATGCAGCAGAGCGGGCTGGTGGAGATCGCGTCGCATACCTGGGAGCTGCACGAGGGCATTGTCGCCAATCCGCAGGGGAACGTGATTCCAGCGGTCATCGTCCATGCGTATGACGCGAAGACCAGGCACTACGAGACCGACGAAGAATACGAGGCGCGAATCCACGCCGACCTTGCCCGCAATTCGCGGGAGATTGAGGAGCACGTGGGCCGGGCGCCGCGCGCGGTGATGTGGCCGTACGGCGCGTACACACAGGTCGCGGATTCGATTGCCGAGTCCATGGGAATGAAGGCTTCGTTCACTCTGGGATGGCCGGTGACGTTTCCCGACCGCACCTACGGACTGAAGGGGCTGCACGCAATTCCGCGCCTGGTGATGATGTCCAATCCGACGCTCGCGGATTTCCTGTGGTCGTTCAACCATCTGTATCTGACCAGCAATATTCGCGCGGTGCAGGTGGACCTCGACTACATTTACGATCCCAACCCGGCGCAGCAGGAGAAAAACCTGGGCGAGCTGCTCGACCGCATCCAGAAGCTGAACGTGACGCACGTGTGGCTTCAGGCGTACGCCGATCCCGACGGATCGGGAACCGCGAGTGCGGTGTACTTCCCGAACCACGAGCTGCCGATGCGCGCCGATCTGTTTTCGCGCGTGGCGTGGCAGCTGCGCACGCGCTGCGGCGTGCAAGTGTATGCGTGGATGCCGGTGCTGGCGTGGCGCCTTCCCGATATAGCCCTGCAGCGGCGTTTGCAGATTGCGACGAAGGGGGGTGAGCAGGACGAGCCGCCCGTGCGCCTGAATCCGTTTTTGCCGGAGACCCGGAAGCTGGTGGGGGACTTGTATGAGGATCTGGGGCGTGCCGCGCCGGTGGCCGGAATCCTCTTCAGCGACGACGCGGTGCTGCGTGATACGGACGACCTGGGCGCAGCCGCCCCGGCGGCCGGACCCGAGCGCACCAGGGCGCTGATCGACTTTACGCTGCAGATGACGGCGCACACGCGGCGCTGGAGCCCCGAGCTGGCGACGGCGCGGAATCTGTTTGCCGAGCCGGTGCTGCATCCCGAGGCCGAGGCCTGGTTCGCGCAGTCGCTGCCGGCGTTTCTGGCCAGCTATAACGTGACGGCACTGATGGCGATGCCGTCGATGGAGAACGCGGGGAAAGCGAATCCGTGGCTGGCGCGGCTGGCTCACTCCGTGGAGGCAACACCAGGCGGCACGGAGCAGACCGTCTTCGAACTGCAGACCGTGGACTGGCGGACGAATCAGGCAATCCCCACCAGCCGCGTGGCGAAACAGATGCGCGTGCTGCAGGACGTGGGGATTCTGCACCTGGGATACTATCCGGACGATTTCGCGAAGGGCAATCCCGATATCGATCGGCTGAGCCCGGTGTTTTCGGCTGCGACCTACGCGACGCCGCAGCACTAAGCATTGATTCGCCGATGCCGTGGATCGAATTCCGAGTAGTAATCGGCCTGGATGCGTGCATTCGCGGCGCGAAAGTTAATAACCGGCGCTAAGGTTGATAACCGTCCGCTATCCACCGAGCGAACAGCTCAATGCGATCCTGCGGCCAGGGGCCTTCTCCTCGTGGTGGCGGCGGTGGCATGACAGCGCCCCCGATGCCGCGAATGCGGTCGTAAATGACAGCCGCATGAGTCTTGACGTCATCGTAGCTCGCCAGATTGAACGCCTTGCTCATCGCCTGAATATCTCGCTCTGTGAAGAGCGGGCGAATGTCGGCTTGATAACTCGTCACTTTTGCCATGGTCCTCTCCGTATTGGAATGATCCTGCGATGGCCTTGCCCTGCCTGGCGGGAAAGATCGAAGTCGGTATTCACCTCCAGGGCCTTTGAAATGTCGATGCTGCCGTCAGGTTGCTGGGGAGTGTAGTTCAACTTACAAAGCGCAGCGTGGCCGGTCCGCTCGTTATTCCACGCGTTTGAGCTTTCCTGAGCCGCGCCCTCCAGAGCTTCGTGAATCTCGATCTTCATGTGCGGATCCAGCTCCTTCAGGAATACGGCGAGGGTGGCGCTCATGATGCCGGCGCCGACGAGAACGACGTCGGTCTGGTTCGTTGAGTTACCGGCTGCCGTATCATTTCCTTCTTATGCCAGGCTACATCGACGACCGGCTGTAGAAGCAGCATGGGCAACGGGTCCAGAAGCGCGTTGAGTTCGAGGGCGTGTTCCGGCTTCCACGGAAGCGCAATCCCGCAGTCAGCATCGTAGTGTTGCGGTTTACGCTTGCCTCTAAATTTCATAAATAATCTCCGGAAATTCAAAGGAGCACTTAGAACTTCGTCAGAACCGATGCCAGCAGCGCGCTTGCCTGCGCCACTTCTTCAGGGAGAACGGTATGGGGGCGCTTGGGATATCTCCTGAGGGTCACGGCAGCACCCATCGCGGTAAACTGCTCCGCCGTCTCTTCAACCCGCGTCCATGGCACGTGGGGATCGGGATCACCGGAGCTGAGCAGGATCGGAGTGCCCTCCAGTGTTCCCTGATGACGAAGATCGGCACCCGGTGGCCCGATCAATCCTCCCGTGAACGCCACAAGTCCCGCATAACGGGACGGATGCCGCGCGACGAATTCGGATGCCAGACAAGCACCCTGCGAGAAGCCCGCAATTGCGATGCGGCCGCGTGCGATGCCCAGTTCCACGCATTGTTCGATGACCGCTGCAACGGTGTTCAGCGCTGAACTGAGCCAGGGTTCATTGCTGACAATCGGCGCAAGGAATGAGTTCGGGTACCACGTGTGTCCGTCCGCCTCGGGAGCGAACAAGTGCACGCCCGGTAACTGCAGCTCCTCGCCCAGCGAAAGCATATCCTGCGCCGAACCACCGCGGCCGTGCAGAAGAACCAGCGCTCCGGTGGCTTTTTCCGGCGCCGGGCCGGCCTGATAAAGAGCCGCCCGCTGGTGCGGGCCAGGGCCGCGTGCCACCGCCATCATGCCTCGCTCTTCGCCGGTTGCAGGGCGATCGGCGGCAACACAGTTTCGATGAGTTGTCTCTTCGGTTCGTACCAGGGGGGCAGCTTCAGCGATTCTCCCAGGGTCTCCGCCGGCTCATCCGTCATAAATCCCGGTGGATCGGTGGCGATCTCGAACAGGACCCCTCCTGGCTCGCGAAAGTAGATTGAATGGAAGTACCGGCGGTCCAGCACCGGGGTGATATCGAAGCCGAGGCCTTTCAGTTCTTCGCGCCACGCCAGCTGCGCCTCATCGCTGGGCGCGCGGAAGGCAATATGGTGAACGGTGCCGGCGCCCATTCGGCCATGCATCAGCTGCGTCTGCACCAGCACATCGATGTGCGATCCATGTGCCTCGCTGGCCGTGCTGAAACGGTAACGGTTGCCCTCAGCGCCCGCCTGCCAGAAGCCCATCTTTTCCAGCACCGCAGCGGTCCGCTCGAATCCCGCCTCACACAGCGTCACGCCAAAAAAGCCGCTGATGCTGTGCTCGGGAGGAACATTGCTGGTGCGCGGCGGTTTCGCCTCAGGTCCGCCGATCCGCCCTACCAGCTCGAGCTTCATGCCGTCGGGGTCGATAAACTTCAGCACCGTGTGCTCGAACCGTAACTCCTCGCGCTCCACCGGCAGGCCCATGCGGAGCAGCCGGCGTTCCCAGTAATTCAGAGACTCGCTTGGAACGCTGAAGGCTGTTGCCGACGTTTCCCCCACGCCCATGCTGCCCCGGCTCACATGCGGCCACGGGAAGAACGTGAGAATCGTTCCCGGCGTTCCGGTGTCGTCGCCGAAGTAGAAATGGTACGTGCCTGGATCGTCGAAGTTGATCGTGCGTTTTACCAGTCGCAACCCGAGCACTTCCGTATAGAAGTCCAGGTTCTGCTGAGGCTTCGAGGCAATCGCGGTCACGTGATGCAGTCCCACTATCGGCTCAGGCATTTTCTTCTCCTTCGCATTCCCGTCCTGCGTGCAATAGTCATGATGCTCCTGCTCGACAGAGCGGCGCACCATCGTCGAAATGCGGGACACGGAAATTAACTCCACCTCAAACCTTTTCCACAGGCATTGCTCTCAACATTTCGTGATCGCCGGACGACGCGGGCTACTGAAATCTTGTATATTCCGAAGCCGACGGATCCGCGAGGATCCGAACATCAGAACAGAGAGGAGACCCTATGCCGACAATCACCGTAAAAGATGGAACAACGATTTACTACAAGGACTGGGGCAGCGGTGACGCGGTCGTGTTTTCACACGGTTGGCCACTCAACGGAGATGCCTGGGACCCACAAATGTTGTTCCTCGGCCATCACGGTTTTCGCGTCATCGCGCACGATCGGCGCGGACACGGCCGTTCCAGTCAGCCGTGGAACGGATACAACAATGACACATTTGCCGACGACCTGGCGGAACTCATCGAAGAACTCAAGCTGAGCAAGGTGACACTTGTCGCCCACTCGATGGGTGGCGGAGAGATTGCACGATATGTTGGGCGTCACGGAACAAAGCGGCTCGCAGGTATGGTCTTTATCGGAGCAGTGCCTCCAGTCATGATTAAGAGCGACAAAAATCCCGGTGGTTTACCACTCTCCGTATTCGATGGACTCCGAAGTGGGATCGCCGGCGATCGCTCTCAGTTTTATCGGGATGTGAGCGTTCCTTTCTACGGGTATAACAAACCTGGAGCCAAAGTTTCTGAGGGAGCCAAAGAGGAATTCTGGCGACTGGGCATGCAGTCTTCTGTTGTGGGCTCGTACGACTGCGTGAAGGCATTCTCCGAAGATGACTTTACCGAGGACCTGAAAAAGATTGACGTCCCCACTCTCTTTATTCACGGCGAGGCCGACCAGATCGTCCCTCCTGGCGATTCATCCGTCCTTGCTGTGAAGCTCGTGAAGGGAGCAAAGCTGAACCTCGTTCCCGGAGCACCGCACGGTATCTGCACGACGCATTCGGACCTGATCAATGAGGAACTGCTGGCTTTCTTCAGGGGAGCCAGGAGAGCGGCGGCGTAACCCGGCCCTCCGTCGATCTGCGTTAGCAGTTCACCTTACTTTTTCTAAGTCAGAGGGCGGTCCGTTGCGGCCGCCCTCCGCCACTCGGGACCATGATCATGGCGACCACGGCGCCTGCCAAAGACAGGACCGCGCAGATCATCATGACAATTCGGAATCCAAACACAAATCCCTGGCGAACCAACTCCGTGATAGCGGCCCTGGTCGACGCATCAAGGCTTGCAGGCGGTTGCAGACTGGCAAGCCTGGTCTCCTGCGCATGAATCTCCTGGACGATTCCCGCGGGCAGGGAGAGACGACCCAATGTGTGATCCAGCCGAATGCGAAATGCGAGGACCATGAAGACTCCGAGTACCGCAATTCCAAGCACCCCGGCCACGCGTGCCACTGCATTGTTGATTCCGGATGCCGTGCCGACGTGATCCTGCTCGACTGCGTTCATCACGTCCGTCGTCAGCGGTGCCACGGTAATCGCCATCCCGAGCCCCAGGGTTGTCAATGCAGGGAAAACTGTTTTCCAGTAGTCGGCGCCGACAGAGGGTACGAGAAAAAGCACAAAGCCACACGCAACAACGAGAGAACCGGCGATCAGGGGTTTTCTCGCGCCGTAACGCGCTACCAGTCCCCCAGACCATCGCGATAGAAGGAACATCAGGACAATCAGGGGCAGGATCGATGCGCCAGCGGCGGTCGCGGAATATTGTTGAACCTGGATCAGGTTCAGCGGAAGTAAGAAGAAGAAAACCCCAACCGCGGCGTAGAGGAACAAGGTCAGCAGATTGGCGCCACTAAAGTTCCTGTTCCTGAGCAGAGCGAGTGGAACCATCGGGGAAGAACTACGCACTTCGAGCGCGGCAAACCCCAGCAGACAGCCGAAGGCACCGATCAGGCTTCCCAGGACGAGGGGATTGCTCCACCCCAGGCTGGTCGACTCGATGAAACCGAACACCAGTCCCCCGAGTCCGGCCGTTGCCAGGAAGGCTCCCGGCCAGTCCACGCGAGACTCAATCGTGCTGCGGCTCTCCGGAATTCGCCAAACTGAAATACCGATCACTGCTGCGGCCAGCGGGAGATTGATGATGAATACCCAGCGCCAGGAAGCGTGCTCCACCAGCGACCCGCCCAGAACAGGACCGATGGCCGTCGTGATCGCAGTCCATCCTGACCAGGTGCCGATGGCCTCGCCGCGGCTTTTCTCGTCGAACGATGTGCTGATCATGGCGAGACTACCGGGCACCAACAGCGCAGCACCAACACCCTGGATGCTCCGAGCGGCAATCAGGATCTGAATACTCGGGGCAAATGCGCAGGCGACAGAGGCGGCAGCGAACAGGATCGTACCCACCACGAAGATGAGGCGTCGACCCAACACGTCACCGAGCGTGCCGCCGACCAGGATCAGGGCCCCCAGAAACAGTCCGTACGACTCCACGACCCACTGGACGTCGACCACAGTGGCGTGGAGACTCTTTTGCAGCGCCGGCAGAGCGACGTTGATCGCGGTGCTGTCAATGAAAGCCATACTGGAGGCAAGGATGGTCGCTGTCAGGATCCAGGGCCTCGCATCTTTTGCGCACGGAACTTCAGCGGACGCTGAGCGGCTGATCGTCTCACAGGGCGTTCTCATCGTGAGTATGGATGTGGTCCCCGCGGTTTAGGCTGTTAAAATTCGGCGGACGGCCGGAAAAGAAGCGAGTTTCTGCATGCTTCCCGCTGCGGCCATCGCCTGATCGGCGCCGAACTCACGTTCCCCCTGCTGCCGCCGCTTCCAGGTGTTCGCCGTGGTGGGGGGCCCCTTACGCGCTGCGCCGTGTCGGTCCAGAGGTCGGTGTCTGGATGCGCGTCGCCGCGCCGCCCGCCATCAGCTTCATCGAGTGCGCCAACAGAAACAGACGAAACGCGCCCGCGCTTCCCGTCGGTTCCGGCCCCGCCGGATACGCCACCGAAAACATCCGCGCCAGCCGCAGCCCGCGCACGCGTGCCAGCTTGAGCGTGCCCAGCGCCAGTTCGCTGCGCACCGCCCAGCGCGAAACGAACGTCACCCCCAGACCCGCCTCCACCGCGCTCAGCAGGCCCTCCGTCGAATCCAGCTCCATGCGCGTCTTCAGTTCATTCTTTTTCAGCCCCGCACGGCGCAGCGCATTCTCCACCACCCGTCGCGAGCCTGAACCGAACTCCCGCATCAGCAGCGGCGCATCACGCAGATCGGCCAGCGCAATCTCGCGCTCCGCCCACTCATGACTGGCCGGCACCACCAGCACCATCTCGTCCTGCATGAAGGGCTCCACGTGGATGTCCTTCCGCAGCGCCGGACCCTCCACCATGGCCAGGTGGATGCGGTGCGCCGACAGCGCCTCCAGAATCGTATCCGTGTTGCCGCTTATCGCCGTGATCGAGACGCGCGGGTTCTCGCGCAGAAACCCCGCCACCAGATTCGGCAGCACGTACTGTCCAATCGTCTGCGACGCGCCCAGGGCCAGCTGTCCGCCGAGTTTTCCTGAAGCGCTGGCTACTGCCGCATACGCCTCTTCTGAAATCGTCCGCAGCTTCTCGGCATAAGGCACCAGCGCCTGACCGGCTTGCGTCAGGGCAATGCGCCCGCCGCTGCGGTCGAACAGCGAAACGCCGTACTCATCCTCCAGCGCCTTAATCTGCTGCGTCACCGCCGGCTGCGTCAGCAGCAGCTCTTCGGCCGCACGGCTGAAGTTCAGATGGCTCGCCACTACTCGAAAGACCTTGAGTCGAAAGTTTTCCATGGATAAGCGGATCGCGTCGGTCGGCATGGCTTCTGCGATGGAAAAGCGGCCGAACCGTGATTCTTGGATGATGCGCGCGCGCCTACGGAGCCAAAAATTGCCGGCGTTGTCAGTCCGCCGCAAGTGGCAGAACCTCGGCCTCGCGATCAGGAGCCGGCTCCGGAAGCAGATCCGGCCGCGGCAGCGCCGCCGGCAGGTCGGAAGCGATGGCGTACAGTGAGTGCCGCGACAATCTGCGAGCGATCTGCCATGCCAGCAGGTTACACACCAGCACAAGCGGGAAGATCGTCCACGCTCCGGTCAGCTCCGCCGTCATCAGGCTGGCCATCCACGGAGCCTGCGTGGCCGCGGCCAGCAGCGCTCCCATCCCGATCATGGCGAACAGCAGCGCGTGCGGACCGTGCACTGCCTTGCACAACAGCAGCCCCACGGCACCCCCCACAAACACGGTGGGCGTGAACACGCCGCCTACCGTCCCCGTTCCCACGCAGAACACCGTCGTGCACAGCCGCAGCACGAGCACCAGAGCCAGAGCGCCAAAAGCAGGGTGCGCCTGCAGAACGCTCAGCAGAACCGCATCGCCGTTGCCCCAGACCCGCGCCGCCAGCAGAGAAGCCGCGCCCGCCGCCGCCCCGCTCCACAGCAGAGGCAAAGGAAGTCGCCCCGCCGGCCGCAGACTGCGCAGCAGCCACAGATACACCGGTCCCAGGACGCCCAGCAGCGCGGCCAACGCCATCGCCGCCGCCAGGCTTCCCCACGAGACCGCCATCGTTCCGCGCACAGGGAACAATGGCCCGCCCGTCAGGACGATCCGGCTCGCCGCCTCTCCGGCAAATGCTGCCACCGTCAACCACGGAACTGTCCGCCACGCGAATCGCCCCAGAACAATCTCCAGCGCGAAGAACACTCCCGCCGCGGGAGCCTGATACGCTGCCGCAACTCCGGCCGCCACTCCGCACGCCACCAGATCCGCCAGGGGCAACCGCATCCGTTGCAGGCGTTGTCCGGCAAACGAAACCACCGCAGCGGCAAACTGAATCATCGAACCCTCGCGTCCAATCGGCGCGCCCGTTGCCACCGAAAACGCCGACGACACCGTCCTCCAAAATGTCGCCGGCAACGAGATACGCCCTTCCTCGAAGCGCACCGCTTCCACATACTCGGTCGCGTGCATCCCCGGAGACGCCCGTCGCACGAGAAACGTAACCGTCATCGCTGCAATTCCGCCCAGCGCCGGCGTCAGCGCTCGTCGCCACAGCGGAAGCGCCTCCGCAGCAACGGGCAGTAGGCCAGAATGCCCCGTTACACACCATTGCAGGAGCCGAAAGAACAGCCGCACGCCCGCGCATGCCAGCCCGCTGAGCGCCCCGATTGCCGTCGCCTCCATTGCCGCCCGCAACGCCCATCCTGCCGCCCTGATCGGCCTCCGCGTCATGCTCGCCGCTCCGCCAACGCCGGCATCGGCAGCAGCACGCCGCTGCTCGCGGGCCGCGCCACAGCCCGATCTCTCGCTGGCCCCCGGTACTTCCGTGTTGCCAGCGTCTCTGCGAGATCCACTGCCTGCTCCCGCAATTCCGGCACCGCAATCGACTCCAGCAGCGTCCCCTGCCGCGCCGGTCCCACAGTGAACAGCACCTCAGAAAAGCTGCCGTCCGCGGCACGCAGCGCGCCGTCCTCATCGCTCCACAGCCCGCCGCCCAGCGGGCCCACCGTGATCAGCCCCTGCGCAAACAGGCTGTTCAGCAGCGCCGACCCGGCCCGCCGATAGTTCATATCCGGCCCCGTGCAGTTGATTACCCGCGCCCCCGTTACCTCAAAGGCGACTCCATCTCTGGCCCGCGCCCTCACCCTGGCGCCATCGCCCTCCGGCGTCACCATCTCCAGGTTCCCCTGGCGGATCACAACGGTCCCTGCGCTCAGCTCTGCATCGATCGCATCCGCAATCGGAGGCGCCATGCGATGCCGCACCACCTCCCAGCGGCGCTGCAAATGCCGCCGGAACCGCCTCTGTTCCTTCGGCGAAAGTGCTTGCCAGAACTCGTTGGTGCGCTCCCGCAGGCTGTCGATCACCGCGCGCCAAGGCAGTCCGCCTCGGATCGCAGTATGCACCGCGTGCAGCAGAGCACGCACCGTTGTTGGCGCTTTTCCTCCAATCACACTTTTGCAGAGAGGGCGATAAAACGCGTGCCGATTCGGAAAGACTCCATGCCGCGAGATAGCCGTGACGGGTCCCCGATGTCCCGTCTCCCGCAGCCGGAGGATCACATCCACCGCTGTCAGCCCCGTGCCGATCAGCGTCACCGGGGCTTCCGGATCCAGACCACGATAAGATTCGCCATCCCACGCGGAGTGGCGATATACGCCGCTCCGAACCGCTTCTTCGGCGACGCCCGGCAGCGGTGCGGGATCGAAGTTGCCGGTCGCCAGCACCACTGCATCCGCCGCCAGAGTGCTGCCGTCCGCCAGTTCGACCACCACGCGCCCGCCTTCCAGCCGGCAATCCACGGCCGTTGCCTGCAGGTGTTCAACCTCCGGTGTCCTTGCCAGCAGCGACTGAATGTAGCGGCCAAACACCGCCCGCGGCGCAAAGTCAGCCGCCGTCATCGCTGGGTCGTAGTACCTCTGCGCCCAGAACAGGAAATGGTTTGGCTGATCCGGAAGCGCGCTGATCTTCGCCGCCGGGACATTCAGCAGATGCTGCAGGATCGGCGTCGAGTAAGCCAGCCCCAGCCCTGGCTGGGGCCGCGGTTCAACCAAAATGATCCGCGTGCCTGCTGTGCGTCGTGCCAGATGATACGCGGTGAGTGCCCCGCTGGCCCCACCCCCGATGATGACGTATGAGTGCGTTTCCATGACTCGATCTTGACTCCGTCGAGTCATCCCTGGAAGTTCAAAATCTTTATGACCAATAACCGCCGCTTATAGTGATTCGTGGGTTCGAATCGAAACTCCTGCGACAGCGCACGTTAGCCATCCCAACAGTCACACGTAACCCATCCTCTATCACCTGAGTTCCCACCACTTATTCCTTATAAGTATTTCTGCTTGGACTTACTCAGGCCGCAGAGCAAGACTGAGCCTGTCGCCAGAGATACTGGCTATCGATGAGAAGGAGTAACTGCAATGAAACACATCCTCGGTAAAGTGCTCGCGGTCACCGCCACCTTTGTTGTCGTCCTCAACGCTCACGCCGCTGTCCGGTCGCACGCGGGCACCATCATCGTCGACCGCCCGGCCGATCTGCCGGAAGCGGCGCAGACCCCCGCGCTCGCTATGTACCTGCACGCGAACGGGGCCGGCGAGACCGTTCTCTACCTCGAACAGAACCGCGGCAGGAAACTCGCAGTTCTGGATGTCACGGATCCCGCAGCCATCCGGACCATCGGGCAGGTTGTGCTGAACGCCGCGGCGCCATTTGATTTTGTTCGCGACCTCGGGGATAAAGCAGCGCTCATCCGCTATCGCGACGGCTCCGGCTACGCCATGCTCAGCTTCCGCCGTACCACGCATCCGGTTCTCACCGCAGCGCCCCAGATGACCGACGCAATCTTCCGCGAATCTCTGGGAGGAACGGCTCTGCTGCAGGTTGCGGCCTCGGTCCCGCACAGAACCATGCACGACCCCGCGAACATCAACATCCTCGATCTCTCTGCCCCCGCCGGACTGGCCACTCTGGCCTCGGTCGATGATGCCTCGCAGCGTCTCGTTCGGCCGGAAACCGGTACGCTTTTCCTGCTGAATCCCGATGGCCTCACCGTCGTCCGTCGCACACGGGTCGAACAGGAATACCGCGACACCCGGATGCAGTTGGATCGCAACTGACCCGGAGAACCCGGTGGCTATTACTTACGGGAGTAAGAAGTAACTCGCAGCCAACAAACAGGGCCGGATCAACCCACGTTGTCTCCGGCCCATCTTTTTCCCTGTCGTTGTTAGATACCTCGCCTGTGATCGCTCCTGTTCCTGAGCCCGCACGCCCTTGAGATCCCCATTAAGGAATCACCGGAAACGGTTGCCGAACCCATACGATCCCGAGCCCCGGCTCAGATGTTGATTCTCACGCTTAAACGACACGGAGGAAACTGGTTCTTGACACCGCTGCAAGTCAGCGCCACTGCGCCGGTGACACACATCGAAACACTGGTGATGAAAATTCAAAGAGCCTAAGCCGGCTGTTGCAGGGCGTTCGCCAACAAATAGACCAGGCCTTCGGCGGTCGTGGGGTGCGCAAAGATGGCATCGCGCAGTACCGTGTAAGGCAGCCCGCCCAGCATGGCAGTCTGGGCGGCTGCCATCATCTCGCTCGCCTCGAGACCCAGCGCGGTGAATCCCAGGATGCGATCGCTTCGGGCGTCGACCAGCACCTTCACAAAACCACGCGTTTCGCCAAGCGCGACGGCCCGCAGTACCGCGGCCATCGGTAGCTTCGCGAGACGATATGCGATCCCCCGCTTCTTCGCTTCGGTTTCGTTCAAGCCTACTCGCGCGAGCTCGGGATCAGTGAACATACAGAACGGGATCAGCCGGTCCCGCGTCGTTCGGCTGCCACCGTTCAGGTTGTCGCGGACCACCCGGAAATCGTCGTAGGCGACGTGCGTGAAGTGCGGGCTTCCCGCGCAATCGCCCATGGCCCAAACGCCGGGCGCTGTGGTCTCGAGCCGTTCGTCGACCTTTATGTAGCCACGCGCGTCCAATTCGATTCCTGCTGCGTCGACGCCGACCCCCTGCGTGTTCGGCGTTCGTCCCGTGGCCGCCAGCAGATCGGTTCCCTCGATCGTTTGTTCGCCCTTGGGACCGTCAATTCGCACTCGAACCTTTTCGCCGGAGAGTCCTTCCACCTGGCGGACTTGCGTATTCATCAGCACTTCGATGCCTTCGCTCGCGAAGTTCTCCTGAACCCCCTGCGCAACATCGGGATCTTCCGCGGCGATAAACTGCGGGCCACGCGCGATCACCGTCACCGCGGAACCGAAGCGGCGCAGGGCCTGCGCGAGTTCAAGGCCCACGTACCCTGCACCGAGAACGATCACATGCTCCGGTAAGCGGTCGAGGTCGAGAGCTTCCACGTGCGTCATGGGTTTTGCGTCCAGGAGGCCGCGGATATCAGGGATGACTGAGCGCGATCCGAGGTCGAGAAACACTTTGTCACCAGCGAGCGTCCGCTGGCCTCCTTCGTTCAAGCGGACCTGAACGGTTTTCGGAGCCACGAACCGCGCTTCTCCCCCGATCAAATCCGCCCCCGTGGTCTTGAAGCGATCGAGATGAAACTGGATCTCGCCCTCCACCATCTTCCGCTTGCGGGCGAACACGCCCTTCATATCTGTCGACACAGGCCCTGACGAGATCCCGTATTCCGCGCCGTGCCTGGCGAACCAGTTGGCTTTCGCGCTGCGAATCACATTCTTGCTGGGCAGGCAGGCAACATTCGGACATGACCCGCCGATGTATTTGCGCTCAACCACCGCCGTGCGATGGCCAGCTTGCGCCATCGTCCATGCCATCCACTTCCCGGATTCTCCACTGCCGATAACGAGGATCTCGTAGCGTTCGATCTCAGACATCATCCACCTCCATAGATTTGGTATAAACCTGAGCTCGTGCCCCAACACGGTCACCTGGCCAGAAGTTTTGCACAGTTCCTTTTCTTGTCCGGAGGAACGAGCCGTGCGGACCGCGGACCGGTCCGCAATGTCTCCATTTCGCGGCGTCCGGTTTGTTCAGCACCTATGATGCGAAGATTCCGTTTTGCTCCTTTACCCTGCGTCATGAACCAGGGATGACGAGATTCATCGAGACCCCGCGCTGCAATCGGACTCGATGTACCGTGATCGACATGAACAGGCTCCCGTCGCAGATACCGAAGAACAACTTCCTGAGTACTCTCGCACTCATCGCTCACATGAATTGTTCTCCTGTTGGTTCCGTCCTTCCGCTGAACAAAGAGATCTCATTACTCGAGATCTGTGTAGTAGCCCTCCCAGTATCTATCCCATTGCCGTACGGGCATAACCAGGTATAGCTCCGACGCAGGTTGCCTCTGCTGCGCCACCGGTGATGTAGTCCATTGAAAGCCGATACATACCCGACAGTCCTTGGGCTGTATCTGGAGCGCACGCAGGATAGGTTGTTATCGTGGCGCCTGGTGTTGGGCGCTGCAGATACAGCGACTTGAAAGAAGCCGCCCCGTGGTTACCAGTCTATGTTCGAGGAGAAGATCACGACGCGAAGGCGCGCCTTGTCAGGGCGGTCGCGGCCAAACTGGTTGAAAACTTGACCCATCCAGAGTCAGGATTTCAACCTACGGTTGGCTATGTGAGTATCTTCGGCAGAGGTACTTGTGGCCGACGGCAACAAAAGGGCGCGGGAAGGTGAACGCCGGCTTCAGGAAGCGGCGCAGGCTGCCGCTGCTTCTTCCACGCTGTCGAAAACCTGAAAGAGATCGAGCACGCCAACCATCTTGAAAGTCCTGGCGACAAAATTGGTGGGCTTGACCAGCTTGACGCTGCCCCCAGCCCTGGTGAACACACGCAGGGCGTTGACCACCGCGCCAATGCCGGATGAGTCGACGTAGGGCGCGGCTTCGAGGTCGACGATGAGAGCCGTGTGTCCGCTGGAAAGCGCGTTCA
>Ga0209380_10001696_pt1 | contig 14567 bp, 16 predicted proteins | sample HubBroMetageWFT6_FD_188347 | JGI IMG/M metagenome (GOLD analysis project Ga0209380, IMG submission 188347) | Warmed and freeze-thawed soil microbial communities from the Hubbard Brook experimental Forest, New Hampshire - Hubbard Brook CCASE Soil... | ecosystem: Environmental > Terrestrial >...
ACACCCAAGCTAAAGGACGCACGGCGCGCGGTAAACGTTGCTTGGCCTGCCCGGCTTGCCTACTGAAAGTTCGCGAGGGCGGCGGATTCGGTGTCGAAGGTCGGGATGGCTTCGATGAGGCGCGTCACGGTGAGGGCATCGCGCACTCGGCCGGGTCGGCAGACCAGGCGCAAGGCACCGCCTTCGCGGGTCAGCTTAATGGAAATGCGAACGAGAGCGGATATGCCGGAGCTATCGATCTGCGGAACGCCATTGAGGTCCACGATGACCTTGTGAGTGCCCGCCTGTGCTACAGCCTCGAGCGCATCGTGGAGCTGCTCACTGGGATCGCCAATGGTCAGGCGGCCGCGGACTTCGAGAATCGGGATAGTCCCGGATTCTCGAACGATGATTTCCATGGGCGGATGCTCGGTCATAGTACTTCGCTCGAAGTCCTTATTCTCGCTACTGCGACATGGCCCTGCTTGGCCGAAACCGCAGGAGCGGCAGGTAGGACCGCGATGCATTATACGATGGCCGCGCTGGGAGGCAAGAATAGCCTCGGAAAAAAATTGCCGGGGCCAGGTGTGGCCGCCCAGTTAGGGCAGGAAGGCCGCCTTTGACTTGCCGGGCGCCCGGACAGACAACGAATCTGAAAAACGAATCTGACCGATGCAAATTTCTAAACGTGACTGTGGGCGGGCGCGCGTATAATCCGAGTCGAAAAAGCGGCGGGTCCCCGGCAGTGTCTTTTTTTTCAGCGTAGCCCGGCCAAGGCCGGAGCAACCCAAACGCAGTGGAGCGGACATACTCTATGAAGCACCTGGGACGGAAGTGTTGTTTGCTTATCACCATGGTGCTCGTCGCCGTTCCCCTCGTCGCGCAACAACCCCCCTCCTCCGCTGCAACTAATTCCCCTGCAGCAACTTCCGGCACCACGTCTGTTGCGGCTCCAGAAATCTCAAAGGCCGTAAACGACAAACTGTCGCAACTGGACCAGCGCGTGACGGCGGCGCAATCGGCCGGGGACAACGCGTGGATGCTGGTGAGCGCGGCCCTGGTACTGATGATGACAGGACCGGGTCTGGCGCTCTTTTATGGCGGACTGGTACGGCGAAAGAATACGCTGGCGATCATGATGCAGAGCTTTCTGCTGATGGCGTTAATCAGCGTGCTGTGGGCGCTGGTGGGGTACAGTTTGTGCTTCGGCGGAAATGGGCCGGTTATCGGCGGATTCGAGCACGCCTTTTTGCGAGGCGTGGGTGCAGACCCTAATCCCGACTACGCGGGAACGATCCCGCAAGCGACCTTCATGATTTATCAGCTGATGTTTGCAATCATCACGCCGGCCCTGATTACCGGCGCAACAGCCGAGCGCATGAAGTTCAGTGGCACAGTCCTGTTCCTGACGCTTTGGTTTCTGGTGGTGTACGCGCCGCTAGCGCACATGGTGTGGGGCAAGGGCGGCTTTCTGAATGCCTCCCTCGGCGGAAAGTTTCCCACCCTGGATTTTGCCGGCGGGACCGTCGTGCACATCAGCTCGGGTGTTTCGGCACTGGTATGCGCGCTCTATCTTGGAAAGCGGACGGGCTATCCGAAGCAACCGATGCCGCCGCATTCCCTGGTTTTGAGCTTCATCGGCGCGTGTCTGCTGTGGGTCGGCTGGTTCGGCTTTAACGCGGGCAGCGCGCTGGCCGCAAGCTCGTTGGCCACAAGCGCGTTTGTCGCCACCCACTTCGCCACGGCCGCGGCAGCGATCAGCTGGAGCATCGCGGAGTGGATCAAGAACGGGCGGGCCAGCGCGCTCGGCGCAATCTCCGGCGCGGTTGCGGGCCTGGTGGCGATTACGCCGGCAGCAGGATTCGTGGCACCGATGCCGGCTTTGGCGATTGGCTTTGTCGCCGGTTTGGTGTGCTACGGGATGGTGACGAAAGTAAAATCGATCTTCGGCTATGATGATGCCTTGGATGCCTTTGGTGTGCACGGCGCGGGCGGCACCATCGGCGCACTTCTGACCGGAGTCTTCGCTCAACAGGTGATCAATCCGATTTTCGGCGCGGGCAAACCCGTCGGTGGAATGGATGGACACTGGGGCCAGCTCGGCAATCAGCTGGTCGGGGTATTGATCGCCTGGGGATTTGCACTGCTCGGGACCATTGTGCTGCTGAAAATAACGGATATGATTACCGGCGTGCGCGTGACCGAGACAGAAGAGATCGAAGGTCTGGACATCACGCAGCACGGCGAAGAGGCCTATAACCTCGAGTCCTGAGCATGATCAGCATGGCGGCGTCAGGCATTGGGCGGAGCAGAAACGTTCATGATGAAAATTGAGGCAATCATTCAGCCCTCGCGGTTCGAATCCGTGAAAGACGCGTTGCGCGAAATTGGCATCGAGGGCATGACCGTGACCGAGGTGCGCGGCCACGGCCGTCAAAAGGGACACACCGAGGTTTACCGCGGGCGGGAATACACGGTGGACCTGCTGCCCAAACTGAAGCTCGAGATGGTCCTGCCGGATCCTCTGGTGCAGCGCGCTGTGGACACAATCCTGAAGACTGCCAAGACAGGAAAGATTGGCGACGGTAAAATATTCCTATCACGGGTTGAGGAAGCCATCCGGATTCGGAACGAGGAGCGCGGCGAAAACGCGCTCTGAATGAAGTGACGACCGCAGCTCGCCCAGGACTTGATCCGGCCAACCGGCCCGCAAAAACCATGCAAGGTTCTTTAACTCCCTTGTCCGTCCTCGGACCACAGGCCGAGGACGAGCGACAACGCATCCGACAGAAATTCGAAGCGGGCGGAAGCGCGCAAGACACCCTCGAAGCGCTTTGCGCGCTGGCAGACAAAACCGCGCAACAAATTTTTGGCGAAGTCCTGCGCGTGCATAGCACAGAACCGCAGGGACTTTCCCTTGTGGCCCTCGGCGGCTACGGGCGCCGCCTGCTTTTCCCCTACTCGGATCTGGACATCCTCTTTCTATTCGGCAACGAAAAAGCCGAGGCGGAATTTCGTCCGCTGATTGCGGATTTTTCCAGAACGCTGTGGGACCTTGGGTTTCGCGTGAGTTCCGCCGGCCGCACGCTCGAGGAATGCAAACGCATTGAAGAGGACAACGCGGAATTTCATCTGGCACTTCTGGACCGCAGGTTTCTGGGGGGCGATGAAGAGCTTTTCGACCGGCTCAGTAAGAAAATCCTGGCAGGACCGGAAAAACAAGCGCGGCCGTTTTTGCTCGCGGAACTGACCAAACTCACCAAAGAACGCCACGCGCGCTATGGAAACACAATTTATCATCTGGAGCCCAACGTAAAAGACGCGCCTGGAGGCCTGCGTGACTACCAGGCGGCGGCGTGGCTCAGGCAGATCGCCAACGGCCAGAAAGACGGCTGGAAAAACAGCGCGGGCGAAGAAGAATTGGCCGCCAACGCGGTCGATTTTCTCAGCGCCATCCGATGCTTCCTGCATTACAGCAACGGCCGCAACGACAACACACTGACCTATGAGTTGCAGACCGCGGCAGCGGAACGGTCTCTCGGAGTGCTGGGCGAGGCAACGCGCGACGCGAAACGCAGTCCCGAAGAGTGGATGCGCCTGTATTTCCGCCAGGCCCGCGTTCTCAATCGCCTGCTGCTCCGTTATGTCGAGCAAAAGCCAGCGGCGCAGCCATCCTTGCGCGAACGTTTGTTTAACGTAGCGCGCGGCACACGCAGTGAAGCCGACAAGGGAAAACCGTTCATCGTGCGGGACGGCTTATTGGAAGTAGTCGATGAGTCGGCCCTTTCTGACCGCCAGCTGACCTTTGCGTTGTTTGCCGAAGCCGCCCGGACCGGCGTGCCGCTAAGCCGCGAAGCGGAACGCGCTATCTTTTACATTTTAAAACATCCAGAGCTCCAGCAGAAAAACACGCAAATAGACTGGCCCACGCTGCGAGAAATTCTCGCCGCTGATTATCCCAGCATGGCGCTCAGGCCCATGCAGCGACTCTCTCTCCTGATGGACGTTTTGCCGGAGTTCAAAGCCATCGATTCCCTCGTGGTGCGCGATTTTTATCACCGTTACACCGTCGATGAGCACTCGCTGCGCACCATCGAACATCTCGAGGAATTAGGCGAGCCGCCGGATGAGCGCGCGGCTCATTTCCGCCAACTGTGGAAAACCGTCGGCCGCCGCGATCTGCTCATTCTCGCGCTTTTGCTCCACGACGTGGGCAAAGGTATGGCGGTTGAGAACCACATTACCGGCAGCCTCGAGGCCCTGCGGAGCGCGGCGGCGCGGCTACGCCTTTCCGAATACGAAATTGGGGAAGTGCATTTCCTGATCCAGCATCACCTGGACATGTCGGAGACCATGCAGCGCCGCGACATCTTCGATCCCACAACCGTTTCTATGTTCGCGGATACTGTGACGACACAAGAACGACTTCAGCGGTTGTGTTTGATGACCTACGCCGACATTCACGCCGTCAATCCAGAAGCCCTGACGCCCTGGAAGGCGGAAATGCTATGGCAGCTTTTCGTAGCGACCTCGAATCACTTCAGCCGCACGCTGGACCGCGACCGGCTGCATGCTTCCGACGAAGTGCCGCTGCTCGAACAAGTGAGCCGCCAGGCCGGCGGCGCGAACAAAGCTGAGGTGGAGCGCTTCCTCGAGGGTTTTCCGCGGCGTTACCGCGCCGTCCACTCTGCGCCGGAGATTGCCGCCCACTTCCAGCTCTACCAGAAACTGGGCGTAGAGCCCGTGCAGACCGAACTGAAGGCGCGCCACCATTCCTTCTCGCTGACTTTGCTGACCGCCGACCGGCCCGCACTGTTTGCGACCATCTCCGGCGTGCTGGCAGGCTGGGGCATGAATATCGTAAAGGCCGATGCCTTTGCCAACGCTGCAGGCGTAGTGCTGGACACCTTTCAATTTGTCGACTTGCACCACACGCTGGAGCTGAATCCCACGGAGATCGCGCGATTCCAGAAAAGCCTTGCCGAGATTGTGAACGGAAAAGCGCTTCTCGAGCCGCTGCTGAAAAGCCGCGAAAGCGCCAGCAAGGCCAAACCGCCCAAAGTGGCCGTCGAGACGCGCTTCGGCTACGACGATGCCTCCTCCGCGCAAAGCACGCTGCTTGAAATCATGGCGCAGGACCGTCCGGGCTTGTTGTATGACATCGGGTCGGCGCTGGCCCGCCTCGGCTGTAACATTGACGTCGCGCTGATCGACACGGAAGGCCAAAAAGCGATCGACGTTTTCTACCTCACAGAACGGGGCAAGAAACTCAGCCAGCAAAAACAGGAATTGTTACGAGAAGTCCTGGAGAGCACGCTTTCCTAAAGCGTGCCAAGATTGTTCAGCGAGGCTACAACTTCCCGCATATTCGTAGATGCGCGTGCCGGGAACTCGCCCGGCGAAAAAAAGGATCACCGAGGCCAGCCGCTTGACATAGGCAGCGGCGAACCGTGATTTTCTTCAGCGTTTATCCTGGGCCACACCGGATGCGTTCGCGGGGTGGGCCGAGGCGGATACAAGCGAGTAAAGGAAAAGCAAGACTCCGACTCCAATCAGTGCGCCGCCAAGGCATACAAGCACAACGAAGGCTATCGGCTTGGACCACACCAGGCACAGTGCCTCAACCAGCAGCCCGATGATCACCAGGATTCCTGAAATGCGAAGCCTGCGGTTCATGGAGTCGCCGGATCGCATCAGCTACCCACATCCCAGAATTTCACTTTGTCCCCCCAATGTCCCACGTTGTGAACCACATCGTGGCAGCCACTCGATACGCACGACAATGTATTGGCCTTTATTGCCGGAAGTGTAGACGGATCCGCGTTGTGAGTGGCGCCTTGCTCGAAAGAACGCGCCCCGAGATGGCAATGGAGACACTCGCGATTGTTAAACGGATTATAGAGCTTGATGTTCTCGGGCAACGGCGGTTTTCCGAGATAGTAGATGTAAAGATGCCGCAAACCGCCGAGTTTCGCTTTGAAGGTGCCAAACATAGCGTAGTCCGTGTGGCAGGTATAGCAGGCTTCGTCCGCGGGAACGCGATGATTCTGATAGTGCGCCCCGGCAAGATACGCGGGGTCGTCGATGTGCAGACTCTTTCCGTATGGCTCCATGATGTGGCAGGAGAGGCAAAAGGCGGTGCTCTCGGAGCGTTGCATTTCATTTTCCATGCCGGCCACGAGAGAAAAAAGCGGTAGAAAGAAAAGCACGCCGAACGCAAGAATCTTTCCGGCCCGGCTTACCGTAATCGCAGGACGCACAACCATAACACCCGCGAGAACCGCGCTGAACAGAACGAGAATTACGATGGCGATGGTGGGCATCGAGCCAGCGAAATCGAACGGCTCCTCACTTCTTCAAGCTGCGGATGTAGGCCACGAGATCCTTGATCTGCTCCGCCTTCAGGCTTTTGCCGTACGCCGGCATTTTGCCTTTGCCGCTGCCGATGATTCCGGCGATGGCATCGTCACCTTGCGCTTGGACATCCGCGGAACCGAGATCCCTGATCTTATTTGTTTTGCCGACCGCGGTTTCGCCCTTTCCGTCGGCGCCATGACAGCCCGCGCATTTTGCTTTGTAGAGAGCCTCCCCGCCGGTCTGAGCATTCACCGCCAGCGCTAAAACACCGAATGCCGCGCAAAGCAAAAACCCCAAGATTCCCTTGCCTATACGTATCTTGTGTCGACTCATTTTTCCTCCAGAAATGATGTTGCTCGCACTTAAAAATGCAACGCAAAAACCTCGCCGCCTATGCGGCGTTCGGCTCAAAACGAATACCGGAACGAAAATGTGGCATTGCTCCCGTTAAAATCCTGCGACTGAATCGCCGCGAGTCCAAAAGGGTTCGTGTTTCCCGTTTGGTTGAACCCATAATAATTCCAAGACATTTTGTAGGTGAGCCCTCGAGCTATATTGATTGCAATCGACGCGTATGGACGTTGGTAGTTGAAGTCGAGCGTGCCGGACGGCGTGAGCGGATTCAGGAAAATCGTGCTGCCGCGGACAAAGCTGCCGCCGTAACCTAGCGTTGCAGTCACCCGCTTCATGGGTTTCCAGATCATGGCGGCGTGCGCGAAATGATCCGTGCTGCTATAAGTCAAAAGCGCTCCCAGAGGCGACGATGCACCCGCTATCGGGCACGCCGGCCCGGTGGGCAGCTCCGGCACACCTGGAGGGAACGCGGACGCGACGACGGTGGCAGGTGGGGGCGTGGGGTTCGCGGAAGTTTGGGAATACGCAAAGCAAATCAACGATTGCGTATAGACGTCCCAGTAGTTGTACCCGAAGTCGACGGTCAGGCGCGGGCTGGCCGTCAATATCGCGGCGAAGCTGTACGAGCGGTCGTGCTCCAGGTTGTTTACGGTGGCGACGTTGTCGCGATTTTCATGAATCTCAACTGCGCCGTCCAGATTCGCCCACGGCTTCGGTTTGTAATTTGCATGGACCTTGTAGGACTGCACTTGCCGGGGATCGATCCGCGTAAAGGATTGGTCATTGTAACCAAACTCAAAATCGCCATTGATCCGCAGTGCGTCGATCGGACGCGCGTTGAAACCCAGCAACAGCGCTTGTGTGTGGATGGTAGTGAGATTGCGCGACGTGTCGTTCCCCGCTTCTGGAATAGGGTTTGTCGGCGAACCTTCCACAATCGCACCGGCAAAAGGCCCTGTTGTCAGCAACGTGCAACCAGAAGGCAGAACGCCGCCAACCAAGGCGCAATCACCACGTGCTGCCAGAAAATCGTTCGCCGCCGCCCCCGCGGCTCCGCCCGGAAAGTAGTACTCCCCTGTGTCATAGGTCGCGTCCTCACTCGCGATGGTCCGGTTTTCGAAGAAATAGCCGATGTGCGCGCTGTATCGCCTGGTGAAATCGTATTCGAGCTCGAGAGTATTCGTCTTGATCTCCTGCGCTAGAAACTGCGATGCAATCTCGTTGGTAATATCGGCGGCGGAGCTTGTCGTGTGCTGTGGACAAGTTGGCTGGTTGTATTTGAGGGCCGCTGTGCAGTTCGCCGGGTTAAACACCCCGGGTGACAGCAATAGGCCGACAACGCCCGGCCCTGGGGACGGGGTTCCGTATACAGCGGTCTCGGCCGTGTCCCACACGCCGGGTATGCGCCAGTTGTCATAACGGAAAAAATCAAGGATCCGCAGCTTCTCGGTTATGGCATACGCGCCTGTCCAATCCGCGTTCACCGAGATGCGCTTCGCATTCGCCGGCCCGCCGGTTGTACTTCCGCGCTCGGCTGTTCGCGCCGTATATCCGTTTACCGTCTCAAGGAAATCCGGAATCCTGTTGTCGCTGGTGCTGTAACCGAACGAACCGGACGTTTCGAAATTCTTGAAGTAGTTCGATTGAAAGCGGAAACGCTCCGAGGGCATGAAATTCCGCGGATTACCTACCTGGCTATAAGACAAGTATGCGTTGCAAGTGGGGTTGGCAGTATTGGTCGTCCCAGCCACAATCGGAGCCGCGCAGGGAAGAGCTTCGGCGGCTGTTTGCGTGCTCCAAATGTTTCCAAGGTCTACCGGTGTGCCGGCCGGCGTGCCCTGCCCCGGCACGGTTCCGAGGACGAATCCGAAGTTTCCCGGATTAATGGCGGGATTATCCATAACGACGTTGTCCTGCTTGTAGTAACTCAGGAACTCGTCAAAAGAAAGCGTTGTCCGGGGCAAAATCCGAAAATCGACTCCAGCGCGATAGGCGTTGGTTGTATAGCTATAAGTCTCATCGAAAGCGGATATCGACCCTCCGTCCGTAGTGAAGAGTCCGGGCCCCTCATTGCGGTTACGGGAGTACCCCAATCGGAATCGCACCTTGGAAGTCGGAAGCAGCATGAGATCGTAGTCCTGCATGCGGCGCGTGAGATACAGGCTATTGAGCGAACTGTTTTGCGCTACGGCAGGGTTCGAGCAAAAGGCAGGAGCGCCCTGCGGGAAAGCCGCGGTGGGCGGACCCACGTAGCAGCCTGTGGTCACCGACCCCGGCGGATTCAACGCGGCGGGATTCAACGGGTTCGCGAACAGGTTATAGTCCCAAAAGTTCTTGTCGCGGCGAAAGAGCAGCCGAAAGTCGTACCATTTATTCTTTTCGACGTGCATGCGCGACACGTTGTTTGGATCGCCGCCATATCCGAAGTTGCTGAACGTCAGGTTGTCGAATAACAGGCCATTGTGATCGAGCGCGTGCATCTTGATCTCGAAATCGAAGAGCCGGACTCCGGAACCGAGGTTCTCGAACGTATTGTAGGTGTTCATGTTGCCGTTGATGTTACTCGATCGATAACCAAATTCTATGATCTGGTGAATGTTGTAACCGCCCGAATTAATTCCCTTCGATTCTTCCGAGCTATCTTGGGCCCGGACAGCCGGCGAAAAGAACAGAGCCGCAACAAAAATGACGAAGGGAATTGAGCGCATCCTCAGCCGGCCTTTCATGGCTTCTCTCCTCTTCCTTTCGGAAACTTCATTCCCGGCTTGTCTGTTTTCGCCTTACCTGAAAGAAAGATCATTGCGGCTCCTATTTGAAGAACGTCGCATCGAAGTTGGAGCCGTGAATTTGCGAGTGGCACAAGACACAAGACTGGAAAAAGCTCGCCTGGTTGTGAAACGAAGGAGCTCCCGGCGCCCCGCTGAAGCTGGACGTGGTGTGGCACTGCAGGCAGAGCAGGTTGACGTTGCTCAATTTCAACATGTGAGGATTTGGCCCGCCGTGGGTCACGTGGCACGACTGGCATCCATCGATCTTTACGGTCTGGTGCTCGAAAACAAACGGCCCCTGCTTGTCCGTGTGGCACTTGAAGCAGATGGCATCCTGCGTAGAGGAAGTCCGCACTTGTTTAGGGCCCACCGTGCCGTGCACGTTGTGGCAATCGCTGCACTGCACCAGGCCCTCATTCACCCGGTGATGGAACGGCATGTCGAACTGCGCTTTTTGCTGCAGATGGCAGGTGAAGCAAAGCTCGGGCTGCGACTTGACGAGCAAAAACTCCGACTCCTTCGCGTGGTGTGGCGAATGGCAGGAGACGCAACTCACATCATTCTTGGTATGCTCCGAGTTGATGGCATTCATGTGCTGCGTGCCACCAGCATGGCAATCGAGGCACCGCGCGTTGATTTCCTTGGCGGAAGCCGTCTCGAATTTGAAAATCTTGGTCTTGTCTCCTCCGCCGTCGACGTGGGCCTTCCCCGGACCGTGGCAACTCTCGCACCCCTGCCACGCCGGGCCTTTCTTGGTGTCCAGAGTAGTCACAAAGTGAGGCGAATCCTCAAAATGCTGGAAGAAATCCTTGGATGGCATGTCTGCGTGGCAGGTCTTGCAGGTCTCCGAGCCCACGTAGAGTGAGGGATCCGTGGGACGCGTATAGCCTTTCTGGTCCGTCTTCTTCCCAGAAGTATTTTCTCGAGGTTGTCCGCCAGACAAAACCACGGCAGCCACAAAAAAGAACACCAGACCGATAAGAAGCACTATCCAGGGACTCTGCCGCTGAACGCCCTTCATCGCCCCTCCGCTGGAACACCCCGTTACTTGAACCCCGGTGTTTTGCAAAAACTACAGCAAGTCTGTTTCTACCTCTGTGACACTCGTCACACCCGGCAGAAGAAGGAAACCAATGAAAACAAGCAAGATAGTGCTCTGATATTTCATCGCTATGCTTCTTCGTTTCACTTTGGTACTCGCAGAATGATTGCTAACCAGAATGGAATCGGGGGTAACCCCGGTGCGAGCGCCCTATTGGACAGCCAGTCTGCTTTTTCGCAGACAGAAACAGGCAGGGGAAGAGCAGAGCTTTCGCGTCATCCATTGTTAGCGGTATTATTTGTTCAGCGATCGTTGTTCGTCTGTGCAATACTGCACACTTGTTCTGAACAAGAGTCACAGCAAGTTGAAATCAGGTCGCAATCGATTAGGAATGCACCAACGGACATCCGGCTCGAGAGACCTCGAGCTTCCGGTCCCTCCCTATGTTTTTCAGCGGTGTGGGAACCTGACTCGGCGCCGGGGAGAGAGTTGAAACGGAAGCGGCGCGCCCTGGGCGAGCATGAGGGCGTTTTCCGAGAGGATGTGGGGGACCATGGTGTGGATTTTTTCGGTGCGTGCGATTTGGATGAGGCGGGCGACGAGTTCCCTGCCGATGCTTGGCGCCTTGGCAGCGGTCGTGATTAAGACGCCGGGTTCGGCTTCTGCACGGCTAACTGTTTCCGAATTCGCTGATGAGGCCCGACGACCACCGACAAAGCCAGGAGAAAGATTGGGAAGAAGGTTGGTGGACGTGACAGGGCTCGAACCTGCGACCTCATGCTTGCAAAGCACGCGCTCTCCCAGCTGAGCTACACGCCCACAGTTGGAGTACCATTCATTCTAAAGCATTTCTCCCAATTCCAAAATCCATTCCCTCGCATTTAGCACCAAACTGTGCTAAAACTGTGCTAAGACTCCCAGCTTTGGGGACTGGTTGTGCTTCGCCAACAGTCATTTCATTGGCTAAGCGGTTCATTTTCTCCAGAGCTTCTCGTTTCATTGTCAGCTTCATTTGCGAGTACTTCTTGAACACGAGAATCACCTTGTCGCAGCAGTTGTGTCGCCCATTCATCTGCCACGCCACCGGCACTCAGGCGAGTAGAATAGGTCGAGCGGAGATCATAAATCCTGAAGTAAGGCGAACTGTGACCTGATTGGTAAACTTGAAGATGCCTTTGAAACTTTGGGCTGTCTCAAAACGAATGCGCTACGTGCAAACCGGCTTCCGCATTGCTGCCAGTAGGTCGACACCCTTCCGTCTCCCGCCGATCCTACCATTGCACGCAGTCCTGGCGTTGGAAGCTTCCCCGATGGGCGTGACGTGTACGTACGCTTGACGTTGGTCAACGCAAACGGTGAAAGCTGTCCCTCTGATCCTTCCACGGTCTCAGGCACGACCGCCTTCGACGCAATTAGGGTAAGTTCTCCCACCCTCACCCCGTGGCACTTGGCGCTAACCCCGGCAAATCGAGTCACGGGTTACAATGTCTACGAGGCCGACGCATCCGCAGGCGGACCAGAGCCTCCTCGGACAGCGTTCAAAATGGTCAACACCGCCGTCATACCGGTTGGTACGTTTTTTACTCTAACTCATCCTGGGACCGGCAGCGCCCTGCCGACTTCTAACAGCGCGAGTATCGTTCCGCCGGTCCCTAGTGCCTCATTTCTTGGGAAGGTGGCTTCAACCGTTCCGCTTGAATTTCTTCATGCCTTGGGGATGCCTCACAAGTGCGGACATTGGGACTGGCGCATGCAGCGACAACATTCCTGTTGTATGAATTATTTCGATACCTGGCTGGCCGGCCCTGAGCCGGACTTCCACGTCTTGCCGCACACTAAAGGGAAGGAAGGCAGCGATATGTGTGGGAGACATCTCATGGAAGTGCGCCGCGTGCACTTTGCGAACAACCCGGCCCTCAAGCCGCCGGGATGGTAATTTTGCTATACCGAATAACACTACTCTCTTTAGCGTTGATAGTCCTTTCGCAGGAGTTTCTTATGCCCGAAGATCATGCTCAGCCCACAAATGGTCTGAAAGTAACCTCTGTTGACTATTTATCTGAATATGTACTTAGTTTTTCTATTTATGTTGCTATCACGGTTCGCGCTGACTCGCTGACCAGCTATCCTCGCCTGCCATTCGCAAACATCCTGAACAGTCGCAGCTGCATTGGCATCGAAGTCTCTAATCCGGATGGAAAAGTGATTTTGCATGAACTTCCGACCCCTGTTCTTGATCGCCAGCTTGGGAATCCCGGAGCCACCCTTGAGCGGGGCGAGTCTAGGAGGATGCTGACCGATGTGTCGCCTCTTATGCCCTCCACGATTTCAGAAGGGGACTATAGCGTTCGCTTTGCTTACGCGGCAGCGCGAGGGGACTATTACTGGGCCAATCCTGTCAGGATTAGATTTCGCAATCCCAACAAATCCGAAGCTGCGCTGCTTTCATCTTTGGCTGCTGAACGCGAAAAATTTTACGGATGGGCGGATTGGACTTACACGCCTCCCGACCGCCCGGTGTACTCCGGAGCTATCGACTCAAACAATCCACTAAGGCTAAATTTGTTGCTGCGGCTTTTGTTCTTCGGACAAAAAAACTGGACCAAGTTGATCCGTCGATACTCGATGTGTTGACTGCCGTCTATGAGCCCGAAGGAAAGGCACTCAAAGGCGAGCTGTACCAGGCGCGGGGCGACCAGGAAAGCTATCAACGAATTAGGAGCGAGATCCTGAGTCAAGCCCCGGGGCTCCGTTGGTGGGTGCGCAGGCTTGATCAAAAAGCCGGATTTCTCGCAAGCTTCCGCATCGATCCCGGTCATTTGTCTCAGTGATCACAAGCCTTTTTTCTACTTCTGCAGCTGCTAAGCCCTCGCTATGCCGACAAGATGAGGCGGTATCTCTGGCGAACAGGCGTCTACGATGCAACCCGAGACGTCACTGCAAGGCAGCTTGAGTATCGAGCGGATGTGCCAGTTGGGAGAAGTGAGCCGAGCCGGATTCTACCGACATTTTCAGGTCCGAGCGCCGATCGAGGAGAGCGACTCGGCGGCGGCTCGCCGCAACTTCAACTTTCGGCTTCCTACGCTCGCCGTCCCGGTCAACCAAGAGGAGAAGGGACTCCGCAACTAGGGAACGGACGCCGCCAGGTCCGAGCAACCGGGCTAGGGCCGATGAAGTAAATGAACAGAACGACTAAATTGTGCATCGCAGAATGCGTAGCAGGACGGGGAATCCTGAGGAATTATGGCCGAAATAACAATTCGCCAAAGACAGATTTGAGTTTTTGCCTCCCAAAGTGCGAACCAGAACCTGTCCGCTTTTTCAATCACCCGTTCGGTGCCGCTCGCATCCCCCGTTGCAACCTGCCCTTGGACTCCCAAAAGCGGACAGGTTTCGAAGGTACCATGTCAGGAGTTCTGAAGTTACAATATTGGCGCATTCTGGCCGACCCCATGCCGCGAGAAAATTTCGCCAACGCGATCTGTTCTTTCCTGGCTCGCTCCCCGCTGTTCATCGTTCTAGTAATCGCACTTTTTGCCGTTTTCTCTCCCTCCGCATCTGCGCAAACATCACCAAGCTTAGTTCACGGTCTGTGGGTCTGGAAAAGCCCGGCAGTCCTAGCCGCCCCTCACGCCGCCGAATCGCTCCGCGATTTCTGCACTACCCTAGGCATCAACGAAGTCTACGTTTCCGTCTCCGCGCGCTCCGAACCCTCCGAGGAGGGCCAGCTCGCTCACCTCATCAGCCTCTTGCATCTTTCGCGCATTCGTGTCGAAGCCCTGCTCGACAGCGCCGACGCCGACGAGCCCGGCAAACACCGTGATTCGCTCATCCAAAAAGTCCAGACCATCATTCAATTCAATCAAAAGCATTCCGCCGATCGCTTCGATGGCATTCACCTTGACATCGAGCCGCAGCAACGCCCCGAAAATAAGGGCCCAGGCAATCTCCGTTTCTTGCCCGGCCTAACCGATGCTTTCCGCACCGTCCGCGCAGTAGCCGAACCCGCCGGCATGACCGTCAACGCCGACATCCAAAACAAACTTCTCAAAGGCGACGCAACTCAG